>Ga0318577_10000248_pt1 | contig 14525 bp, 16 predicted proteins | sample GRESIP089b5f25_FD_203484 | JGI IMG/M metagenome (GOLD analysis project Ga0318577, IMG submission 203484) | Tropical soil microbial communities from Luquillo Experimental Forest, Puerto Rico - GRE.SIPMG.089b5f25 | ecosystem: Environmental > Terrestrial > Soil > Tropical forest > Bulk soil... | reverse complement strand
GCCTCTACCCGAGCCGCGATGCGGCGAAGCTCTATGTCGCCAACCGCGGCTCGCATTCGACCCGCGGGGCGCCGCACGGCAGAGGCAGCATCGCGGTGATCGATTTTGCATCCCGGAGGGTCGATAAGACCTGGCCCATCCCGGGGGGAGGCAGCCCTGATATGGGGAATGTGACTGCGGACGGGAGGCAGCTGTGGCTGTCGGGGCGCTTCGACAACGCCGTCTACGACATCGACACCCTGACGGGTGCGGTCAAGAGCATCCCGGTCGGTCAGGAGCCGCATGGCCTGACGGTCTGGCCCCAGCCGGGCCGCTATTCGCTTGGCCACACCGGGAACATGCGCTAGCCGACGCGCTACGCTTACGGTCTTTCGCAGTTCACCCGGAGCGAGTAGGCTGGCCCGTCAGCTTCGGGGGTTCTGGAGCGGTTGGCGTCCAGTCGCCGAAGCCGGCAGCACGAACGCAGCCCGGAAAGGGAGTGACATGCCGAATTATGAATTTACGACCGAAGATGTCGAGTATCTGCGCCACGGCGACAAACCGTTGATCGCACGGCTCTACAAGCCGAGCGGCGACGGCCCATTTCCGGCGGTAATCGACCTCCACGGCGGTGCCTGGAACAGCGGGGACCTGACCGGTACCCAGGGGCTCGACCAGACACTGGCGAAGAACGGCTTTGTGGTCGCGTCGTTGAACTTCCGCCACGCAGCCGACGGCTATCCCAATACTCTGATCGACATCAATTACGCCATCCGCTGGTTGAAGGCGCGTACCCGGGATCTTAAGGTCCGCCCCGACCGGATCGGCATCGCAGGGCAGTCGAGCGGCGGACATCTCGCCATGCTGGCAGCGATGCGGCCAAATGATTCCAGATACGCCTCGATTCCGTTACCGGCTGGCTCGCCGGCGGTCGATGCGACGGTGCGCGCCGTCGCGATGTCGTGGCCGGTCATCAACCCGCTGTCGCGCTATCGCAACGCGCAGAAGCTGGAGAAGGGCCCGAACCCGCCAGCGTTCTCGATCGGCATGAAGGAAAAGCACGACACCTATTGGAAGAGCGAGGCCGCGATGATCGAAGGCAACCCGATGTTGCTCCTCGAGCGCGGCGAGAAGGTGCCGACCCCGCCGGCGCTCTGGGTGCAGGGCCGGCCCGACATCGTCCACGACTATCACGACGACGATTCGAGCTTCCCCGGCAACGAGCCCGAACGGTTCGTGTCGAACTACCGCAAGGCCGGCGGTGAGATCGATATCGTCTATGTCCCCAACGACGCGCGGTCGACCAGCGTATCGTTCGACCCGATCGCCGCGTTCTTCCGCAAGCATTTGAGTTAGCGCGCGCCCGCTCCCCACCCTACCTTCCCCCACGCGCGGGAAGGTAGGGTGGGGCGAAGGCTCGTGGAAACCAATCGGCGCTTAACGCTTGAACAGCGCTTCGGCGCCCCGGCGCTGTCCGAGCTTTGTGGTGATTTCGATACGGACGCGGGCGATTTCGGCCTCAAGCTCGGCGATATAGGTTTCGAGCTCCTCAATCCCCATCAACGTCAGATCCTTTGGTTGCGCCGGCTTCCGGCGCGGTTCGAGCTCCGCTTCATCCATGCCTTCCTCCGTCTCCCGTCTTCCCCCGGCTGGGCCGCTGATTATATAATGTTTAACTTTTTTGAATTCTCAGGCGCGCCGCTTCGCTCGCTAATGCGGCGGCAACCCCTGAAGCGGGACGCCAACATGACTGCTCCGTTGATGCCCAAGGCGACCGCCGTGTGGTTGGTCGAAAACACCTCTCTTACCTTCGAGCAGATCGCCGATTTCTGCGAACTGCATCCGCTCGAAATTCAAGCCATAGCGGACGGCGAGGTGGCCAATCAGATGCAGGGCCTCGACCCGGTGGCCAACGGTCAGACCACCGCGGAGGAGATCGCGCGGTGTCAGGCCGACCCTCAGGCGCGGCTCAAACTCTCTCCCCAGGCGCTTCCGCCGCAGGTGTTCAAGCACAAGGGACCACGCTACACGCCAATCGCCAAGCGCCAGGACAAGCCCGATGCGATCGCCTTTCTGCTGAAAAGCCATCCCGAGCTGTCCGATGCGCAGATCTCGAAACTAATCGGTACAACCAAGCCGACCATCGCCGCGGTGCGCGACCGGACGCATTGGAACAGCCCCAACATCAAGCCGCGCCATCCGGTCGAGCTCGGTCTTTGCACGTTCGCAGAGCTCGAGGAGGCGGTCAATCGCACGCGCGCGAAGCGGCCGGCGGAGGATGCAATGATCGGCGGCCAGGAGGCGCAACCGCTGGAGACCTGAGCCGGTTACCGCTTGGCGTAGCCGGCTGTTGCCAAAGCCCTATCGATTTCTGCCAGTACCGCCGAGTCGTCGATCGTCGCCGGCAGCGGGTAGTCCTCGCCCTCGGCGATCTTACGCATAGTGCCGCGCAAAATCTTGCCAGAGCGGGTCTTCGGCAGACCAGCGACGACAAGCGCTGTCTTGAAGCTCGCCACCGGACCGACGCGATCGCGGACGAGCTGAACGGCTTCGCGCTCGACCTCGTCGACCGGCCGCACGACACCGGCCTTCAGCACCAAGAGGCCGAGCGGAACTTGCCCCTTGAGCGCATCCGCAACGCCGATCACCGCGCATTCGGCAACATCCGGATGCGCCGCCAGGACCTCCTCGATCTCCCCCGTCGAGAGGCGATGGGCAGCGACATTGATGATGTCGTCGGTTCGGGTCATCACGTGGACGTAGCCGTCGCCGTCGATGAACCCGGCATCGGCGGTCTGATAGAAGCCTGGAAAGGCGCTCAGATAAGCGGCGACGAATTTGTCGTCGGCCTGCCACAGGGTCGGCAGCGCGCCCGGCGGTAATGGCAATTTGATCGCCAGCGCGCCGATCTCCCCGGGTGCGAGCTCGCGCGCCATGCCCTCGGCTTCGGCCCCAACTCTTTCTGAATCCAGCACGCGCACGTCCCAGCCCGGCACCGCGCGCGTCGCCGAGCCATGCTTGATCGGCAAACGTTCGATGCCGAGACAGTTGGCGGCGATCGGCCAGCCAGTCTCGGTCTGCCACCAATGGTCGATGACCGGGATGCCCAACTGCTCCTCGGCCCAGGCAACGGTCGGCGGGTCGGCGCGCTCGCCGGCGAGAAACAGCGCGCGGAACTGCCCGAGATCGCGTCCCCGAATCAAGCGGCCGTCGGGGTCTTCGCGCTTGATCGCACGGAAGGCGGTCGGTGCCGTAAAGAACACCCGCACGCGGTGCTGCTCAATGACTCGCCAGAAAGCGCCGGCGTCGGGTGTACCGACCGGCTTTCCCTCGTACATGATCGTGGTGCAGCCCAGCAGCAGCGGGGCGTAAACGATATAGGAATGGCCGACCACCCAGCCGACATCGGACGCGGTCCAAAACACCTCGTCGGGCTTCACCCCATAGATGTTGCGCAGCGACCAGTGAAGCGCCACCGCATGGCCGCCATTGTCGCGGACGACACCTTTAGGGACGCCGGTCGTGCCGGAGGTGTAGAGTATGTATAGCGGGTCGGTCGCCAGGACCGGCACGCAGTTGGCGGGCCGGGCGGTGGCAGCGAGCTCATGCCAATCGTGGTCGCGGCCTGCTATCATGTCGGCGCGGCACATCGGCCGCTGCAGGATCACGCAATGCTCGGGTTTCGCCCGCGCCTCAGCGATCGCGGCGTCGAGCAGCGGCTTGTAGGGGATGATCCGGTTGACCTCGATGCCGCACGAGGCCGACAGAATGACCCGCGGCTTGGCGTCGTCGATCCGGGTGGCGAGTTCGTGTGCGGCAAACCCACCGAAAACGACCGAGTGGACGGCACCGATGCGGGCGCAGGCGAGCATCGCAAATGCCGCCTCGGGCACCATCGGCATGTAGATCAATACCCGGTCGCCTTTGACTACACCGAGACCGGCAAGGACGCCGGCGAGGCGAGCGACCTCGTCGCGCAGCTCACGGTAGGTGAACTGCCGGATTTGGCCGGTGACCGGGCTGTCCCAGATCAGTGCCGTGCGCTCGCCGCGGCCGGCTGCGACATGACGGTCGAGCGCGTTCCAGCAGGTGTTGAGCCGGGCGCCGGCGAACCAGCGATAGAAGGGTGGCCGGCTCGCTTCGAGCACCAGATCCCAGCGCCGCTCCCAATCAATCGCCTCGGCCGCTTCCGCCCAGAATTCCTCCGGCCGCTCGATCGATCGGCGATAGGTCTCGGCGTAACCCGTCGGCATCGCACATCTCCCGGTGGCGTCGGGGCGATTCTCCGCCAATTGGGTACGCTTTGCCAAGCCGCTCGAAGCTCGCGCCGCCTCCCGCCGGACGCCCTCGAACTTCCCTGCGGGGCGGGAAAATACTGCGAAGATTGCGATTGTGCGCTCGATCGAGGGTAAAACCGAGCCGGCAGGTCTTTGTTATTTCAGCAAACCATCGGGCAAATTCCCTAAGCGGTCGAACAGGGAAATAAATCGGCCGAACAGGGAGCTGAATCCGCCGAACAGGGAAGCTCCAGAGAACCACCAGGGATGAGCGCGACGAGCGCTCAGGCCCGCAGTTCGAGGGTCGTCGACCCGGATCGCCTCCCCTCTCGTGTCACTTTGCAAAGCCGCTCGACAGATTCGGCGTAAATGCCAAAATGGCCCGCTCAGGGAGGAGCGTGATGGTGACCGAGGCCAATCGTCCCGAAATCGGGCTCGACAAAAACGCCGCCAACTACGTGCCCTTGACGCCGATCGGTTTTCTGCTGCGCAGCGCGTCGGTCTATCCGGACCGGCTCGCCGTCGCCTATGGCGAGCGGCGCTACACCTGGCGCGAAACCCTCGAGCGCTGTCGCCGACTCGCCAGCGCCTTGGCGGCGCACGACGTCCGCCGCGGCGACACCGTAGCGTTGATGGCGCCGAACCTCCCCGAGGCCTTTGAAGCGCATTTCGGAGTGCCGATGGCGGGCGCGGTGCTGAATGCGCTCAACATCCGCCTCGACCCGGAGACGATCGCCTTCATCCTCCGCCACGGCGAGGCCAAGGTGCTGATCACCGACACCGAGTTTTCGCCGGTGATCAAAGAGGCGCTGGCCCAGCTCGACGAGAAACCTGTCGTGATCGACATCGCCGACCCTCAGGGACCGGGCGGCGGGCGGCTCGGCGAGCTCGACTACGGGGCCTTTCTCGCGACCGGCGACCCGAAATTCGCCGAGGTGACGCCGGAGGACGAGTGGCAAGCGATCGCGCTCAACTACACCTCGGGGACCACCGGCAACCCGAAAGGTGTCGTCTATCACCACCGTGGAGCTTATCTGAACGCGCTCGGCAACGTCCTGGTCTGGGGTATGCGGCAGCACCCGGTTTATCTGTGGACGTTACCGATGTTCCACTGCAACGGCTGGTGCTTTCCGTGGACGATCACGGCGATGGCAGGCACTCATGTGTGCCTGCGTCGGGTCGAGGCCGCGGCGATCTACCAGGCGATCGCGCGCGAGAGGGTGACCCATCTCTGCGGCGCGCCCGTGGTCATGAACATGCTGCTCAATGCGGAGCCGAGGCTGAAAACCTCGCTCGAGCGGCGGGTCGAGATGATGACGGCTGGGGCGGCACCTCCCGCCGCGGTGATCGAGGGAATGGAGGGCCTGGGCTTTCACATCACCCATGTCTACGGGCTGACCGAGGTCTACGGCCCCGCCGTCGTCTGCGCCTGGCACGACGAATGGGACCAGTTGCCGGCCGCCGAGCGGGCGCGGCTCAAGGCGCGCCAGGGTGTCGCCTATCCGGTGCTCGACGATCTGATGGTCGCCGATCCGGCGAGCCTTGCGCCGGTCCCGGCAGACGGCACGACGATGGGCGAGATCTTCATGCGCGGCAACATCGTCATGAAGGGCTACCTGAAGAACCCTCGCGCCACTGAGGAGGCCTTTGCCGGCGGCTGGTTCCATTCGGGCGATCTCGGGGTCACGCATCCTGACGGGTATATCGAGCTGAAGGACCGCTCGAAGGACATCATCATATCAGGCGGTGAGAACATTTCGACGATTGAGGTCGAAGATGTCCTCTACCGCCACCCTTGCGTGCTCGAGGCGGCTGTGGTTGCCCGGCCTGACCCGATGTGGGGCGAGACTCCTTGTGCGTTCGTGACACTGAAGCCCGAAGACACGGCAACAGCGGACGACATCATCGCTTTCTGCCGCGAGCACATCGCCCATTTCAAGGCGCCGCGGGCCGTCGTCTTTGGGCCACTGCCAAAAACCTCGACCGGCAAGATCCAGAAATTCCTGCTGCGCGAGCGCGCAAAGAGCGACCCGTGAGGCGGCGCGAAACCCGCAGCCTCGGAAAAGAGCACAGAAAAGCCGGGAGGGATAGCGCACCTCCCGGCTTTCTCAAGGTCCAGGTTGTTGAGGGCTGCGGTCAGTGCCGCTCGAGCTGGAAGATCTCGTCCTTGATGCGGAGCTTCTGGCGCTTCAGATCGGAGACCGCATCCCGATTAGGCAGGGGACGCCTATTCTCTTCATCGAGGGCGCGCTCTAATTCGGCATGCTTAGCTTTTAGCGCCTCGATGCGATCCTGCGGCAACATGCACTTTCCTCCTGCTAGACGATGACGAGGGTCGATGGTAACCCCGACTGCACCAGCCGGCCAGGGGTTAGCTGACCCGTGAAACGCAGATATATCGCGTCAGCGGGTTTCTCAGAGGGCGATCCCGGAGAAATGCCCGTTCGGAACCGCCTAATCGTGGGAATCAGCGGCGCCTCGGGGGTTATTTACGGGGCCCGGCTGCTCGAGCTGCTGCGGCCCCTTCCGGTCGAGACGCATCTCGTAATCAGCCGGACGGCCGACGTGACCTTGGCGGTCGAGACCGATCTGAAGCCCGCGGCAGTCCGCGCCCGGGCGGATGTCGTCCATGCCAACAGTGATATGGCCGCGCCGATTTCGTCCGGGTCGTTCAAGACGATCGGCATGGTGGTAGCCCCTTGCTCGATCCGCAGCATGGCCGAGATCGCCAGTGGGGTGACGACGACATTGTTGAGCCGGGCGGCGGATGTTGTGCTGAAAGAGCGTCGGCGGCTCGTCCTGTTGGTGCGCGAGACGCCGCTTCACACCGGTCACCTGAGAACCATGACAGCGCTTTCGGAAATGGGCGCCGTGATCGCTCCACCGGTCCCAGCCTTTTACGCCAAGCCACAAAGCCTCGGCGAGATGATCGATCAGACGCTGGGCCGCGTTCTCGACCTGTTCGATCTCGAAACCGGACTGGTGCGACGCTGGGGCGAGCCCTCCGTCGAGGGCGCGCATTCGCTCCGTTCGAAACCGCGGCGCGGAACGGTATAAGGGCGGGTCGGTTCAGCCGCGCAGGAACAATTCGAGCGCTTCTCCGATCGTCGTCGCCTCCGCGCCGCAGGTCATTTCCGGCCCGAGGTAGAGGGCCAGGTTCGCGTGCGCGGCCGCGGCGCGCGCGGCCGGATCGGTGTCGCCGAAGGCGGGTCGGGCAGCGCGGCCGAGACGATCTTGGATGACTTTCTCCGCCGCAAGCTCGAGCGCCTTAATTCCCTCGCGCAAGCGCTGAACATCGGTGTCGGGATCGGGCCTGAGCTTTCGCCGCAGCGCCCGCAGAGGCTCCACGATGTCCGCACTGATCGGGCGAGCAATGCGACCGGCGATCGCCAGCTCCTCTTTGGTCAGCGGGCTTCGTCCGGAAACGCCGAGCCAAAGGGCGAACAGCATCAGGTTGACGTCACATCCGGCGCGATCCTGCAATGCGATCAACGCCTCCGAGACGCTCGGGCGCGCGTAGAACGCCAGTGAAAAACGCCACAGCGCCTCGCTATCCGAGAGTTCGCCAGCCGACACAGTCATCGCCGCACGAGAGTGCGAGCTTTCGATAGCCCGCGCATTCAGGATGCTATATTAATGGTGAACTCTGGGCTATCGGCCATGGATCTCGACGTAGAAGCCCTGAAAGCCAAGCTCGCCGCCCTGAAGACCGAGCATCGCGACCTCGACGATGTGATCGCGCGGCTCGCGGAGCGTGCTCCGTTCGACCAGCTGCAGCTGCAGCGCCTGAAGAAACGGAAGCTGCTGCTGAAGGATCAGATCTCGAAGATCGAGAGCGAGCTGCTGCCCGATATCATCGCCTGACCGGTCGCCGAACACGCAGTGTGACCGGTCTGCCGGGGCGCTTGTGCGCGCCGATCCTGCCTCTAATATAGCCTGGTCCTCGCAACCACGTCTCGGAAGAAATCAAATGAGCGGCGCCGGTCGGGCGGTAGGCATCATCATGGGAAGCCAATCCGATTGGGAGACGATGCGGCACGCCTCAGAGGCTCTCGACCGGCTCGCGATCGACCACGAAACCCGTATCGTTTCGGCACATCGCACCCCCGGGAGGCTTTACGAGTATGCCCGTACGGCGCGCTCGCGCGGCATGCGGGTGATCATCGCCGGGGCGGGAGGGGCCGCCCATCTCCCGGGCATGATCGCCGCCTTAACGGCGCTGCCCGTGCTCGGCGTGCCGATCGAGAGCAGGGCCCTCAAGGGGATGGACAGTTTGCTCTCGATCGTGCAGATGCCGGCCGGGATCCCGGTCGCGACCTTCGCGATCGGTCAAGCCGGCGCCGTCAATGCGGCGCTGTTTGCCGCCGCAATTCTCGGACTGTCCGATGCCGCCGCCGAGGCAGCTCTCGATGAATGGCGACAAGCGCAAACTCAGGGGGTGGCTGACCGCCCGGACCGCCGATGAGGCCGGCGACGACGCTCTCCCCGGGTGCTACAATTGGCATCTTGGGGGGCGGCCAGCTCGGCCGGATGACGGCGCTCGCCGCAGCCCGGCTCGGTTTTCGCTGCCATGTTTTTGCGGCGGAGGCCGACAGCCCGGCGGAGCAGGTCTGTGGCGCGGCTACCGTTGCCGAATTCTCCGATCGCGAAGCGCTCGAGCGCTTCGCTTCGGTCGTGGACATCGTGACGTTCGAGTTCGAGAACATCCCGGCCGAAGCCGTACGGCTGGTCTCTGCCGTCCGCCCGGTACTGCCACGGCCTGAAATTCTCGAGATCGCGCAGGATCGCTTACGGGAGAAGGACTTCCTACGCTCGATCGACGTCGACACCGCTGCTTACCGCGAGGTTGCCGACGCGGCGGCATTGCTCCGGGCGATGCGGGACTTTGGTCACCCGGCCGTGCTCAAGAGTGTACGCATGGGTTATGACGGCAAGGGACAGGTGACTTTGACCCCGGAAATCAGGGCCGAGGAGGCTTGGCAGCGAATGGGCGGCGAGATCGGCATCCTCGAGAGCTTTGTCGATTTCACCTGCGAGATCTCGGTCATCGTTGCACGCGGCCGCAACGGCGCCTGGGCGACTTATCCGCCGGTCGAAAACCAGCACGTCGCCCATATCCTGGACACGACGATCGCCCCTGCACGGATCCCTGCCGAGACGGCGATGCGCGCCGAGGTCATCGCTCGACACATCGCCGAAAAGCTCGATCTCGTTGGCGTCCTCGCGGTCGAAATGTTCGTGACGCAGAGTGGTGATCTTCTCGTCAACGAGATCGCGCCGCGCCCCCATAACTCGGGACATTGGACCATCGACGCCTGCATCACGAGCCAGTTCGAGCAGCTGGTGCGCGCCTTGTGCGGCCTGCCGCTCGGCTCGGTCGAGCATCATTCCGACGCGGTGATGAAGAACCTGATCGGCAGCGAGGTCGAGAAATGGCGGGATGCGCTGAACGACCCGCTGGCCAAACTCCACCTCTACGGCAAAGCCGAAACCCAACCCGGCCGCAAGATGGGCCACGTCACGCGCCTCATCCCGCATCGCTGAGATCGAAAAGCTCCAACGGCGGCTTGGGCCAATCGAATCAACGGGACTGGCGCAGCAGACGGACTGGGTTAGGCAGGCGTTCTACCGCCGTTTCAAACCGGTGGCGTGCCTTGCCGATGGCAGCCACCTCGGAAAGCCGGCGCGCGAGAAAGGCGCGGGTGTCGGAGAAGTCCGGCGAGCTGTCTTCGAGCCAATAAAGCAAGGTGGCAGCGTAGATCACCGCAAGGGTGACCCGCTTCGTATAAAAGCTGAAATCGGTTGCGCGGTCCCCGGCGGCGTACCAGATGCCGTCGACGGTCTCGTACAGCAGGCGCAAGCCGAGTGGTGCGTGTCGCGGCAGGGCCAGCACCGATAGGGCGCGGCGAACCGCTTCGCGCCATGGCGCGATGATTTCCAACCGGGTGGCGATCGCGAGCGCGACGCGATCGGAAATACGCAACGGCTCGGGAACCATGGCTTCGAGCCGATCGAGCATGCGGGCATCCGCCCACCTGCTGAAGCAGGCAACGAGCTCGGCGGTCCCATTCGGAAACAGCGCCAACGCCTCGTCGGCAGGCATGCCAACGCGCCGCGCCGCCGCCCGCAACGCCGGGCGCGACCAGCCGTCGAACGCCACGTTCGGGAGCATCGCTGCAATCAGCGCCGCGCGCTGATCGTCGGCCAGCGGGCTCCTCATCCGGCTCTGTTTTCGTTGAGAAAGGCTGACAGATCAATCGGGTGCCGCTGCAGCTCTTCGAGGAAAACGAGCAACCGGTGATCGGTCATCCGCTGCGGGTAGAGGATCCCGTCGAGGTGATCGCATTCGTGCTGGACGACCCGGGCATGGAAGCCCTCGACCGTGCGCTCGATGACATGCCCCTCGGGGCTCGTCCCGCGATAGCGGATGCGCAAGTGCCGGGGCACGACGCCGCGCAATCCGGGGACCGATAGGCAGCCCTCCCAACCGAGAGCCCGCTCCTGTCCGATGAGCTCGACGATCGGGTTGACCAGCACCGTCAGATCTTGAGCGACGTCGCCGGGCATTTCGGTGACCCGCTCGTCCGGAACGCGGAAGACGACAATCCGGTGCGGCTCGTGAACCTGCGGAGCGGCGATGCCCGTGCCGCCGGCATCCTCCATCGTCTCGATCATATCCTCGACGAGCCGGCGTACCCACGGCGCTGTCGCGTCATCAACCGCCTTGGAAGCAGAACGCAGAACCGGGTGCCCCATGCGGGCAATCTTCAATAGAGCCATCCCTAAAATATGGGTGGATCATCGGCCGGGGTAAACCATCTGCTCGGTCGCCTTCACAGCAGCCTGTAGAGGTGCTAAATATTGCGCTAAGCGGATCGCTACGGCAGTCCGCTACACGTATATCCATCGATGGAGAAAAGCCCCCGTGCAAGTCCTCGTTCGCGACAATAATGTCGATCAGGCTTTACGAGCCTTGAAGAAGAAAATGCAACGCGAAGGGGTGTTCCGAGAAATGAAGCTGCGGCGCAACTACGAGAAACCCTCGGAGCGGCGGGCCCGGGAGAAGGCCGAAGCGGTTCGTCGCTATCGCAAGCTTTTGCGCAAGCGCTTGGAGCGCGAGGGCTACTAAGCATAGCCTGCAGCAAAATCTCATCCATAAGAAAATCTTATCCATAAATTGGGAATCAAATTTCGAATAGTGCATTGATAAATAAGTGTCAGATCAAAAAAACCCCTAATCCAATTCTGATGAACCGGTAACAGCGTGGCGGCAGTTGTCGGAGAGCGATCTCGACTACTCGAGTGCTTTGACGATCTCCTCGCACATTTTCTTTGCGTCGCCAAACAGCATCATTGTGTTGTCGCGGTAAAACAGTTCGTTCTCGACACCGGCGTAGCCTGAGGCCATTGAGCGCTTGACGAAGAGAACGGTTTTAGCGCGTTCGACGTCGAGGATCGGCATGCCGTAGATTGGCGAAGAGGGATCGGTCTTCGCCGCCGGGTTGGTCACGTCGTTGGCGCCAATGACAAAGGCCACGTCGGTCGAGGCAAAGTCGCGGTTGATCTCGTCGAGCTCAAAGACCTCATCATAGGGGACGTTGGCCTCGGCGAGCAGCACGTTCATATGGCCGGGCATGCGGCCGGCGACCGGATGGATCGCATAGCGTACTTTGACCCCGTCCTTCTTCAACAGATCGGCCTCCTCGCGCAGCGCGTGCTGGGCTTGGGCGACCGCCATGCCATAGCCCGGCACGATGATCACCGAGCCGGCATTCTTCAGGATGAAGGCGGCGTCCTCGGCGCTGCCGGATTTGACCGAGCGGTCGCCGCGGCCGGCGCCGACGGTTATCGCACCGCCCTCGGTTCCAAACCCGCCCAGGATCACGTTGAAGATCGAGCGGTTCATCCCCTTGCACATGATGTAGCTAAGGATGGCGCCCGACGAGCCGACGAGCGCACCGGTGATGATCAACAGGCTGTTCGACAGCGTGAAACCGATGCCGCAGGCCGCCCAACCGGAGTAGGAATTCAGCATCGAGATAACGACCGGCATGTCGGCCCCGCCGATCGGCACGATCAACAAGAAACCGAGGGCCAGCGAACCCAGCAGGGTCAGCCAGAACGTGACCGCCGTCTCGGTCGAGACGAATAGGATGACCAATAGCACCAGCAATGCCCCGAGCCCCGCGTTCAACAGGTGCTGGCCGGTGAAGACGAGGGGCCGGCCGGTAACCAGACCCTGCAATTTCCCGAAGGCGACGACCGAGCCGGTGAAGGTGATGGCACCGATCGCCATGCCGATTGCCATCTCGACGAGGCTGCTGCGGTGGATCGAACCGCGCACGCCGATCCCATAGGCTTCAGGAAAGGTGAAGGCGGCCGCGGCGACGCAAACAGCGGCAAGGCCGACGAGGCTGTGAAACGCCGCGACCAGCTGCGGCAATGCCGTCATCTGAATGCGCAGCGCAATATAAGTGCCGATCGCGCCACCGATCAGAATGCCGGCGATGATCAGCCAAAAGCTCACGACATGCGGGGTCACCAGGGTTGTGACCACCGCGATGACCATGCCGGCAATCCCATAGATGTTGCCGGCCCGCGCGGTTTCCGGGGAGGAGAGGCCGCGCAGGGCCATGATGAAGCAGATCGAAGCGATCAGATAAAACAGGGCGGACAGGCTGTCGCTCACCGCCGCCCCGCTAGCGCTTTTTCTGGAACATTTGGAGCATGCGCTGGGTGACGATGAAGCCGCCGAAAATATTGACCGCGGCAAGGGTTACCGCGACGAACCCCATGATTTTCGCAAAGCTGATGCCCAGCGGGCCGGCCGCGATCAGCGCGCCGACGATGATCACGCTCGAGATGGCGTTGGTCACACTCATCAGCGGCGAGTGCAATGCCGGGGTCACCCGCCACACCACGTGATACCCGACAAAGACCGCGAGGACAAAGACCGTCAGCTCGAACACAAAGGGCGTGCCGGCCGTTACCGCCGGGGGCGCTTGCTGCACCAGCTGCTGGGCCAGCGCGTCGAGGCTGCGAGCGAGCGTGCCGGCCTCGCCGGCGGCCTGGCTGGCCCGCTCGGCCAGAGAGACGGGGTCCGCCATCCGCTCGCCCCGTCAGCTCGCCGCTACTTGGGCTTCCGCCACGGCCGGCGCGGCAAGCGCAGGGTTCACCACCGCGCCATTCTCGGTCAACAGCGTCGCCTTGATGATCTCGTCAGCCGTGTCGATCTTGAGCTTGCCGTCCTTGTCGACGAGAAGCGTGAGGAAATTATAGAGGTTGCGCGCGTAGAGCTGGCTCGCGTCGGTGGGGATGCGAGAGGGCATGTTGGCATGCCCGATGATCTTGATCCCGTGTGGGGTAGTGACGATTTCGCCGAGACGGCTGCCCTCGGCATTGCCGCCGGCCTCGACCGCGAGATCGACAACGACCGATCCGGGAGCCAGCTCGTCGAGCATCGCCTCGGTCAGCAGCACCGGCGCCTTGCGGCCGGGAATGAGGGCGGTGCAGATAACGACGTCGGTGCGCTTGAGGGCCTCGATGATCTTATCGCGCTGGCGACGCTGGTAATCCTCACCCATCTCCCGGGCGTAGCCTTCGGCGGTTTCCGCCGAACGGGCGGCCGCCTCGTCGACGGTGATAAAGCTGGCACCCAGGCTCTCGACCTGCTCCTTCGCCGCCGCGCGAACATCGGTTGCCGAGACAATGGCCCCCAGACGCCGCGCCGTAGCAATCGCCTGCAGCCCCGCGACCCCAGCTCCCATCACCAGCACGCGCGCCGCCTTTATAGTGCCGGCGGCGGTCATCATCATCGGAAAGGCCCGGCCGAACTCGTCGGCAGCCTCGAGTACTGCTTTGTAACCGGCGAGATTGGCTTGGGAGGAGAGAGCATCCATCGCCTGCGCACGGGTAATTCGCGGCAAGAGTTCGATAGCGAACGCGACGATGCCGGCGCTGGCGTAGGCGTCGATATCCGCAGGGTGCCGCAGCGGCTGCAACAGGCCGATCAACACCGTGCCGTCTTTCAGGTATTTCAGCTCGTCGCGCTCCGCCTCCTCGCCGATCAGCGGACGCTGGACCTTCAGGACGATGTCGGCGCTGCCGAGCGCCGTCGCCGCATCCGCGGCGATAGACGCTCCCGCCGTCGCAAAGGCGTCATCGGCGTATTGTGCACCCTCGCCTGCCCCCCTTTCTGCGACGACCTCGAGCCCCATGCCCACCATGCGCTTGACGGTGTCTGGCGAGGCCGCCACCCGGCGTTCGAAC
>Ga0318577_10000238_pt1 | contig 14653 bp, 14 predicted proteins | sample GRESIP089b5f25_FD_203484 | JGI IMG/M metagenome (GOLD analysis project Ga0318577, IMG submission 203484) | Tropical soil microbial communities from Luquillo Experimental Forest, Puerto Rico - GRE.SIPMG.089b5f25 | ecosystem: Environmental > Terrestrial > Soil > Tropical forest > Bulk soil... | reverse complement strand
TCGTGTTCCGCCTCATCGCGCTGGTGCGGCCCAAAGTGCTGGTTCTATCCGGCGGCACCGCGGCGGGCGCGCTGCTGCCGCAAGGACAAGGTATCACCCGATTGCGCGGCCGATGGTTCGATCTCGCAGTGCCCGGTCTCGACCAGCCGGTCCCGACACTGCCGATGTTCCACCCCTCCTTTTTGCTGCGCACGCCGGAGCGCAAACGTGAAGCCTGGCGCGATCTCCTCTCGCTGCGTACCCGCCTCGACGAACTGCTTGCGGCCGAGAACGACGGTGGCTCCGAGCCCGAGTAAAATTAGAGCTAGGGATCACCGACGATGCAGTTGAAGGACACCGGCGACGGCTTTTCTATCCATGCTCCGCGGCAACCCAAATCTTCTTTACGCCTTCAAGTTTATCGAGGACGCGGGCGAGCTGGACAACCGCATCACTCTAGACGAACTTCCCCCCCGGGGACAGAACCTGCATGCGGCCAATAAACAACCCAACCCCCTGAATGGCTCGCTCAACTATTTGCGGGTTCGCAAGTAGGCCTCTGCAAACGCCTGGGCAACCGTTCGGTTAGGGTTCTCTGTGCAGTAAGTGAGAGCTTGAGCTTCGATGCTGGGGATCAGCCCCACATCGATGGTGCTGGCCCGGAAATGCGATGCCTGATAGCCGATATAGAACATCGATGCCGCGTCGAGATCCTCTGGCGACAACTTCAACAGGTCTTGGCAGCTTGCCCTGCCGATATTTACGATATGGTTCACTGGCGCCGACTCGGCCGCTGCCGTTGCCGGGGCTGGGGCCGGAGCAGGCGCTGGAGCTGCGGCCAGTTCCGGTTCGGATTGGGCGGTGGCCTCCGGTGATTGTGTTTGCGCACAGGCAACCAGCAAGCCCGACAACAGTAAAGCGGCGGTTTTCCGGTTCATCGCGTTGCTCGCGTCCTAAGAGCTTTTTTTCGGCGCCGGTCATTATCATGGTAGAATTGATCCACTTTAAGTGACATAGATCAATGGCAAAAGATGGTTCACCCTCGATAATTGAGTGGGTTCCAGGTCCTGCGGATGTCATCGGTTGTGGCGTTGGGCATGCTTTCACGGGGCGGACACCGGCTCCCAAGCAGTCGCGAGCTGGAACGAGATTTGGGCCAAATACACCGAGTGAGGCCGCAGCGATGGCTAAGTGTCTGTTTTACATAGCGCCGATCGCTTCGATCGGGTTGATGGCTACGCAGGCACTCGCCGCCCCGACCGCCTGGAGCGGCGTCGTCGGCCGCAACATCATCGCCGCGACGGCCGAAGCGAAAGATGCGTCGCTAGTGCTCGTGCGCGGGAGCGGCTGTTTTCGCGGCGGTGGCGGCGGTGGTCGTGGCGGCGGCGGTCGTGCCGGCGGTGGGTATGCCGGAGGCGGCGCTAACCGCGGAAGTTTCAACCGCGGCGGTGCCGCTGGGGGCGGTTCCTGGGCCGGTGTCGCTGGTGGCAGCCGCGGGAACATCAACCGCGGTAATTTCAACAGCGCCAACGTCAACCGTGGAAACTTCAACAGCGCCAACGTCAACCGCGGGAACTTCAACACCGCCAATATAAACCGCGGGAACATCAACACCGGTAATGTCAATGTGAACCGGAACGTCAACGTCAGCGGCGGCGGCTACGGCGGCGGTTATTATGGGCCGGGTTGGGGTGGCGTTGCCGTAGGTGTCGCGGCGGGCGCAGTAGTCGGCGCCGCCGTCGCCACGCCGCACTACTATGCAGCCCCCGCCCCCGCGTATCCGTATTGCCCCTACCCGAATTACCCGAACTGCTATTGCCCGTACCCGGACTACCCGAACTGCGGGCTTTAACCGCCCCGGCGGGATAACGGTTGGACCGGAACAAACCGACAGGTTCTGATCCTACAAGAAGACGCTGAGGTTCTTGTCGAGCAGGACGTTGGCGTCGAGCACGATCGTGCGCCTCCTCACTTTCCATGCGCCGTTCGCCTTGCGCAGCAAATCCTCGCGACACCCGGAGAGGAGCTGATGATCCGTCTCCAGATGGGATCGGTACACCAGAAACGCGGTCCTGGCCTCGACCTCGCCATTCTCCAGCGGCGCTGCTTCGAGGTTGCCGATCAGGTGACGGGTGCGCGACGGGGGATCCTCGGCCCAGGCCATCCCGGTGTCGAGCCGGGCCACCCGCATCTCGAGATAGCGCCTATCCTCCTCAAGAATCGCCAGATCACCGAGCGGTGTCAGCTCGCGCTGCGCCTCCCGGCGCGGAACGTTCTTGCGGCGGGGCATGAAGTAAAGAACATCCTCGGTGAAGAGATCGAGCCACTCGTTGAGCTTACGCTCGTCGAGCAGCCAGGCCTCGCGGATGTAGAATGGCATCAGCTCGAGCCAGAGCGCCTGCTGCGGTGCCAGCGCCACTGAGTGGGCCGCAGCCTGCGGCGCGCGTTTTGTGTTCATCGGATCATCCGCTAACCGTGCATAGTCGCGGTGCCGTCGAAGCGGGCCTTGATCGGGTCGAGCGGGATTTGTGCCCAGCTCCCGGCATTCATGAACTCCTCCCAGCGCCGATAGAAGAGGCGCTGGTTGTTTTCCGAGATGTAGCGCTCGGAGACGAGCCCCGGATAATCCGGATGCGGCCCCGCATGCCCCAAGCCCATCGACAGATCCTGGGAATGCCGGCGCGAGAGGCGGCTAGTGCCTGCTTGGGTCACCTGACGCCAGTTATCGACGTCGTCCTGCTCGAACATTCCAGCGGCGCCGTTATTGGCCTGGCTGCCGATACGGATGACGCGCTTGATGTCCTCAGGAGCATCCCGGTCCACCAGCACGAAGTGCCAGAACTCGGTCTTCAGCGGCCCGCGCGGCAGGGCGAGCCGCAGCCCCAAGATCCCATTCGGAAAGATCGAATGGTTGCCGAGCTGCACGCGGTGCGCGCGCAATGTGCCGAGCCGCCGCTCGACCTCCGGCATCGTCGTCTCGTAGTACTCCTGGAACAGCCGGAACGTCTCGCTCGACACGCCGTGCGCGTAGCGCGGGGTGTTGTCGTCCGCGTCGCGGAACGTGATCGAGTGCCCGTTGACAAAAGCGTGCTTGTTGGGGCTCGCGAACTGGTCCTCATGCGACAGCGGCGGGCGGCCGAGCCACCGCGTCTGCACCCGGGCGCTCGCAAAATGGCTCGTCGGGACGTGGTAGTTGTCCGAGCAATTGTCCACCATCGTCTTCCAGTTGGCGGGCTCAAGCCATTTGATGGGGCCGAGCGCCTGCATGCCGCCGTCCCGACGGTTGAAGACGGTGTCGAGATACCAGCGCGCGTCGCCGAGATAGGCCTCGAGACTCGGGGCGTCCTTGGCCCAGGTCGCAAAGACGATGCCGGCGTAGGTCTCGACGCGCGCCTCGATCAGACCGAGCGAGGATTTGTCGAGCGCGTCGTAATAGGCTTCCGACTCCCCGGGGACGTATTCGAGAGTACCGTCGTTGCGGTAGGTCCAGCCGTGATAGGTGCACATGAAGCGCTTGGCATTGCCGTCGTCAACGCGGCATACGCGGTTGCCGCGGTGGCGGCACATGTTTAGGAGCGCGTGCAGTCGGCCCTCTCCGTCGCGGGTCAGGATGACCGGGTCCTCGGCCATGTATGTGTGAAAGAAATCGTCGGCCGCCGGCACCAGGCTCTCGTGCCCGATCATCAGCCAGGCGCGCCCGAAGATCTTCTCCATCTCGTCGTCGTAGACGGCTTGCTCGCTGAAGATGCGGCGTTCGATTTTGCCGGTGGACGGGTCGATGACGGTGTACTTCCGAGTGGCGCCCATATCCGAAGCTCCCTCTCGTGGTCATCATAGCAGGGGCGGAGGCGCATCAGCACGGTTATGATCCGTCCCGGACCATCGGAGACGCAAAAATGCTCAAGACGATAGTGATCGGCGCCGGTGTGATGGGCGCCTCGGTTGCGTATCGACTGGCGCAAGCCGGCGCCGCCGTCACGGTGCTGGAAGCGACGCGCATCGGCGGCGGCACCTCCGGCATCAGCTTCGCCTGGACCAACGCGCACAAGAAGCCGCCAAAGCCCTATCACGATCTGAACGTCGCCGGCATGAAGGCGCATGCCGCGCTGGCTGATGAATTCGGCGCGACACCATGGTGGCACGGCGGCGGCAGTCTGGAATGGGAAGCCGAGCCCGACCGCGCGGCGCAGCGTGAAAACGTCGAGCAGTTGCGGTCCTGGGGCTATGCTGCGGAGTGGATCACGCTGCGCCAGGTCCAGGAATTGGAGCCGGACATTGATCCAGCGACGATCGGCGACGCGCCGGTGGCGTTTTTCCCGGGAGAGGGCTGGCTCGATCCGGTAGTCTACGCGCATGCCATGCTGTCTGCCGCACGACTTCGCCATGGCGCGAAAGTCGTCTGCGGCACGCGGATCGTCGACCTGATCTTGGCCGGCGATCGCGCGACCGGCGTCCGGGTCGCCGACGGCACGCAATACGAGGCCGACATCGTCGTGAATTGCGCGGGCCGCTGGACCAACGAAGCTACCCGCGATGCCGGTCTGCATTTGCCGCTCGCACCGACCTTGGGATTTTTGGTGTTCACGCCCCCTGTCGCCGCCAGCTTGAGCCGTGTGGTCCGCACCACCGTCATCGACGCGCGCCCCGATGGCGCGGGACGCCTGATGCTGCATTGGAACGCGACCGATGCGACATTGAGCTTTGACACGAGGCTCAATCCATCGATGCCGGAGGCGCGCGATCTGGTACGGCGCGCCCGACAGCTGCTGCCCTCGATTGGCGAGGTCGAGCCGGAGGCGGTGCGCATCGCCATCCGGCCGATCCCTGGCGACCATTTCTCTGCCATCGGACCGATGCCGCGGACTTCCGGCTACTATATCGCCATCACCCATAGCGGCGTGACGATGTCGCCGTTCCTCGGATCAGCGGTGGCCGACGAGATCGTCGGTGGACGGCAAAGGCCCGAGCTCGCCGATTTCCGGCCTGCGCGCTTCTTCAATTGATTTGGAAACCACATCAAAATGTAGGCAATTGGCGAACAGTACTAACGCTTGTCAGCCCCGGACCCGGAGGGTTTGATGTCACGACCCCGAGCAGCTGACGATTTCGCGACAATCCGTACCCGCATGGAGGAGCTGCGCCGGGAGAGGCGCAACGAGCAGCCCGTCCCGACAACCGATACCAGCGTCGCGTTTCATCGGGGCCCTTGTGCCTGTGGCAGGAGCCTGTTCCCCGACGAGTGCGACGGGTCGTGCAAGTTTTGAAAAGGCACGAGATTGTCGTGCTTTTCGGCGAACCGCTGGGGGGTTAAGCTGCCGCATAGCCCTTGGAGGAAAGCCATGATGATCGATATGCATGCTCATTGGAGGCCCGCCGAAATAGCCGACGCGCTGCGCGCCCGGACCCGGGAACCACGCATTCTGCGCAATCCCGATGGTGTCGAGGTGCTGAAATCCGGACGGATGGGCGAAGAGCCGCTCGCCAATGCGTTCGATGACATCGATTTCCATCTCGCGCGGATGGACCGCCAGGGAGTGGATACGAGCGTGCTGTCCCTCCTCGGCTCGTTCTGCTGGATCGAAGCCCAGCCGCTGGAAGAGGCTGGGCCGTTGTGCCAGACCGTCAACGACGGACTTTCCGCAATTTGCCGGAAGCACCCCGGCCGCTTCGCCGCCTACGCCGCGCTGCCTCTTAGGGACATTTCTGCTGCCGCCAGCGAGTTCGAGCGGGCGCTCGAGCTGCCGGGCATGATCGGAGCGCAGGTGCCGGGTAACTATTTCCTGACGCGCAAGGACGCCCAAGCGATGCGTCCGCTGCTGGACGTCGCGAACCGTCACCACGCGGCGCTTTTCATCCATAACGGCCCGCGGCCGGGCGACGCTTATCCGAAAGTCTCCGGCGACACAGACAACGCCCGCCGCCGCAATGGCACGCTCGACATGCAGGCGAGCTTGTCATCGGTGATGGTGACCTTGTGTCTGACCGACTGCCTCGCGGACTACCCCGACGCGGTGATCCACGTTCATAATTTGGGCGGCAATATCCCCTACGAGGTCGAGCGTATGGACCACCGCTGCCTGCTCGACACGCCGCAGGAGGAGCTGCCGTCGTCGCGCTTCCGCAAGGCGAAGGTATATGTGGACTGCAACTCGTTTGGCCCCCGTTCGATCGAGGCGGCGGTGAGACTGTACGGCGCCGAGCGCATCGTGTGCGGCACCGACGGCACCGAGTTCGGCTGCGACTGGACCCGGAAGGCGCTCGCGGAAGCAGAGATCGGCGAAGAAGCGCGCGAGCGGATCCTGCACGGCAATGCCGCCGCGATGCTCGCCCGGGTCAAGGCGGCGCAGCGCGAAAGAGCCGCCGCCTAACTAGCCGCGATTCGTCGATAACTTTAACCGTCTTCGTAGCAATGAAGGCGCGAGAGTCTACCCAGCAAGAGCGAGCCCAGAAGCGCCTGCGCATAAAAATCACTACTGCGCGAAAAGCTCGCAGCTGGTGGAGAATATAGGGATACCCGGCCGTTCGGTCGAACCGGCACCGTTGCGGGGAGAGACGGCAGCTGCGTAACCTCGCTCCATGACGCCGCTCACCCTCGACGACATCGAAGCGCTGGCGGTCGGTGCGTGGATTCTCGGCACCGGCGGTGGCGGCAGCCCTTATCTCGGGCTCCTCAATATGCGCCGGCTCTATGCCGAGGGGCACCGGGTCTTCCTGCTGTCGCCTGTCGCCCTCGCCGACGAAGACTGCGTGGCAGTGGTCTCGAACATGGGAGCGCCGCTGGTCGGCCAGGAGCGGCTCGCCGACAGCCGCAATATCGCTCGCGCGGTCGAGATCCAGGAGGGGCTTCTGGGCGCGAAATTTCGCGCCGTGATGCCGCTCGAGATCGGCGGCGGCAACAGCATACAGCCGCTTATGGCGGGCGCCCATCTGAGGCTTCCGATCGTCGATGCGGACACGATGGGCCGAGCCTATCCCGAGGCGCAGATGACCAGCGTCGCGGTCGGCGAGCTGCGCCCCTATCCCTGCGTGCTCTACGACCCGCGTGGCATCGAGGCGGTCGTGACCAAGGTGCCGAGCTGGAGATGGATGGAGCGGGTGAGCCGCAAGATCTGCGTCGAGTTCGGCTCGATCGCCTCGACCTGCAAGGCGCCGCGCACCGGGCGCGAGGTCAAAGATTGGGGTATTCACTTCACTGTCTCAAAGGCAATCGGTCTGGGGCGCCGAGTGCGCGAAGCGCAGCGCCGCCACGACGACCCGATTGCCGCCATCCTCGACGAAGGGCTGGGCAAGCTCCTCTTCCATGGCAAGGTTGTCGACGTCGCGCGGCGCACCACCGAGGGGTATTTGCGCGGCCGCGTGACGATCGAAGGTCTCGACAACGACCGCGGATCGCGGGTTGAGATCGCTTTCCAGAACGAATGGGTCGTGGCGTGGCGCGACAATGCGCCGCTCGTGATGTCGCCTGATCTGATTTGCGTGCTCGACAGCGTCTCGGGCGAGGCCTTCGGCACCGAGACGATTGGCTATGGCCGCCGCGTTTCGGTCATTGCCCTGCCCGCTCCGCCAGTTTTCCTGACGCCGAAAGGCCTCGAACATGTCGGCCCGCGTGCCTTCGGCTACGATCTCGACTTCCACTCGGTGTTCGAGAGCGCCTAGGCCCGATGCGGCGGATTGGCGTTGATGTCGGCGGCACCAACACAGACGCAGTGCTGCTCGAAGACGGAGCGGTTATCCACGCGGTGAAGACTCCGACGAGCCCCGATGTCACCACCGGCATAGTCACCGCGATCGACGAGCTGTCGAGGTGTCTCGGGATCACTTCCGGCGTGATCGACGCCGTCGTCATTGGCACGACCCATTTCGTCAACGCCGTGGTGCAGCGCCGCGAGCTGGCGCGCGTCGCAGCGGTGCGCATTGGACTCCCGGCTGCCGCCTCGCTGCCGCCATTCTGCGACTGGCCCTTGGACCTCGCCGAGCGGGTCCGCGGCGGGGTGTTCATGCTCGAAGGCGGGCATGACTACGACGGCCGCCCGATCGTGCCGTTCGACGAGGCCGGCATGCGACGGATTGCTCAGCAGATTTGCGAGAGCGGCATCCACGCGGTCGCAGTCGCCGCGATCTTTTCCCCGCTCGACCCGAGCGGCGAAGAGCGGGCACGGGCCATCCTTGCGGAAGAGTGCCCGGATGCCACGGTCACCGCATCGCACCAGCTCGCTCGCATCGGTCTTCTCGAACGCGAGAACGCCGCCCTGCTCAATGCTGCGCTGATCGACGTCGCGAAGGCGACAGTCGCAGGCTTTACCGCAGCGATCGAGGCGAGCGGGATCGCCGCGCCACTCTATCTGACGCAAAACGACGGGACGGTGATGCCGGCCGCGATGGCTGCGGCTTTGCCGGTGTTGAGCTTTGCCTCCGGTGCCACCAACTCGATGCGCGGCGCGGCGTTTTTGTCGGGCCTTGCCGATGCGATGGTCATCGATGTCGGCGGTACCTCTACCGATGTCGGGCAGCTCCGGAATGGGTTTCCGCGCGAAGCCAACTCCGTCGTCGAGATCGGCGGCGTGCGCACCTTGTTCCGCATGCCGGACCTCCTGTCGATCGGTCTCGGCGGCGGCAGCCTCGTCCAGGCCGATCCGCTGGCAGTGGGACCCGAGAGCATCGGCTATCGGCTGATCGATGAGAGCCGTGTCTTCGGCGGCGACACAGTGACCGCGACCGACATTGCCGTCGCAGCCGGCCTCGCCCGGATCGGCGATGGCCGTGCTATCGCCGACCTGTCTCGCGATCTCGTGCGCCGGGCGCTCGCCAAGACGCATGGGATGATCGAGGACGCGGTCGATCGGATGAAGACCGACGCCCGCGATCTGCCGCTTATCGCGGTCGGCGGCGGCGCGTTTCTCGTGCCCGACCGGGTCGCCGGGATCTCGCAAGTGATCCGTGTGCCGCACGGCGGCTGCGCCAATGCCGTCGGCGCCGCGATCGCGCAGATCAGCGGCGAAACCGACCAGATCTATCGCGACCTAAGCCGCGAGGAGGCAATCGCTGCGGGCGAAGCCCAGGCGAGGGAGCGCGCGGTTGCCGCCGGCGCCGATCGCGCCAACCTCTCGACCGTAGATGTCGAAGACATGCCGCTCGCCTATCTGCCGGGCAATGCGCTCAGGGTCCGGGTGCGTGTCGTCGGCGAAATGGCTTCGCGGCGGAATCAATTGGGGTCGAGTTCGGTGTCCCAGTAGAGATAGTCGCGCCAGCTTTCGTGCAAGTAGTTGGGCGGGAAGGCGCGGCCGTTCTCCTGAAGCATGTAGGTCGTCGGCTGCATCGGAGAGTGGCGCGGATACATCCCGCTCTCACGTGGCAGGCGGTTGCCCTTCCACAAATTGCAGGTCGCACACGCGGTGACGACATTGGTCCACACCGTGCGCCCGCCGCGTGAGCGCGGCACGAGATGATCAAAGGTAAGCTCGTGCGAGGGATAAGGCTCGCCGCAGTACTGGCAGGTAAAACGGTCGCGCAGGAACACGTTGAACCGTGTGAACGCCGGATGCCGCGCCGCTGGCACGTATTCCTTCAGCGAGACGACGCTGGGGAGCTGCATTTCCAATGACGGGCTGTGCACGCAGACGTCGTAATGATCAATGATATTGACGCGGTCGAGGAACACCGCCTTGATTGCGTCCTGCCACGACCACAGTGACAGCGGAAAATAGCTCAGCGGCCGAAAATCCGCGTTCAGCACCAAAGCCGGGCAATTATCAAGACTTACCGTCACGCAACACCCGTCCCGCCAACCGACGCTCGCGGGCCGGAATAGCACGCGATTGTGACGGGTTGATAACGGATTGATCTAGATCAGACAAGTAGCCGGATCATCGCGTCGGGACCGGCTTTGCTCCGGTATAGTCGTAAAAGCCGCGCCTCATTTTGCGGCCAAGCCAACCAGCCTCGACATATTTGACCAGCAGCGGGCAAGGCCGGTATTTGCTGTCGGCGAGCCCTTCATAGAGCACCTGCATCACCGACAGGCAGGTGTCGAGTCCAATGAAATCCGCGAGCTCGAGCGGCCCCATCGGATGGTTGGCGCCCAATTTCATCGCCGTGTCGATCGCCTCTACGGAGCCGACGCCTTCGTAGAGCGTGTAAATCGCTTCGTTGATCATCGGCAGCAAGATGCGGTTTACGATGAAGGCCGGGAAATCCTCGGCTGCGACCGGGGTCTTGCCGAGCTTCACGGCGAGATCGCGGGTCGCCGCAAAGGTGTCCTCCTCGGTGGCGATGCCTCGGATCAGTTCGACGAGGCTCATCACCGGCACCGGGTTCATGAAATGCATCCCGATAAACTTGCCGGGCCGGTCGGTCGACGCGGCGAGCCGCGTGATCGAGATCGATGAGGTGTTCGTCGCGATCAGCGCATCAGGCTTCAACGCCGGGGTCAGCTTCTTGAAAATCTCGCGCTTGATGTCCTCTTTCTCGGTCGCCGCTTCGATGACCATGTCGCAGTCGGCGAACAGCGCGTAATCGACCCCCATCTGGATACGGCGGATCGCCGCGCCCTTTTCTTCCTCGTGGATCATGCCACGCGCTACCTGCCGCGACAGGTTTCTGTCGATCGCTTGCCGCCCGCGCTGCAGCGCCTCCTCGGAAATATCGGTCAGGACGACATTGTAGCCGGCGAGCGCGCAGACGTGCGCGATGCCGCCCCCCATCTGGCCGGCGCCGATGACGCCGAGGCGGCGCAGCCGATCGGGCGACACCGGGTTTTCGCTCACTGGCGCCGATCGAGCTCGTTGGCGAGCTCGGGGAGGATCTTGAACAGATCACCGACGAGCCCGTAATCGGCGATCTGAAAGATCGGCGCCTCCTCGTCTTTGTTGATCGCGACGATGACTTTGGAATCTTTCATGCCAGCCAGATGCTGAATTGCGCCGGAAATGCCGACAGCGATGTAAAGTTCGGGTGCGACGATCTTGCCGGTCTGCCCGACCTGATAATCGTTGGGCACGAAACCGGCATCAACGGCGGCTCGCGAGGCGCCGACGGCGGCGCCAAGCTTGTCGGCGACCTTTTCCAACAGATGGAAGTTGTCGCCCGACTGCATGCCGCGTCCGCCCGAGATGATGACCCGGGCGCTCGTCAGCTCCGGACGCTCGGATTTCGACAACTCGGCCCGCACGAATTCCGAGAGCCCAGCAGCGTCTGTCGTCGCCGCCGGCTCGATCGCGGCCGAGCCACCGGTCGCTTCAACCGGCGGGAAGGCGGTCCCGCGCACCGTGATAACTTTGATCGGGTCCTTGGACCGGACAGTTTGCAGCGCATTTCCGGCGTAGATCGGCCGTACGAAGGTATCGGCAGAAACCACCGCGCTGATGTCGGAAATTTGCATCACGTCGAGGAGCGCGGCCACTCGCGGCATCAGGTTCTTGCCCGAGGTCGTCGCGGCCGCGAGCAGATGCGAATAATTCTTAGCGAGCTCAACGACTAACGGCGCGACATTTTCAGCGAGTCCGTGGTCGTAGGTCACCTCATCGGCGAGCAGCACCTTTCTGACGCCGGCTGCCTTGGCGGCGGTGTCGGCCGCGAGGCGGCAGTCTTTTCCGGCCACGAGGATATCGATATCAGGACCGGCGATCTCCTTGGCGGCGGCGACGGCGTTGAGCGTGGCGGGTTTCAAACCCGCGCTGTCGTGCTCGGCGATGACGAGCGCAGCCATCAGATCACCCGTGCCTCGGTCTTCAGTTTGTCAACGAGCTCGGCAACCGAGCCCACTTTGTGGCCGCCCTGGCGTCTTGGTGGCTCCTCGACCTTGAGCACCGCAAGGCGCGGTGTCACGTCGATGCCAAGCGCCTCGGGGGTCGTCATCAAGATCGGTTTCTTCTTGGCGCGCATGATGTTCGGCAATGAGGCGTAGCGCGGCTCATTGAGTCTCAGATCGGTGGTGATCACCGCCGGCAGTCGGATCGAGATCGTCTCAAGACCGCCATCGACCTCACGCGTCACTTCGGCGTGCCCGTCGCTAATCGCGATCTTCGAAGCGAAGGTCGCCTGCGGCCAGCCGAGCAGCGCCGAGAGCATCTGACCGGTCTGATTGCAGTCATCGTCAATTGCCTGCTTGCCGATGATAACGATCTCCGGATTTTCCTGAAGGATGACGGCTTTCAAGAGCTTGGCGACAGCGAGCGGTTGCAATTCGGCATTGGTCTCGACCAGGACGCCGCGGTCGGCGCCCATCGCCAGTGCGGTGCGGATGGTTTCCTGACACTGCGTGATGCCGAGCGAGACCGCAATCACTTCGCTGACGATCCCGGCCTCGCGCAGTCGCAGCGCTTCTTCGACGGCGATCTCGTCGAACGGGTTCATCGACATCTTGACGTTGGCGGTTTCGACCCCGGTATTGTCCTCCTTGACACGGATCTTGACGTTGTAATCGATGACTCGCTTGACCGCGACCAGCGCTTTCATCTCATCCTCGCCGCTCCGCCGGCGGATCAGCACCGATCCGCCGCGTCAACCGTGATTTGGGCACGGGCCTGCCACGAAGGCAAGGGGCTGCTCTGCTGCACCGTGGCAGCCCAGCGGATTGATATCGCCGATGACAGGCTCGAAAAGGACCTCAGACGAGCCTCCCACAGTCGTCCTGAGCGATAAAGCAACAACAATCGGAGATTGAGCTTTCGAACGACCTCTGCACAATCTGCAGCGAATCAGCAGCAAATTCTCTTAAAAGTTGTAGTCGGATCCCGGTTCCGCGGTCGGTTCCTCTCACTTACCGGTCAAGAAGGGTACCATGCGAATTGGGCGATTTTTGGGTCGTGATTATTGCAGAAGCACGGGTCCTGGGTTGTCGCGGTTTTGGCTTTGGCGATGGTTAATTCCGCTGCCGGTATTTGAGCGCTCCTAATCCCAATACCGCCGTCCCTAAGATGCAGAGCGTTGCGGGTTCTGGGATGGGTGAGGATGCCGGAGCATTGCTGGCGACGACGTCGCCGGTAATCCCACTGCAGCCGCTCTCGGTGCCACGCTGCGTGCAAATATCGGTCGCGAAAATGTAGCCATTTGCTGTCTTGTTATTGATGGTGAAGTCGCTTGTGGTGATGTTGTCGATCGTGAAGGTCAGCGGACCGGGGTTGGGATGGCTCCCGCCATGACCGCAACCTGCAACGGTGCAATCGATTTCGTAAAACCAGCTTCCTGTGCCGTCGAGGTTTCCGGTGGACGTCCCATCGTGGGAGACCGCGAAATCCGTGGTGTCGAGGTTGGTTATCGTAACCGCTGGGTTACCGGCGAGATCCCAAGTCAATGCCGCCCCAGCGCCGGTATTGACGAACCCCTCGCCGGCGGCGAGCGAAACCGTGACGTCGACGTTGGCCCCGTTCTGGTGCAGGTTGACAGTCCCGTAAGGGCCGAGCGGCGGGTTTCCCGAGCCGGTGAACGTATCCAAGGTATATAGAAGATCAGCCTGGGCTGGCTGCGAGATCGCGACGAGCACAAGCGAGCCGGCGATTGCAACCCCGCCCACAAGGTGAAGACAAAGTTTAGGCATGAACATGTTAACAAACTTGTGATTTAAGGTGGAGCAGATTTACCCGACATTTGTTTAACAAAATATTTAAATCATCGTTAATTAACTACGATTACTCGCACAGTCTTAAGCTGCTTGCGTTATGGCCGGTGGTTCCGAAGCGCATGCCACACCGATCACATCCCGCCGCAGAAGGCCTAACTCCGATCGCGGGCGGAGAGGGATATCCAACTAAGGCTTTGAGCCGGCCAACCTGAAAGCAAAAGCGGCGGCCTTTAGAGGCCGCCGCTTGGCAGGCGCGGTGGTTTCTACGGTCAGTCGCGGGGGTTTCTTCGGCGCCGGACCGCAATACCGAGTCCGGCAAGAGCAGTACCTAGGAGCGCTAGGCTCATGGATTCAGGGACGAAAGTCATGGGGGTGGTGCCCGTATCAATCAGAGCGTAACTGTCCGGTCCTGCGCTCTTGCCTCGGAAAGCTGATCGTCGAGTCTAGCGCGATGATGTCATTGAGATTGCCGGTGATGACGCGATAATCGCCAACGCGGCTCATCAAGCCTGCGCGGAAACGTTCGGAACCGGATCGGCGATCCCGTCGTGGCCAGCCTGATATTGTCCAGATCGGAAGACGAGTTCCCTCAGCGGTTGGCCCCGGGGCGCCACAGCACGTCGAGTGCGCCGCCGTCATTGAGCCGGCGGCCAAGCACGAAGAGGTGGTCGGAGAGGCGGTTGAGGTATTTGAGTGCTTCGGGGTTGATCGGCTCGCTACCGGCTAGCTCGCTGACGAGACGCTCGGCCCGCCGCGTGATCGTGCGCGCGAGATGCAGATGGGCAGCGGCCGGGGTGCCACCCGGCAGAATGAACGAGTCGACCGGCCGCAATGTCACGTTCATTGCGTCGATCTCGCGCTCAAGGCGCTCGACCTGCGCGGCGGCGATGCGCAACGCTCCGGCGCTGCGCCGGCCACCTTCGGGCGTGCACAGATCGGCGCCGAGGTCGAAGAGGTCGTTCTGAATGCGGCCCAGCATCTCGTCGGCGGCCGGGTCGGTATGGAGGCGGGCGATCCCGATCGCGGCATTGGCTTCGTCGACCGTCCCGTAGGCGGCGACACGCAGCGCATGCTTTGGCACGCGAGCGCCATCGCCAAGCGAGGTCTCGCCGGCAT
>Ga0318577_10000231_pt1 | contig 14769 bp, 19 predicted proteins | sample GRESIP089b5f25_FD_203484 | JGI IMG/M metagenome (GOLD analysis project Ga0318577, IMG submission 203484) | Tropical soil microbial communities from Luquillo Experimental Forest, Puerto Rico - GRE.SIPMG.089b5f25 | ecosystem: Environmental > Terrestrial > Soil > Tropical forest > Bulk soil... | reverse complement strand
TGTTGGCACATTTCACCGCTTCCCGGCTGCGCAGTTTCATCTCCAGGAGGTCGAGCTGCACTACACGACGGGCCGCCATATGCGCTACCCGTTCCTCGCCCGCTCCTTCGAGGTCGAGGATGTCATCGGCATCGTGCGGCTCAACTTTGCCCCGCCGGGTCAAGCTCTACAACGGGCCGGCCGAGCTTGCGCCGGGCATCAGTCTGCACCCGGTGGGCGGCCACACGCCGGGTATGCAGTTCGTCCGCGTCCACACGAGCCGCGGCTGGGTCGTCCTCGCCTCCGACGTCACCCATTACTACGAGAATATGGGGACCGGCCGGCCCTTCACCGCCGCGTTTCACATCGGCGAGATGCTCGAGGCCTACGACACATTGAGCGCCCATGCGCCGAGCCCGCAGCACATTGCCCCCGCCACGACCCGCTAATCATGCGCCGCTACCCGCCGGCCAAACCGGAGCTCGAGGGCATCGTTGTCCGCCTCGACGTGATGCCGAAGGAATAGAACTCAGCCGACGCGCTCGAGCACGGCGTTGAACAGCTCGGTACGGCGCTCCTCGAGGTTGCGCGCGGAGTTCTGGAACATCGCCTGCCAGTCGGCGCCGAGCAGCAGATGTGTGCCCAATATGGGCGGGGGACCGACAGTGTTGCGCGCCCGCGCTGCCGCGGATTGCAATGCCGGCTGGGTCGTGTCCTGCCAAGTCACGACACGAAAGCCGGCGGCCTCGAGTGTGCTGCGCGTTGCTGCCTGTGACACCAAAAAGCTGATCCCCGGCGCGCGCGCCCACTGCACCGGATAGTGGGGCGGGCCGCCGGGCCCGGCGGCGACCTCCTGCAAAGCGATCTTCCCGCCAGGTTTCAGCACCCGCCGCATCTCACGGTAGAGCCGATTGCGGTCGGCGATGTTCATTGCAGCGTTCTGGGACCACACGACGTCGAAAGTTTCCCCCTCGAACGGCAGATCGAGCGCGTTGCCTTGCTGGTAGTCGACCTTACCGACGAGGCCGGTGAGTTTCGTAAGCATGTCGGCGACCTGGACGAATTCGGCGGTCAGATCTACGCCGATGACCCGACAGCCATACTTCCAGGCGAGATAGCGCGACGGTCCGCCGAGGCCGGAGCCGACATCGAGCACCCGCTCGGTTCCGGCAAAGCCGACAAGCTCGGCGAGCCGCACTGTCGCCGGCCGCTGCCCGCCGTGGAACTCGTCGACCGGTGCCAAATCGTCCGGCGTCAGATGGTCGATGTCCTTCCCCGCTACCTTCAGCGCCGCGAGGATCACCTCGCGGAGATCGGATCGCGTGTAGTGGTCTTCAACCGGCTGTCCATGCTTCGGCATCGGCATGCTCCTCGACCGTTCGATGCTGCCCGGTCGGAACGTGGCGCGCAAGTAGCACCTCTGACCGACGGTGACGATGCAAGGATTAACCAACAATTGAGCTAAAATGCTATCTTGCACGCGTGCCGATATTTTGCCATAATTATGCAAGGTACAGAAAGCGAGCCGGCGCTGCCTGACTAGCAAAATGCAGGGAGCTGCAATGATCAGATGGTTTGCGATTGCACTCGCCTCTGGTCTACTGGGCGCCGTCGCCATGCCGAGCCCCGCCCGAGCGGGACCAGCTCTTCCAGACCTGACAGCAGGCTCCGATACCGTTCATGTCGGTGATGTATTTACCATTCACATCTCGGTCACGAATGTCGCGGGGCTCACCTCGTTTCAATTCGACCTGGCCTTCAATCCGGCGATCATTAGGGAGCTGAGCTTCACCGATGTCGGCACCGATTTCGAGGCGGCGGCTACGGCCGGCGGTGGCTCTCTGACAGGCATCACCCGCTGACAGGCATCACCGACTTTGTCGACAACGCGACCGGCCTGCTGAGCGGAATTGCTGATTCGATCAGCGGCCCAGGCACTGGACTAGCCCCGAGCGGCGTCATCGTCGACATCGAGTTCCAGGCGTTGGCGGTCGGGATCTCCCCGCTGACACTGTCGAACGCCTTCCTGACCGACAACGGCGCGTCATTGTCCTCTGATAGTGGCGACTTCATGTTGCAGAACGGCCAGGTCACAGTCATCGGGCCCGCTGCTGTGCCGGAACCGGGCACACTGCTTCTGTTGGGCGTGGCATTCGCCTTTGTCTCTTGCATTCACCGAGGGAGGAGAACCATGAAAAAGTCAATGCTCGCGTTTGCGCTATTTGGCGCGGTCACGTTCGCCAGCACTCCGATCAGCGCGCAGATAACCCAGAACGGGCCCTATTACGCCAACCCGTCATGGGATCAGCAAATCCCGACGGCACAGCGCTTCATTGTATTATCCAACTGGGTCGATGCCAATTTCCCCTCGGGCGGTGCAGCGGTGCTCGACCGGGAAACCGGCCTCGTATGGGAGCGCAGCCCCGATCCCTCCGCCTTCACGCAATGGAGCCCCGCTTTCACGGTGTGCCGCGGCCGCAGGACGGGCAATCGTCTCGGTTGGCGGTTGCCAAGCGAGGAAGAGCTGGCGAGCCTGCTCGATGCCACCACACTGAATTTGCCGGCCGGCAGCCCGTTTCAGGTGGGCTTCGGGGAAAACTTCTTCTGGACTGCGAGTACTACGAGGGCGCCACGGGCGAGCCTTGGTATATTAGTCCTGGCGGCTTTGGCGGTATCCCCCCTGGCGTGCAGAGTCAGAGTAAGACGGAGGATACTTTTACATGGTGCGTCCGCGGCGGCTCGGGTGTTGCGTTGCCGGCCTACGAGTGAAGCTGGCCGCCTGCTAATCACGCTCCGGGCGGCGATAGACCGCGACGGTCGCGCTCTGGACTTGCCTCACGCGAGAGAGCCATGCCCGCGGCCAGCATCCCTTCGAGCCGGCTCACTCGCTCGCGTAGATCGGCAAGCTCTTGGCTCATGCGAGCGAGATCAACCGCAGTATTGCGCACGCGCTCGTCGAGCAGGATGACCTGGCGCAGCGCCCCGATCGCGTCGCCGTAAAGGCTCACGCCGCCGCTGTCTCCCTCCGGCGCCGGCTCGCCGGCTCACGCTTCGATGGACTCGCCAAGGTCTCGGCGACCTTACGGTGGCATTCGTCGGCTATCCGCAATGTCTCGGGATGAAGCTCGTTAAACGCATCAATGAGGCCGCGCAGTTCTGCCGCCTCTTCTTCGGTGCCGAGCTCGAAGGCCTGAACCGCACGGCGCACAACCTCGCCGGCCGACACGCCGAGCGTGCGCGCCTTGGTGTTGAGCAACGCCCGCTCCTCCGGAGACATCAGAACCATCAATCGTGCCGTTGCTGCCATACCTAGCCTATATATCTACCTCTGCATAAATATCATATATCCTGCCGCCGCGCGCAAGCAGCCTCACCCTAGTATCCTGGCCTCAACTTGCTTTCGGTATCTCGACAGCGATGCCCAGTTCTCGGGCGGCGGTCGCCAAGCGCTGATCGAGCGTGACCAGGGTTGCATCGAGGCGCCCGGCAATCGCGAGGTGAAGCGCATCCGGCGCACGCAGCGCGAGATCAAAGCGTCGCACATACGCATAGGCCAGCCGCGCATCGGCGGCATGCATATCCGCCGCGGAACTCGCCGCAGCGCGCCATGCGTCAAAATCCGCTAGCCGAACAGATCCCTCTTCCACGGTCTGGAGGCGCATTCGTAAGAGCCGGGCAATAGCCGAAGCCACCTCGGCCGCCGCGAAATCGCTAATCAGCCGATCTTCGCGATGGGACCTCAGAAACCGACGGACGGCGGCGCTTGCCGGCTCCTCGGCGAGAACCGCCATCAGAACGCTGGCATCGAGATAGATCCTCAATCCTCATCCGGCTCATAGATCAGGTTGAGAAGCTCGACGGACGTTATGTTGACACGCGGACGCGAGCGTGTTCGCTCAAACAGCCACTCGTCGCTTCCGACCGGCGGTTCTGGCCGACTTCGGGTAGGTCTGAGCTCGACGACAGGCTTGCCACGCCGGGTGATGATCACCTCTTCGCCGGCGAGGGCCTTGTCGATCAGGGTAGGAAGCCGGTTCTTGGCATCGGCAACGCTGTAGGCGGTCATTTCGGGCACCCGGCCGGGATGGCTATAACTATAGCCATCATTGCGGGCCGCGTCCAGAAGGGGCATAAGTGCCGAAGTTTAGGAGGTCGAAAATGCGGTTGCTGATCGCGATGATGAAGCACGAGACCAACACCTTCTCGCCGGTGCCGACGCCGCTGGCGCGGTTTGGCAATGGTCCGGGGCCGCTTTATGGCGACGCGGCGATCCGTGCCTATCGTGGCACTGGGACTGGGCTCGGTGCCTATCTCGATCTCGCGGCGCGCGAGGGGGCTGAGATCGCCTTGCCGATCGCCGCCGGCGCCTCGCCCAGCGGTCCGGTCGAGGACGCGGCTTATAAGCACATCACCGACACGATCTGCGAAGCGGCTGCGCGAGGCGGGTTTGACGGCATCATGCTCGACTTGCATGGCGCGATGGTCACCGAGAACCTAGAGGACGGCGAGGGAGAGTTCCTGAAGCGGCTGCGCGCGATCGACCCCGTGACCCCGATCGCCGTCTCGCTCGACATGCATGCCAATCTCTACGACGCGATGATCGCCAATGCGACCGTGGTCACCGGCTACCGCACCTACCCGCATATCGACACCTACGAGACCGCCAAGCTCGCGGGCGAGATCCTGTTGCGCGCAATGCGCGGCGAGGTGAATCCGGTCATGACCTGGCGGAACGAGCCGATGCTGCCGCATGTCATGCGGCAAGGCACCGACGATCATCCGAACAAGGAGTTGCAGAACCGCTGCGCCGCGATGAGCGCCGAGGGCGCTTTGGCCGCTAGCCTCTTCACCGGCTTCCCGCATGCCGACATCACCAATGCCGGGTTGAGCGCCGTCGTGGTCACCGACGGCGACCGCAAGCTCGCCGAAGAGCTGCGCGACGAGCTCTTGGGCCGCGCCTGGGTCGAACGCGAGGCGTTTGTCTACAAGCTCGAGCCATTGCAACAGTCGGTCGCTCGCGCCAAGGCAATGCCGTCGGCCCAGCCCGGTGAGGGCCCGATCGTATTGCTGGACCATTACGACAATTGCGCCTCGGGCGGCACGATGGACACGACCGTGGTGTTGGCCGAGATCCTGCGGCAAGGGCTCGAAGATGTCGCCGCATTTGCGATCTATGACCCCTCAGCGGTGCAGCAGGCGATTGCCGCCGGCATCGGCGCTGCGGTCACCTTGTCGATCGGCGGCAAAATCAAGATGCCGGCGATCCCGGATGAAAGCCCTCCGCTCACCGTAATCGGCATCGTCAAGACCATTTCCAATGGCCGCTACAAGAACCGCGGGCCAATGGCGCGCGGTGCGGCGATGGACATGGGGCCGGCAGTCGTGCTTGATACCGGGGCGGCCGAGATTGTCTTGATCTCGCGCCATGTCGAGCCCTCCGATCTCAATTGCCTCTCGAGCCTTGGCATCGACCCTCTGCAAAAGCGCTACATGATGTTGAAGAGCCGCATTCATTGGCGCGCCGGGCTCGGTCCAATGGCCAAAGCGGTCGTCGAATGCGCCGGGATCGGCGTGTGCACGTCGGATTACGGGCAGCTGAAGTTCGACAAAGTCAGAAGGCCGATCTATCCGCTCGACCTGCCGAACCGCTAATCAGTCTCGCGCAGCGACGGCAAACCGGTCGAGATCGAGCCTCGAACGAAAATCGGCGCTGGCCGCCGCTTTCTCGGGCTCGAGCGGTATGCCGGTCGCGTCGGCAACGCGATCGATCGCATTGAACAGCCCGACGACACCCGCGGCGTCGACCAGTCCCACCGGCCCCACCGCTGGCATCAGCGCATCGCGCGCTCGCGCCAATGCGCCGTGATCCTCGCCGAGCACGGCTTCGGCAAACGCCATCAGGAGCCGGCCATAGGGCACGCCTCCACCACTATCGGACGCACCAGTGACCGCCGCCAGCTCGTAGGCTTTATTGTTGGTCTCGCCGCTCGCACGGAGCAGCAGGGCATGACTGGTCGTTCAATAGAGACATCGGTTGAGCGCCGACACCCGCGCTGCCAATAGTTCGATCTGAGCGTGGCTGATGGCCCGGTATTCGCGCGAGAAGTCGCGCATCACCGCGCCCGGCAGGTATTGGTGGGTGACCAGGTCGAAAAAGCTGCGGACCTCGTCGGGCACCAGGCTCATCGCCTTCATGATGTTGGCCGGCGGCCGATCGCTTGGGTAGATCCCGGCCTCCGACGCGCTCGCGCCGGCGGGCTCGATCCAGGGAACCCAGGCGCTTCCCGGCTTGGCTCCCTTCGGCCGGTAATGCGATGGCGAACCCGGCTCCGGGGCAGGCAGGGGTGTAGGCTCGAGGCCCAGCCCGCGCGCCATCGTGTCGATCGCGACGGTGTGGGCGACGACGCTGACGACCTCGACATATTGGCCCTCGGTCAGACCACCGCCGATCACCTTGCGGTACCAGCGCTCGCCGAGGCGGCTCGGATCGGTGCGCACGCGATGCACCACCTCGACGGCGATCTCGGGCAGTTCACCGAGACTGTCGTGTGTGCCCTCGATCGCCATGGGCGACACCGCGTCCTTCCGCCGACGGCACAGCGCGCAAAGCGGCGCCTGGCGCGTCTGTGCGGCAATCGCAACCCGTGCCGCGCCGTCCCACCAGGTGCCTGGCCGCGCGATATGCGCCCAGGCGCGAGCCTGCGACGCCGCGAGATCGTCGCGGATCGGATACGGTGCGGAGGCATGGAGCACAGGCATCGATAGCTACCCGGGTCACCCTGTCGCACGGTGGTGTCCGCCACCCTTGCTGTCAACGGGCTTCGAGGTGTGTCGCGCTTATAGCAATAATTACCTTGAATTTGCCAGAAACATTATCATATGACGTCTCCGGCCGGGCCAGCCGCGGCCGCTCGTGGTCGTCATAGGCGGCAAGCCAACTGTTTCTACCTATACGTGTATCCGTGCTGCTGATTTGCTGCAGATGCAGCAAGCGTTAACAATCACTGCAACTATTTATTGCAGTTCGCCGAGAGGCCGAGGACGAGGCAACGACAGCCATTTCCCGATGGGGCGTGGCCGCCGTTGTTTCCGCCCCACAGCCGCGGTAAGGGTATCGGCGATCGGTTCGCGGACAGGAGCGACGATGGACGACACCAGCCAACTTCTCGAAGCCGACCGGCGATACCTGGTCCATCCGCTGCACCATCCCGATGATCACCGCCAGCCGCTGGTCATCGCAGAGGGGCGCGGCGCGATATTGCGCGATGCCGAAGGCCGCGAATATATCGACGGGCTTTCAGGTTTGTGGAACGTCAATGTCGGCCACGGCCGGGCGGAGCTGGCCGATTCGGCGAGCGCGCAGATGCGCCGGATCGCCTTCGCCTCGGCCTATATCGGCGCGACCAACGAGCCGGCGGTTCGTCTAGCAGAGAAGATCGTCGGACACGCTTACTCGAATTCCGCGGCAGTCTATTTCACGACCGCCGGCGCCGAATCGAACGAATCCGCTTTCAAATTTGCGCGCTATTACTGGAAAATCAAAGACAAGCCTGCAAAGACCAAGATCATCTCGCGTATCCACGCTTATCACGGCGTGACCTTGGCGGCGATGAGCGCCACCGGCATAGCGGTCTACCACAAGATGTTCGGGCCCCTCGTCCCCGGCTTCATTCAGGTGGCGCCCCCTTACGCCTACCGCTGGGCCGGCAATGAGGAGCCTGGCATCGGTGCCGCAGACGCGGTCGAGCAGGCGATTCTCGCCGAAGACCCGGATACCGTCGCCGCGGTCATCACCGAGCCGGTGATGGGTGCAGGTGGCGTCATCGTGCCGCCGCCCTCCTACTTCCCACGGTTGCGCGAGATTTGCGACCGCCGTGAGGTCTTATTGATCGCCGACGAGGTGATCACCGGGTTCGGCCGCACCGGGAGATGGTTCGCGCTCGGTCATTGGGGTGTCGAGCCCGACCTCGTCTCGTCGCCAAGGGTGTAACGAGCGGCTATTTGCCGCTGGGCGGCGTGATCGCCTCCAAACGCGTGCATGAGGCGATCGAGAGCGCGCCGGCGGACCGCAAATTCATGCATGCCGCCACCTATTCCGGCCATCCGGTGTGCTGCGCGGTCGGACTGCGCAATGTCGGGATCATCGAGAGCGAGGGATTGGTCGGGCGCGCTGCAGAAATGGGGCGGCATCTCTTGGCCGGGCTCGAGGGACTGCGCGACTTGCCGGTCGTCGGCGACGTGCGCGGGCTCGGCATGATGTGTGGCGTCGAGTTGGTGACCGATCGCAATGCCAAGACACCGGCGCTCGGGCTCGGCGCGCTCATCACTCGCGAGGCGCTGGCGCGTGGGTTATTGCCGCGCATCCGGCCGGGTAGCGCCGACCCGCCGGTCGGCGACACGATCTGCCTGTCGCCGCCATTGACGACGCCGATCGAGGTGCTCGACCGCATTCCGGAGATTCTGCGCGCAGCGATCATCGCGGCAACGCGCTGATCGCCGATGGCCGCACACACGATCGGCATTGTCATAGAAGGCGCTTCCGGGCGCCTCGGCACCACCCAGCATTTGCGCTCACTGATGGCGATCCGCGCCGAAGGCGGGTTGCCGCTTGATGGCGGTGATCGCCTCGTCCCCGAGCTGGTGTTACTCGGCCGCGAACCGACGAGGCTCGCCGCCCTGGCGGCGGCCAACGGTGGCTTGAAGTGGAGCACCGAGCGCGACGCCTGCTTTGCCGACCCAGGTATCGGGATTTATTTCGATGCCAGTGCTACCGGCGCACGAGCTGAGCGCGCCAGCGCGGCGATCGATGCCGGCAAGCATGTCTATCTCGAAAAGCCGATTGCCGAGACCTTGCCTGAGGCGCTGGCTTTGGCACGGCAGGCATATCGCGCCGGCCTCAAGAACGGCGTCGTGCAGGACAAGTTGTTCCTGCCCGGGTTGCGCAAGCTCGGGAAGCTTTACGATGCCGAATTCTTTGGCCGGGTTCTTTCGGTCCGGCTCGATTTTGGCTGGTGGGTGTTCGACGGGGAGCTCTATCCGGCGCAGCGGCCGAGCTGGAACTACCGCAAGGCGTCGGGCGGCGGCATCCTGCTCGATATGTTTGCCCATTGGCGGTATGTCTTCGATCGCCTGCTGGGCGAGATCAAAGCCGTGTCGTGCCGACATACGACCGCGATCCCCGCACGTCGCGACGAGAGCGGCAAAGGTTACAAAGTCGATGTCGAGGACTCGGCGTTCGCGACTTTCGAGCTCGCGGGCGGGGTCCTCGCACAGGTCAGCTCGTCCTGGGCGAGCCGCGTCAAGCGTGACGATCTCTTGCAGATCCAGGTCGACGGTACCCTGGGCTCAGCGGTGTGCGGTCTCCACCGCTGCTTCGTGCAGCCTCTGGTGGCCACGCCGAAGCCATTCTTCGACCCGGAACGGCCGCAATCGATGGTCTTTGACGAGCAATGGCAAGCGCTGCCTGACGCAGAGCCGTTCCGCAACGGCTACCGGGCCGGGTGGGAATTGTTTCTTAGGCACGTCGTGGAGGGCGCGCCCTTTCCGTCACCGCTGCTCGAAGGGGCAAAGGGGGTCCAGCTCGCCGAGGTCTGCCATCAAAGCAACCAGGAGCGACGCTGGATCGATTTACCCGAGCTGACATTGTAATTTTGCGAGGTGTTGGTACGCGGTCCGCCGCTATGCGGCTGCGGCTTTCGCGTGCTCGTCGTCCCCGGGGGGTTGTTGCGTCTCTTGGCCCACGGCGACGGCTCGGCGAAAATAGAGATGGACTGCCGTACCGATGCCTTCAGCGCTTTCGACGCGGGCAAAGCCTCCGAGCTGACGGGTCAATTCCCCGGCCCGGGCGACCGCCGCCCTGGCGGTTGCTGCCGGGTCGAAGATCCGATCGATACGCTCCGAGGACAAGCCAGGGCCGTTATCTTTAACAGTCAACCGAACGTAATCTCCGGGAGCGCTGCCAGCGAGTGCAGCGGCCTCCGCATCGTCGATGGCGTATTGGCGGGTTCCAACGATCAGATCTCCGCCGGCCGGCAGATCGGCCACAGCCGCCGATACGAGATCGAGGGTCGTCGCCGCGACGGCAGCCGAATCGGCGCGACACAGCCAGGGCTCAGGCAGCAGCGAAAAGCGGCATTTGACGGAGTCCGGGACCCTCCGCCGGATGGAGCGCTCGAGCGTCGCCAACATCGCATTGAGATCCGTCGGGCGCGGGCCCGGCACGCCACCCCTGCCGACGAGGTGAGCCAGCATCTTCAGACGTCGCCGCGCATCCGATACCGCAGCAGCCAACCCCTCAAAGCGTGGCTGCCGCAGGCTTATTCGGCTCCTGAGCACCCTCAGATTGTCCAGCGTGTACGTCCAAACCGCACTCAACTTGCGGCGAATCTCGGCAGCTACGCCAGCAATCGGGGCCGCCACCTCGCCGGGCGGATTGCCGTCGCCGCCGCCGGCGGCACCTGCCGAAGCTGCGCTCTGCCGCTGCCCCCTCCGAAACAGCAAAACCGCGCCGACGAGCAGCGCGACGGCAGCGGCCACGGCGCCGATGGCCGCCTGCCCATCGCTCCGGTTCCGACTTGCTGCGTCGGGGTTGTAGAGAAAGGCGTCGAGATCGACGGGGTGCGCAATTTCTCCAATCTCGATCAAGCCCCGCTGAATCCGGCCCCAGCGTTCCGGGTTTGAATGGCCGAGCGGGACTTCGGGATAACCGGCGAGCTTGCGCGCGACCTCGGTTTGGTAGCGGGTAAAACCCGCCTGATCGGACACCACTACCTGCACCGGCAGTTCGGCGCGGACGCGCGCGGCAACCTCATCGGAATGCTGCAAGGCATACCCCCAGCCTTTGAGCGAAGCCTCGCGAAAGCGCCGAATCATCGCCGGGTCGGTCTTCGCGAGACGCTGCAGCGTGAACAGGCCGTCGCCGTAGTATTCGACGCGATAGGCCGCAGGGTTGAAAGATTTCAGCCCGATGCCACGCTCTCGTGCCTGCCAGGGCAGCTCCCAGGTGGAACCGACAACCGCGTCGACCCGGTGGCTGGCGAGTTCGGCGAGGGATTGGCTCGGGTCGATCGACAGAGATCTCAGCTTGTCCGGATCGATCGCTTCGGCATAGAGCGCAGTGCGCAGCTCAATATCGATAATGTTGCTCGGGGGCGACCGCCCGATCCTGCCGTCGAGCAGCGCTGTTGGGGATGAGAAATCGCCATCCGAGCGGTAATAGACTCTTGCGTCGCTGTGCTGAAAAATCGGCGCCAGCAGCAGCAGTGACTGTCCCTGTGCTGCCCGAACCAGCAATTGAACCGTTCCGGTCCCGAACTCGGCACGACCCTCAACTATTTCGCGGACCGGGTCGATCTGCGGAGCTCCCGGAGGGGCACCCGACTTGATCTCGACCTCAAGCCCTGCCTCCCGGTAAAAGCCCTGCCACAGCGCCGCATAGTAACCGGCAAACTCAAACTGCGAACCGCGGTGAAGCTGGAGCACGAGCTTGTCCGCGGCACCGGCGTCGCCCGATAACGCCGTCAGGGCGAGCGCGAGCCAAGAAGCGCGAATTGCTAGTGGCCCGAGCGCGCTCAGCGCCGCGGAGAAGGGGATACGTCCCGCCATTCGCCCTCCCAATACAGGCGGCGGGCACGCCCCTGACGATCGAACCGTAGTTATACAGCCATTTTTCGATGGCGGTTCGCCGGCGTCTTGACATCGGCGACAGGCACGCGAGGCTCGCCCGCGGAAGCAACATATTTCAAGTTTGTTATCGTCGGCAAGCCGAGGGCCGGTGGTGCCGTATTGCCCGATCCGCGTGGGTCGGCGTAGCTTGCCCGAGCATCGGAAACTCGGCGGTTGGCGATGAAGGTTTTGGTGACTGGCGGCGCCGGTTTTATCGGTTCGGCGGTTTGTCGGTTGTTCGTCGGGGAATTGAACGCGACGGTTCTGAACGTCGATAAGCTGACCTATGCAGCGAACCTCAGCTCGCTGCGAGCGGTCGAATCGAGCTCCCGTTACACGTTTCGCCAAGCCGACATCTGCGATCGGCAAACTATGGTCACGCTGCTGCGGGAACTCGACCCCGATGCCGTTCTGCACCTCGCGGCGGAATCTCATGTCGACCGATCAATCGACGGCCCAGCCAATTTCATCAAGACCAATGTCGAGGGGACCTGCGTGCTGCTCGAGGCAGCGCTGGCCCATTGGCAAAAGCTGCCAGCGACGCGCGCGGCACGATTCCGCTTTCACCATGTTTCGACCGATGAGGTTTTCGGCTCGCTCGGTGCTACGGGCAGGTTCACCGAAACCACGCGGTATCAACCGAACTCGCCCTACTCGGCATCGAAGGCGGCCGCCGATCACCTGGTGCGCGCCTGGCGAGAGACGTTCGGGCTGCCGACTGTGATCAGCAATTGCTCAAACAATTACGGGCCCTGCCATTTTCCGGAAAAGCTGATCCCCCTTGCCATTTTGAAGGCGCTTCATGGAGAGCCGATCCCGGTGTACGGGAAAGGCGACAACATCCGCGATTGGCTCTACGTCGAGGACCACGCCCGAGCGCTGTTCGCCATCTTGAGCAAGGCGCGGGCCGGCGAGACCTACAATATCGGCGGGAACGCCGAGCGGACCAACCTCGATGTCGTGCAATCAATTTGCCGATTGCTCGACGAGATGCTACCGGATTCGCCACATCGGCCGCACCAGCGTTTGATCACCTTTGTCGCCGATCGGCCGGGCCACGACCGGCGCTATGCCATGGACACCGCCAAGATCCGGCGCGAACTCGGGTGGGAGCCGCGCGAGAACTTCGACAGCGGATTGCGCAAAACGGTCTCCTGGTATCTCGCGCATCGTTGGTGGTGGGGGCCCATCTGGTCCCAGAGATATCGCGGCGAGCGGCTCGGGACCGACAGCGACCGGGCTACGTAGGCGCGCCACTTTCCGCCCTTCCCCAACTCTGGCGGTTGCGAACAGATTGCGAAATTGACATGCCCTATTGCGTGTGATAGTAAAAGCATCAATGATCACTGTTCTTGCGAAAAACACAATGTCGAATCCCGCGCCCTATTTGCCGCCAATCATGTCTGATGTCGTGGTCGACATCTCGCATTACGAGAACGTGAGCCAGGATTTCGTTACCACCGCCCAGGCCGGGATCGCAGCGGTGATCTTGAAGGCGACACAAGGGACGGGATTCGTCGACCCGACGTTTTTGCCGCGTGTCGCCGAGGCGCGGGCCGCTGGCCTCTTAGTCGGCGCCTATCACTTCCTCGACGGCAGCAGCCCGGCCGAACAGGTGGCTCACTTCCTGACGGTTGCGGTATCCGAGGCAATGGTGAAGTGGCTGGCGCTTGACTGGGAACCCTATCCGGCGTCCCCGGCGAACGTCATGCAAGCCGCGACGGCGGTCGCGAGCGTCCAGGCTGCCACCGGGAAATGGCCTATCCTATACACAATTCGCAGCATGTTGTCGGCGCCGAACAAGACGCTCTCCAATTGCCCGCTGTGGCTGGCCGAGTATGGCACGCGGCCGATCTGTCCGCCGGGTTTCACCGCCTGGCGACTGTGGCAGCACACCGACGGTCAAGTCGGGAGCGCCGTCGTCCCGGTTCCCGGTGTAGGGCCTTGCGACCGCAGCAAATTCGCAGGGACGGTCGATCAGCTCAGGGCTTGGTGGTCTGCTCTGGCCTCCTCGTGATCGAGCGAGGCGATCCCAAAAGGTTCGTTACGCGCGTTTCTTCAGACTGAAGGAACGCTTGTTGTGTGGGCGAGGTACATCGCTATAACCCCTCCATGAGGCTGGACACAACGACGCGGCCATGTTCTTCTTGCTTAGAACGAACGAGGAACGTGGAAATGCCGGGCAACCCACGCGGAATGATTTCGGTCGCGGAACAGCGCTTCCCTGTCCGCATCCGGGTCGGCGTCGCGCCGGAGGGTCTCGGCCAGCGGTACGCTCGAATAACCGCCTGGCTCGACGAGAATTGCGGCCTGGACGGGTGGGCCATGACACCCTCGGGGACGCGCGGCGTGCTGAATGATGCTCTCTCGATCTACTTCGCCAATACGACATCCGCGAGCTCATTCGTCGCTCGTTGGTGCGTCGGTGCGACAGTCGAGACCAGAGGAGGCGTGTTCCAACTGCGCCAGGATCAGCCAGACCCGCGACCGGGATCGGGACTGCACAGGACACCGTGAGCGCCCCTGTGCGGTGGCAGGCTGTCGTGTCTGACCCATGCGAAGTCTTAAGGGCCCAGCAATAGCTGTGATGCAGTTTCGGCCGGCCCATTCAAGGATGCGACGATGCGGAGCTCGGCATCCTCTTGCTATAGTCTATCGGCGACGCGTAAGCCGCGGACAACGCCAATCATCCGGCTGATCAGAGATAGCGGCGGTGTCACCGGGATCAAATACGGTTTGCTCGGGACACTGATCGCGGTGGCGGCGGTCATTATGATGGGGACGGTAGGTACCGATCTCGTTTCCACGTTCGACACGTTCGACAGCAGCCTGGTCGCGCCTCCCCCCTCCCATGCAAGGGGCGCGGATTAGCGCAAGAGCGCGACAACCCCGATCGCGCAACGACGAGCAGGAGCCCGAGCGCAAACGCATCGGCCGTCGCGAGCTGCGTCTTTGCGAAGTTTGGCTCGTCCAGATCTACGCAAAATCATCACGGGCTTGGTCCGCCCGGCCCCGCGAATGAGACCGGAACTGCAAACCGTGGTCGTTCGTTTACGCTGTAGATTGGGAGTTGGGTAAATGAGCAGGCCTTCGATTATCGGCTGCCTAGTCGCCGCCGGCCTTATG
>Ga0318577_10000229_pt1 | contig 14807 bp, 11 predicted proteins | sample GRESIP089b5f25_FD_203484 | JGI IMG/M metagenome (GOLD analysis project Ga0318577, IMG submission 203484) | Tropical soil microbial communities from Luquillo Experimental Forest, Puerto Rico - GRE.SIPMG.089b5f25 | ecosystem: Environmental > Terrestrial > Soil > Tropical forest > Bulk soil... | reverse complement strand
GGAGATGGAGGGCGAGCTCAAGCAGTTCTCGGTGCCGCTGCTGGTGATCGTCGGCGACGAGGACGATCTTTGTCTCGACGGCAGCGTATTCATCAAGCGCATCGCTCCGACCGCAGCGCTTCTGGTGGTGCCGCGTGCGGGCCACACCATCAACAGCGAGGAACCGGCGGCGGTGAACGCGGCGCTCGCCGAGCTCTTCTCCGCCGCGGAGGCGGGCCGCTGGCTCGCGCATAAATCGGCTTGAGCCCAACCCACAAGGGCAAATCGCACGAGGAGACCGACATGGACCTTAAGCTCGAGGGCAAGACCGCGCTGGTCACAGGCGGCAGCGCGGGCATCGGCAAAGGCATCGCCCGCGCGCTGGCGAAAGAAGGAGTCGATGTCGCCATCTGCGCGCGGCGCAAGGAGCCGCTCGAGCAGGCGGCGGCCGAGATCGCAAGGGAAACCAACCGCCGGATCGTGCCGATCCCCGCCGACCTCAGCAAGGACGCCGATGCCAAGAATTTCGTCGCGCAGGGCCACAAGGCGCTCGGTCGGGTCGACATCCTGGTCAACAATGCCGGCTCCTCGCCCGGCGGCGTGATCGAGCATTTGTCCGAGACCGACTGGGAACAGTCGCTGCAGCTCAAATTCATGGGCTACGTGCGCTGCCTGCGCTACGTGCTGCCGATCATGGTCAAGCAAGGGGGCGGCCGCGTGGTCAATTTGATCGGCAATGACGGCGTCAAGCCGTCCTATTGGGAGATCGCGCCCGGCGCCGCCAACGCCGCCGGGCAGAACCTCACGCTGTCGCTCGCCGGTCAATACGGCAAGCACAACGTCAGCTTCTGCGCGGTCAATCCCGGCCCGGTGCGCACCGAGCGCTGGGCCGGCCTGGTCGCGGCGATGTCACGCGACATGAAATTGCCCTACGAGGAGGCCGACAAGCTTGCTCCGTCCTCGATCCCGCTCGGCCGTATCGCCGAGGTCGAAGAGGTCGCGAACCTCGTGGTCATGCTGGCCTCGCCGCTGATGCACATGGTCAACGGCACGCAGATCGAGGTCGACGGCGGCCAGGAGAAGTCGCTGATGGATCGCCTGCGCGACCGCAGGTGAGGTGTCCCTGGGGTGCGCGATGGCCCGCGCAGCAAAACTCTCCGCTCATTCCCGCGCATAGCGCGTCCTTAAGGGCGTTGACGCCCGTCTTCGCGGGCTATGGACGCGCGTAAACGCGCTTCTGCTGGGAATCCAGTGCCAAAGGCTGGGTCCCCGCTTACAGAAGCATTACCAAGCAGGTGCGCGATCAAGCGATCTTGACAAGCCTTCGGGCCAGTTCGACTACTTATGCACGAACGAACTAGCGCGCGACTTGCAAATCTTATGGAATGGAGCATCGCATGAGCACCAGATCCCAGCTCTTCTGCCTCGCCACCGCGAGCGCCGTTTGTTTCGGCACGGGAGCCTTCGCGCAGAGCACAGTCAAGATCGGCGAGCTCAACAGCTACAAGGCGCAGCCGGCATTCCTCGAGCCCTATAAGAGAGGCTGGGAGCTCGCGGTTGAGGACATCAACGCCAAGGGCGGCGTGCTCGGCAAGAAGCTCGAGGTGATTTCGCGCGACGACGGCGCGAGCCCCGGCGATGCCGTGCGCGTCGCCAACGAGCTCGTCACCCGCGAGGGCGTGAACATCATCGCCGGCACGTTTCTCTCCCATATCGGCCTCGCGGTCACCGAGTTCGCCGGCAAGGAGAAGGTGTTCTTCCTCGCGGCCGAACCGCTGACCGACAAGATCACCTGGCAGAACGGCAACAAGTATACGTTCCGCCTGCGGCCCTCCACCTATATGCAGGTCGCGATGCTGATGCCCGACGCGGGCGCGGCGAAGAAGAAACGCTGGGCCGTGATCTACCCCAACTTCGAGTACGGCCAGTCGGCCGCGACCTGGTTCAAGGAGATGCTGAGAAAAGCCCAGCCCGACGTCGAATTCGTGACCGAGCAGGCCCCGCCGCTCGGCAAGGTCGACGCCGGCGCGGTCGTGCAGGCGATCGACGATGCCAAACCCGACGCCATCTTCAACGTGCTGTTCGGAGGAGACCTCGCCAAGCTGGTGCGCGAGGGCACGACCCGCGGCACGTTCAAGAACCGGGTCGTCGTCAGCCTGCTCTCGGGCGAGCCGGAATATCTCGATCCGCTCAAGGACGAAGCGCCCGTCGGATGGATCGTCACCGGCTATCCTTGGGATGCGATCAACACGCCGGCGCACAAGGCGTTCGTCGCCGCCTATCAGAAGCGCTGGAACGACTATCCGCGGCTAGGTTCGGTGGTCGGCTACGACACCATCAATTCGCTCGCCGCCGGCATTGCCAAGGCAGGCTCGACCGATACCGACAAGCTCGTCGCCGCGTTCCGCGGGCTCAAGGTCGAAGGTCCGTTCGGGCCGTTCGAATTCCGCGCCAACGACCATCAGGCCACCATGGGCGCGTTTGTCGGCAAGATCGCGCTCAAGGACGGCAAGGGGACGATGTCCGACTTCAAATATGTCGACGGCGCGAGCGTGATGCCATCGGACGAGGAGGTGAAGAAGCTGCGACCGGCGGCGGCGATGAACTGATCGCAGCGTCGCTGGATCGGCTCGTTCCGCGCCCAAGACGTGGGACGGCGCGCGCGGTGGAATGCATCAACGCCGAAGGATGGATGAGCGGGATCGTATCAAGCGCCTCACCTCTCCAAATCCATGGACACACCAATGTGCCCCTGCCGCAGGGCAGAGGGCGTGAGGAATCATAGACAAATTGAATGCCGACGGTTGAGGTTCGAGCCGTTTTCCGGTAGTTCCGTTGAGCAAAGCCTGACAAAGATGCGGCCGCCAGACACCATGTCATCGTGGGCAGCATTGCTTTTGAAACGGCACCCCCTGCCCTGGCGAACGTCGGCTGCGCTGATTCTTCTCCTCGCGCTGAGCGGCTGTTCAGGCGGCGTGCTGGACCCGCAAGGGCCGATCGGCGCGGCGAACGCAAAAATCCTGCTCAACGCCTTGGGCATCATGCTGGTGATCGTGGTGCCGACGATCATCGCGATCCTGATCTTCGCCTGGTGGTTCCGCGCATCCAATCCGCGGGCGCGCTACCGTCCCGACTTCGTCTACTCCGGCGCGATCGAGATGGTCGTCTGGGGCATTCCTATCCTAGTCATCATGTTCCTCGGCGGCGTGATCTGGATCGGATCACACGATCTCGATCCCTTCAAGCCGATCAGCTCGCCCGAGAAACCGGTCGAGGTGCAGGTCGTCTCGCTCGATTGGAAATGGCTGTTCATCTACCCCGAGCAGGGCGTTGCAAGCGTGAACGAGCTCGTCGTTCCCGCCGGGGTGCCGGTGCATTTCTCGCTGACGTCGGCCTCCGTGATGAACATGTTCTTCGTGCCGCAGCTCGGCACCATGATCGCCACGATGAACGGAATGGTCACGCAGCTCCACCTGGCGGCCGACAAGCCCGGAGAGTTCTATGGCCAATCCGCGCAGTACAGCGGCGGCGGCTTTTCCGACATGAACTTCACGGTGCGCGCGGTGCCCCGAGACGCTTTCGCGCAATGGGTTGCGGGCGTGCGCCAGAGTGGATCGGCATTGGACCGATCGAGTTATCTCGCGCTGTGCCAACAAAGCAGCAACGTACGTCCTTTCACCTATCGCGCGGTTGATGCGGGCTTGTTTGATGCGGTCGTGAACCAGCAGCTTCCACCCTGTCCGGGGCCAAACATCGAACGCGCGGGCGCGACGGTTCGTCCGCGGCCGGAGCGCTGACATGTTCGGCAAACTGACCTGGGATGCAATTCCATGGAGCCAGCCGATCCCGCTCGTTGCTGGCTCGGTCGTGGTGTTGGTCGTCCTCGCGGTCCTCGCGTGGGTCGTGCTCAAAGGCTATTTGCCTTACCTCTGGCGCGAGTGGATCACGAGCGTCGACCACAAGCGCATCGGGGTGATGTACACCCTGCTCGGCCTGGTCATGCTGCTGCGCGGTTTCATCGACGCGATCATGATGCGCTCGCAGCAGGCGATCGCATTTCGCGCCGCCGGTTATCTTCCGCCCGAGCACTACGACCAGATCTTTTCCGCGCACGGCACGATCATGATCTTTTTCGCTGCCATGCCGATCATCATCGGGTTGATGAATTTCGCGGTGCCGCTGCAGCTCGGCGTGCGCGATGTCGCCTTCCCCACGCTGAATTCGACAAGCTTCTGGCTCACCGCGACCGGCGCGCTCCTGGTTAACATCTCGCTGGTGATCGGCGAGTTCGCGCGCACGGGCTGGCTGGTGTATCCGCCGTTGTCGGAGCTGCCCTACTCGCCCGGAGTCGGTGTCGATTACTACCTATGGGCGCTGCTGATCTCGGGGGTCGGCACATTGATGACGGGCATCAACTTCGTCACCACGATTCTCAAGATCCGCGCGCCCGGCATGAGCTACTTGCGCATGACGATCTTCTGCTGGACCGCGCTCGCCGCCAATCTCTTGATCGTCGCCGCCTTTCCCATCCTCACCGCCACCTTGGGCATGCTCGCGCTCGACCGCTACCTCGGCTTCCATTTCTTCACCAACGACGCCGGCGGCAACATGATGATGTTCATCAACCTGATCTGGACCTGGGGCCATCCCGAGGTCTACATCCTGGTGCTGCCGGCGTTCGGCATCTTCTCCGAGGTGATCTCCACGTTTTCCGGCAAGCCGTTGTTCAACTACCGCTCGATGGTCGCAGCGACCATGTTCATCTGCCTCGTCTCCTACTTGGTCTGGATGCACCATTTCTTCACTATGGGGGCGGGCGCCGACGTCAATGCCTTCTTCGGCATCTCCACCAGCATCATCGCGGTCGGCACCGGGGTGAAGATCTACAACTGGCTGTTCACGATGTACGGGGGCCGTATCCGTTTCACCACGCCGATGCTGTGGTCGGTGGGATTTCTCGTGACATTCACGATCGGCGGCATGACCGGCGTGCTTCTTGCCGTGCCGCCTGCCGACTTCTTGCTGCACAACAGCCTGTTCCTGGTCGCGCATTTCCACAACGTCATCATCGCCGGCGTGATATTCGCCGCCTTCGCCGGCGTGACGTATTGGTTCCCCAAGGCGTTCGGGTTCAAGCTCGACGAAGGTTGGGGCAAGGCCGCGTTCTGGCTCTCGCTCCTCGGCTTTTACGTGGTGTTCGTGCCGCTCTATGTGGCCGGCCTGCTCGGCATGACGCGGCGTCTGCAGCACTACGACGTGGCGGCGTGGCGCCCATGGGTACTCGTCGCCGGGATCGGCATCATCATCATGATGGCGGCCGCCGCCTGCCAGGTGGTGCAGTTCGTCGTGAGCATCCGCCGGCGCGAGCAATTGCGCGATGAGACGGGCGATCCCTGGGACGGCCGCTCGCTCGAATGGGCGACCGCATCGCCCCCACCCCCCTTCAATTTCGCGGTGCTGCCGAACGTGCAGGGCGCGGAGCCCTATTGGGGGATCAAGCAGCGCGCGATCGAGACGCAGCAATTATCGGCAGAGCCGAGGTATGAGCCGATCGAGATGCCGAGGAACAGCCCGACCGGATTCATCACGGCGTTCTTCTCCACCCTCACCGGCTTCGCGCTGATCTGGCACATCTGGTGGCTGGTGGGCCTGGGCCTCGTTGCCGCGTATGCCGTGTTCGTGTGGTTCGCGTGGCGCGACGCCGTGGAGTACTCGATTCCGGCGGAGGAGGTCGCCCGCTACGACCGCGAGCGCCGGCGCGCCCGCGAGCAATGGCTCGCGCAACACGCGGGCCAGCCGGCATGAGCGCGACGGACACCCCGTTCGAGCGCGCAAGCGATCCGTACCGGGTCGGGCGCAGCCGTGATTGGGTCAGCACCGGCGCTGGCCGGGGATACGTGTATGCAACCGGGCACGGCGAAGGGGGCCCGGCCTCGAAACGCGTGATCGTCGGCTACGGCTTCTGGATCTTTCTGCTCAGCGACATCGTGATGTTCTCCGCCTTCTTCGCCGCGCATGCCGTGCTGCAAACGGCCACGGCGGGCGGGCCTTCCGGGCGCGACCTGTTCAACTGGTGGAGCATCGTGGCGCAAACGGCGTTTTTGCTCGTCTCGAGCTTCACCTGCGGGCTATCGGCCGTAGCGACCGAGGCACGCGATCAACTGTGGACGCAGGTCGCGCTACTGGTGACGGGGTTGTTCGGGCTGGGCTTCCTGGTGCTCGAGGGGCGGGATTTTGCCGGCATGGTGATGCAAGGCGCCGGCCCCCAGCGCAGCGCTTTCCTCTCGTCCTTGTTCGCCGTCGTCGGCCTGCACGGACTGCATGTCAGCGCGGGGCTCCTCTGGCTGGGCACGATGATGGCGCAGGTCTTCGTCAAGGGCTTTCGCCCGGAGATTCTGCGCCGCCTGGTGTGCTTCAATCTGTTCTGGCACGCGCTCGACATCATCTGGGTCGCCCTGTTCACGATCGTCTACCTGATTGGATTAGGCCGATGAGTCACGAAACCGACAGACGAGACCCGGGTGACGTGGGACCCGGATTCATGGATGCGGCGGAACTTACGATTCGCGAGGGGATCGCGCGCTATGTCATCGGATTTGTGCTCGCGTCCGTGCTGACCGCAGCCTCGTTCTACGTGCTCAACACGTCCCTGATCTGGGGGCCGGGAATCCCAGTGGCGCTCGTCGTGCTCGCCATCGCGCAGATGGGCGTGCATCTGGTTTTCTTTCTGCACATCACCACCGCTCCCGACAACACCAACAACGTGCTGGCGCTGGCGTTCGGCGTGCTGATCGTCGCGCTGGTGATCGGCGGATCGCTGTGGATCATGGACCACCTCAGCCAAAACGTGATGCCGATGCATCAAATGATGCAGATGCAACGGTGATCGTTTCGCGGCGCGCCCGCGGGCTCCTCGGAGCAGCACGCCGCGGCTTCTTCGCCCCATGAGTCTTGAAGCCCTCCTCTTCCAGGCGCTCAACGGACTCGCCGCCGCGTCGAGCCTGTTTTTCGTGGGCGCCGGGTTGTCGCTCATTTTCGGCGTCACCCGCATCATCAATATTGCCCACGGCTCGTTCTACATGCTCGGGCTTTATCTCGCCGCCAGCTTCGCCATCAAGGTGGGCGGAGCGCTCGGCTTTTGGGGCGGCATTATCGCCGCCGGATTGGTGGTGGCGGCGCTCGGAGCGCTGATCGAGGTGCTGCTGTTGCGCCGCATCTATCAGGCGCCGGAGCTGTTCCAGCTGCTCGCCACCTTCGCGCTGGTCTTGGTCATCAATGACGCGGCGCAATACGTGTGGGGTCCCGAAGACCTGCTCGGGCCGCGCGCGCCGGGCTTGCGCGGCTCGGTCGAGATTCTCGGACGCAACTTTCCAAGCTACGACCTGTTCCTGATCGTCATCGGTCCGCTCGTCCTGCTGCTGCTTCACATGATGCTGGCAAAGACCCGCTTCGGGCGGCTGATCCGCGCGGCCACGCAGGACCGCGAGATGGTCGGCGCGCTCGGCGTCAACCAGGCCATGCTGTTCACCGTGGTGTTCGTGCTCGGCCGTCATCATCGCCGAGGTGAAGGCGCTGTGCATCGGGCTCGGCCTCGTCCATTTCGGCGCCTTTGCCGTCAACTTCTCCAAGCTCACGCTGGTGGCGGAATTCCTGGTGATGGCGATCGTGCTGATCGCGCGACCCTATGGGTTGCTCGGCCGCCCGCAAGCCGCGGTGCGCAATCCGGCCGAGATCGACGATCCGATCCGGCCCGCGACTTTGCCGCTCAAGCTCGCCGCCGCGGCGGTGCTCGTCGGCCTTCTGCTGCTCTCATTCGCATACAAGTCCTCGCCCTATGCGCTGGTGCTCGGCATCGACGTGCTGATCGCGATCCTGTTCGCGACCTCGCTGCATTTCATCATGGGTCCCGGCGGCATGCATTCCTTCGGCCACGCCGCCTATTTTGGCCTTGGCGCCTATGGCGCGGCGCTGATGGTGAAGTTTTCGGCGGCGCCGACCCTGGTCGCACTCATGGTCGCGCCGCTCGTGGCGCTCATGGGCGCGTTGCTGTTCGGCTGGTTCGCGGTGCGGCTCTCCGGCGTCTACCTCGCGATGCTGACGCTTGCCTTCGCGCAGATCGTGTGGTCGATCCTGTTCCAGTGGGAGGACGTCACCGGCGGTTCCAACGGCATTCTCGGCATCTGGCCGCAAGCACCGTTCGACAGCCGTCCGGCCTTTTATCTCCTGACCCTGGCGATCGTGGTCGCAGGCGTTCTCATCTTGCGTCGCGTCCTGTTCGCGCCGTTCGGCTACGCCATGCGGGCCGGACGCGACTCCGCGCTGCGCGCGGAAGCAATCGGCATCAATGTCAAGCGTGTGCACTGGATCGGTTTTGCCATCGCCGGCACGTTTGCCGGCATCGCGGGCGGTACCTTCGCGTTCGCGAAAGGGACCATCTCCCCCGACGTCGCCTGGGTGTCGCGCTCGATCGACGCCATGGTCATGGTGCTCCTGGGCGGCATTCAGACCCTGACCGGCCCGATCGTCGGCGCCGCTGTTTTCACCGTTCTGCAGGATAACGTCATGCGCCAGACCTCGTTCTGGCGCGGCCTGCTGGGCGCCGTGATCCTGCTGCTGGTGCTGATGTTCCCGGGCGGCATCGTCGGCGCGATGAGCAAGCGAGCGACGGCGTGGAGAAAGCCCGCATGAGCGTGCTCCGCGTTCGCAACTTGTCGAAGGCTTTCGGCGGCGTGCACGCCGTCGAGAACGTCAGCTTCGACGTCGGCGAACGCGAATTTCTGGCGCTGATCGGCCCCAACGGCGCAGGGAAATCGACCTGTTTCAACATGATCAACGGGCAGCTCGCAGCCGATCACGGCGATATCGAATTTGCCAGACGCAGCATCGTCGGATTGAAGCCGCGCGACATTTGGCGGCTCGGCGTCGGACGCACCTTTCAGGTGGCGGTGACGTTCGGTTCGATGACCGTGGCCGAGAACGTCCAGATGGCGCTGGTGAGCCACCACGGGGAGATCTTCCGCTTCGGCGCGGCATTCGCGGCCCGCCATCGCGGCAGGGCCGTCGAGCTGCTGGACCAGGTCGGCATGGCGGACGCGGCCGAGCGTTCGTGCAAAGAGCTTGCCTACGGCGACGTGAAGCGCGTCGAGCTCGCCATCGCGCTTGCCAACGAGCCGCGCCTGCTGCTGATGGATGAGCCCACCGCCGGCATGGCGCCGCGCGAGCGCAATGATCTGATCGGCTTGGTGAAGCGGCTGGTGATCGAGCGCGGGATTTCGGTCTTGTTCACCGAACATTCGATGGACGTGGTCTTCGCCTATGCCGACCGCATCATCGTTCTCGCTCGCGGCGTGGTGATCGCCGACGGCAATGCCGAGGCCATTCGCGACAACGCGCAGGTGCAGCAGGTCTATCTCGGAACCGGCCGAACCTTCACGCCCACTGCGGAGGCGCGGCCGTGAGCGCACTCATGCTCGAGGTGGAGAATCTGAAGGCGTGGTACGGCGCCGCGCAAATCCTGTTCGAGCCGTCCTTCCACGTCGGCCGCGGCGAGGTGGTGGCGCTCATGGGCCGCAATGGCGCCGGCAAATCGACGACATTCAAGGCGCTGATGGCGCTGATCCCGCAACGCGGCGGGACGGTCCGCTTTTTGGGCGAGGACATCTCCCATCTCAAGCCGTTCGAGATCGCGCGGCGTGGGCTGGGTTTCGTGCCGGAGGACCGGCGCATCTTCTCGGATCTGACGGTCGTGGAGAATCTCGACATCGGCCGCCAGCCGATCCGATACCAGTCGGACAGGCGACCTGCGCCGTCATGGACTCCCGAAAAGCTGTTCACGATCTTTCCCAATCTCCGCGACATGCCCGATCGTCGCGGCGCCCATATGAGCGGCGGCGAGCAGCAGATGCTCACGGTTGCCCGCACGCTGATGGGCAATCCCCTGCTGGTGCTGCTCGACGAGCCCTCCGAAGGCGTTGCCCCGGTGATCGTGGAGCAGATGGCAAACACCATCATCGAGCTCAAGAAGGAAGGACTGTCGGTGCTGCTGTCCGAGCAGAACATCCATTTTGCGGAGCTCGTCTGCGACCGCGCGTATGTTCTCGAGAAAGGACAATTACAATGGCACGGTCGCATGGCCGATCTCGCCAAGGACGTCGCGGTGCAACGCCGGCTGCTGTCGGTGTGAGCTGAGCGTCGGAGGCGATCAGCGGCCGGTGCGTTCGAGAATGGCGCGCAGCCGTTGTGGCGTCACCGGCAGCCTGGTGATTGCGCCTGGGATACCGACCGCATCGTCGATGGCCGCGGCGATCGCCGCGCCGACAGCGTTGACGCCGCCCTCCCCCGCGCCTTTCAAGCCGAGCGGATTGAGCGGTGAAGGCGCGTCCTGCGTGATCAGCACGTCGAGCGTCGGCACCTCCCGCGCCGTCGGCATTAGGTAATCCGCGAAATTCACCGACAGCGGCTCGCCGCGCTCGTCGTAGAGGAATTCCTCGAGCAGCGCGCCGCCGACGCCCTGCGCAAACCCGCCCGCGAGCTGGCCTTCGATCAGCATCGGATTGACCGCCCGGCCGACGTCATAGGCGAGCAGATAACGTTCGATCGTTACTCCGCCGGTCTCCTGATCGACCTTGGCGACGGCAACGTGCACGCCATAGGGGTAATTCATGTGCTCGGTGTAGAACCAGCCGTCGGCCGAAAGCCCGGGCGCACGCGCGCCGCGCAGTTTCGATGTCGGCTCCAATGCGGTGGCGATCTCGCCCAGCGTCATGGACGGCCCGCCGGCGTCCTTGCGCACCACCTTGCCGTCGATCACAGCGAGTGCGTCGGCGTCCTGCTGCATGAGCTCGGCCGCGACCGCGATCGCCTTGGCGCGGACCTCGAGCGCGGCAAGCCGCGTCGCCTCCCCGGTCATTACCGTCGCACGGGATGCGAATGCCCCCATCCCGAATGGGATGCGATCGGTGCGGCCGTGCAGGACCCGCACGCGCCGATAATCGACCCCGAGCGCATCCGCGCAGATCTGCGCCACCACCGTTTCGAGGCCCTGGCCGAGCGAAGCCGCCCCGGTCACGACCTCGACCACGCCTGAGGTATCGACCGATACCCGCACGCCGTCGAACGGCCCGAGCCCACTCTTCTCGACGAAGAGGGCAAGTCCCGCGCCGACGCATTCGCCACGGGCGCGACGGCGCTCGAGCTCGCCCTGCAAGTCGCGCCATTTGACCGCCGCCAGCGCCTTGTCGAGCAGGCCGGCATAGTCGCCGGAATCGAGCACGACCTCGGTGCCGAGCGTCGCCAGCGGACGACCATACGGCATCTCCTCCTTGGCAATGAGATTGCGGCGGCGAACATCGATGCGATCGATCGAAAGCCGCGCCGCGATCGCGTCCATCAGCCGCTCGCGCACGAACGTGCTTTCGAACCGCCCCGGCGCACGATAGGTGCCGCACGGAGTCTTGTTGGTGAGCCGAACGCGCCCGATCGCCCGATAGGCGGGTACGCGATAGGGACCCGGCAGCATCGCCGCCGCGAGATCGGGCACCGTGGCCGCGTGGGTACGCACATAGCCGCCCTGGTCGTGGAAGAATTCGTCGTCGATGGCGAGGACGCGGCCTTCGGCATCGACCGCGGCGCGGACCTTGTGGCGCTGCTGGCGCGAATGATTGGCCGCGATCAGGTGCTCGCGCCGATCCTCGATCCATTTCGCCGGCCGTCCGAGTCGCAGCGCGGCGAGGCAGACCAACACGTCCTCGGGATAAAGCTCGCCGCGAATGCCGAAGCCGCCGCCCACATGGCCCTCGAACAAATGCACGCTCGCAGCGCTGCGGCGGAGCATGCGCGCGATGCTGTCGCGATTCCAGTGCGGCACCTTGGCGGCGCCATAAAGCTCGAGCATGTCGCGGGCGGCGTCGTAGCGCGCGATGGCGCCGCGCGTCTCCAGCGGCACGCCGGAATGCCGCCCGACGGAAAGATCGAGTTCAACGATGACAGCGGCGTCGCGAAATGCCGCCGCGACATCGCCATAGGACTTCTCCACCACCGCCGGCTCGGTCGAACGGCCATCCTCGAATTCTCCCGGCGCCGCGCCGGCGTCGAGGATGACCGGCAGCTCTTCGACCGCGACGGCAACGAGATCGGCTGCGTCCTCCGCCACATAGGGGTCGGTCGCAAACACCGCCGCGACCGGCTCGCCGACGTAACGCACGCGCTGCCGGGCCAAAATCGGCTGGCGATAGGGCGCCAAGCCTTCGATGCGGGTCAGGCGGAAATCGATCGGCGGAATCTCGGACACATCGGCCGACGTCCACACCGCGACGACGCCGGGCAACGTGAGCGCCGCGCTCGTGTCGATCGATATGATCCGGCCGTGCGCATGGGCGGAGCGCACCAGGCGCATGTGCAGCATGTGGGGAAAGGCGACGTCGGCGGCGAAGGCGCCGCGGCCCGTTACCAACGGCCGATCCTCGAGACGGGTCACCGAACGTCCGACGAAGCTCATGTCAGGCTCTGCTCTGCAGCCCTTGTCCTCCACTCGTCATGCCCGGGCTTGACCCGGGCATCCATCGAAAAGAAGCGCTTCAATCGAAGCGGATGGATTGCCGGGTCATAAGCGCGTTCAGGTGCGTCTTCCGACGCGCTATGCCCGCCAATGACGGAGCGTGGGTGAGTGCTAGCTCCCATGCATCTTACTTCACTGCGCGCAGCGCGGCGCGGATGCGCTGCGGCGTCGCCGGAAACTCGTCGATCGAAACGCCGAACGGGGAGAGGGCATCGTTGACGGCGTTGACGACCGCCGCCGGGGCGCCGATGGCGCCGCCCTCGCCCAGCCCCTTCGCCTTGGTGATGGACGCTGGCGTCAGCGTCTCGAAGTGGTGGATTTCGATCGCTGGGATTTCCCGCGCGGTCGGCGGCAGATAATCCGCCAGGCTTGCCGTGAGAATATTGCCGGTCTCATCGTAGACGATCTCCTCGAGCAGCGCGTTGGCGATGCCTTGGGCAACGCCGCCATGGATCTGCCCGTCGACGATCATGGGATTGATCAGGCGTCCGGCATCCTCGGCCACCAGAAACCTTTCTATCATGACGCGGCCGGTCTCCACGTCCACCTCGACCACGGCGACGTGGCAGGCATTGGAAAACGTTCCCGGTGGATCATAAGTCCCGCTCTCGATGATGCCTGGAGCGACCTCGCCCTTGAAGCGATGCGTCTGATGGTAGGCGGCGCGCGCCAGCGTCACGATCGGAATGGCGCGATCGGTTCCGGCGACGCGCGCGACATCGGCTTCGAGCACGATATCGTCTGCCGACGCCTCGAGCAGGATGCCCGCCATTTTCGTGAGCTTGGCGCGGACCTTGCGCGCCGCCAGCAAGGTGGCGCCGCCGGCGATCACCAGCGAGCGGCTGGCGAAGGTCCCCCAGCCGTAGGGCGTGCGGTCGGTGTCGCCATGCACAATCTTGATGCGCTCGGGCGACGTGCCGAGCTCGTCGGCGATGATCTGCGACAGCGTGGTGCGCAGCCCCTGTCCGTGCGGTGATGCGCCGATCCGCGCCTCGACGAAACCGGACGGGTCCATGGTCATCTCGACGGTTTCCCAGCCGGGCGTCACGTCCATGCCGCGCGCGGCGAACGCCAGCGTGCCGTAGCCGGTGCGTTCTGAAAACGTCGCCAGGCCGAGACCGAGATAGCGACCTTCGGCGCGCGCTTTCGCCTGACGGGCGCGGAACGCCGGCACATCGATGGCTTCGACCGCCGCTTCCATGGTCTCGACATAGCTCGCTTCGTCGAAGGTGAGACCGGTCACCGACGTATGGGGAAAGGTCTTGACCAGGTTGCGGCGGCGAACCTCGATCGGATCGAGTCCGAAAGCCGCCGCTGCCTTGTCCATCAGCCGCTCGAGCGCAAACGTGATCACCGGGCGCGAGACGCCGCGATACGGTGCCATCGGACAAGTATTGGTCAAGACTCCACGCGCAACGCAGGAATATTCCCGCACGTCGTAGGGGCCGGGCAGCTCAGCCATCGCCATCAGCGGCTCGACGCCGCATGTGGTCGGGTAGCATGAATAGGCGCCGACATCGGCGACGATGTCTGCACTCAAGCCTATGATCTTGCCGTCGCTATCGAACGCGCCCTCGAGCGCGATCGACTGATCGCGGCTGTGGAAGCAGGCGACGAGATTCTCGCGCCGGTCCTCCACCCACGCCACCGACGTCTTGAGCATGCGCGCGAGCCAGGTCACGACCACGAATTCCGCCGCCAGCGACATTTTCTGCCCGAAGCCGCCGCCAACGTCGGGCGCGATCACCCGCAGATCCGATTCCGGCATTCCGATGAGATCCGCGATAATGGTCCGCATCACATGCGGCGTCTGCGTCGCGCAGGTAAGCGTGACGCGCTCGCTGGCGGCGTCCCATGCCGCATGCGCCGCGCGCGGCTCCATCGGCAGCGCGTTCTGCCGGTGCGAGCGGATATCGACTTTGATCCGCCGCTGCGCGGCCGCCACCTTCGCGTCGAACCCGGGCGTCTTCACGCGTCCTTCAACCACCACGTTGCCGGCGGCTTCGGCGTGGACGAGGGGCGCGCCGCGGGCGAGCGCCGCGTCGGCGCCCACCGCCGCCGACAGTTCTTCGATTTCGACCTCGACGAGATCGGCGACGTCCTCGGCCTCTTCCCTCCCCGAGGACACCACCGCCGCGATCGGCTCGCCGACAAACCGCACGACGTCGCGCGCCAGCACCGGCTGGCGGATCGGCACATAGTTGAACTTGTGCAGCAGGGGCTGGATCGGCTTCACCGCTGCGAGCTCGGCGGCGGTGACGATTGTCGCGCC
>Ga0318577_10000222_pt1 | contig 14900 bp, 13 predicted proteins | sample GRESIP089b5f25_FD_203484 | JGI IMG/M metagenome (GOLD analysis project Ga0318577, IMG submission 203484) | Tropical soil microbial communities from Luquillo Experimental Forest, Puerto Rico - GRE.SIPMG.089b5f25 | ecosystem: Environmental > Terrestrial > Soil > Tropical forest > Bulk soil... | reverse complement strand
CCGTGGCGGATGCGTTTGCGGGGAAGCTGATGGATGCTCCTTACTTTAGCAATTACGAGAAGTGGTCGATGCCTTGGAAATTGGCAGTGGGCGAAGTGGATGGCGAACCAGTGGTCGTTATTTTGCAACGCGGCGCGGACACCTGGAGTGCATATTCAATGGTCCGCCTAAGCGTGACCGGCCACAGCATCGACCGTATCGTGGACTACTCGCACTGTCCTTGGGTGATTTCGGCCGCTCGTTCTGTAACCGCACCAGCATCTTCATAATTCCGGACAGATTTTCCTCGGACCAACTAGAGTCAGACACAACACAAGGGAAAGAGATCTTCACTCAGACGATCTGCTATTCCCCTCTTGGTTAAGAGTCACGGGCAATGCTTCCGTAATCGGATAAAGGAAGGGTTGCCGACCACTCGTCCAGAACTCATTTTTTCTCGGTTCCATACCGTGAGTTTGGATAGCGGGCTTGGAATCGGCTGGGATCGGACGGCGCTGGCTTCTAGCGCAGAACTTCGTATCGATACTCTGTAGGGCTGGCACCGCAGATCCGGCGGAACACCCGTGCAAAGTGTTGCTGCGTTTTGAATCCGCACGCCACGGCAACATCAAGAACCCGCATCTCGGCATCGCGCAACATGTCCTTTGCTCGCTCTACCCTTTGGCGCAGGACAAACTCGTGCGGCGTCTCGCCTGTAGACTTGCGAAACATCCGCGAGAAGTGGGCTGCGCTCAACTCCACCGATTGCGCCATTTCGATGAGGGTCAACTCCTCTTCCATCTTGGCATGCACCAACTCTTTAACCGTCCGCAAGCGCGCTGGGCCGAGTCCCCCTCGCAGGGGCTGCACCGGACGGTTCTGACATGCATAGGCATCGACCAGTGCAGCGGCAATCGCCTGCTCGATGGAATCGAGAAACAGTCGCCCGCTCGGAAACCCCGCAATTCGTTCAGCATTCGCTGCCTTGGCCAGCGCCGCCAATCGCACGTCACGCATTTTGCACCAGTGGCCGAGTTCAACCGCGCCGTTTATTCCCTCGCGGGCAGCTCTTAGGGCAGCATCGGAGATGCGGAGCAGCAAGCGCTCTTGGTGGCCGGTCCCAACCCATCGTTCCATACGACGAGGGAAAAAACCCATTTCCTCTGCTTGGAACGTTACTCGTCGCATTGCGGAACGCTGCAAGCCCACCTCAATGAAGCCGGGCCGCAACATCATGCCGAGAACATGCTCATCCTGCACTTGCACGTACGGTTCGCCGACAGCCGCAAGCACATCCACCGCTACTCTCATTCGTAGTGTGACCCCCCGTGAGGATTGGATGCTTTGAGCGTCAGGAAGTAATCAGCAAGATTCGGTCCAAGGGCACGCATGCAGGCACAAAGCGACGCTTAGGATGTGTTCTTCTGACTGAGTCAGTAGCGAATCTTTGTAATGAGGAGAGTTCTAATGAGGACAGTATCTGAGGAAAACAAATCACTTGTGCCTACCGCGAAAGCATCAATTCGCAAAGCCCTATCCATCAAACATCAGCCGAGATCAAAACGTTTTTACTTTGACGTGGGTCTGGGTTCCGTGTGTTTATCGGGCATAGATACAGGAGGAGCATACTGCCTCCTAGAGGTGAGTCTCGCGCCTGGGATCGGCGTGCCCCGTCACACGCATACGCGCGAGGACGAGGTGTATTTTGTTCTTGCTGGAGAACTTGAGGTCGCTGTCGGAGAGAACACCTTTGTTCTCCACCCAGGCGATACTCTGTTGGCTCCGCGCGATATCCCTCACGAGCTACGCAATCCTGGCAGCATCACGAATCACTATCTCCTCGTATTTTCACCTTCGGGGTTCGAGGAGTTCATAATGACGACGGCAGTTCCCGCACCAGACAATGCAGTTGCTCCAACCGAGCCGCCTGCAGTTGCCGTTCGGAATGTTCATGAACTCGCCACCGACTATGGAATTCTCTTTGGTTGATCCATGGCGGTGTGCCCGGATGCTTCTAATCATGACGCTTGAGTTGTTCCTGTTCCGGCAGGCCACGGCTGCGGAAAGTGCTGAACCTGCCGTACGGTCCGAGAACCTCCTGCAGAGCAATTCGTCTTGGGATGGTGAGCCATACAAATCTTACCCACCGGGCCAGCCCGAACTATCCGTGCTGAAAATCGCTCTTCAGCCACACACGAAACTTGAATGGCACAGCCATCCCGTTCCGAGCGCTGCTTACATCGTCGCAGGAGAACTCATCGTTGAGAGAAAAAAAGACGGAAAGAAGCAACATTGTGCCGCCGGCCAGGCGGTTTCGGAGACGGTCGATACATTGCATAGAGGAATAGCGGGAAATGAACCCGTTGTGCTTATCGTGTTCTACGCCGGAAGTAGAGGTGTGCCTATCACTCAGCATCCGTGTCGTTGAGTTTGACTCCGATTGGGTGAACCGTGGGGTCGAAGTAAACAGGAAAGTTCACGCGAAAGTCAGGTAGTTCTTCTTCACGACATTAACGGAGGAACCTGTGCATATTAAAGATGCAAATCAACTCCTTGACGCTTTCTATCTTCCTTTTGAGTCGGGCTGGAAGCGGCTTGACACCGGGGTCATAAATATCGCAGTGCGCACGCATATGATTGGCTGCACGCCCGCTATGATTGATTGGTGGATAGGCTTTTTGCACCACAGCGAGGAGTATCGTTGGTGGCACCCACGGACCTATCCGCTAAGTGCCCTCCCCTCGCGTATCGTTGCCATTCTCCTAGCCTACCAGAAGCTATCCTCTTTAATTTCAGTAGCTTTTGATACCCCGCACCCCGCACTCCAACCTAAGGGTAGAAGTCAAGACAAGACCAAAACGGCTGCTCTTCGAGAGCGCTGGAATCGAGGAAGGGGAGCGAAATGAGAGTGAAGGAAGAATGGAGTAATGAAACGCCAGCGGCAGAAACGGTGGCGAATCCCGAACCTGACATGATGATGCTCAATCGTGACCTGGTTGTGTGCCTAGCAGAGCAACATCGTCTAGCTATCACTATCCGACCAGATGGGTCGATATTCGGTCTTCCAAGTCATCTCGATAGATTGAGGGCGCTCGTGAAGGGCGAACTGGCGAGAACAGCCGCCAAGCAAAAGGGCGGTGCGGCGTGATTTACCAGAACCTGCCTCGGCACAGGAAGGCGATTGTCCGTGCCCTAAAGAACCACGGCCTCCCCTATTGCACCATTGCTGGGTCTGCGGATGGTTACGGACCCGACCAAGATGTAAGCCCGAAACCGCAATGCTGAGATCCAACTCCGAGACGCAATAGTGGCAGCGCGGAGTCAGGTGTCAGGGTCCAGCACAAATTTGTGCTTGGGCCCGATTGTAGCTGGCTGACGGGGTAGGGCTAGTCGATGGTGGCTACTTGATTCGCTGACGAGAGGTTGACTTGGAATTCATAATTCGGCGCTGCCAGCTTGGTGATGAAGCGAGTCTTTCGCTACTCGGGAAAGCTACATTTCTGGAGACCTATGCAGATAGTACCCGTGGGGTTGACCTTCTGGACTTTGTAGAAGCTGAGCATTCTGCCCAGCGCTACAGATCTTGGCTCGAGAGTGAATTCGCCCAGATTTGGGTCGCCGAAACAACCGTGGGACGTTCAGCGATCGCCTACGCAGTGGCCTTAACCGCACCAAATGACGGTTTGGCCCGAGAGATCGAGATCAAGCGGCTGTATGTCTTAAACCGTTTCCACAAAAGGGGGCTGGGATCATGCTTGCTGAATGAGGTTCTGGCCCATGCGCGTCAAACTGGAATCGCTGAGCTCTTTCTTAGGGTCCAGAAAATCAATCAGAACGCAGTGAATTTCTACTCCGGTCGCGGGTTTCGTGTAGTTGGCGAAGAAACATTTAAGGTGGGCGCGCAGGATCATCCCGCTCTCGTTATGCGCCTCACTTTGCCTGGATCCGGTGAGAACCTTCGCATAGCTGACGCATCGATCATGCCCCGCGTAACAACCGGCAATACTATGGCTCCCTGCGTCATCATTGGCGAACGCGCCGCGGAAGTACTGCGGGCTCAACATATGTTCTAATCGTTCGCAGTAATGTTTCGACTCTGCGCGTCTCTGTAATCGCAAGCCGCTCGTTTGCGACCGCATCCGTTACAAGACACCTATGGAGAGCGGATGACGGGCTACCCGGAAGCAATCCCAAGGCAAGAGTAGCCGACCATCCTGGAGTCGATATGAACTTGCGGTATAAACTAACCCTGAGCGTCCGCGAACATGACGCGCTGCATTTGCGGACGAAACGGCTACGACTTCGACCTAGGAGGTTGTGATGCCAGCAACGCAGACTTTAGCGCCTGACGTGCGAACCCTGATGACTGGTCTCGCGATGGGCGAGTCGCCCCGTTGGCATGAGGACCGCCTTTGGTTTTCAGACTGGGGCGCCCAGGAGATTATTGCCGTCGAAGTTAGTGGCAAGAGCGAGGTCCTAGTTCGCGTTCCTTTTTTTCTTCCATTTTGCATCGATTGGCTACCTGATGGGCGTCTGCTCATCGTCTCTGGACGCGAGGGACTGGTGATGCGCAGGGAGTGTGATGGATCGCTCGTGACCCATGCCGATTTGCGAGGCCTTTCGGACAAGGGCTGGAATGAGATCGTTGTTGACGGCCGCAGTAATGTCTATATTAACGGCGGCCCTGGAATCGCTCTCCTCAGCCCCAACGGCTCCGTTCGGCAGGTGGCGGATAGCTTCGCGTTCCCCAATGGCATGGCCATAACGCCCGACAATTCCACTTTGATCATCGCAGAATCTCATGGGAAGAGGCTCACAGCATTTGACATTGCTGCGGATGGAAGCCTATCGAACCGGCGCGTATGGGCAGATCTGCACGACGGTATTCCCGACGGCATTTGCATCGATGCCGACAACGCTGTCTGGTACGCCGACGTTCCGAACAAGCGCTGCGTGCGCGTTCGTGAAGGCGGCGAGGTGTTGCAAACGGTCACCGTTGATCGCGGCTGCTTCGCATGCATGCTCGGGGGCGCGGACAGGAAAACGCTTTTCATAGTTGCGACAGAGTGGCGTGGTATGGAGAAAATGGCGGAAGTTGCGCAATCTCGAACGGGGCGGGTGCTGAGCGTAGAGGCACCTGCGCCCGGCGTCGGATGGCCATAGCGCGCACAGAGCTGCCCAGTAGTCGTCTATTTGTGGTCGTTTGATCTTTTTCAACTGATCCGGACGGACGACGGGTAACCCCTTCCGTAATCGCATAGGGGAAGCGTTGCCGACAAACCAGGATTAATCGGATTGCTCAGCGGTTGGGCATTTATCGTACCAATCCGACTGGCGATGGAAGCATCACCAGGCAGCGCCTTGGCTTACCTGTTAAGGTCCCGCTGCTATTGATCGCATCGCCTCGCGAAGCCACACATGACGGGGATCTGTGTTGAGTCTTGGATGCCAGGCCATCAGGAAGTGGAACCCGTGCAACTCCTGAGGTGCTTTCACCATGCGTAACTTGCGATCACCTTTGACAACTGATGTCATGCCACTCGTTAAGGTAAGCACGAGTTCTGTGCCAGGGAGGCATTGCAGGGCCACGCCGAAGTAAGGCATACGAATACACGCGTTGCGTTTTGCACCAACCGCCGCCAACCGCTTGTCCGGAATCGTCTGCACACCGGCAAGAGGAGATACGGCGATGTGGCTTGCCGCCAGGTACTGCTTAAGCGAGAGCCGGTCACCAAAGTGGCTATCACGCGCCACGGCGCAGATAAATTCCTCGCGATACAACCTTTCCGAGTGAAAGTGTGATGGCAGGAGCCCGTCATCGATCCGGAGTATAAGATCAAGCTGCCCGTGTTCCAGAAGGTCCACGATGCCGGTCTGCCACGGGACGAATTCGAATTGGATCTGGTAGCGCCCGTTGGCATACTGCTGACACAAGCGCGGGATTACGACGGTGCAGACGTTGTCAGGGCCGGCAATCCGAAAGGTGCTTTTCTCGCGTGTGGGATCGAACAGAGTCGGGATCACCAGATGTTCCATCTTGGGCAGCAAACCCTCAAGCTCCTGAAGGATCTTCCGTCCTCGCAAGGTGAGTTCGAAGCCATGCGGCGACCGGACCAGAAGGTCATCCTCAAGCATCGCGCGAGCGCGCTGCAACGCTCTGCTTACCGCCGGCTGGCTCAGCAGTAGCCGGGATGCTGCCGCGGTAATGCTTTTCTCCTCCGCAATCACCGCAAAGGTAATCAGCAGGTTCAAGTCGACTTGGCGCAGTTTCTCTAGACGCATGGTGATCATAACTATTATGCATGAACCACATGGAATTGAGTTCTATCTAACTGGAGTGCAAGTCAACAGTTCCAGGATGAAGATGAAAAGGAGAAGACTTATGACAATCCAGCCGAAGTTCGATGCCGACAACTTCGCGGAAAGAGTTCGGCTCAATCAACAAAAGCTTGCGGCCGAGCTGAAGTCGTACTACGACTTCGTAATTTGCGGTGCAGGCACCTCCGGCTCGGTTGTAGCTGCGCGCCTTGCAGCCGAGCCGAAGATACAAGTGCTGCTGCTGGAAGCTGGTGGCAGTGACGAGACGGATTTAGTCATGAATCCGAATCGTTGGCCCATGACGCTGGGCAGCGAACTGGATTGGGGCTTCGTCACCGAGCCGAATCCAAATCTGAACGGAAGAGCGATTGGCTACTCAATGGGTAAGGTCCTCGGGGGCGGTTCCAGCATCAATGTTTCAACGTGGTCTCGAGGACACCGAGCTGACTGGGACTTCTATTCTTCCCAGTCGAGCGAGCCGGCGTGGGGCTATGAAGCCGTGCTGGACTTGTATCGCCATCGTATTGAGGCATGGGCGGGAAGCCCCGATCCGGATTACCGCGGGGCGCACGGAACAGTGCACGTGCAGCCGGCGGGAGATCCTCACCCGTTCTCTCTGGCCTTACTCGAAGGCGCTGAAGCTTTGGGACTGCAACGATTCCCGAATTCCAATGGTCAAATGATGGAATCGTCGGGAGGATGCGCATTCATCGATGAAACAGTGCGCGGCGGAAAAAGACAGTCAATCTTCCGTTCATACGTCTACCCCATCATGGACCAACCAAACCTTACGGTATTGACGGGTGCGTTGGCGGCGCGAATCCAATTCAGTGGCAATCGCGCAACCGGCATCGAGTTCCTCTACAACGGAAAGACTCATCGGGCCCAAGCCACACGTGAAGTCATTCTCTCACTTGGCGCCATCCAGACACCTAAGCTTCTGATGCAGTCAGGTATTGGAGACGAAATGGAGTTAACAAATGCCGGCATACCATTACTTCATGCGCTACCCGGCGTTGGACGCAATCTTCACGATCACGTTGCATTTGGGTGCGTTTGGGAAAACGCGGGAATACCGTCGCCAAAAATCCCAAGAAGCCAGACATCTTGCTTTTGGAAGACAAGGGCTGCGCTGGAAGCACCCAACTTTTACGTTTATTCCCATGGAGGACCGGATTTTACTCCCGGGAACGCAGCTCGATTCAAACCCCCGGCGGCGTGCTGGTCTCTGTCAGCCGGCATGAGGCCCAACAGCCGCGGCATTATTCACTTGACGGGTTCCGATCCTGCCGATCCAGTTTCGATTGACCCGAATTATCTCAATGATCCGCAGGACCTGAAAGATCTGATCGCCGGATTGAGCCTGGCTCGCGAGATCGGCAATTCTTCTGCCTTGCGGCCTTTCACAGGACGGGAAGTTGCGCCTGGTTCTATGAGCGCGGCAGAATTGGAGCAATTCTTTCGAGACGGGCTCGGTACGCACTGGCATCAGTCCGGTACCGCGAAAATGGGCCATGATGCGATGTCCGTGGTCGATGGACAACTGAAGGTTTACGGCATCGATGGCCTTCGTATTGCGGACGCTTCCATCATGCCGCGAGTGACCACTGGCAACACGATGGCGCCCTGTGTCGTCATCGGAGAGCGGGCCGCCGCCATCTTGCAACATGAGCACAACACATCGCGGGTTAGCGCAAAGGTGATCGCAAGTTACGCTTCGTGAAAAAACGGTTTGTCGGCGATCGGGCCGATAAGCCCCGCTTATTGCTAATAAGAATTACTGCTAGATCGCCCCTTCTCTCCATACATCAGATGGTTTGAAGGAGGACCCTACATTCAAACTCAAAAGGAGATTTCCATCCACAGTATGTACGACTACATCATCATCGGCGCGGGCTCTGCCGGATGCGTTCTGGCCAGCCGGCTAAGCGAGGATCCCACCGTCAAGGTTCTGCTGCTGGAAGCGGGCGGCAAGGACACGGCCAAAGAAATCCACATGCCGGTGGCATTTTCCAAGCTCTTTAAAGGACCCAACGACTGGGCTTATTACACCGAGCCGGAGGGGCGGCTGGGCAATCGCAGCCTCTACTGGCCGCGGGGCAAGGTGCTGGGCGGCAGCAGCTCGCTCAACGCCATGATCTATATCCGCGGTCACCGCTCGGATTACGATCAGTGGCGCGACCTGGGGAATCCGGGCTGGGGCTACTCGGACGTCCTGCCCTATTTCAAGAAGGCAGAGAACAACCAGCGCGGGGCCTCTGAGTATCACGGCGCAAGTGGGCCGCTGCACGTCTCCAATCCGCGCTCGCTGAATCCGCTTTCTCAGGTCTTCGTTGACGCGGCGGAGCAAGCCGGCTTCAAGCGCAACCCCGATTTCAATGGAGCCACTCAGGAGGGATTCGGGCTCTATCAGCTTACACAATGGCAAGGCAAACGACACAGCGCCGCGGCTGCGTTTCTGCGCCCGGCCATGTCGCGCCCCAACCTGACCGTGCGCACCAAGGTCCAGGCGTTTGACATTTTCTTTGAGGGCAAACGAGCCGCCCTGGTCAGCTTCAGGGACGGCGGTGGCAGCAAGCAGGAGCGTGCAGAACGGGAGATCATTGTTTGTGCCGGCGCCATTAGTTCGCCGCAGCTACTCATGCTTTCCGGGATTGGGCCGGCGGAACATCTGCGGACACTGGATATAGCGGTCCTTTGCGACCTGCCGGGAGTCGGTGCAAAATTGCAAGACCACCCTGCCTTGCCCGTGGCATATGAATGTACGCAGCCCATTAGCCTGGCTAGTGCTGAGACCATCACCAATCTGATCCGCTTCATGGCTTTCAAGACCGGCCCTCTGACCTCAAACGTGGGCGAGGCCGGCGGCTTCGTCAAGACCTCCACCAGCTGCCCGACGCCGGATGTGCAATACCACTTCGCGCCCGGATACTTCATCGAGCACGGCTTCCAGCAGATCAAGGAACACGCCTACTCTTTGATTCCCACTCTGATCCGGCCCAACAGCCGGGGACGCATCACCCTGCGCTCCGGCAATCCGCTGGACGCGCCCCTCATTCATGCCAACTACTTTGCAGATCCCCGTGACATGCAAGCAGTAGTCGAGGGGCTGAGAATCGCCCGGGCCATCGGCGAGACCAACGCCTTCGCCAAGTACCGCAAGCGCGAACTTTGCCCGGGGCCGGAAATCAAGAACGACGAGAAATCTCTCAGCAGTTACATAGAAAAGTACGCCCAGACTCTGTACCACCCGGTTGGTACCTGCAAGATGGGACCTTCCGGCGACAAGCTGGCTGTAGTCGACTCGGAGCTGCGCGTGCACGGCGTGGAGGGGTTGCGCGTGGTGGACGCGTCAATCATGCCTATCGTTCCAGGCGGCAACACCAACGCGCCCACCATCATGGTGGCGGAGAAAGCGGCTGATCTAATCAAGAGCGGCCCGCGGAAGGCGCAGGAGGAACCGGTTCTCAGCCAGACGCTGGCATAGGGTCTGGGCTTAGCCGACAGGTTTGAAAGGAACTAGCATGAGCAATTCAACGGGAAACGCACGGAAGGTAGCCTTAATTACTGGCGCAAACAAGGGCATTGGATTGGAGATCACGCGACAGCTGGGTCGCGCCGGCATGACTGTCTTGCTGGGCGCTCGTAATTCGAAACAGGGAGAAGCATCGGCTGCAATACTCCGAGCCGAGGGAATCGATGTCGATACGATTCCACTCGACCTCTTGAGCGAAGAAACAATTTCGGCAGCAGCGGGGTGGATAGCTTTTCAATACGGAAGGCTCGATGTTCTGGTGAATAACGCAGGCATCGTGGACGGAGATGATGGTCCTCCAGGCAGTGCCGAACTTGACGCGGTGCGTCGAGTCTTCGATGTCAACTTTTTTGGCACGCTGACTGTCACCAAAGCTATGTTGCCGTTGATCCGGAAGGCGTACGCCGGACGTATCGTAAGTCTGTCGAGCGGCTTGGCATCGCTCACACTGAACAGCGATCCTACCTGGGCGTTCGCTTCATACAAGATGCTGGGTTACTGCGCTTCCAAAGCAGCCGTGAACATGATGACGGTGCAGCTCGCATATGAACTGCGCGACACCGCTATCAAGGTCAACGCAGTGAATCCCGGATTCACCGCCACCGATATGAATGGACATCAGGGAACCCAAAGTGTGCAACAAGGTGCGGCTGAGGCTGTTCGTCTCGCTCTTCTAGCTTATGATGGCCCGACCGGTGGATTCACTGAGACAGGTGCAAACAACCCTTGGTAAGCACTAACGCATTTATCATGACGGTCAAACCAACTTTCGGGAAAAAGCATGTCCCCCCGAGCCTTGAGCGAAATATTCCAACGAAGGATTTCATCGAGCGCGTGCGCATCAATCAGCAGACGCTCACGGCTGAACTAAAAGCTCATTACGATTTCATCGTCTGTGGATCTGGCTCCTCCGGTTCGGTAGTGGCGCGCCGACTGGCCGAGAATGCAGATGTCAACGTGCTGTTGCTCGAGGCGGGTGGCACCGATGATGTTCCAACAGTCATCGATCCCAGCCAATGGTTTCAGAACCTGGGGAGCGAGCGTGACTGGAGCTTTGTTGGCGAGCCGAATCCCCACCTTAACGGACGCTCTATTTTCTCAAACATGGGAAAAGTGCTCGGTGGAGGTTCCAGTATCAACACGATGGTTTGGGCATGGGGACACCGGGATGACTGGGACTTTTTTGCGTCTGAGTCGGGCGACATGGCATGGAACTATGAGGCAGTGCTAAATCTCTACCGCCGCATTGAGGATTGGCACGGTGAGCCGGATCCTAAATATCGTGGAACCGGAGGGCCAGTTTGTATTCAACCGGCCCCCCACCCTAATCCAATCGCCCCTGCCATGGTGGAAGGGGCTCGCTCCGTGGGGCTTCCCAGTTTTGAGAACCAGAACGGCCGCATGATGGAAAGTGATGGCGGGGCATCGATTGCGGATTTGAATGTACAGGACGGAAGGCGCCGCTCCATTTTTCGCGCTTATACCTTTCCGTACATGGACCGTCCAAACCTGACAGTGCTTACGCAAGCACTCGTAACACGGGTAACCACAGAGGGCAAGAAAGCGACCGGTGTGGAGATCCTCTACGAGGGGAACGTTCATCGCATTAATGCTGGGCGTGAAGTTGTCTTGTCCTTGGGTGCGTTGCACACGCCGAAAGTGCTCATGCAATCTGGAATTGGCGACCAAGATGAGTTGAGGCACTTCGGAATTCCACTTGTCCAGCATCTTCCCGGTGTGGGTCGCAATTTTATGAACCATTGTGGGATTGGTTGTATCTGGGAGTATCAACATTTGCTTCCTCCACGCAATAATGCGGCTGAAGCAACCTTCTTCTGGAAGAGCGAGCCCAGGCTCATCGTTCCAGATTTGCAGACTTGCCAGGTCGAGGTACCAGTCTGCAGTCCAGAATCAGCAGCCCAATTCAACCCTCCTCAGAGTTCCTGGACGTTGTTCGGAAGCGTCGCACGCCCAAAAAGCCGAGGTCAGATCCGTCTGACGGGACCAACTCCGCTCGACCCCATCCGGATCGAGGACAATATGCTCGGCCACCCAGAGGACCTAAAAACCGCCATAGCCTGCGTGCAGCTCTGCCGCGAAATCGGGAATTCTGCTCCTCTTCGCCCTTTCGCCAAGCGAGAGGTGATGCCGGGCAACCTGCAGGGACCCGATTTAGAACACTTTGTTCGGAATGCCTCGATGAGCTATGCGCATCAAACCTGTACTGCCAAGATGGGACGCGATTCCATGTCGGTTGTCGACGGCACTCTTAAAGTCTATGGAGTCGATAACCTCCGTGTAGCTGACGGATCCATCATGCCGCGCGTAACAACTGGAAACACCATGGCGCCCTGCGTGATCATCGGTGAACGTGCCGGCGAGATATTAAAACTCAAACACAAACTATGATCCCGGAGATCATCTGACAACTTAGCAGGTGTTGCGAAGCCATACTGGCGGTTTGCGCGTCATCCACCAGGAACCGCCGCAGAAGAGCACCGCGCCTAACGAGAAAATGTCGCTGCGGGCATCCAGCTCCTTGCCTTCCACTTGCTCCGGGACATGTACTGAAAGGTTCCGACAATTGTCCCTTCTTGGCTCACGGGGGATTCGGCTTTCGTTACCGTCATCGTCGCTAAACTTGTAGGAGGCGCGGCAGGTTTGGCCAAGCCAAAATCACACAGCTTGGCGCCAGTGGAATTGAGTATGGCGTTCCCGGGCTTCAAATCGCGGTGAACCACTCCACTGCGGTGCGCTTTGTCGAGTACGTCCGCGATCTGCTCCCCGTACTTCAGAAGTTGCTCCACTGTTACGGATGATTCAGCTGCGAGATCGTTTTTCCTCTCGCTCAAATCTCTGTTTGTGAATGAGCTCAGCCGAAAACTGCGAAGGAAGAATCTTTATCGCCACCGTTCGCTCAAGCCGCGTGTCCCGCGCTCGATACACCTCTCCCATTCCTCCAGCACCAAGAGGAGAGACAATCTCATAAGGCCCTAGCTTGTTGCCTGGAGGGAGGGGCCCGAGTCACGGGCAAACCGGAGAGCGCCGGGATAAACCGGCATGTTGTAGGGGATGCAAGAGCCCTACAGGAAAGGAAGTAGCGAATCCATCCTGACCTCGAGTCTTGCAGGCGTCATCGCGAGGTTACGCTTGAAGCGTAGACAGAGGCATCGGTGGGCGGGGCGATTGAGCTGCGAAAAGCCCGTAGATCAGGACGCTGACCTCATTCCGAGTAGGGGGAAGGCCACACGGCAGCCACGCAAATCGCGAGTGGACTGTCGGTCCTGCGTAGTCTAAGAACCCGCGCACGCTGAGAAACAACATGCACGAGAACCGGGAGATCCCCAGTACGCCTTGGTCTGACGATCAAGGCCGGTCCGCGAAGGCCACAAGCCGCACGGCGGTCATGCACGTACTGGAGAAGTCGGACTGTGCCGTAATACCTGTGAACCAGCCGAACAAGGGAGGGCAACCTTCCGCGGAGGTTGGGGAGGGAAGGGCACAGACGAAGGAGAACATCGTTCAGTCGCACATGCACCCGACACAGAGAGGGAAGCGCATGTCCCAGGGGTTGGACGGTGTGCGGAAGGTAGCAAAGGAAAGAAAGCAGGAACGGTTCACCGCTTTGCTCCACCATCTCAACGTTGATCTACTTCACGACAGCTTCTATGCGCTTCAACGCAAGGCTTCGCCCGGAGTGGACGGCGTAACGTGGCAGGAGTATGAATCCGGGCTCGAGGATCGACTTGTCGATCTGCACAGCCGGGTTCACCGCGGAGCGTATCGGGCAAAGCCTTCAAGACGAGTCTTCATACCGAAGGCTGACGGGCGGCAACGTCCGCTGGGCATCGCAGCGCTGGAAGACAAGATCGTTCAGCAAGCCGTGGTGACGATTCTCAACCAGATATATGAGGTCGACTTCAAAGGCTTTTCTTATGGGTTCCGTCCCGGTCGCGGCCCGCACCAGGCGCTTGACGCGCTGACGGTGGGCATCCAACGGAAGCGGGTGAACTGGGTGCTCGATGCCGACATCCGTGGCTTCTTCGATAACTTGAGCCACGCATGGACGATGAAGTTCATCGAGCACCGGGTAGCCGATCGGAGGATACTTCGCCTGATCCGGAAATGGCTGAAGGCGGGAGTATCGGAAGACGGCCAGTGGTCGGAGACGAAGCTGGGTACACCGCAGGGAGCAGTAGCATCACCGCTGATCGCCAACGTGTACTTGCATTACCTCTTCGATCTATGGGCTGACGTCTGGCGCAAGAAAGTGGCAGAGGGCGACGTAATAATCGTCCGCTATGCTGACGATCTTGTGGTGGGCTTTCAGCACCGAACAGAGGCCGAACGTTTTCTGAAAGAGTTCCGAGAACGGCTGGCGAAGTTCGGACTGGAATTACATCCGGACAAGACTCGACTGATCGAGTTCGGGCGGTTCGCCGCTCGCGACCGGAAAGCGCGGGGAGAGGGAAAACCAGAGACCTTCACCTTTCTGGGCTTTACCCACTACTGTGGGCAACGCCACAAGAGCGGAACCTTCACCGTAGGACGGATCACTGCGAAAAAGCGAATGGTCGCGAAGCTCAAAGCCATCAAGGTTGAGCTTCAACGCCGAATGCATGATCGCATGGCCGAGGTCGGTGCATGGCTCCGGAAGGTTGTGCTGGGTTATTACCAATACCACGCAGTCCCCGGGAACACGACTCAGTTGCGCATCTTCAAGCTTCGCGTGTGCAGGCTCTGGCAGAGTGTTCTGGTCCGCCGCAGTCAGCGCGCCAAGATGCGTTGGGAACGCTTCACCCCAGTCTTGAACCGGTGGATTCCTCCACCCCGCGTTCTGCACCCCTATCCCGATGCACGCTTCTACGCCACCCATCCTTCGTAAGAGCCGTATGCGTAGACGCGCTCGTACGGCTCTGTGCGGGGGGCGATCAGCGATGGTCGTCCCTACCGCGACAGTTAGTGCCCGGTAAATCCGGAAGTCGGTGAGCTTCGTACCAGCCAGAGGCATTCACTTATGGAGATAGGGCGAGGAAAACGAAAGGAACCGCGTGCGCGCGCCCAGAAA
>Ga0318577_10000221_pt1 | contig 14908 bp, 10 predicted proteins | sample GRESIP089b5f25_FD_203484 | JGI IMG/M metagenome (GOLD analysis project Ga0318577, IMG submission 203484) | Tropical soil microbial communities from Luquillo Experimental Forest, Puerto Rico - GRE.SIPMG.089b5f25 | ecosystem: Environmental > Terrestrial > Soil > Tropical forest > Bulk soil... | reverse complement strand
CAGACGCTTGCCCAACAGAGGATGCCTGCGGTTGCCGAGAGATGCTCCGACCTCGCTCTGCTCGGAAAACCAGTAGCGCTCACGCTGCCACGGATAGGCGGGAAGCGACACGAACGCGCACTCGCCGGGGTAGAGAGCATCGTAATCGATCGCGACGCCAGCGGTGTAGCAGCGCCCGAGCGCTATCCATAGCGCGTCGCGTTCCGGCTCGTGACGTCGCAGAGTAGGGATCGAGACTCCCTCGTGATCACTGGCCTGCAGGCATTCCCGGAGATAACGGTCGAGTATCGGATGCGGACCGATTTCGAGAAAGGTATTGAAGCCCTCCGCCACCAGTGACGCTATTGCGGGCGCAAACTGGACAGGTCTACGGATATTGTCCCACCAATATGCAGCGTTGAGCCGACTGCCCTTGATTGTCGCGCCGGTAACAGTAGAAACAAAGCGCACCTGGCCATCTTGCGACGCCAGCCCGCCGAGCCCGTCCAACAGGGTCTCTCGGATCGGGTCCATGCAGCGGCTGTGGAACGCGTAATCGAGATCGAGAGGACGAAAGAAGACGCCGTTTGGCTCGAGGTCGACACCGAGCGCCTCTATCGCGGCGGCGTCACCCGCCACAGTTACTGCGTTGCGGCTATTGACGGCGGCGATCGTCAGCGCCTCGCCGTAGGGGGCAATGACTGAAGCAGCATTCTCGGGTGATAGCCCGAGAGCGGCCATCCGACCGGTTCCGGCGGTGCGCCCTTGCGCCCTGCTGCGCTCGGTAATGACTTGGCAAGCTTCGGCAAGCGGCAGAATGCCCGCTCCGTAGGCGGCTGACACCTCCCCGACACTGTGGCCAAGTACGGCATCAGCCTCGATGCCGTGGGCGCGTAGCCACTCTAGAATAGCCACCTGCACTGCAAAGAGCGCCGGCTGCGCAATTTCCGTGCGATCGAAGAGGTCTGCCGGTTCCACCGATTGAAGGGCGTCTTTAACCGACCAACCGCTGAGCCGACTCAGCGTCGCATCGACCCGCTCGATGCACGCGGCAATGAAGGGATCGGCAAGCAGATCCTGCCCCATACCGAGCCATTGCGAGCCGTTTCCGGAAAAAACCATGGCCAATCGAGCCGGCGGGGCCTGGACATGCCCTTGGGCGAGGAGCGGCGGCGGATCGCCGGCGACGAACGCATCGAACTGGGCCGCGACCTCTTCAGGGGTTCGCCCAAACGCGGCGAGGCGATGCTGGTGGTGGGTCCGTCGGGTGGCTGCGGTGCGACAGAGGGCCGAAAAGGGGGGTGCCGTCGGCGATCTCAGCAATTCGGCGTAGCGCAGGGCTAGGCAATTCAGAGCTGTGGAATCGTGCGCGGAGATCAGCAGCGGCCGGATCTCCCGGCCTTCGACATCCTCAAGCGCCGGGTTAGAAGCAAGGGGCTGCGGGTCCTGAAGGACGACATGGGCGTTCGTGCCGCCGAAGCCGAACGAGTTGACACCCATGGTCAAGCGACCCGGTGCTAGCTCGGTATGTTCCGAGACGACGCTGAGATTGAGTTCCTTGAACGGGATATCCGGATTGGGGTTCGTGAAATGCAGCGTGCGCGGGACAGCTCGGTGGCGAAGCGCCAGGACGACCTTCAGCAGCCCGGCAATCCCCGAGGCCGGTTCGAGGTGGCCGATATTACTCTTGACCGAGCCGATTCGGCAGCAATCGCCGGGGGCCCGCGCGGCGCCGAACACCCTCCCCAAGGAGGCGCATTCGATCGGGTCGCCGACGCTCGTGCCGGTGCCATGCGCCTCGACATAAGCGATCTCGCCCGGGTCGATCCCGGCGTCACGGTACACTCGGCGCAGCAGCGCTTCTTGCGCCGCTTGGTTGGGCATAGCCAAGCCCGCTGTACGGCCATCAGAATTGACGCCCGAACCGACGATAACGGCATAGATCAGATTCTTCTCGGCAATTGCCTGCGCGAGCGGTTGCAGAATGACCACCCCGCCGCCTTCCGACCGGACATAACCGTCGCCGGCCGCGTCGAAGGGATGACATCGGCCTGTCGGTGACAGCATGCGCGCCTTCGAGAAACCGACGGTTGCGGACGGCGACAACAGCGCATGGACGCCGGCCGCAATCGCCAAGCTCGATTCGCCCGTCCACAAGCTGACGCAGGCTTCGTGCACCGCAACCAGCGATGACGAGCAGGCGGTGTCGACAATAAAGCTCGGACCGTGCAAATCGAAGATGTAAGAAATTCGATTCGCCGCGTTGCTGAGCGCGCTGCCGGACATGACGTAGGGATCGACCCGGTCCGGCTCTTCGCGCTGCAGCGCCGCGTAGTCGGACACAGAGATCCCGACAAAAACGCCGGTCTGCGACTCGGCTACCCGCGCCGGAACGATGCCCGCGCTCTCGAACGCTTCCCAAGTCAGCTCCAACAGCAGACGCTGTTGCGGGTCGATTCGGCGGGCTTCGCGGGGCGAAATGCCGAAAAAGCCGGCGTCGAACCTGTCGATGTCCGCGATGAACCCGCCTGCGCGCGTATACATTTTGCCGGGTTTCGCCGGGTCGGGATGGTAATAGGCGTCGACGTCCCAGCGGTCATCGGGGATCTCGGTAACAGCGTCCTTCCCGGCTTTGAGCAGCGACCAAAAGTCCGCCACGTCAGCAGCGCCCGGGAATCGACATGCCAACCCGACGAGGGCGACGGGGAAGGGTCGGCCCGCGGCGTTACTCTCTGTCGACATGCTAGGTCATGCTCCCGCTCGCCCCCGTGGGGTACCGCTTTCATCCGCCGAGCCTCCGGCTTCGGTACTCGGGTCGAATCGAAACTCCGAGGTGATCAGTGTAATGCAAGATAAACGTTATTCGAATAGCGCTGTCGATCTGTGCTACATGCTTGTGGCTACGCCCCCCGGCTCGCCGCGGAAGCGGCTCATGGACATGGGCGATAAAACTCTCAGTGATCATATGTCTTCCGAATCGCTCTAGATAGCGGACATCGTGCGGAGCGCCGACAGTCCTGAGTCTGCCTAAAGCCCTACTTCGCTATAGAGGTGTCAACCATCTTTCAGCACCCAATAGCTCCTGTCCTTCAAACTGCCTGTAGGGTTTCGCGCGAAGTCACGACCGGCGTCCGCCTCGAGGCCTGAGGGTGGCGCCAGCTCGGCCAGCTTGGTCTCGCCACGCCACTTCCCCGGGGCGAGCCCTCGACGTGACGCCGAGCAAAGGCTACAAGCGATCGGGCTGGTGGAGGACTTCCATTCTCCAAGCGGTTGCTGTAGAGTTCTTGCGGTTATGATTGCGCCCTGTAGTTGCCCCCGAATAACCGGACAGGGTTTGGTTCTTCATGGGTGGTCCACGGCTGCGCTCGCGTCATGCTAGACGCTTTGCGTCTTCGCGCGCTGCGCGCGGCTGCCGGGTGGTGATCGCCAATCCAAAGTAGGTCCGCCTTATCGCGCATGCGAAGATCAAAACCGACACAATCGATGCCAGCGTACTGGTGCAGCTCTATGCCAGCGGCTTTTTGCCCGAGGTGTGGATCGCCGACGAAGCAACTCAAGCGCTGCGCCGCCAAGGACCCGGGGTAACCAGATCGTGCGGCAGCGCTCGCGGCTGAAGAACATCATCCAGTCAATCCTGCACGCTCATCTGGTCCCCTCCTGCCCACATCAGGATCTTTGCGGGCCTACGGGCCGCGCCTGGCTCTCGGAGCAAATCCTGCCCGGCGACGAGCGCCTAGGGGCGGAGCGTCACCTGCTCGAGTTCGACCGGCTTGGCGACGATCTCAAAGTGATCGAGCGCGATCTCGCCCGATCGCGCTCGCCGACGAGAGAGTCAAGCGCCTGATACCCATTCCCGGCGTTGATCTGGTCATGGCGCTTGTGCTGATGGCTGCGATTGGCGATGTCGAGCGTTTCGCCGGTCCCGAGAAGCTAGTCGGCTACCTCGGTCTGAACCCGAGCGTCCGGCAATCGGGATCGGGCCCGGCATACCACGGGCGGATCACCAAGCAAAGCCGCGGGAACGCTCGCGGCATGCTGGTCGAGGCCGGCTGGGCCGCAGCGCGCTCCCCGGGCCCGCTGCGCAGCTTCTTTCTGCGCGTGCAGACCCAGCGTGGGCAGCACCTCGCCGCCGTCGCGACGGCACGCAAACTGGCCATCCTGATCTGGCGCCTGCTGACAAACGGCGAGAGCTACTTCTGGGCACGTCCGGCGCTGCACGCCGAGAAGCTGCGCGATCTCGAGCTCAAAGCCGGTTACCAGGCGGCGCGTGGACAAACGGGAACGGCGCATGCTTACAACATCAAGAGCCAGCGACCAGGGACGGCGGTGGGTCGAGCAAGCCGAAGCCGCTTACACGCGCTTTGTTGCCGGCTGGAACCTAAGGGGCCCAAAGGCGCGCACGGGTGCCGCAAAGGAGGAGCGACGATAAGCGCTGCGCGGCAGGGCTCGCACCTCGCGCCGTGCTCTTCGCCGCGCGGTCACCTGTGCGCGACAGAAGGTTAGCAAGGATCGCCGAAAAAGCGCTTGTCGATGACATCAGTGGATTGCGGGCTTTCGATTGGCGTGGTCAGTGGTACGAAGTCGATCTCGCGGGCCAGCGCACGCGTCTCGCGCGCGGTGTAGGGCGTGCCGTTGTCCGATAACCATTCGAGCGGCGCCGGCGATGAATTGACCGGCCCGAAGCAGGCTTCGAGGCTTTCGATCATCAGATCGCGGATGTCGCCACTATCGACGCCGCCGGTGGTGGCCACCTAGGAGATCACCTCGCGATCGCAGCAGTCGAGGGTGCAGGCGATGCGCACCCGCTCCCCGTTGTCACCGCCGATCTCGAACCCGCCCGCGCACCAGCGAGTTTCGGACCGATCGACCGCGACGCGACCATCGTGCCGCCGCTGCGCGCCCTCGCCGGTGTGGCGCTCGAGCCGCAGTCGGTGTGCCTTCATCACCCGGCAGACCCGCTTGGCGTTGACGGCCGCACCGACCTGTTCGCGGTGCCGGCGCCGGATCAGTGCATGGACCCACCGGTGGCCGTAGCTCGGCAACCCGGCGATGATCTGCTTGATCTCAGCCAACAGTTCTGCCTCCGACTGAGGCGCCCGCGTCGGCGGCGTAGTACGGCAGCGGTCATCTGGGCCGCCAGATTCGAGCGCGCCAGCCCGAGCGTATCGGCCACCCGCTTCACGGCGTGTCGTCCCATGGCGAGGAGGGCGAGCACAACAGCCGTTTTTTGGCTGTACCAAATCCAGCGCCTCGCGCAGGATCTCGTTCTCCAATGTCTTCTTGCCGAGCAGCCGTTGCAGTCACGAATCTGATGCTGCAACGCTCGGTATTCGGAGGCCGGTACCACCTCCTCGCCGGCGCTCACCGCCGACACCGCACCCGCGGAGCAAAGCCGCCGCCAGCGGAACAGATGGTTGGGCGCAATGCCGTGCCGGCGCGCCACCAACGATACCGACAGCCCCGGCGCCTAGGTTTCCTGAACGATTGTCGCTTCCGTTGGTCCATTACCGGGCGTAATGATATACTTTTCTACTATAGTGGGAGCAGAAGCTCCAGCCGATGCATTAAGAGCAGAAGGAATAGCTTCTGGTCCAGGATATGCCAGCGGTCGGTAGAAACCTAATGTTATACTTATTGAGATAGGTCCCAAGCCCCTAATAGAGACAACGAAATTGTCGTTCATGAATTTTTCTGAGGAAGTTAAATATATAAATCCCAAAGGAAGACACAATAACCGCGGAAACTCAGGGATAATCGTGGTTCTGCGACAGGCTGAGACGGTCAGAAATGGAGGATTGGCGGAAGAGGCAGGAGTCGAACCTACCGAGGACGCCGAGCGCCCTCCAACGGATTTGAAGTCCGCGCGAGCCACCGGGCCCGATACTCTTCCGGGCCTCATCTAGACAAAGACCTCGGCGCCGCGCAACACCATGCGGGCGTCTCCATCGCGCCGAGTCGCCCCCACCTTGTCCAAATATTCGAGAATCTGGATTGTCAGGTTGCGCCCGACACCGGCGCGGTCCTTGAAGGTCGCTGCGGTAAATGTGCCATCGCGCGAACCGTCGGCGAGCTCTCGGGCGATTTTGGCGAGGCACGCCAGTGTCCACGGCAAAAAGAAACGGTTGTCGGCGACCCGCGCGACCCGGCCCAACCGCTCGGCTCGGTTTAGGACGCGCTCGACCGCCACGGGCTCGAGAACCAACGCGGCGGCGAGCTCGCGCACCCGCGGCGGGCGGAGGTCTTCAACGGCGAGCAGCGGGCGAATGCGTTCCCACAGCCGCTCATCGGCCTCCGTCAGCCGCGGCCGATGTTCGGGCAGGTGCCAAACCCCACCTTCACGCACGGCACGGCCGGCGGCAGCGAGCTCGGAAAGCGCCGCCTCGATTGCCGCCTCGGGCGCCAACGCTCGCAGCTGAGAAACGAGAGCCGGCCTGGTGGGACCCAGCGCATCAGGCTGCGTCTGATGCGACGCGGCCAACGCGGTAACGACATGGTCGCACAGCGCGGCTAGCCTATCGCGGCTCACGGCGACCGCTGCACGCCCAGTCCCGGCACACAGAAACGCACCCCCCTCGAGCAACGCGTCGAGCTCTGCCGGCGCCAGATTCCGCGCCCGCGCGAAATCCGGCAAAGCAACAAGACCTTCGACTTCCAGGATGCGGAGGAGCGCTTGCGCCGGATCGGCCTCCGCGGCTGCTTTCAGGATTGCAAGCCGTGCCGGAAGCCGCCGGCCGCGCCGTGGCGCAAACGGGTCGATGACGCGTCCGCCGGCGAGAGTGTGCCGAGCAGCATGGTCGCGCAACACGGCACGGTCGCCATGGAGCGCGCCGATCGGCTGATCGAAATCGATTTGGACAAAGCCGGACCCGCCGGGGACGATCGACCGACCATCGAGCACGGCGACGCGTCCGACGATGTCGGCGGTGCCGAGATGGAGATGGACGGGCAGGCCGTCACGCAGCGGCGCCTCGGCGAAACGCGAGGCCCGTACGAAAATATCGATCCGCCGTGCCGGGGCGTGATGTTCCGGCGCCACGATCCAATCGCCGCGGCGCGGCTCGCGCCCCTCGGGAAAGGAGCCGGCGATATTGACGGCGCAACGCTCGCCGGCAGCGGCGCTCTCGACCGGGCGATTTTGCGAATGCAGCCCGCGAACCCGCGCGGAAATGCCGCTCGGGCTGATCGACAGGCGCTCGCCGACCGTTACGGTGCCGGCAGCCACCGTGCCGGTCACAACGAGTCCGATCCCCGGCAGGGTGAAGGCGCGGTCGATTGGCATGCGGAAGAGACCCGCTGCCGAGGTCGCCGCACGAATGCGCTCGGCAATCCGGGCGCTCTGTTGAAGATGGCGGGTCAGGTCCGCCAGTCCGTCACGGCTGCGGCTCGACACCGCAAAGATCGGGCTCCCGGCAAACCCGGCCGCGGCGAGCAGCGTCGTGACCTCCTCGACGACCGCTGCGGTCCGGACACGCTCGACCCTGTCGATCTTGGTGACGACTCCGGTGACCTCGGCGATCCCGATCAGCTCGAGGATGTCTAGGTGCTCCAAAGTCTGAGGCCGCGGTCCGTCATCCGCGGCGACGACAAGCAGCACCCGGTCGATCGACAACACCCCGGCCAGCATGTTGGGCAGAAAGCGCTCGTGCCCCGGCACGTCGACAAACCCGAGCTCTGTGCCGTCGGGCAACGTGGCATAGGCAAAGCCGAGATCGATCGTCAGGCCGCGCCGCTTTTCCTCCGGTAATCGGTCGGCGTCGACACCGGTCAATGCCTGCACCAGTGCGGTCTTGCCGTGATCGATATGGCCGGCGGTCGCGAGGATCACAGCTTGCTCTCGGAGAGCGCACCAAGCTGTCGGACGAAGGCGGCCTCGTCCTCGAGGCAGCGCAGGTCGAGCAGAACTCGGCCCGCTTCGATGCGGCCGATGACCGGGATCGGCAATGCCCTCAGCGCTTGGGCCAGCCTTTCGACGGCAGTGCCCGCCCGACTGATCGGACGTAAAGCCAAAGCTGCGCTCGGCAACAAAGACACTGGTAATGCGCCGCTGCCGATCTGGCTTCGCGTGTCGACCAAGCCGACCTCGGCGATGCGCCCAAGCGCGGCCTCGACGGCGGGCAACAGGCGTTTGCACAACTCAGCGATTTCGCCATGCGGACGGGTGAGCAGCCGCAGCGCCGGCAAACGGTCGGCCAAGCGATCGGGATCGGCATAGAGACGCAGTACGGCTTCGAGCGCCGCGAGGCGGATCTTGTCGAGTCGTAAGGCACGCTTCAGCGGGTTGCGCGCCAGCCGCTCGATCAGATCCGCACGGCCAACGACGAGCCCCGCCTGGGGTCCGCCCAGCAGCTTGTCGCCGCTGAATGTGACGAGATCGGCTCCTTGCGCCAGCGTCTCGGCGGCGATCGGCTCATGCGGCAAACCCCACCCTTCGAGATCGATCAGCGAACCGCTGCCGAGATCCTCCACAAAGGGCAGGCCGCGCTCGCCGGCGAGGGCCGCGAGTTTCGCCGCCGGCGCCGCGGTGGTGAACCCTTGGATCGCGTAGTTGCTAGTGTGCACCTTGAGGATCAGGCCGGTCTCAGGCCCGATCGCCGCCGCGAAGTCGGTCAGGTGGGTCCGGTTGGTCGTCCCGACCTCACGCAGCCGGGTGCCGGCCCGGGCCATGATGTCGGGCAATCGAAAAGAGCCGCCGATCTCGATCAGTTCGCCGCGCGACACGATCGTCTCGCGCCCCTCCGCCAGGGTATTCAGCGCCAGCACCAGAGCCCCGGCATTGTTGTTGACCGCGAGCGCGGCCTCCGCCCCGGTCAAACGGGTCAGCCATCCCGCAACATGGTCGTCGCGTTCGCCCCGCCTGCCGCTCGCGAGGTCGTATTCGAGCGTCGTCGGGTCGCGCATCGCCGCTGCGGCAGCGGCGATCGCCTCTTCCGGCAGCGGCGCCCGGCCGAGATTGGTGTGCAGTACCGTCCCGGTCAGGTTGAACGCGCGGCGCTGCGAGGGTTGCATGGTGCGCGCGAGCGCGGCATCGCTCGCCTCTATGATCGCCGCCACCGTGGAGGCCTTGCCGCTTAGGCGTCGTTCGGCCAGCGTCCTTCTGACCGCGTCGAGGACCAGCGGTCGCCCATACTGAGCGATCAGAGCGCTGCCGCCCTCGGATCGCAGGACGTGATCGACGGCGGGCAGGCTTGTACGGCGCCCCGTCATGATGCGACCGCGGGCTCAAGGAGGCTCTCGCTCGCTCCCTGCTCTAAGTGGACTCTCAGGTCGTCCCCAGCTGAGTGAGTGACGAACCCGATCACGGCCGCGCGGTAGCCGAGCTCGCGCAGCTCGGCAACACAGGCCGTCGCACGATCGGCGGGGACGCCGGCGAGCAAGCCGCCGGCGGTCTGCGGGTCGATCAATAGTGCCGCGACCGGATCCGTCGGGTCCGTGCGCCCCGTGTCGAGAGCAGCTAGCGCCGCGATATTGTCGGCATGCAGCGAGCTGGTGACGCCGCGGCCGAGGAGCGACACGGCGCCATCGAGCGCGGGTATCGCCTCCGGGTCGAGCACGGCATCCATATCGGAGGCGCGGAGCATCTCGAGGAGATGGCCGAGCAGGCCGAACCCGGTAATATCGGTGCAGCCTGTCGCGCGATGTGCCAGCAAGCACGTGGCAGCTGGTCCCGCGGACTGCACCATCGTCGCGATCGCGCCCTCGACGATCGGCGCGGGCGCCAGCCCGCGCGCGTTCGCCGCAAGGATTACCCCCGTACCGAGGGGCTTCGTCAAAACCAGCCGGTTGTTTTGGCGCAATCCGCCCTTGCGCAAAAGCCTTCCTGGACGTGGTCGCCCGGTCACGGCGAAACCCAGCGCGAGCTCGGCACCCTCGGCACTGTGCCCGCCGACGAGCACCGCCCCGGCTGCTTCGAGCACGTCGAGCCCACCGCGCAACATGTGCAAAAGGTCGTGCTCGACAAGCGGTGGCCGTGCCGGCGGCAGGGTGGCGATAGCAAGCGCGCTCTCGGGGGTGCCGCCCATCGCATAGATGTCGCCGAGTGCGTGGGTCGCGGCGATCCGCCCAAAGAGATAAGGGTCGTCGACCATGGCGCGGAAAAAATCGACGGTCTGCAACAGCGGCGGCGCGCCGGGAAACAAGATCAACGCGGCGTCGTCCGGGCTGTCGAGCCCGATCATCACTGCATCGCTTGTCGCCGGCTGGAGCCGCTCCATGACCCGCGCCAACACCGTTGCCGGCACCTTGGCTGCGCAACCGCCGCAGCGCATCGGGTCTTCCTCGTCGTCCGCCGCCATTTCCGGCAGTTCGCGATAGCGTTGCATCCAGCGTCGATCGATCCAGTCCTTGAGCCGCCACAACGAAGCCCCGTAGACGGCAAACGGCCCGCGCGAGGCGACGGCATGCCCGTCCCCAGTGCCGATCAACGCCAGTCCGCGGCGCTGCGGTACGGCGCGCCGCGGCCGCTTGCCGGCGAGCACGCGCCGCAAATTCGCCGCGAGCGGCGGACCCTGTCGGACGGCGTAGACACCGGCCTTTTCGCGTGGATGGGCGATCATCGTCGCGACATCGCCGGCGGCAAAGATGCTCGGATCCCCCGTCGAACGCAGCGTTTCGTCGATTGCGATGAAGCCGTCCGCGGTGAGCGGCAGTCCGGTTCCCGCGAGCCACCGGGCCGCCCCCGCCTCGGTCACCCATAGCGCTTCGTCAAACGGGATCCGCTTGCCGTCGACGCGGATCAGCGTACCGGGCTCGACATGGGCAATCTCGCTGTCGGTCAGCACAGCAATCTCACGCTCGGCGAGGAGTCGTTCGAACACATCGCGGACCCGACGGTTGTGCGAAGGAAGCAATGCCTCCCGGGTCATCAGGGTTACCTCGACCGCCCCCCTGCACAGGCCGGCGAGCCGATATTGCGCAGAGAGCGCCAGCTCGACACCGGCCGCACCACCGCCGACCACCGCGAGGCGCAGCCGCGGGATCTCTCTGGCCCGGGCAAGCAACGCCTCCCACCGCCGGGCAAAGCGGGCGATCGGCTTGACCGCGATTGTATGCTCGGCGGCACCGGGGACATCGTCGGTCCGAGGCGCCGAGCCGATGTCGATCGACAAGAGGTCCCAGCGGATCGGCGGGTGGGCTCGGCTGAGTACGAAATGCCCGGCCCGGTCGAGGCCCACTGCTTCGTCGCGGATCAGCCGCGCCCCGGCAAAGCGCGCGAGCCGTCCGAGGTCGATATGGCATTCCTCAAAGGAGTAATGCCCGGCGACATAGCCAGGCAGCATTCCGGAATAGGGCGTCTCGACGTCGCGGCTGATCAAGCTGACGCGTACGCCGGGCACCGGCCGCATGCCGAAGCTCTTCAGCACGCGGACGTGGGCATGTCCGCCGCCGACCAGGACCAGATCCTGAGCAACCGGAACGCGCTGCTGCATCAAACTCACTATGCCCGAGCGCCGTTCGGAAGACGAGTGGAGCCGCACCGAGGCTGTGTTCGGTGTTCCCTGATGGACGGGAAAATACTGCGAAAAAGCCGATTTCACCCCTTCCGGCGACCCACCGCGGACCTCTAAGCGATTGATATTGTTATATGTCCGAGGGCAAATTCCCTAGGCGGCCGAACAGGGAAATATATCCGGTGATCAGGGAGACAAAATCGGCGATCAGGGAATTAAATCGATAGAACAGGCTGCACCCCGCCTGCCATCATCCGGGCCGCGGATTACCCCGCGGGAAACCCTCCGTAGGCCCGTGATCTCAATTGCAGAACGCCGCTATCATATCGAACAGGGTGCCGGCGCCGTTGATGCCCCACAGCATGAAGGTGAGGATAGACAGCACGAAGGCTACAATCCCAACCGACCACAGCAACCGACGGGGGGTGTTGTCGGGGGATGGTTGAGCGTCTTCAGCCGACAAATTGGGGCGGGCACTGCGAGCGAGCCCGGCAGCCCAGTCGTTGCGGATAAGTGCGGTGAGGCCGCTCATGCCGGTGCCGGCGCCATCGCGAGCCGCGGTACTGGCCGCTCGCGTATCCGCCAGTGAATTCCAGCGGCAAAGAGACCCAGCCCGATCGAGAGCCACCACATCAGGTCGTAGTTACCCTGCAGGTCGTAGAGCCGGCCGGCGCCCCAGCCGCCAAGAAAGCTCCCGAGCTGATGGCTAAAGAACACGATGCCCCACAGCATCGAGATGTGCGTTGGGCCAAACATGTATCCGACCAGGCCGCTGGTCAGCGGAACCGTGCCGAGCCACAGAAAGCCGAGCGAAGCCGCAAAGAGCAGCACCGAGAGCCATGACAGCGGCAAGGCAAGAAAAATCGTGAAGGCGAGCGCCCGCAGCGCGTAGAGCAACGCCAGCATGTCCTTTTTCGGATATCGGCTGCCGAGCCAGCCCCAGATGAACGAGCCGGCGATGTTGAACAAGCCGACAAGACCGATCGCCCAGCCGCCGATCTCGAGGGGCGAGACCGGCCGTCCCATGAACGACATGCCGACCGCCTTGTCGGAAACGTAGGCAGGGAGATGGAGCCCGATAAAGGTGACGTGAAAGCCGCACACAAAAAAGCCGATCGTCAGCAGCCAGAAGCCTTGCGTGCGAAACGCCTCCTGCAGCGCGTCTCTGGTCCCTTGCGGAACGGCCGCGCCCGATTTTGGCACCGCGGCCTGTGGTTCCCGTAATCCCAAGGCGAGCGGCACCATCACCATCGACAGCGCTCCGAGGATCAGCATCGTCGTGTGCCAATTGCCGAGGCGGGATTGCAACAGCGAGGCGACCGGGACGATCGCGAATTGACCAAACGACGCGCCGGCAGTGGCCACCCCGAGAGCGAGTGAGCGTCTCGCGGCTGGAGTCTGCCGGCTGACCGAGCCGAAGATCGGCCCGTACCCGGCGGCCGCCATGCCGATGCCGCACAATATGTTGCCGGATGTGAGCATGATGCCTTCGGTCGCGAAGGCGATCATCAACATGCCGACGACGTAGAGGATGCCGCCGCTGGCAACGGTCCGCGCGGTGCCGAAACGATCCGCGAGATTGCCAACGAATGGAGAGAACGCGCCCATCAGCAGCATCGCCAGCGCGTTGGCGAAAGACCACAGCTCGCGCCCGACGCCGAGATCCGCCGCGATCGGCTTCTGAAAGATGCCGAAGCTTTGGCGCGCGCCGCTCCCGATAGTCAGGATCACGGCCCCGCAAATTACGGCAAGCCAGAAGCTCCTCGGGTGCGGCTTCGAAATTGCTCCGGCGACGGGCACCGACATCGGAGGTCCTAACTTATGGCCGTTGTGGCGAGGCGCGGCGGCGGCCTAGCCGCATCCGCTATAGAGCATGCGCAGTTCTAAATTAAGTGTAGGTACGCTTATTTCAAGGGAAGCTCGGACTTGGATGGGCGGCTCAACGCGGTCCGTAATAATAAGGTGGCGAGTAATAGGACGGCGGCGCGTAATAGGGCCGTCCGTAATATCCGTAATAATACGGCGGCGCCGTGAGCGCCACGAACGGCGCAACGACGATCGTAGCGGCGGTGCCGACGATCGCTCCCGCGACGCAGAACGGCCAAAACAGCGGGAATGGCGAACAAGGGGGATAGTATTGCGCTTTGGCGGTCGCGACCGGCATAGCGGCGAGTGCCGCGGCGAACGCGGTCGAAACCGCAATTTGGCGGAAACGCATTGGGGTCTCCCAGACTAGACCGGCCGCTCACGATAACCGGCTGCGAGACAAACGGAAATCACGTCGCTGGTTTCGGCTCGCCTCGGCACTCGTCGGGGACACCTTCTTCTACTACAGCGGCCTTGCCAACGCGCGACGCTATCCCGTTCCCGCGCACCCGCCACGGCACGGACGTGGACGGACTGAACGACGTCACAACGCCCTCCTTCGCGAAGCTGATGCGCCCACCGAGGACCAGGGTCAAGGAGGCCCAGGCATCGTGACAAGAAGGGACCCCGTCTCACGCATCATGGACATCGGCGACCGGTCCCATGAGCAGGCCAAGGAACTCGACGAACGAGCCGCCGAGGCCTGCGACGCCGACGCATCCGAGTCCGACGGCCAGTCCGTGGCCGACAAGGTGGTGAAAATGCGCCGTCGGAAGAGCGCAGCGTGACCGACCCCATCGACGCGCGGCAGCGCCGCGACCTCCTTTGGCCTGGCTCGACGCGATTCGCGCAAACATCGAGGACCAGTACCCACGGTCCAGGGCCACAGAGGTAGCGCTCGCCGACCTCGGATACGCCCTGGCCAGCGGCCAATCCACTAAGACAAGATCAGCCGACCAGTCCCTAGCTTCTCCCGGTTGGTTCATCGGCCCGCGGCGTTCGGGGGCAAACGCCGCGGCCACCTCTTTACCCCCCCGCACCGGGGCCTGGGCTGTTTACCCCCCGCAGAACCCCATCATGTCATTTTGCAATGCCGACACATCAGCGAACCCCAGGGCCGCGGCTGCGCCATTGAGCCCGCCGTACTGCCGGGCGAGCGCTGAGACGCTCTGGCCGTGACAGTTCGCCTTTCCGGGAGTGCCGGCGAACACGGGCTGTGCGAACACCCATGCGGCACCGATGTTACTATTGTCATTAGGCCCACCGACGATGGCGGTGTTCCCGTCACCGGAAAGCGACACGGAAGTGCCTTGGAATGCAAGGCCTACGGCACCCGAGCCGACCAGCTTAGGGCCCTGCTGGCTCCACACGCCGCCCGAGCGCGTGTAGACCGCAGCACCGTCACCAGGCTCGCCGACCATGGCGGTGTTCCCATCGCCGGAGAGCGAGACAGACCAACCTGCGCCGACGAGTTTTGTTTGCTGGGTCCACATCCCGTCTGAGCGCGTGTATACCCACGCGGCGCCGCCGGCCGAAGCCCCAAAGGGCCCACCGACGATGGCGGTATTCCCGGCACCGGAGAGCGAGACAGAAAAGCCTTGGGATTGGGCACCTAC
>Ga0318577_10000214_pt1 | contig 15169 bp, 12 predicted proteins | sample GRESIP089b5f25_FD_203484 | JGI IMG/M metagenome (GOLD analysis project Ga0318577, IMG submission 203484) | Tropical soil microbial communities from Luquillo Experimental Forest, Puerto Rico - GRE.SIPMG.089b5f25 | ecosystem: Environmental > Terrestrial > Soil > Tropical forest > Bulk soil... | reverse complement strand
CGCGCAGGAAAAGCTCCGCCATTTCGCGCATCGGTGCGGGTTCGCCGCGGTTCGCATGGCCCACCCAAAGACCGTAACAGGCGGAGAACCGTTCCGAGGGGTCTTCCTCCCGGCTCGCCAATTCGCGGGCGCGCGCAAAGGCCGCGCTCGTTTCCGGCGCCGTATATCCCTTAGCCCAGTTCAGCGCCTGCCCGTAGCTGGTCTGTAAGTGCAGCCGGTCGCTGCCCGATGTGGCGCTCGGCGCCGTCACGGCGAGTTTGTCGGCGAATTCGATCGCCTTGCCGAGGTGGGCAGCGGCCTCCTTGAACGCTGAGCGACGCAAGGCCTGATCGCCGGCCTTGCCCGACCATTCGATCGCCGGCTCGTCGAGACCGGCCTGGGTCAGATGATGGGCGACGAGTTCCGGCTCGGCCGCGGCAGTCGGCGCGAACTGCTCGCGCAGGCTGTCGGCGATCTGCCGATGCAGGATCTGCCGCCGGCTCTTGAGCAGGGTTTCGTAGGCGGTGTCCTGGACCAGCGCGTGCTTGAAAGTGTAGCGCGTATCCGGCGGCGCACCCGAGCGGAACAGCAGCTCCGCCTCTTCGAGCTGCACCAATGCCGCGCGCAACGCCGCCTCGTCGCGGCCGGCGACCGCGCGCAACAGCGGGTAGGAGAATTCGCGGCCGATCGCGGCGCCGATCTGCGCGATCTCCTTTGCCGTCGCCAGCCGATCGAGACGCGCCGCCAATGAATCCTGCAACGTCGCCGGAATGGCGAAGGGCGGCAATGGCCCGTCGAGCCGCCAGCCCTGCGGTCCCGCGACTAGCCGACCCGATTCGAGTACCGCCTTGGTCAATTCCTCGACGAAGAGCGGCACCCCGTCGGTCTTGGCGACGATCTGCGCCGTCACCTCGGGGGGCAGCGGCCGGCCGGCGACGCGCTCGGCCAGGGTCTCGACCTCGGCGGGTGCCAGGCGGTCGAGCGCGATGCTGGTGACGTGCGAGAGGCCGGTCCAGGGCGCGTCGTATTCCGGCCGGAAGGTGATCAGCACCAATACCGGCAAGGTGCGGATGCGCTCGATCGTCAGATCGAGCACTTCGAGTGAGGTCGGGTCGGCCCAGTGGGTGTCCTCAAACAGCATCAAGACCGGGTTTTGCCGCGCCAATGCTTCGAGCTGGTCGAGCACGGCCGCCAGGGTCAGCCGGCGTTGCTGCGCGGCACTCAGTGCGAGCGGCGGATAGCGGTTGCCGGTTGGGATCGACAGCAGGGAAGCCAAGAGCGGCGCGGTTTCCGCGATATGCGCCGGCGCCAATAGGCCTTCGAGCTTGTCGAGCTGCGTCTCGGGCGGGTCGTCGGGGGCGAGGCGGGCTGCACGCCCCAATTGCACGACAAAGGGGTGCAGGACACTGTCGCGGTGATAGGGCGAGCATTGATAGCGCAGCCGCGTGTGCGGCTCGCTCGCGACCTCGGCCGCGAGCTGAGCGCCGAGCCGCGACTTGCCGATGCCGGCCTCGCCCGAGAGCAAGACGATCTGTCCGGCGCCGGCCCAGGCCTCGCGCAGGCGGTCGCGCAACAGGGCGCACTCCGGCGCCCGGCCGACGAGGTCGGTGATCCCGCGGCGTGCCGCCTCGAAGCGGCTCTCTGCTGCGGTGACGCCTTCGACTACGAAAGCCTCGACCGGCCCGACAAAGCCTTTTACCGTCTGGCGCCCGAGGTCGCGCAGCCGGAACAGGTCGCCAATGAGACGGCGGGTGGCGCCGGCGAGCACGATCTGCCCCGGTTCTGCAAGAGCCTGCAAACGCGCCGCGAGATTGGGCGTATCGCCGACGATATCGTGCTCGACAACCTCGCCGCCGACGACAACCAACCCGGTGCCGATCCCAACCCGCGCGTGGAGCTCTTCGGCCTGATTTAGCCGCGGCACCCGATCGACCAGTGCCAACCCGCATCGCGCGCGCTCGGCGTCGTCCTCGTGCGCCTGCGGATATCCGAAATAAACCAGGACGCCATCGCCCATGTAGCGGGCGACAAACCCGCCAAATTCCACGACAATCTCTGTGACGCAGCGATGGTAGGCGCCGATGATCCCGCGCAGCTCCTCTGGATCGAGCCGTACGGACAGGGGAGTCGAGCCGACGAGATCGCAGAACATCACCGTCAGCTGCCGCCGCTCGGCGGCGTCGTGCGGCTTCGCACCGGTCGATGCGGAGGACGCCGCCGATGTCTCGGCGGCGATCAAGGCGGAGATGGCTCTGATGAGACGCTTGCGGTGCCCAAGCGGCACGCCGAGCTTCTCGAGATCGACCTCGCTCAGCTCCGGCAGCATATCGGCGTCGATTTCACTCGCGCGAAAAAGCGCCTCGTACTGCCCGAAGCCGAGACTTCGGAGCCAACCCCCGACATCCATGGCCGCACTCCACGGGCCCCGAACGGATCATCGTTTGCTTGTTTCGCCCTGTCCAGAGCCGGGCTGTTGAAGGATTGGGCTGGGTCATCATGACCCAACGGCACTGCCGATCTCAAGGTCAGGTATGGGGCATGAAGACCCCTTCCCGCCGCCAAGGCTGAACGGCCGGTGTCGGATTGGAAAGCGGTCCGCTGCTGTTAATGATTGACGAAAGAGGCTTTTGAGGCAGGCTCTAAGGGAGAAAGAGGAACACCGCCTCAGCTCGGCCCGCTGACACGGGCCTCGGGAAAGGTCGCCATGCCGTTATGACAGGCTGCCGCCGCCCTTAGCACCGCGAAGGCGACTGTCGCACCCGAGCCTTCGCCGAGCCGCATGCCAAAGTCGAAGAGCGGCCGCTGGCCGATCTGCTCAAGGAGCCGGCGATGACCGGGCTCGGCCGAGACATGCCCGACGACGCAATGATCGAGCGCATGCGGGTCGGCGGCGTACAACACCGCCGCAGCGGCGGTGGAGGCAAAGCCGTCGAGCACTACCGGTACCCGCCCGAGCCGAGCCGCCATGACCGCCCCGGTGATGGCCGCAAGTTCGAGCCCGCCCAACCGGCGTAGCATGTCGAACGGGTCGCGGGCCGCCGGTCGATGGCGCGCGATCGCTTCTCCGACCGCGCGTCGCTTCGCCGCCAAAGCGGCGCCGGCAACGCCCGTTCCGGGGCCGGTCCACATTTCTGCGTCGCCGCCAAACAGCCCGCCGCACAAGGCCGCTGCCGCGGTGGTATTGCCGATCCCCATCTCGCCGAGGGCCAGAGCATCGATACCGGGCTCGACCGCCATCATCCCATAGGCCATTGCTTTGGCGCATTCTTCCTCGCTCATCGCCGGCTCGACGACGATGTCGCCAGTTGGCGTGTCGAGATTCATCTCGTAGACCTTGAGCCCGACATCGAAGGCCCGGCAGAGCTGGTTGACCGCAGCACCGCCTGCAATGAAGTTCTGCACCATCTGCGCCGTAACCGCCGCCGGGTAGGCTGAAACGCCGCGGGCGGCGACGCCGTGGTTGCCGGCGAAGACCAAGGTGCGCGGATGATCGAGCCGCGGTGGGTGCCGCGCCTGCCACGTGGCCAACCAGATTGCCAGCTCCTCGAGCCGGCCGAGCGCGCCGGCGGGCTTGGTCAGCTGCGCCTGGCGGCTAGCCGCCAAGCTGCCTGACTCGAGGTCGGGGCCCGGCAGATGCGCCGACAGCGCGCGGATCTCGTCGAGATTGGCTACCGGCTCGTCCATCGGCCTGCTCCGTTGTGTGGCGCGGGGATCGTGTCGGAAGCACGCTGCTAACCCAAGCGGAAAACACAGCCGACTTGGCACGCTCGGGTTATCGTTGCCGCATGAGCCTGCGCGAGATGTTCTCCGGCTTTGGTGTTGCGACCGCCTTTTTCACTCGGATCCCGGTTGCGGCGCCGGCAGGCCACGTCGAGCGGCTCGCCGCTGCTGCCTGGGCCTTTCCGTTGGTCGGTGCCGGGATTGGGGGCATCGCAGCGTTCGCTTTTCTGCTGGTCCAGCTGCTCGGCCTCGGTGACTGGCCGGCCGCGGTCTTGGCGGTGCTCGCCGGTATGGCCTTAACCGGGGCGTTGCACGAGGACGGTCTCGCCGACACCGCCGACGGGCTTATCGGCGGGCACGATCGGGATCAAAGGCTCGCGATCATGCGCGACAGCCGGCACGGGACTTTCGGCGTCGTGGCGATCGTGTTCAGCGTGATGTTGCGTGCCGCAACGCTGGCTGGGATCGGCGAGGCCATCCATGCCGGGCTCGCATTGATCGCGGCTCATGCCGGCTCGCGCGCGGCGCTGCCCTTTGCCATGCGGATGATGGCGCCGACCCGCGCCGATGGTCTCGGGGCCGCGGCGGGACGGCCGCCTACGCCGCATGCGCTCGCGGCTCTCGCGATCGGGCTTCCGATAACCTTGGCGGCGCTCGGCCCGGGGCGCGGCCTGATCGCGTTCGTCCTCGCCGGTGCGGCAATGTCCGCCCTGGGTGTGCTGGCGCATCGCCGCATCGGCGGCTATACGGGCGATGTTTTGGGAGCCTTCCAGCAGATCGGAGAGATCGTGATGCTGCTTACCGCGGCAGCGAAATGAGCGAAATCGCAACCCGCCTTTGGTGGATCCGCCACGCGCCGGTAGACCATGGCGGCCGCATCTATGGACAGCTGGACCTTTCGTGCGATTGCTCGGAAACCGCCATTTTCGCCGGGCTCGCCGGGCAACTGCCGCGAGACGCCGTCTGGGTGACAAGCAATCTGCGCCGCACCCACGAGACCGCGGCGGCGATCATCCGAGCCGGTTTGCCGGGGCCCGATAGCATCCCCGGCCCGGAAGCAGTCGCGATCGACGATCTCGCCGAGCAGCATTTCGGCAAATGGCAAGGCCTCACTTACGAAGACCTGCACGAAACTCGTATTGGCGATTTCCATCGTTTCTGGCATGCCCCGGCGCACGAAGCCGCCCCGGACGGCGAGAGCTTTCTCGCCGTCATCGAGCGGGTGTCGCGGGCGGTTCAGCGGCTAGTTGAGATGCATGCCGGGCGCAACGTGATCGCCATCTCGCATGGCGGCACGATCCGCGCCGCACTGGCGCTGGCGCTTGGGCTCGAGCCCGAAGCCGCGCTCGCGTTTACGATCGAAAATTGCTCGATCACCCGCATCGACCATGTCAACGGCTCGGGCGTAGGTCACGACTGGCGCGTCGTCACTGTAAATCGGCCGCCGCGGTAACCTGTGGCCAGCTCCATCGGGGCGTTCTTCCTTCCCCGCACGGCGCTTGCAAATGCACATGGGCCTCGTAAGATCTCGTACTAACGTCGAACCGCAAGCACCAGCAGAAGCGCAGGCTCATGAAAATACGGTGGAAAATAGATTTGGCTATGGCTGGCGCGTTCTTGGTAGGACTTGGGTTGGCGGGATTTGGCGCATATCAGATCCTTAGAACGAATGCCATCGAAGCCAGCCGGGAGGCCGCGAAAATCATAATGGAGGAGGCATCAGCCGATCGCTCATATACTGCAGATAGTATAAAGCCATTGCTTGAGCAACAAATGAAGGTCCAGTTCCTGCCGCATTCTATACCGTCGTTCTCCGCGATAAGTATTTTCAAGATCGTGCGGCAGAAATTATCGGAATACACCTATCGAGAGCCGACGCTGAATCCGACCAATCTCAACGATCGGGCGATCGATTGGGAGGCCGACATCATCAACGGCTTTCGCGACGACGCGAGCAAGGGAGAAACCATGATCACCCGCGACACGCCGGGTGGGCAGTTTCTCGTCCTTGCGCGCCCACTCAAGATTGGCAGCCAAGCCTGCCTGGCCTGCCACAGCACTCCAGAGGCGGCCCCGGCGACGATGGTTGCGCTCTACGGCTCGCAGAACGGGTTTGGTTGGAAGCTCGGTGAGGTTGTCGGCGCACAAATGGTTTCCATTCCGCTCGGTGTGCCGCTCGGCCGGGCCTACCAAGCCTTGCTCTGGTTCATGCTGGCATTGGCCGCCACTTTCCTCGTCATCATTATCATCGTTGACCTGCTGCTGCGAGCGCTCGTGGTCAAGCCGGTCGTCGAGATTTCGGAGATGGCTGATAAGGTCAGCATGGGACAGCTCGACACCCCGGAATATGTCCGCAACAGCAACGACGAGATCGGATCGTTGTCTCAGTCGTTCAATCGCATGCGGCGCAGCCTGCAGAATGCAATGAAGATGCTGGAAGAACAAAGCTGAGGACCCCAACGAGTATCATCGGACTTCGACTCGCCGCTCTAAGGAGCGCAACGTGAAGACGGTTCAGAGCATCGGCCGCTATCGCGTCGACGGATTGCTCGGCAGCGGTGCAATGGGCGAAGTCTACCGCGCCTACGATCCCGTAATCGACCGCCCGGTCGCGATCAAGATCGTGCGGACCGAACTGGCGGCGGGCAGCGGTTCGGAGCAATGGCTGCAGCGCTTCCGGCGTGAGGCAAGAGCAGCAGGACGGCGTTTCCATCCCAATATCGTTGCCGTCCTCGATTTCGGCGAAGATGACGGCATGCCGTTTCTCGCCATGGAATATGTCGATGGGCGCAGCCTCGACGCCATTCTCAAAACCTCCGGTCGGCTGGACCCGAACCGCAGTATTGCGATCATTACCCAGGTGCTCAGCGCTCTGGGGTTTGCCCATCAGAACGGAATCGTTCACCGTGACGTCAAACCGTCGAACATCATGGTGTTGAGCAACGGCGAGGTTAAGGTCGCTGACTTCGGCATCGCTCGGATCGACGCCTCCGAGTTCACTATTGTCGGCGATTTATTGGGGACGCCGGCATACATGGCTCCCGAGCAGTTCGCTGGCGCGCCGGTCGACAGGCGTACCGATCTGTTCGCCGCCGGGGTCATTCTGTTTGAGATGCTGACGGGTGTGAAGCCGTTCCGCGGTAAAAGCATCACCGAAATCATCTCGTTCATGGAGACCCGCGGACCCGAGGACATCCGAGCATTAAACCCGGCTGTCCCCGACTCGCTAAAACAGGTCATTACCAAGGCATTGGCGTTCGATCCGGCCCGCCGCTACGACGACGCTTCCGAATTTTCAAAGGCAATCGTCGAAGCTGTTCCCGTCAGCTCAGACCAGGCCGCCGTCCCTGAACCAACGGTCTCGGGCACCCCCGTCGTTAACGCGGAGGTCGGGGAAACCCCACCGGCGAGTGAGGCTTGGCGCCCCGGCTTGTTGCGCGAGATCGAGCGCGATCTGGCGACGTTCATCGGTCCTATGGCCGCGATCGCGCTAAAGCGTGCGACGCGGCAGACCAATGACATGACGGCGCTTTATGATTTGCTGGGGCGACATGTGTCGGATCCGCGGGACCAGGCCGAATTTCTGGCGCGAGGACAGCGGCGGGCGGCGTTGGATCGAGTTGGCCCAGCGCAGTCGCCGCAGCCGTCTAAGGTGGCGGCAGAGGTCGAGCCGAAGCCTGATCAACCGGCCATGTCGCCCGGTCAGTCAAACATCGCTTCGGTCGAGGCGAACCTCGCCCGTTATATTGGCCCGATCGCCAAAATCCTGATCAGGAGAGAGCTCGAAAGGCACGAGACGCTGGATCAATTTTACCGCGCCTTGGCGGCCCATATTCCGGACGCACGCGACCGAGAGACATTTCTGAGGGCCCAGCGAGGCAACTAAGAAGGAAGAGTGCAAATGAGGGGGGGCAATGCCGTCGCGGGGGTGCTCAGCTGCATCGCGATCGCTTTGGGGGAGATTGCAGTCGGCGCGCCGCTGGCGCACGCAGCGGGCATCGCGACGGAGGGTCAGGACGTCGAGGCCAGCTCTGCGCTCGTCCGCGAAATCCAATTCATGCTGCTTCGCCTCGGAATGGAACCCGGACCCATCGACGGCATCGTCGGCCCGCAGACCCTCAGTGCCGTCCGCAAATTTCAGGCAAAATCCGGGTTGCCAATCTCGGATCTAGTCAATGAAGGGAGAATTTCAGGGGTTTTCTTGGCGCGGCTGCGTAGCGACGCATCTAGAGCCATCCTCGGTGGAGAAAAGGCGCCGGCTGCTCCGCCAGAGGTCGCACCACCGTACCCGGTTGCGGTGGCTCCGGCCCAGCCGCCCGCGCCGCCACCCGATCCGTTTGCCGCATGCCCCTTCAATCCGGGCGACTTCCGGATCGGCGCCGTCGAGTATACTCCGGACAAGTTTCTGCAAGTTGGCTTTGACGGCTCGACAACGCGCGCAGTGGCAAGTTTGAAGGACCGCCTCGACGAAGCGCGCCAGCTTGCCGAAAACCTTGGCGGTTCTGCGCTCGCCGAAGTACAGCGTCAAGCGCGCGTTCTGAATTACTTCAACTGCCGACTGAAGATCGAGCAGGCGTCGGAGGGAAAGAAATAGACCTTGCTGGACGATCAGGAACCATGACCACGATCGACCATAAGCTCCGTTACCGCTCGGCCGCGCGAACCCATGTCGGCGCGGTGCGCGAGCGGAACGAGGATGCGGTCCTCGACCGGCCGGAGATCGGGCTGTGGGCGGTGGCCGACGGCGCGGGCGGTCACCAGCGCGGCGATTTTGCCAGCCGATGCATCATCACGGCGCTCAGCGAGATCACCCCTCCGCCTTCGGCGGCTTTGCTTATCGAAGATGTCAGAACGCGCCTCGGCCGTGTCAACCAGGAGCTGCGGGCAAAGGCGGCCGATATGGGGCCGCGGGCCATGATCTGCAGTACTGTCATGGTCGTGCTGATCACGGACGCTCGCGCCTACTGCTTGTGGGCGGGCGATAGCCGCTGCTACCTGCTGCGCGCCGGCGGGTTGCGGCAGATCAGCCATGATCACAGCTATGTCCAAGACCTCGTCGACCGCGGTGAAATCGGGCCCGAAGCTGCGGCGGACCATCCACTCGCCAATGTCGTCACCAATCTGCTGGGGGCAGACGACAGGCTCGCTCTCGAAGAACGGTGGGACCAACTCGTGCCGGGCGACATATTGCTGCTGTGCTCCGACGGGCTTTGCCGCGCGCTGGACGATTCCGATATTACCACCATATTGTGCGATCATCCGGTGGAAGCGGCGGCTGATCGGCTGATTGAGGCCGCGGTCGCGCGCAGCGCAAAAGACAATGTCAGCGTGGTTGTCATCGCCTGCCTGTCCTGACCGGATATTCGGCTGGCGTGCAGACCGCGAGGTAGTGTCTATTCCGTACGGTCAGGAGCGGTACGCTTATATCGCAGCGCTTTTGAGCCCCTTGAGACGGTAGGCGCTGAGCGTGCCTTCATGTTTCGTCTGGATCGCAGTCAATTCGGCGTCCACATAGCGCCACAGGCGCTGATGCAAGGCAGGGCTGATCAGGATCTCGCCACCCGCAGCGCCGTCGCAATACCGCGCTGTCCAGTTGGCTGCTTCGCCGATGATGGTTAACTCCATGCGGTCGTTCGAGCCAATAAAACCATGAAGCACCTCGCCGCAGTGAACGCCGATCCCGATCGAGCAGGTGACTTGACCACGACGCTTGCGCTGCTCACTGACTTCGGCCATCGCGGACTGCATCGCCAGTGCGGCGCGCACCGCCTTCTCATGCCGCATCGGATCGGGCTCTGGACAGCCGAATACGGCGAGGATGGCGTCTCCGGTGATCTTGTCGATCGTCCCGTCGTGTTGGAAAATGGCGTCGGTCAACGCCGAAAAATAGTCGTTCAGCAGGTCTACCACATCATCGGTGTCCATGCCCGAGCTCAACAGAGTGTAGCCGCGGATATCCGACACGAGGATCACCACTTCCGATTTCTCGCCACCGGGGCGCAGCCGCCCGTGAGCGGCGCGCGACAACAGCCTGCCGCGGATTTTCGGCGAGAAATTGGTCAGCAGCCGGCTGAGCAATGCAGCATTGCGGCGAAGATCGTCCTGCAGCTGGGTCTGCATCGCGGCCATTGCCGCGTGATGCGCGACCGCGACCATCAGGCGCAGATCCTCCGTAGTGAAGAGCGTCCCCCCCTCGCTGTTGTCGACGCAGACTGCGCCTAACGCACGCCCCTTCCAAATCAGCGGCACATACATGCCGGCCTTTATCCGGTTCAGAAACTGGCTTTGACTGGGATCCATGCCCTCGCGCCAAATGAAGCCCTCGCGTCGCGCCATCGCCCTTGACGCCAGGGTCATGCTGACCGAGGGCTGGCCCGCCGGCACATGAGCCTTGAGCAGAAGCTCTCGGCTTTCCAAATCTTCGAGGAGCAACGCTCCGCGACTAGCCGCCGGGATGATCGAGACGAGCCGCTCGATGATCGTTTGGAACAGAGTGTCGAGCTGGGTTTCCTCGCCGAAACGGAGCGGCAGCTCGTAGAGAAGAGCGAGGGCCTCGGCACTTGACTGATCGACCGGCTGCCCGGGCTCGAACACGGGCGCGGCGGCGTCGATCATCGCGTCGATGTCGAGACGCGTATCGTGGGTGGTGACGAGCGTCCTGTCATCCGCGCCGGCGCCAGGGTCGAGATCGGTTTGGCTGACCGGGATCTTTACTTCGATCGTCGTGTCGCTGATGCGGATCGTCTGGCCTGGCTCGAGGCGCAGCTTCCCCTTGCCCTTGATCTCTTCCCCGTCGAGTTCGGTGCCGTTGGAACTGCCGAGGTCCTCGACCCAATAGTGCCCATCCGCAATCGAGATCCGCGCATGCGGCCGCGAAACCCGCAGGTCGGGGGACAGATCGACATCGACATGGACACCTTGCCGCGGCCGCCCGAGGACAGCCGTTTCGCATGGTTTATCGAATATCTTCTGGGTACCTCGATAGCGATAAACGATACGCACGTCGTGCCGTCAGGCTGCTCCGGTTAGCGTTGCTCGCCGACAAAGCTTCGCTGCAACTCGGCGAGCCGCCCAAGCGCGGCGTCGGACAGCGGCCCCTTGTTAATCGACCGCGCGGCGTATTCGAGCTGGTCGAGCGTCGAGTAGCCGACGAGCACGGTCGATACGGCGTTGTTGGCGATCGCAAAGCGCAATGCCGCGTCGACCAGGCTCTCGGCATGGCCTTCGTGGATCAGCGGCTGGAGCCGCTGTGCCCGCGCCACATCGGTACGGTAGCTGCCGCCCGAACCGATCGGATCGACGCTCGGCGAGCCGAGGGGGTGGCGGTCCTCGGTCCCGCTCAGCGCGCCGGCGGCGAGCACACGGATATTGATGACCCCCATCCCCGCACTGTTCGTATGTGCCAATAGATTGCCGAAATCATGGGCGGGATAGCCCGGCGAAATCGCCGCCCCGGCGCTCGGATTCAACAGATTGTAGCTGACCTGGGCGGTGTCGAAGACGCGCGCATCGACGACCCGGTGGAGCGCTGGGGTGTCGCCGACCGCGGTAATGCCGCAAAAGCGGGTCTTGCCCTGTTGCCGCAATCGCTCGAAAGCCGGAACCGCCTCGCCGAGAACGGTCTCGGGCGTAAAGCCGCCGTCGCTGCCGTCCACGGTGATGTGATTGTGCAACTGGAACAAGTCGACCCGGTCGAGTTGCAGACGCTGCAGGCTCGCCTCCAGCGATGCGGTTATTGCCGCACCGATGCCGCTGCGCTCGCCGTCGGGAACGCGAACCTTGGTACCGATGAATATGTCGGGCTTCAGGCTCTTCAGGACGCGCCCGAGATTGCGCTCGGATTCGCCGTTACCGTACATCGCCGCGGTGTCGAAGTAATTGATGCCGAGCTCGACAGCACGCGCGACGGCCCGCTCCTGGTTGGCCGGATTGCCGCGCACCATCAGACCCCCAACCGCGCCGCAGCCGAACCCGAGGACCGATACCGCGAGACCGGTGCGGCCGAGTGTCCGTGTTTCCATCGATTCCTCCGTTGCTCCGGCGTTCGGCCCGGATCAAAACCCGCGCTTCCGGAGGTGTCAATCTTGCCAGCGCCGCCGAGGTTCTGGGTTATGCTGAGGCAGCCAGGTAAAGGACGAAGAAGATGACCGATCGGGAGCAAATCGACGATCTCGTCGCCGCCAACCGCATCCTGTCTGACCAGGGCGTGGTGGACGGCTTTGGGCATGCCAGCGCGCGGCACGAGGCGAATGCGATGCGTTTCCTGTTGGCACGCAGCATGGCGCCGGCTCTCGTCACGGCCGATGACATCATGGAATTCGACCTCGACGGCAACGCGCTCGACCCGCGTGGGCGTACGCTCTACACCGAGCGCTTCATCCACAGCGAGATCTACAAGGCCCATCCCGATATCACGGCGATCGTGCACAGCCATTCGCCGTCGATCATTCCGTTTGGCGTAACCCGCGCGCCGTTGCGGCCAATCTACCATATGAGCTCGTTTCTCGGCGCCGGCGTCCCGATTTTCGAGATCCGCGAGGCCGGAGGGCCGGCGACCGACATGCTGATCCGCAACCCCGAGCTCGGCGCGGCACTGGCGCGTACGCTCGGCAACTCGGCCGTCGTGCTGATGCGCGGTCATGGCGACGTTGTCGTCGGCGAATCGGTACCGCAGGTTGTGTTTCGCGCCATCTACACCGAGATCAACGCCAAGCTGCAAGCCGAGGCATTGCGGCTTGGCGAGGGCGAAGTCAATTTTCTCAATACCGAGGAGGCGGCAAAGGCGACCGCGACCAACAATGCCGTCCTCGGCCGTCCCTGGGAGCTATGGAAAGAGCAGGCGCTGGCCCGACGCTGACCAATTCCCGGCGCCATAATGTCGCGACCACAGCCGTGAAGTGAGCTGCAGCCGAGCGGTCGAGCCCTTCGAGCCAGTTCTGATCGAGAAACGAGGCGAGGGCCGGCTGCCCGAGTGCCGCCTCCCATACGATCCCGAGGAGCGAGGCCGCCGCCTCATCCTCCTCCCGCGCCAGCGGCGCCAGAACCGCGGCGCGCTCGGCCGCGTCACGATCGAGTGTGTCGGGGCCAGGCCCGAGCCCGAACTCGATGAGGCCTCGCCGCTCGGCTGGGGCCAGTGCGAAATGCGCGACCTCGTGCAGGGTCACATACGCCTCGGTCGCGCTGTTCAATGCCGCTCCGTCCCAATTGAAGCGGCATGGGGTTCCCTCCGGGTGAATCGCCATGCCGAACCCCTGCGCGAAAGAGAGTGCTGCAAGACGATGCCCCTCTGCCTCCGCGCCGCAGGCGCGATCGGGCGAGGTGGCGCGAATTCGCGCTAACACTAGTCGTGAAAGCCCATCGGAGAGACGGGCCGTAAAGCGGTCGAGAAAGCCCCCGAGCTCCTTGCGGGGTATCGGTGTCAATATCATTCGGTCTCGCGGTCAACCGCGACTGGTCAGGTTCCACCGATAGATAGGGTGCTCTCAGCCGAGCGCATCCCCTGCCGCCCGCTCTGAGCGCGGCAGGGGATGTGCGATGCAATTTTGCGTTTTTAACCTTTATTTATCGTCATTGTCCGATGCCGGGGTGATCGTGCCGAACAGGCCATCGGTTTCGCCGTTGGGACCGGCCGTGAAATAGAGCGTGTCGGAATTTGAGTTTCTGCCGCCGCCACGGGTCAATGTCCACAACCCGTCGATAATGATCGGCTTGCCGTTCTTGTCCCTGAGGGTGCCGCGGAAATTCCCGTTAGAGTTGAATGCATGTATTTGCCCATCGCCGAAATTGCCGACAAGGATATCGCCGTTAAAGCGGCCAAAGGCGAAGGATGCCCGGGTGACACCCCACGGCGAATTCAATGGTCTACGGCTGGCAAAGCGCTGGAGCAAGTTTCCATCGGTATCGTAGATATCGACAAAGCCATTGCCCGGCCCCGCTACGTCATCGTGCTTTTTCGAGTTCTGGAGTGCATAGGTGACGAAGAGAGTTCCGTCGATGTTCTGGATACCGAACGGCGCAAAGCCCGGCGGAATATCCGGATCGGTAAAACCTTTGTGGGTCACAGGTGTGAACAAACCGTCGGAGCCGGTGCCACCAGGGACCTTCGGGGGCCCAAACACATCGATCGTACCGGCATGAAAGTTGGTAGCGAAGAGGAAGACGCCATGGGCATTAACGCCGACCACCAGGCCTTTGTAGACCGCGCCGCTCCCGGAATTATCAACGGCGAGGACCGCCTGATCAGGTGGGGTCAGACCGCCGGCCCACGCCGAAATCGTTCCGTCTTCGGTGTCCCAGATGAACGCGGCCGCAATGCCGTTGGGATTCGTCGCCGATTTGGTGCCGGGCACGGCAAACGCAGCCGATGGGTTCCATACGAGGCCGGTAGGCGCGGCGGGCGGCGGGTTCGGCGGATTGTTGGGATCGACATGCTTACAGGAGGTGGTCACACCGCCCCCTGGCAGAGGAATTTTGACGAGCAGAGGCTTAGGCACCAGAGGTTGCGGCACCCCTGTCCCATCGTAAAGCGTCGAACAGCCGGTGGCGTTGTCGGCGACCCAGAACGGGCTCGCGCCCGGCGTAAATGCCACGCCCCAGGCATTCTGCAAGACCGGATCTATGTTTTTTCCGCCGAAAGCGGAAGTATCGGAGACGAGGTTGGTCACGACATAGCGATTATCGTCGCCGTCGTGATCTCGATCGCCGGCGTGAACTGCGGGGGCAGCGGTGCTGACTGCTAACGCGATGACGGTCGCCGGGCCGATCCGGCGACTGACGAGGTTAATCATGTTTGTCCCTCCGGTTGGCTCGAACTCCAGCTGGCGTGGTCGCAAAATGAGCTGTCGTGGGCGCGGGATCAGGCATCCCTCAGTTTGTCCGACTCCCGAAGCAGCGTTTTATTCCGCGACCATCAGCTGGGCTTTCCCGGTGCGGGTGGGAGCTTGGCTTTAACGCCATCCGCAGAGGTCTGCCGGTAAACGAGTTCGGCGATGCGCAGCAGCAGGTCGCGGTCGGCCTTGGCGGAGATCGCACAGCCAAAGCCCTCATCCGACCAGTAGAATGCGCCGATGCCGCCCTCTTCATGATAGCGGAATGCGGTCTCGCCGCCGACACCCACGCGAAGATACAAGGTCAACCGCTCGGCATTGCCGTTCTCATACATGAATTGGGCCGCGGGTCCGTCCTCGGCCGGCAGCAGCCGGCCGCCCATTAGTCGGAAGCCGGCTGTCGCGAGATCGGGTACGGTGAGCTGGCGGCCCAGTCGCTTCGACAGCCACTGCACGAGATGTGCCTCTTGGGCGGCGTCGACCTCCACCGGGTGGCGAACCTCGACCGAGAAAGTGCGGTGCGCGGCGATCGCGTCGGCGGTGATCATGCGTGCGATTGCTCCGGGTGGCAACGAGCCCAGTGGGCCGGTAAGGTTGCGCGCAACCCAGCCGCCGACGCCGCCCAAGACGATCAGGCATACCGC
>Ga0318577_10000207_pt1 | contig 15318 bp, 14 predicted proteins | sample GRESIP089b5f25_FD_203484 | JGI IMG/M metagenome (GOLD analysis project Ga0318577, IMG submission 203484) | Tropical soil microbial communities from Luquillo Experimental Forest, Puerto Rico - GRE.SIPMG.089b5f25 | ecosystem: Environmental > Terrestrial > Soil > Tropical forest > Bulk soil... | reverse complement strand
AACGATATCGCGGCGAATTGCGGCGTGCACAGCGCGCGCACCACGGTGAACTCGCGCTCGGCGGAGCCCACCCTGGCCGCGGTAGTTGCGGCTCGCGGCAGCACCGGGGGCTTTCGCATGAGCAACGCGGCCGGGATGATCAACAGCCAGGAGAGGGCGCCTAACGTCAACATCGCAATGCGCCAGCCCTGATCATCGATCAGCCAGCGCGCGAACGGCGATATCGTCATCGAGCCGACTGCGAAACCGGCCGAGATCAGGGCGACCGCAAGGCTGCGATGCCTGGTGAACCAATGCGTCGCCGTCGCAGTCAGCGGTGCGTAGAAGCTGCCGGCGGCGACGCCGATGATGCAGCCGAACAGGATCTGGAATTGCCCGACTGTGGCGGCCTGGCTCGCCGCGACGAGGCCGAGGCCCAACAGCGCGCCGCCCCCGAGCACAACCGTTCGCGTTCCGAACCGGTCTGAGAGCATCCCCCACAGGAACGACGCCGGGCCCATGCACAGGAAGTTGAGCAGCGCCGCCGTCGAGATGCTCGTGCGCGACCAGCCCGTCGCCGCCGACATCGGCTGCAGGAAGATGCCGAGCGACATCATAGTCCCCCGTGCCGAGGCAGGTTATGACGATGCCGGCGCCGACAATGACCCAGCCGTAAAAGATCTTCATTCCGCAACCAAGCCGTAATTAACCTTCAAGTTAAATATAGAGCGCTTGACTATGGCAGCACCAGGCCTCTCTCAAGCGCCGATAGTTCTTCAGACCAGGGGTTAGCCCAGCGTTCGCGGATCGTCGATCGCGAATGTGAGGTGCTGGGTCGGCTGAGGCGTCGTGGTCATCAAGCTCACACCGTCCGGCGCTTCGAAGCGGTGCCACGCCCCTTGCGGCACGATCACCACCATCCCCGCCTTGAGCGCAAAGGATTGCGGCCCGTCATCGGTCATGATGTGAAAGGTCACCGCACCGTCGACGACCTGCACGATCTCGTCGCCGTTGATGTGGCGCTCCCACGGGCCTTCGCCCGAGAATTTGGCGACGTTGATGGCGCTGTCGCGGTAGGGCGCCAAGCGCGCGAAGGCGCCCTGGCGATCGGCTTCGGGTGTCTCGGGGGTGCGCCCGCGCAACATCTTGAGCTTGGCGAACTCGGCATTCAGATCCAGGATGGTGGGCATTCTTCCCTCCGCTTGGCTGTGGGCCCGGTCGTGTTAGCATCGACGGCTGGTGCTGGGCGAGGGCTGAAATCATGAAGATCGTCGATATCCGCACAATACCGCTCTCCTATCGCTGCGAGCCGCCTTACGGCAGCGCCGGCGGCATGCAGGCGCGGCGCGGCAGCCTGCTGGTCGAGATCGAGACCGACGAGCGGATCATCGGGATCGGCGAGGCCGGAGTCGGCGGCGGCGCCACATCCGGAGTTATCGAGCGAGTGCTGCGGCCGATGCTGATCGGCGAAGACCCGCTGCTGATGGAGGGGCTGTGGCAGAAGATGTTCGCGCGCACCCGCCAGTTCGGCCGCCGCGGCATCGTCATGAATGCGATCAGCGGTATCGACATCGCGCTCTGGGACATCGCCGGCAAGGTCGCTCGCCTGCCGCTTTACCGGCTGCTGGGCGGGTGCCGGGACCGGGTCGAGGCCTATGCCAGCGGCGGCTTCTACCAGGAAGGCAAATCGGCCGACGACCTCGCCGGCGAGGCCGAGGGCTACCGCGCCCGCGGCTTCAACGGCATGAAAATGAAGGTTGGGCGCAACCCGTCGACGCAGACCCATCTGCGCCATCTGGTAGACCATGCCGGGCGGTGCGAGGTCGAGCCCGAAGAAGACATCGCGCGGGTCGCCGCGGTGCGCCGCGCGCTTGGGCCTCGGGGCAAACTGATGGTCGATGTCAACTGCGCGTGGAGCCCCGCTTTCGCGATCGAGATGGGCCGCGCGATGTAGCCCCACAAGCTCTATTGGATCGAGGAGCCGGTCGCGACCGACGATATCGCCGGCAGTGCGGCGGTCGCCGATGCGCTCGCCACACCAATCGCCGGCTACGAGACCGAAGTCGGGCTCGACGGCTTTCGCGAGCTGATCGCCCGGGGTGCCGTCGACATTGTCCAGCCCGACCTCGCCTGGTCCGGCGGGTTCTCCGAATGCCGCCGCATCGCCGCATTCGCGCAGGCCCACCACCGCATGGTGGCGCCGCATGCCTTCGCCGGCGCGGTGCTATTGGCAGCTTCGTTGCACTTCATTGCCGCGATCCCCAACGGGCTGGTGCTCGAATTTGACCAGAACCCGAACGGGCTGCGCGACGAATTGCTCAAAGAACCCATTCGCATCGACAATGACGGGATGATCCGACTGCCGGAGCGTCCGGGTCTCGGCATCGAGCTCGATCGCGCAGCAATCGAGCGGTATCGCAGCGAATGACGGCCAGGACGCTCTACACGATCGGTTATGAGAAGGCGCTGCTGAAAGACGTCATCGCCACCCTAAACGTGGCCGGAGTGGCGACATTGCTCGACGTGCGCGACCGGCCGATCTCGCGCCGGCCGGGCTTCTCGAAACGGCAGCTCGCCGCGGCGGTCGAGGATGCCGGGATGCAGTATGTTCATCTGGCAGCACTCGGGACACCTCCGGAAGGGCGTCTTGCCAACCGGCGCCGAGAATGGGAACGGTTTTGGGGCATCGTCGAGAAAAATCTCGGCCGCCCCGAGGCCGAGCTCGACCTCAATCAGGCTGCGGAGATAGCCGAAGCGGTGCCGAGCTGCCTGTTGTGCTACGAGGCCGACTGGCAGGTGTGCCATCGCCGCCGCATCGCCGAGATCCTGGCTGAGCGCCAGGGGTTCGACATCCGCCATCTCGGCAGCAACGTTTAAGCAGGTCAATCAGGGAGGCAAAGCCATGGGCAAAGAAACATTCGGGGTTGGGCCGTTGCTCGGGATCGCGATGCTAGCGGTCGCTTTTCCGGCCGACGTGCGAGCGCAGCAAAACCCCGTCCAGCAAGTCGCGGCACCGGTAATTGACGATGACGACATCGGTGGGGTCGTTACTAGCCGATTTGGGCCGGAAGCCGGGGTCTGGGTGATCGCTGAGACCAAGGATCTCGGCACCCGCTTTGCGAAGATCGTCGTCACCGACGAGCGCGGCCGCTACGTCATCCCAGACCTGCCAAAAGCCAATTACCGGTTGTGGGTGCGCGGCTACGGCCTGGTCGATTCCGAGAAGGTCGCGGCGCAGCCCGGCAGCCATCTCGACATGACCGCCGTCATCGCGCCGAGCCTCGCCGAGGCGGCCCAGTATTATCCGGCTGCGTACTGGTACTCGATGCTCAAGATCCCCGACCAGAGCCGCTTCCCGGGCACCGGGGATAAGGGCAACGGGATTCCCGAATACTTCAAGACCCCTCAGCACTGGCTAAACTTCATCAAGACCAATGGCTGCGGGAATTGTCACCAGATCGGCAACTACGCGACGCGGACGATCCCCGCCGCCTTGGGCCAGTTCGAGTCGTCGATCGACGCGTGGTCGCATCGCCTGTCGGTCGGGCCGGCCGGGCACGACATGGTGAACTTCATCACGCAGCTGATGACGCCCGACGGTGGCCAGCTGAAGGCGCTCGCCGACTGGACCGACCGGATCCAGGCAGGCGAACTGCCGAGCCGCAGTCCGCAGCGCCCCGTCGGCGTAGAACGCAATCTCGTCGTCACTGTGCGCGACTGGCTCGACCCGAAGCACTACCTGCACGATCTGACCGCGACCGATCGACGCCATCCGACGATCAACGCCTACGGCCCGATTTACGGCGACACCGAGCTCAGCAGCAATGCGCAGCCGGTACTCGACCCGGTGCACAATATAAAGACTACGATCCTGCCGCCGGTGCGCGAGGGTACGCCGAGTTCGGCGTTGGTGAACCAGGTGGTCGCCGCGTCGCCCTATTGGGGCATGGAGCAGACCTGGGACAGCAAGGTCAATGCACACACCTCGGTGATGGACCAGGACGGGCGCGTGTACTGGGCCGCGCAAAACCGCTCGCCGCAAGACATTCCGGCCTATTGCAAAAAAGGCTCGCCGTTGCACTCGGCGCAGCTCTACCCGCTCGATGTGCCGCATGAGGGCTTCTTTCAGAACTCGCGCCAGGTGACGGTCTACGATCCGAAAATCAATAAATTCACCACGATCGATACATGCTTCGGCACCCATCACCTGAATTTTGCCGAGGACGCCAACAACACGCTGTGGCTGAGCAACAATACCGGCCTCGGCGGAGCGCCGGCACCCGAACTGGCGGTCGCCGGCTGGATCAACACCAAGCTCTTCTGGCAGACTGGCGATGCGGCGAAGGCGCAGGGCTGGACGCCGTTTATTGTCGACACCAACGGCAACGGCAAGCGCGACGAGGGCTATAACCAGCCCGGCCAGCCACCCGACTACAGCAAGGACACGCGGCTCCCCTTTGGCATGTACGCGATGGCTTATTCGCCGGCCGACAAGGTGATCTGGAGCTCGAGCCTTGCCCATCCCGGCTACATCATGCGGCTCGACCCCGGGCCAAACCCGCCCGACACCGCGTTAACCGAAATCTACAAGGTGCCGATGCCCGGCTATGGGATCCGCGGCATGGATGTGGACCGCAACGGCGTCGCCTGGCTGCCGCTCGACAGCGGCCATCTGGCCAGTTTCGACCGGCGCAAATGCAAGGGACCGCTCAACGGGCCGGGCGCCGAGAAAGGCGAGAAATGCCCCGAGGGCTTCACCTTCTACCCGCTCTCAGGGCCCGGCTTTCAGGGCGATCCGGGCGCCGAGGAGAACCCGTACTACGTCTGGGTGGATTGGTTCAATATCCTGGGGCTCGGCTCGAACGTGCCGTTCGAGACCGGCAACCAATCGGATTCGCTGCACGCGCTGGTCGGCGGCCAGATCGTCGAGTTGCGCGTCCCCTATCCGATGGGCTTTTTCACCAAGGGGCTGGAAGGCCGCATCGACGACCCGAAGGCCGGCTGGAAAGGCCGCGCATTATGGGCGACCTCAGGCAACCGGGCGCCGTTCCACATCGAGGCGATCGACGCCCCGGCGCCCGGCGCCCCGGGTGCGACCCCCGCGACCCGGTCTAGCCCGCTCGTCGTCGAATTCCAGCTGCGCCCCGACCCGCTCGCGCATTAGGAGCGGCGGGCGGCCGCGGAGACCACGGTCACCCGCCTTTTGCTTGTACCGCGGCGGGCTAGGGGCCTCGCGGGCATGCTTGCATTGCCATCTTCTCGGCAAGATCGAGGCCTAAGATATGTGGCCGGGTGGGATCTCGCCCGGTGGGCTGTGCCCAGCCATTGACGCCCCGGATGCTGGGTTCGGAGGGTCCGGCCGAACTCGGCTCGAACCGCGATCGGCTCAAAGGTGGGAGCAGCCTGCCGCTCTCCCTGATCCCTCCCTCAGAGGCGCATCTCGCCTCCCTGCTCGAGCCGGTGGTATCATTATAACAAGTTGATTATAAAAGAGTATTTCTGTTCCGATCGGTCGTTCTTCGAGTTTTCTCCCTCAGCTGAGGGAGATGAACCGCTCGATCAGCCGACTGACCTCGCCGGCTTTCTCCATGTGCGGCAGATGGCCAGCTGCGTCGAGAATGTGCACGGGCAGATGGGCGGCCAGCGCCTCGCCATGGGCGACCGGAATGATGCGGTCATTACGGCCCCAGACCAGCTGAACGGGCATTGTCAGCGCCCCGATCCGACCGGTCAAATCAAGCGACTGCCGGCCACCAGGAAACCATGCCGCGGCGATCTTCGCCAGCGCCAGCGCCACGCCGTCGAGCCGCTTGTAGCGCAGGACATCCTCGACCATTGCCCGGCTGACCAGCGCCGGATCGTCCACCAGAAGCCCAAGCACCTCGACCGCCTCACGACGCCGCGACGCACGGACGAAGCCATCGATGAACGAGGCGTTGATCTCGGGCCCGAGCCCGGCCGAGGCGACCAGAGTCAGCGACGCGACGCGCTCGGGACGGCGCAATGCTGCGAGCGTCGCAATCGCCCCGCCCATCGAATGTCCGACAAGATGAACCCGCTCGATGCAAAGCGCTTCACGCACGCCCTCGACGGCATCGGTTAAGCCTTCGGCGTTGCCGGCACCGACGTCCTTGACCGATCCGCCATGCCCGGGCAGATCCAACGCGACGGCGCGCCGTGTTGCGGCCAGCGCCGGCTGGGTAAACATCCAGGTATTGAGATCGGCGCCAAAGCCGTGCACCAGCAGCACCGGCGCGCCGTCGCCTTGACCGAACTCGAGATAGCGCAGGCGCCGGCCCGCGACCTCGATGTCGCGCGGCTTTACCCCTTCGGCTTCCGCTTCTTCTCCGGCCGAGGGCTCAGGCACCTCAAAACCGGCGACGAACGTGTCGATCTCGGCCTCCGGCACCTCGTCGGCAGCCAGGACGGCGAGCAATCCGCCGACCGGCAAAGTGGTGCCGGCCGCAGCCACGATGCGCCGCAAGGTCCCCGCGGACGATGCCTCGACGACGTTGGTGATCTTTGGGGTCTCGATCTCGAGGATCTCTTCGCCCTCGGCAAAATCCTGGCCTTGCTGCTTGAGCCAGCCGACGACCGTGCCCTCGGTCATGGTCAGGCCCCATTTCGGCATCGTGATCGCGGTGATGGCGTTACTCATCAAGCGTATCCGTGCACTTCGCGGACCGCTGCGGCTATGCGCTCGGGGCTCGGGATGTAGAGCTTTTCGAGCACCGGCGCGAACGGCACCGGGGTGTGCGGTGCGGTAACTCGCCTGACCGGCGCCTTCAGCGCGGCAAATGCCTTGTCGGCGACGAGGGCGGCGATGTCAGTCGCGATGCTGCAACGGGGTGTAGCCTCGTCGACGATAACGAGCCGGCCGGTGCGCTCGACCGATTCAAGGATCGTGTCCTCGTCAAGTGGCGAGGTCGTGCGCGGGTCGATCAGCTCGCACTCGATCCCCTCCTTGACCAGGGTATCGGCGGCCTCGTACGTGTAATGCACCATGCGCGAGAGTGCCACGACCGTGACGTCGTCGCCGTCACGGACGATGTTGGCCTCGCCGAACGGGATCGTATAAGGCTCGTCCGGCACCTCGGCGCGGAGGTCGTACATCAGTTTGTGCTCGCAGAAGACCACCGGGTCGTCGTCGCGGATCGCCTGGATCAGCAGCCCCTTGGCGTCATAGGCGTTCGACGGGACGACGCATTTGAGCCCGGGGACTGAGGTGAAGATGTGGTAGGGGCTCTGCGAATGCTGGGCCGCCGCACTGCGCCCGGCGCCGATCATCGTGCGGATGACGAGCGGGGTCTTGGCCTTGCCGCCAAACATGTAACGGAACTTGGCGGCCTGGTTGAAGATCTGGTCGAAGCAGACGCCGAAGAAATCGGAGAACATCAGCTCGGCCACCGGCCGCAGCCCAGTCACCGCCGCCCCGGCGGCCGCACCCATGATCGCCGACTCGGTGATCGGCGTGTCGATCACCCGCGCTTCGCCGAATTCGGCGAAGAGGCCCTTGGTCACCCCGAGGACGCCGCCATAGGCGTCGCGCTGGCCCTCGGTGGCGGCACCGCCGGCGACGTCCTCGCCGATTACGACGACAGTCGGGTCGCGGCGCATTTCCTGGGCAAGCGCTTCGTTGAGCGCTTGGCGGATCGATTTCTGTGGCATCGCGGCGGCTCCCTCATCAAGCTGCTTTGGCGAATACGCTCTGCACTTCCGCCTCGTAGGCGAGCACTTTCTGCACGCTCGGCCGCTGCTTCATCCGTTCGAAATGCGCCAGACAATTCCGGAACTGCGATACATCGAGGTTAAGTTGCGTGCCGCGTCGAAAACACCAGAAGAAGTGGGCATCGACAGCGGTGAAATGGTCGAAGAAATATTCGCGGTCAGCCAGCATACCATTCGCGATTCGATAGTTCTCGAACAGTTGTTCCTGCGCTAAGCGACGCACCGATTCTTCCGCGCCGGGGACATCGCAGCAGCGGCGCGGTGCAAAGATTCGGAAAATGAACGGGTGAAGCCCGGAAGCGCACCAGGCCAGCAACGAGATCGCTTGCAATTCCTGCATCGGCGACGAGGGCAATAGCTTCGCGGCCGGAAAATTACGCGCGATCCAGATCTGGATGGCCACGTTCTCGCTCAACGGCTGGCCGTCGATGACCAGCACCGGCACCTTATGCTTCGGGTTGACCGACAGATATTCGGGTGCCAGGTGCTGCGACTTGGCGAAATTGAGCGGGCGGGTTTCGAAAATCGCACCGGCCTCGGTCAGGGTCACGTAAGGCGCGAGCGCGCAAGTGACGGGTGCGTAATATAGGATCGGCTGCATTAGAAGCTCCTCGACCTAGCCAAGCTTAATAGGAGACGTAGACGTCGCGCAGCAGATCGGCCTCGGCCGGCGGCGCTGCGGCGCGGGCCGTCTCCACCGCGCGGTCGATCAAGGCGGCGATCTCGGAATCGATCGCGTCGAGTGCGGTCATCTCGAGCAATACTGCCTCGCCGACACGCTGGCGGAAATGCTTCAGGCAATCGCGCTCGTCGCGCAACCGCCTGACCTCGTCCTTGCCGCGATATAGCTGCGCGTCGCCCGAATGGTGGCCGTAAAAGCGGCAGGTATCGACCTCGATCGCACTTGGTCCGCCGCTGGTGCGGGCGCGCTCGATCGCTTCGCCTGCCGCCTCGTGCACAGCGAAGAAATCGTCGCCGCTGACCTTGACGGCGGGCAGGCCGAACCCGGCGGCTCGCCCGGCGATGTTATGGCTGCCGACGGCATAGCCGACCCCGGTGCCTTCGCCGTACTGGTTGTTCTCGAAGACAAAGACCGCCGGCAATTTCAGCACCACCGCCATGTTCATGGCCTCGAAAGTGGTGCCCTGGTTGGAGCCACCGTCGCCGGTGAACGAGACTGCGACAGTCCCGCGCCCCAAGGTCTTGGCGGTCAGCGCCGCGCCGACCACGAGCGGCGGGCCGCCGCCGACGATGCCATTGGCGCCGAGCATGCCGCGGTCGAGATCGGCGATGTGCATCGATCCTCCCTTGCCGCCGCACAACCCGCCTCTTTTGGCGAACAGCTCCTGCATCATCAGAACCGGGTCGCACCCCTTGGCGATGCTGTGGCCATGGCCGCGATGGGTGCTGGCGATGTAGTCCTGCGGCCCGAGATGCGAGCACACGCCCACGGCTGCAGCCTCTTCTCCGGCATAGAGGTGGACAAACCCGGGGATGCCGCCCTTCGAGAACTCTTCCTGCACGCGTTCCTCGAAGCGGCGGATCGTGACCATGTCACGATAAGCTTTCAGCAATTCTTGGCGGCTCAGCTGCACGGCACCCTCCCCTGCGATCTTGCGCCTGATCGGGCGATTCTGCACGCTCGGCGCAGGTTTAACAATGTTCCGCCTTCAGGGGCGGCTGCGCTGGATCTCGCTCAGGGTAACCGGGCGAAAGCCCCAGACGTCGACGCCGACGTCAAACTGTCGCGGCAGCGGCTTCAGCCGGCCATGGGAGTGGCCGTGTAGATTGAGCCAGCCCCTACCCATGCCGCGCCACCTGCGAAACGGGTAATGGCAGAGGACCAGTGAAACGCTGTCTGCCTCGATCTCGATGTAGGACTGGACGCTCTCCCAAGCCTCGAGATCTCGCGTTGCTGGAGGGTCGTTGTTGCCGGCGACGAGGTGCTTATGGCCACTAAGGCGAGCGAGAAGGTCCGCGACCACGGTTGGGCGCTGGCGAATGACAAAATCGCCAAGGTGCCAAACGGTATCTTCTGGGCCGACCGTCTCGTTCCACCGCTCCACCATAGCTTCGTTCATCGCCGCCACCGAGGCGAACGGCCGTCGGTAAAGCCCCAAAGCGCCGCCATGACCAAAATGCGTGTCGCTGGTGAAGTAAATCGCCATTCCCGGTCGCCGCTTGCTGGGCACCGCAGCCGCCAATGCCGAGCCTAGCCCGATAATACGCCTGCTTGCTGGCCGAAACTGATGTAAAAGCATTTCACATGAGCTGGTCGGGACAAGGGCCGGGCGGAAGGCGCGGCTATCATCACGGCAATCTGCGTGAGGCGCTGATCCAGGCAGCCCTCGACCTGATCGCGAAAAAGGGCCCTGCCGGGTTTACCTTTGCGGACGCCGCTCGCTGGGCTGGGGTCAGCGCCGCCGCACCCTATCGTCACTTTCGTGATCGCGACGCGCTGGTCGCAGATGTCGCTCGCCGCGGGTTCGAGCTGTTCGCGACGCATCTCGACCGTGCCTGGAACGATGGCCGCCCCGAGCCCTTCACCGCTTTCGAGAATGTCGGCCGGGCCTATCTCGCCTTTGCCCATGACGAGCCCGCCTATTATTCGGCGATGTTCGAGGCGGGGCTCTCCCTCGACGATGATCCGGCGCTGCGCGAAATCGCCGAGCGTAGCTTCGCCGTGCTGCGCCGAGCATCGGAAACTCTCTCTGCGCGCCTGCCCGCGAAAAAGCGGCCGCCCGCATTGATGATGAGCCTTCATATCTGGGCATTGTCGCACGGCGTCGCCTCACTGTTTGCCCGCGGCGACAGCGGGCGCCGCACCCTGCCGATGACCCCTGACGATCTGCTCGAAGCCGGGGTGCTCGTGTATCTGCGCGGTCTCGGTCTGTTTGCTCCGCTCGGCGAGCCGGAGCACTGATGCGGTTGTGCTTGACAGCCTGAAGTGCTCTGCTTATGTGAATGTTACAAACATTCACATCGAGGCTGTCATGAACCTCGCGGCACATCTGGACGAGATCGGCAAGCCGGCCTGGGTCGGGCTGACGGTCGTCAGTTTCATCCTGTTCTGGCCGCTCGGCCTCGTGGTTCTCGGTTATCTGATAGGGAGTGGGCGAATGGCATGCTGGGCACATAACAGCAGTGACCGCTGGCAGCACGGCGGGGACCGCTGGCAACGCAGCGAGGATCGCTGGCAGCGTCGCATGGGACGCCTGCAGCAGCGGATGGAACGGATGCAGGCTCTGGCCGAGCAGTGGAGCGGTCGCGGCTTCCGCGGTTCGAGCGGCAACCGTGCCTTTGACGAGTACCGCGACGAGACCCTGCGCCGACTCGAAGAAGAGCAGCGCGAATTCAAGGCGTTTCTAGACCGCCTGCGGCATGCCAAGGACAAGGCTGAATTCGACCAGTTCATGGCCGAACACCACCGGCCTAACGGCGAGACGCCGCAGCCCCAGGCCGGCTAGCCCACCGGTATCAGACGACGCCGCGCTGGCGCAGTCCCTCGATCGCCGCGGCGTCGTAGCCGAGCTCGCGCAGCACCGCATCGGTATGCTCGCCCTGGTCGGGTGTAGGGCGCAATTCGTCAGGCTGAGGATAATGGCTCATATGGATCGGCTGGCCGACCACCCTCTGCGATCCGAGCTTGGGGTGATTGACTGGCTTGGCGATGCCGAGATGCTGGACTTGCGGGTCGGCGAACGTCTGGTCGATCGTGTTGATTGGCCCGCACGGCACGCCGGCCTTGGTCAGCAGCTCGACCCAATAGGTGCTGGGATGCCGGCGCATGATCTCGTTCAAAAGCGCGATCAGCGCCGGGCGATTCTTGGCGCGGGCGACCACCGTCGCGAAATCGGGATTGCTGAGCAGGTCCTTGGCACCCGCTGCCTCGCAAAAGCGGCGCCACAGATTATCGCCCGAGGCGGCTACGTTGATGTACCCGTCAGCGGTCTGGAACATGCCGGTGCCGGGTGAGGTCGGGTGGAAGTTGCCTTCCTGGCCGGCGACCTCGCCTTTTATCAAATAACGCGCCGCCTGGAAGTCGAGCATGAAGATCTGCGCTTCGAGCAGCGAGGTATGAACCCATTGCCCCTCGCCCGTGCGCTCGCGATTGAGCAATGCCAGCACGATCCCATAGGACAGCAGCAGTCCGGCCGAGGTGTCGTTGATCGCGATGCCGACGCGCACCGGGCCCTGTCCGGGGTGACCGGTGATCGACATCAGCCCGCCCATGCCTTGGGCGATCTGGTCGACGCCGGCGCGGCCGGCATATGGCCCGTCTTGGCCGAACCCTGAAATGCTGCCATAGATGATGCGAGGGTTGATCTTTTTGACCGCCTCGTAGTCGATGCCTAGTCGGTGCTTCACGTCGGATTTGTAGTTCTCGACGATGATGTCGGTGCGCTCGGCGAGCTTGAAAAAGATCGCGCGGCCTTCGTCGCTCTTTAGATTCAATGTCATCGCCCGCTTGTTGCGGTGCAGGTTCTGGAAGTCGGGCCCGTCACGGCGGCTGCCGGTGGCATCGACGATCTCGCCGGAGGGTTCGATCTTGATCACTTGGGCGCCCCAATCCGCGAGCTGGCGCACCGCCGTCGGCCCGGCGCGATGCGCGGTCAGGTCGATAACCAGAAAATCGTTCAAGGGCAGCGGGCGCATCTCCATCGGTAGATTCTCCGTTGTTGAAAAAGAACTAGAGCGACGTCCTCAGCCGCCGGGACCTTCGCGGAAGGCCGCATCGGCGGCCTGCCGTTGCGCCGGCGAAAGACTGGCATAAAGCGCCTCGAGCGCCGGCAAAAGCCTCTTCAATCCGGCGAGCTCAACCTCGTCATACTGGATCTCGGCGCGCAACTCGTCGACGGCCGAGGCATTGGCAGGCGGCTGATGCGGAGCGCTCGCCTCGGCATGGGTATTTGCCCGCAGCACATTGGCGACGGCGCCGAACTGTGCTTCCTGGGCGGGAGTTATTTGCAGCCTTTGATGGAGGCTGGAGATATTTGCCTCGATATTCGGCGGTGGAGGGTTGGGTCGCGCCTGAGCCAAAATGATGTTTGATGCGGCGGGTGGCTCCTCTCCTGCCATCCCGGACGGCGAGCCGGCGATGACCAGGCAGCCGCTCACCAGCCCAGCGAGGACAGATCGGCTATAGTTTTGTGACATTGTTCCGAACCCTTTCCGCTGCGCATAACCGGCCCATTATAGGCATGCACGGTGATCGCGGTCCCTGCCGACCCGATGCTTCGGAGCGGTCTCTGGGTAGCCATGCGCATCAGGAAGACCGAGCCGTCGATTTCACGGTATGGGTGCGGGTACCCGAGCGTGATACGCTCCATCGACGCACCCAATGAAGGGATCACAACCATGGCCTATGATCTGCTGATCCGGGGCGGCCGCATCGTCGACGGCTCGGGAATGCCCTCTTTCCACGGCGATGTCGGGGTCAAGGACGGCAAGATCGCCGAGATCGGCAAGTTGAGCGGACCTGCTTCACGGACGATCAACGCCGCGGGCCTGGTGGTTGCACCCGGCTTTATCGACAACCATTGCCATTACGATGCACAGGTCACCTGGGACCCGCTGTGCTCGTTTTCCTGCGACCACGGCGCCACTTCGGTTATCTTCGGCAATTGCTCGCTGTCCCTGGCGCCCGTGCGCAAAGGGTCGGAGCGGCGCCTGTCGGAGTTCCTCTCCTATGTCGAGGCGATCCCGATGGAGGTGCTCGACACTCTCGAATTCACTTGGGAGACCTTCCCCGAATATCTCGACCAGATGGACCACCATCTCGGCGTCAATGTCGGCAATCTGATCGGCCACACCGCGGTCCGCTATTACGTGATGGGCGACGACTGCCAGAAGCGCACCGCCACCGACGACGAAATCAAAGAGATGCAGGGTCTCGTGCGCGACGGCATGAAAGCCGGGGCGTTGGGACTCTCGGTGTCGCGCAACCAGGGCCATTTCGACCCGCAAGGCGTGCATATCCCGGCGATCTGGGCGGACGAAAAGGAGATTTTCGCTCTCGGCGACGTATTGCGCGACCTCGGCACCGGCCTGATCCAGTCGGGCGGCGGTAACGGTGCGGAGATGAAGGATGCGCTGATGAGCCGGCTCAGCGAGGCGACCGGCCGCACCGTCGTTTACAACAATCTCGGCCAAACGATGCGCCGGCCCGGCCAGTGGCAAAAACACATGGCCCAGGTCGATGCGACGACCGCGAAGGGGATCTGCGCCTTCCCGATGTGCACACCGAACCGCATCACCGACTACTTCACGATGCGCAACACTCAGACTTTCCGCGGCCTGCCGGTCTGGCACCCGATCTGCCTGTCCTCGCCCGAGGAGATGCTCAAGGCCTATGCCGATCCCGAGGTGCGCAAGAAGCTCCATGAGGAAGCGGTCGAATTCAAGGGCGGGCCGGCGATCGGCATCTGCAGCACCTGGTGGGACTACATGGTGGTGCAGACCGCGGCGCTCGAGAAGAACAAGTGGATGGAGGGCAAGACCCTCGGCGAGATCGCCAGAGCCCAGGGCAAGGACATCATCGACGCCTTCCTCGACCTAGCGATCGAGGAGCACCTCGACACCGAATGGCTACACGGCGAGAACAACGTCGACGACGAGGCGGTCGCCAAGATCCTGACCTATCCGAATGCGATCATTGGCTTGTCGGACGGCGGTGCGCATGTGCAGTTTCAGAGCGGCTTCGGCTTCTCGACCCGACTGCTCTCCGAATGGGTGCGCGACAAAAAGATCATGTCGCTGGAACAGGCGGTGCGGCGGCTGACCTTTGAATCGGCCGCGATCTTCGGTCTCTACGATCGCGGTATGCTTCGCCCCGGCATGGTCGCCGACATAGTGATCTTTGATCCGGATACCGTGAAGCCGCTGCCGCTCGAAGTCCTGCACGACTTCCCGACCGGCGCCAAGCGCATCAAGGAGCCGGCCCAGGGCATTCACATGACGATCGTCAACGGCGAGGTCCTGCTCGAAGACGGCAAGCACACCGGAGCACTGCCCGGTCGCGTTCTGCGCAACACCTATTACGACGCCAACGACGCCTGAGACCCTCGTCAACCCTGCCTTGGCGGGCTGGGTCATCCTCTCGCATGCGGCTTTCGTTCGGTGCGGTGACCCCTCGGGCCTCAGTCCCGCATCGGCTTGTCGAGTGTGATCGGCAGATCGCGCACGCGCTTTCCGGTTGGGTGGTAGACCGCGTTGGCGATTGCCGCCGCGACGCCGACGATGCCGATCTCGCCTAGCCCCTTGATGCCGAGCGGATTGACGATGTCATCCGGCTCGTCGGCGAAGATAACCTCGGTGTCGTGCACATCGGCGTTCGCCGGCACATGATATTCGGCAATGTTCGCGTTCATGATGCGACCGAAATTGTGATCGACGAGCGTTTCCTCGTGCAATGCCATGCCGATGCCCCAAACCACGCCGCCCATAATCTGGCTGCGCGCGGTCTTGGTATTGAGGATGCGGCCGGCCGCTACCGCGCTGACGACGCGGGTGACACGGACGATGCCGAGCTGCTCGTCCACCTTCACTTCGGCGAAGACTGCCGAATGGGTGTTGTGCGCATGTGAGCCGTCATCGGCGAAGGTGGTGGTT
>Ga0318577_10000201_pt1 | contig 15514 bp, 12 predicted proteins | sample GRESIP089b5f25_FD_203484 | JGI IMG/M metagenome (GOLD analysis project Ga0318577, IMG submission 203484) | Tropical soil microbial communities from Luquillo Experimental Forest, Puerto Rico - GRE.SIPMG.089b5f25 | ecosystem: Environmental > Terrestrial > Soil > Tropical forest > Bulk soil... | reverse complement strand
ATCCAAGCGGCGATAAGCCGTCGGAACCGTGTCGTTCAGCCGCGCGTCCTGATCGAAGACGTTGACTAGCGGCAAATTGTGCCGCCGGCCGACCTCGAAATCGTTGAAATCATGCGCCGGTGTGATCTTGACGGCGCCACTGCCGGTCTCCGGGTTGGCGTATTCGTCGGCGACTATCGGGATCAGCCGGTCGGCAATCGGCAGCCGCGCGAACTTGCCCACCAATCCGGCATACCGCGCATCCTCCGGATGCACCGCTACGCCGGAGTCACCTAACATCGTCTCAGGCCGGGTGGTGGCCACAACGATGTAACGTCCGGGTTCGCCGTCGATCGGATAACGGATATGCCACAGAGTCCCTTTTGTTTCGCGGTTGTCGACTTCGAGGTCTGAGATCACCGTATGCATCTCCGGGTCCCAGTTGACGAGCCGCTTGTCGCGGTAAATCAGTCCCTCGCGATAAAGGTGAACAAAGACTCGGCGCACGGCGGCGACAAGGTCCGGGTCCATCGTGAAGCGCTCGCGCGACCAGTCGGCCGAGGCGCCGAGCCGGCGCAGCTGATTAATGATCGTGCCCCCCGATTGGGCCTTCCACTCCCATACTCGCTCGATGAATTTTAACCGGCCAAGCCGTTGTTTATTGACTTGCGCCTCCGCGAGCTGGTTAGTGACGACGATCTCTGTGGCAATTCCGGCGTGATCGGTGCCGGGTTGCCACAGCACGTCGCAGCCCCGCATGCGCTGATAGCGGACCAGTACATCCTGTAGCGTAAAGGTTAGTGCATGCCCCATATGCAAGCTCCCGGTCACGTTCGGGGGCGGCATCATGATCGTGTAGGGCGGTTTGCCGCTGTCCGGATCGGCGGCAAATCCGCCGGAGCGTTCCCACAGAGTGTACCGGCGTGCCTCTACGGCGGAGGGTTGATATGTCTTGTCCAGCATCGCTGAACCGTCCTCAAGTGAGCAGTTAGGCAGAGACCTCTCAGCACGCGCCGAGTAAGGTCGGTGAGGCGCGATTATCCGAGGAGGCTTCTTGAGATCGCGATCAACGCAGCCCTGCCTCACCGGCAACGCGAGCGATCTCCTCACGGACCAGCCGCTCGACGATACCCGGGAGATGACCGTCGAGCCAGGCTTGGAGTAACGGCCGCAGCAATTCGCGCACGATCTCCTCGAGAGTGCGCTCAATGCCGCCGAGCGGCAGTTCTGTCTCATTGCGCCGCTCGCGCGGGAGCGCACCGAGCTGGGCTAACGCGGCAGCAGCGGCGCCGGAAGTGGCCGCCGAAACGATGCGCTCGCGGCCAGAGTCGAGCCCCGGTTTTAGCGAAGCATCGGCGTTCGGTGGTTGCGGCTCGATGCGCCCGGTAGCATCAGTCAGGGAGACGGTTGCGCCCGATGGTGCCGTGGCACTTTCGGCCCAGGGAGATACCCGGCGCACAGAGCCATCCTCATCGACTACCTGAGTCAGGTCGAGGATGTCGCTTCTGTCGACCGCGACGGGAGTAACTGCTTCGCCCGGCGCTTTGGTTTCCACCTGTCGGTCTGCCGGTTGTTTGTCTTCGGCGATGATGCGGCTGATGGAGGCGATGATCTCCTCCATTGAGGGGTCTGGCGGGGATTTTCCGACCGTCATGGCACCACCTGGTAAGTTTTAACTATCTTGGGTGAGGCTCTCGGACTTGGGTGAGGCTCTCGGAGTTTGCCAGCACCACCGATAGACGCGCCGGCTCACTCCGAAAGGCCGCCGCGGAAGCCAATCCACTTATCTTTCACTTGCTTGTAGTGCCGCTCCATATCGTAGAGCTTCACCGGCAGCTTGAGCTCGGGGGCGATCAGCCGACCGGTCGCCGCCGCCACATTGAACTCGGCAAGCGCCGCATCATGCTCGGCTGTGACCAGTTGGGATTGTGTCGTGAGCAGCGTCTGGTTTTGGATCAGGACGTCGAGCACGGTGCGGGTGCCAACCAGCGCCTCCTGCTGTGTGCCCTCGAGAGCGATCTGCGCCGCCCGCACCGCCGACGCAAAGGACGAGATACTCGCCCGTGCCGCCTGCAGGATCGACCAGCTCTGCGTTGCCAACTGCACCGCCGCCCGCCGGGCGTCGTCGACCTGACTGCGGCGCTGCCCGACCGTCTGTTGGGCCTGCCGGGTCTGCGAGTAGATTGCCCCACCTTCGTAGAGCGGCATCGTCAACTGCGCCGCGATTGTTGCGGAATTCGTAAGAAACCCCTTCTGGGTTACCGTGGGTTCAAAGCTCCGGCTGAGATTACCGACAACGGAGATTTGCGGCAGTAGCTGACCACGCACGAAGTCGATGTTGTCGCGGGCGGCGAGTTCAGCAAAATTTGCCGAGATGATATTGAAATTGTTGTTGGCGGCAAGGCTCGCGGCTTCTTCGAGGGTAGCAGGGAGCGAGGGGCGCTCGCGCGGCAGCATCAAGGTTCCGGGCGGGTGGCCAACAGTACGGACGTACTCGGCTCGGCTGTTTTCTAGGTTGCCTTGGGCGGTGACCAGCTGGCCAACGGCCTGCGCGAGCGAGGCCTCGGCCTGCGCGACATCGGTGCGGGTCACCTCACCCACGCGAAATCGATCCTGGGTGGCCTCGAGCTGTTTGCGCAGCACCGCCACGTTGTTTTGGTTGACCTGCACGAGAGCCTGATCGCGCACGACATCGAGATAGGCCTGGGCAACAGCTTGAAACACCGAGGTCTCCACCGCGAGGGTCTGCGCCCGCGTCGATTCTACGGTGTTGATCGCCTGGCTCGTCTGCGCGACGGTCCGACCGCCGGAGTAGATCGGCTGATTCGCACTCAGAGTGAGCGCGTCCGGTCGAGTGACCTCGTGCGCACGGCGGCTGTTTGCCCCGTTGAGGAGTTCGAGACCGATGGCGGGCCGCTCCAGCGACGAGGTCGTTATCCCGACATTGCCGGTGAAGTTGACCGTCGGTCGCCAGTTTGCCAGCGCCTGCGGCACTTGCTCGTCGGTCGCTCGCAACAAAGCGCGTTGGGCGAGGAGCTGAGGATTGGTGTTGTAGGTATCGGCGAGCGCCTGGGTGAGCGTCTGTGCCTGCGGCGACGTGGAAGCCAATGCCGCGACGAAGCCGGCAGGCGCGGCGAAACCCAGGCCCCCCCACCGTGGGGAGAACGACGGGTTGCCAGATCGCCCCGAGCTGCCAAGTCCAGCCCGCCGTATTCCCCCATCTCGGCGGGCTTTGCGCATCCACGGCTCGGCGGCTTTGAGCACCACTACACGGACTTTCAGAAAGCAAAGGCGGGCTTCGGGGAGAAGCCTGGTAGTAGCGGAGTTGCAGCGTCAAAAAGCACCCGTCGCGCCATAACTCCGCCAGTCCGTGCCCAGAGGGTGGCGCGGCCGATGCCGTTCGCTGATTTGACGACGGCCAGGACCCGTCCCCCTTCGGCAAGCTGCGTATCGATCTCGGACGGCACATCGGCAACTGCTCCGCAGAACAGCACCACATCGTAAGGGGCGCGCGGCCGGTAGCCCTGCGGCAAGGGCCCTTCGACAACGCTGACCGAGGCTATGAAATGCTCGACGAGCGCGGCGCGCGCACGCCGAGCGAGTTCCGGATCCTCTTCGAGGGCAATAACGCTCCGTGCCAGAGCCGCGGCGAGGGCGGCTTCGTATCCTGTACCGGCACCGATAATCAGCACTTTGTCAGTACGTTCGATCTGCGCTGCCTGCAACAGACGGGCGACCACCATCGGCTCCATGAGATAGCGGCCTCCACCGAGCGGCAGATCCTCATCGATGTAGGCGACCACCCTCAGATGGTCGGGGACGAAGAGCTCGCGCCGAATTCCGCCAAAGGCGTCGAGCACTCGTGCGTCGATAACCTTGTTCGGCCGCAGCTGGCTCTCGATCATGTGGGCGCGGGCCGCGCCGAATTCGGTCATCGCCTCAAACCCGCGAATCAGCTGACTATTTTATATCGGTACGGTGAAGCGAGCACAACCGGCCCGACTGACACCCGATTAGCACGGCAACCGCTCGACTGGCTGTGTTGCAGTCAGCCGGGAAAGCAGCTGCTTAGCAGTCAACCTCGACAGCGGATGGCGCCAGTCGGGCGCAATCTCGGCGAGCGGCAGGAGCACGAATCGACGTTGGTGTAGCCGCGGATGCGGCAGGACAAGCGAGGTAGTGTCGGTCACCTGACCCTCGTAATCGAGGAGATCGAGATCGAGCACGCGTGGTGCGTTTAGCTCGCTGCGGACACGACCGAACTGTTCCTCGAGGGTTTGCAGCGCCGCGAGCAGGTCTCGCGCGGCGAGATGGGTTGCCAACGACGCTACCGCGTTAACAAACCACGGTTGGTCCGAGCGCGGCACAGGCTCGGTTCGATACCAAGCTGAGCGAGTGATGACCCGGATACCCTCTGCTTGGAGCGCCACCAGGGCGGCCGCGAGCGTATCGAGCGGTGAGCCGAACCGCGGACTGGCAAGATTGCCGCCGATGCCGATCAGGATCACTTTGTCGCCTCATGCGCTTCACCCTGCTTGACCTGGGATGCGCGCTGTAAGACATTTACGTTACATTATCGAATTCAGCGGGGCATTTTAGACAGATGATATTCTACCCGGAAGAGCGGCTCGCCATATTCATCGACGGGGCCAACCTCTATTCAGCAGCGCGCGGCCTAGCATTCGATATAGACTACAAACGCTTGCTTGATCTGTTCAGCACTAAGGGCCGCTTGATCCGGGCATTCTATTATACCGCTCTAGTGGAAGAGCAGGAGTACTCGCCAATCCGACCGCTCGTCGATTGGCTCGATTACAACGGCTACGCGATGGTAACAAAGCCGACGAAGGAGTTCACCGACGTGATGGGGCGGCGTCGGTTCAAGGGTAACATGGATATCGAGCTGGCGATCGACATGCTCGAGATGGCTCAATACATTGATCACGCGATCCTATTCTCTGGGGACGGCGATTTTCGGAGGCTCGTCGAGGCGGTTCAGCGCAAGGGAGTTCGTGTCTCGGTTGTGTCTACCATCCGTTCCTCGCCGCCAATGGTGGCAGACGACCTGCGTCGCCAGGCTGACAATTTCATCGAGCTGGAGGAGCTCGCGCCGAGTATTATGCGCAATCACCATTCACGCGAGGAGCCCCATCGGGCGCGAGCCGAACCGGTCGACGAGGCGTGACGGTCTCCGCATCGGCGGTTGTGCCGTCGCACAACTGCCCGCTCTGTCCACGCCTTGCCGCCTTTCGTGAGGTCCAGCGCGCAGCTCATTCGGAATGGTTTAACGCGCCGGTCCCCTCTTTTGGTGATGACGATGCAGAGCTGTTGATCGTCGGTCTTGCGCCCGGGCTCAAGGGGGCAAACCGCACGGGAAGGCCGTTCACAGGCGACTACGCCGGCGGGCTGTTGTACCAGACGCTGCGAAAATTCGGCTTCGCCGAGGGCATCTACGATGCTCGGCCGGATGACGGCGTCTTGCTGCGGGGGGCGCGGATCACTAATGCGGTCCGTTGCGTGCCCCCGCAGAACAGGCCCGAGCCCGGCGAAATCGCGACTTGCCGGCGCTTTCTCGCGGCTGAGATCGTCGGTATGTCCCAGCTCCGTGCGATCCTCGCGCTCGGCGCCATAGCTCATCAGACCGTACTCGAGGCTCTAGGCTTGCGTCGCGGGCTCTTCCCTTTTGCGCATGGTAGCCTGCATCATTTGCCCGACAGCACGCTTCTCGCCGACAGCTATCACTGCTCCAGGCTTAATACCAACACCGGTAAGCTCACTGTCGAGATGTTCGAAGCTGTCTTTACCTGCCTTATGCGCCGGCTCGATCAGGCGCGGGAAGCACCCCGCCTTGGGCCCATCCGTGCGACACGAGAGATGGGCGGACCCACATAGCGTAGAATAGGGGGCTCTCAGCCGTTGGACCCGCGCAGGATGCGCGCCCGACTGCGCTGCCAATCACGCTGTTTCTCGGTTTGACGCTTATCAGCCTTCCGTTTTCCCCGGGCGATGCCGAGTTCGACCTTCGCCCGGCCTCGTTCGTTAAAGTAGATGGATAGCGGAATCACTGTCATCCCATCGCGCTGGATTGCGCCTAACAGGCGGTGGACCTGCTTACGGTGGAGTAACAGCTTGCGCGGCCGCCGCGGCTGGTGACTGAAGTGCGCGGCGGCGGGATATTCAGGTATGTTAGCGTTGACCAGAAACAGTTCGCCTCCGCTCTGATCGGCATAGGCCTCGGTGATGCTTCCCTGCCCCTGGCGCAGCACCTTGACCTCGGTCCCCTGCAGGACGACCCCAGCCTCGATTGTATCCTCGATCAAGTAATCGTGGCGCGCACGCCGGTTCTGCGCAACATAGCGGTCTGCCGCTCTCATTAGTTCAGCAGGCCGGCACCACGCATCGCCTGCTGCACCTTTTGCTGCGTCTCGGGCATGATCGCCCAAAGCGGCTGGCGGACCTCGGCGGTACACCGGCCAAGCAGAGAGGCCGCGTATTTTACCGGTGCCGGGCTGGTTTCGGCGAACAGCGCGTCGTGCAGCGGGATCAGCCGCTGGTTTATATCTCGCACGGTCTTGACATCACCCCGCTGCCACGCCTCGTGCAGTTCCGAGCACAGCCGGGGCGCGACATTCGCCGTCACCGAAATGCAGCCATCACCGCCCTGGGCGAGATACGCGACGGCGGTGGCGTCCTCACCCGACAACAGGCAGAACCCCGCACCGATTTCGCCGCGCATCCGCAAAGGTCGCGCGAGATCGTTCGTGGCATCCTTAACGCCGATGATGTTCGGCAGCTTGGCGAGCCGCGCCATCGTCGCGTTGGTCATATCGACGGACGAGCGACCGGGGATGTTGTAGATGATGATCGGCAGGTCGACCGCATCGTGAACGGCCCTGAAATGATGAAACAAGCCTTCCTGCGTCGGCTTATTGTAATAAGGACACACGATCAACGCGGCATCGGCACCGGCTTCTTTCGCCTGACGAGTCAACGCGATCGTATGGTCGGTGGAGTTGGTGCCCGTCCCCGCAATTACTGGCGCGCGACCATTGGCCACCTCTACGCAGAGCGTGATAATTCGGCGCGCCTCGTCGTCGTGTAGCGCCGGCGACTCGCCGGTCGTGCCGCACGGAACAAAACCGTGCGTCCCTTGCCCGATCTGCCAAGCCACCAGCTCCTGGAAGGCGGCTTCCTCGACCTCTCCGTTGCGGAAGGGTGTGATCAGCGCAACAAGCGACCCCCTAAACATGGTTTCCTCCGGGATTTGCGGCGTAATCGATCAACGATAGTCCTCGAAGGCAGGGGCTTCAACAGCGCTGCTGTGGCGGAGGCTGGGCGGCGAGGCAGGGTCCTTGGCCGACTTGCCCCCGCTACCGAAAAACCGTAAAGAATCTTTCCTTCATCTTTGACCCATAGAGGAGCGGCCAGTCTTGCTTCCGGCTTTCCGGATACTGTTGTCGCTGTCGCTGGCCATTTTCACGTTCAACCTTCCGGTGGCATCCGCACAGCCGCTATCCGAAGCGGATCTCCTGGATCTCCAGGCGACGCGGACGATGCTCGCGGCGGCGCAAGCCGGCGATTGGAGCCGAGCCTACGCCGGACTCGCGTTAGTCAGCGATCCGCTGCCGCTCAAGATTTTGCACTGGATGGATTATTCCCGACCGGGGGCACCTGGGCGGTTTCCCGACATCGCGGAGTTCATACAGAAAAACCCCGACTGGCCGAGACAAAAGGCGCTGCGCAAGCATGCCGAGGAAGCCTTGTCAGGTGAATCGGACGATGTTGCTGCCGACTGGTTGAAGCGATATCCGCCGGTCAGCGCGGCAGGCAAAGTCCGCAACGCGGAGATCATGCTGAACTCGGGCAACCTCGAAGGAGGCACCTCGGCGCTGCGAGCGGCTTGGCTCGACGGCGACTTCGGCCCTCTCGATGAACGGAATTTTCTCGCCCGCCATTCGGCGTCGATCCAGGCGGAAGATAACGAAAAGCGGCTCGACCGGCTCATCTGGGATACGCAATACGAGGCAGCCCGCCGCATGCTCCCTCTAGTACCGACAGATTGGCGTAGCTTGGGCGAGGCGCGTCTGGCATTCGCTGCTCAAGCATCGAACGCGGAGATTGTCGCTGCTCGAGTCCCCGCCAAGTTGCGCACCAATCCGGGGCTCCTTTACGAGGAGCTGCGTTGGCGTACCAGGAAGGACATGGTCAATGCCGCGGTGCAAGTGCTGCTTTCCCAGCCCGGGGATCTGGTCCGTCCTGCGGCGTGGTGGGTCGAGCGGCAGATTATCGCTCGGCGGGTTTTAGCCACGGGCAATGCCGCGCTAGCATATCGCCTCGTCGAGCAACATGGCTTGATCGAAGGCAACGCTTATTCAGAAGCGGAGTTTCTGCTGGGTTACATCGCGCTCCGCTATATGAAGAATCCGGTGCTCGCCTTCGATCACTTCGCGCGCATCCTAACCCGCGTTGGCACTCCTTACGCCAAGGCTCGGGCCGGATATTGGGGCGGACGTGCCGCGGAAGCTCAGGCCAAACCGGAACTTGCCGCCAAGTGGTACGCGGCGGCCGCAGATCATATGGTCACCTTCTACGGTCAGCTCGCTGCCCACAAGCTCGGCGACGACGCGCCCCCGCACCCGGTCCCCGAGCCGGTCCCAGATCCCGCGGAGATCGCTCGCTTCAACCACAATGAGATGGTCCACGCAACGCGCCTTTTTCTTGAGCTCGGCTATCGAGAAGAGAGCAAGGTTTTCCTGATAAGCATGGCGGACAATGCTACAACCCCGGCAGAGTTCGCGATGCTGGCCACCCTTGCCGAGAGCAACGGACGGATCGATCTCGCGATCGCGGTGGCCAAGCGTGCCATCGATGCCGGGACACCGTTGATGATCCACGGCTATCCAGTCACCGCGATACCGAGCGGTGGAGCCGTGGAACACGCCCTGCTATTCGCGATCACACGTCAGGAGAGCGGGTTCGACCGTGAAGCGGTGAGCCGGGCAGGCGCGCGCGGACTGATGCAGCTGATGCCGGCCACGGCAAGCGACATCGCCAACAAGATGCAGCTACCATTCTCGGCCGAGCGGCTGACCGCTGATGGTGCCTACAATGTACTTCTCGGGCGGGCTTATCTCGAAACTCTGATCGATGATTTCGGCGGCTCCTACCCCCTCGCGATCGCCGGTTACAACGCCGGTCCCGGCCGAGTTCGGCAATGGCTGCGAGACTACGGCGATCCGCGCGGCGGAAAAATCGACATGGTCGACTGGATCGAAAACATCCCACTCAGCGAGACGCGAAACTACGTTCAGCGCGTGCTCGAAAATTTGCAGATCTATCGCGGTCAGGTCGGCCGCAAGTCAGCCTTTTCGCTGGTGAGCGACTTGGCCCGCTGAGCTGCTAGCGACAAGAGGGAGTGCTCGCGAGCGCTACTTCTGCGCAATCGGAACCAGGTGAGCGAGGCCGATGAACTTCTCGGGATCCTGCGGTTGGCCGTTCACAATCACCTCATAGTGTACGTGGGGACCCGAGGCACGCCCGGTGCTTCCGAGAAGACCGATCTCCGTTTGCGCGTCGACCCTTGGCCCGCCGAAACGCTGCTGCGATGCATGTGCCGCGGACCGAAGCGGCTTCCAACCTGGTAATGCTCAAGCGGCGTCGACAGCGGCGGCGCCTTGGCCAGCCGGCGAATACTGGCGATTCCGTCTGCGATGATGCCCCTGGTGGGTTGATCGGCTCTTGGCGGTGGTACGAAGGGACCGCCTTCGGCACGGTCCACGCCGAATTGCGAAAACAGGCGCGCAACATTGACCCCCGCCGAAGCCAGGACACGTTCGAACTCGCCGATACCCTTGCTGGTTAATTCGACAACACCGCTTGTGGTGCACTTCGCTCGCGGGGTTGTCCGGAGCTCTGACGTCCGCCTGCGCAGGATTTGCCTCGGAGGGATTAGATTCGGACAGCACTCGTTCGACTGGTCTGGCTTCGGCAGCCTGCTTGGATGGCTGCGTCGTCTCGCGCTTCGAAATTTTCTGCTCGAACCCGCGGAGTCTCGTCTCGGTCAATTCGAGCTGACCCGGAAGCGTGTCCACCTGGCTCGCCAGAACCGATGCCCGATCCTCGGCGATCGCGCGCGGTAATGGCAAGCCTATCTCGCAGGTTGGCTATGTCATCCTGTAGGTCAATATTCGCCCTTTCCCCCCGAGCTACAGCCGATTTCTGGTCCCCAACAAGGCGAACGTAGCCAATTTGGTTGATGCCGAGATAGCCAAGTGCGGCGGTCGCTGCAATTACTGCTGCCAAAGCAGAACATTGAACGACCGGTGACAGCCGGATTTGCAATGAAGGGGTTGCTGTTCGAGATTGGATGCGTATTACGGGAAGCGCCCGCTTCCCCGGCTCGATGTTTTGGCAACCATGTCCGCCCCCAAGCGCGGCCGCACGGTGGATGTCCAGGAAGTTCGCCAGGACCAGGTCGCGGCACCGTCAGGCCAAAAGCAGGGTTGGTGGCCGGTTCTCGAAAGAGCGGCAGGGGGCGTCAGGATCACTCCTTTTGCCCGCCGTCTACTATCCAAGATATAACTCAGCCCAGCGTGCTTTATCCAACGTTAATCCCTGGATCTCTGCCTGACAACAATTAATTGTTAATTCTGGCCAATTGAGCGTCTCTCGATCGCCAACCCGTACAGTCTCAAGAGGGCAAAGGGACGACGAACGGTAGTCGACCTGTAGTTCCCCGACGAAGATCCGGCGGCTTATGTCGCGCCGAGATTGGCGAAAAACAGCAGGGTTGGAAGCCCCGTATTTAGCGCAATTTCGCAAGCGGACAGATATGGCTTATGCTGCGTGTCGCTTGACCTCGGGTGTCTCCTCGAGTCGGGGTCAGACGTGAAGCGAGATCTGCTTTGCTTGCTCTTCCTCCGGAGCGAACTGGGTGCGGTAGTACTCCGCAAAGAACCCATCCCGACGCAGCAATTCTGCCAAAGTTCCCTGCTCGACGATGGTGCCGTCGCGCAATACAACGATCCGGTCGCAGCGCCGCACCGTCGACAACCGATGGGCGATGATAAAGGTTGTCCGCCCGGCCATCAGCCTCTCGATTCCAGCCATCACAAGCGCCTCGGTCGTCACATCGAGCGCCGAGGTAGGCTCGTCGAGGATCAAGATCGATGCATCGCGAAGCACCGCACGGGCGATCGTGATCCGCTGCTTTTCCCCCTCCGATAGCGACACGCCCGATTCGCCAAGGAGCGTGTCGTAGCCCGCGGGAAGCGAGTCGATCAGATCATCGATCTGCGCTAGTTGAGCCGCTTGTTCGATCGCCGCGTCGTCAGCCCCAGGTCGGCCGTAGGCAATGTTGTCACGTACCGAAAGCGGAAAAATCAGTGGTGGCTGCAGAACCATCGCGATCTGGTTGCGCAGCGATTTGAGCGTGTACTGGCGGACATCGAGGCCGTCGATCGCGACAGAACCCGCCGACGGGTCGTAGAACCGGGGTAACAAACCGAGAAGCGTCGATTTGCCTGCACCAGTCGGACCGACGACAGCGATCTTGGCCCCTGCTGGTACTTTCAGGTCGACGCCCGTCAGGATTGGGGTGTCGGCGCGATAGCGGAAGCTGACCCCAAACCACGCGACCTCCCCGTGTGCCCCGCCGGGAGAGAAGTCTTGCCTGCCATCCTGAAGATCCGGCTCGGTGTCGAGAATCTCGAAAATCCTACGGGCCCCTACCCGAGCACCCGCGATCAGCCCCCAGCTCTGGGTGATCTGATTGATCGGTGCGTAAAGTTGGGCCAGGTAGGAGATGAATACGATCAGCTGTCCGACCGACAGCGTTCCGGAGATCACGGCTCGTGCCCCGGCGAAGACGACGAGTGCAGTGCCGGCCGCGATTACGAGGTTGACGGTCCCTGAATAGAGGGTCTGCCAGCTGTACAGCCGCAACGTTGCTTGCAGGCTTTCGCGGCTTGCCCCCATAAACCGCCGATGCTCTTCCTCTTCCTTGGTAAATGCTTGCACCAGCTTGATGGATGACATGGCCCATTGGACGAGCGAGTACACCCGGCTCTCGGTCGTGCGCACATCGCCGGCGACTTCGACGATTCTTTTGTTGAACAGCGATATCAGGACGAAGAGAACCGGGACGACCGTCAGTGCGAGCATGGTCAATACCGGATCTAGAGGAAATAGAACGACAAGCATGCCAACCAGTAGAACCAAGGCTGACAGAATAGGCAGCGCGCCGTTCATGATCATCGTCTGGACTGCAAAGCTGTCCGCGGTGATCCGATATAGGAGATCACCCACCCGCTGCCGGCTATGGAAGGCGAGAGACAACCGTTGAAGGTGGGCATAGAGGGCCCCGCGCAGGTCGTTTACCATATTCTGACCGATGCGGATCGCTGTGTAATTGTGGAGCAATGTGAGCGCGCCCGCGCCAAAATGGACGGCAACGATCCCAATTGACGCGAAGAGAAGCAGGCTACCAGGGGACGAAGTGAAGCCCGTTAAGGAGAGCGACCTACCGCCCAGCACGTTGTCGATAACGATTTGTAGGGGCCATGGCTTCAGCAACTCAAAACCAGCGATTAGCAATACCTGGAACAGCGCCCAAGCGATGCTCGACTGATGTCCCTTCAGATAGGGGATGAGCTTCATTACCATAGCTGTACCCGTGGCGCTGGTTTGACAGCTACGAGGCTACTGCTACCCTCGAACAAGGGGGGCTTCAGAGGTTCTTCCGGATGTTCCCGTCGGATCGTCGCTTGGCTCGGGATGACCGAACTGGGGTAGAGTGTGCCGCACCGGTTCGAGCGGCACGAGCCGAGCCTGCTTGGCGACGGTCTCGACAATGCGGTGCATCAATCGGCCAAAGTCGACGAGCTGCCAGCCAATTGCGCCGATATTGACGAATCCTGCAATGCCGATCATGGCCGCTACGTGCGGCCAGCCGAGCATTAGTGCAAGCGCCGCCAACGCTGCATAGCTCCGCAGGAGAAACAGGGCGAGCGCGGATAACCGCATTGCACAGCGAACCCGAAGCACTCGCTTGCTGCCACCGTGATGCTCGGTGCAGACCGTGACCAGCGAGCGGCTGAACAGCCCGCGCGCGATCTTGAGGTCCCAATTGCTCCACCCAGTATCCACCGTTACAAGATATTTGTGTTGCACCAGAAAATCGGTCAGCCCGCCGATTAGCTTCTCCTTCTCGGTGCTGGCCTCGCTCCAATAGGACAGATGGAAGGCACGCTCCGTCCAGAATATCTTGGCGCTCTGCTCGGTCTCGACGAAGCCGATATGGGCTTGCGCGCGCATCTCCTTTGCGCGCCATTTGATGCGCTCCCAGCCTCGCAGCAAAGGGCCTAGATAAATCAACAAAGCGGCGAGCGCCCGGGCTCTCATCCCGGTGGCGTTGAAGCCGCTAAACCGCTTGTCGATCGGCGCCTGCAACGCGCCCTTAACGCACACGACCCAGGTCGCCAGCAACGGGACGGTGAGGAGCCAAAACCACCCGCCCGCCGCGATCCCAGCGAGCGCAAGCGCTAGCGAGGCGGCACTCCATTCAAACGTCAGCGGCATCAGCGCTGTCAGCGATGAAGGCGGCTCGTACATGGTCTGGAACAGGCCACGCCCGAATATTCCGGAATAGATGACGGGCCGGCGCGACAGCAGCAGTGAAGCAGAGAGATCGCCGTAGATGCGGCCAAGCCATTTAGCCTGTCCGAAAAAGTTGAAGCGAAGCGGATGCTTTGCATAGACGAGCGCCTCTGCTTTCCCGTAGCCCCGCTGCTGATTGCAGTAGGCGCTCACCGTGTTACGACGAAAATGCCACACAACGGCGGCCGGGCTGAAGCCAATGACATAGTTGGCATCCTGAAAGCGCCAACAGATGTCCACGTCGTCCCCGGCCGCACGGTAAATCGGATCGAAGCCGCCGAGCCTTAGCAGTGCGTCCCGATTGAACGCCATGTTGCAGCCGGCGATATGTTCGGCGACTTCGTCGCTGATCAACACATGCGTCGGAGCACCCGGCGCGACTGCGACAACCGCCGGGACAAGAGTGTCCTCGGGCGGCGGAAAATTAGGTCCGCCGCAAGCGGCGAGGTTGCTTGCCTCCATTTTGGCGACGAGATAGTTCAGCCAGTCGGGGTCGGCGACGCAATCGCTGTCGGTATAGGCGACAATTTCACCACATGCCGCCTCGGCGCCGACGTTGCGCGCGACGCTCAGCCCCTTGTTGGGCTGGCTGATGATCCGGCAAAAGGTGTGGCGCTCAGCGATCTCGAGGGTACGGTCGCGCGAGCCGTCATTGACGACGATCACCTCGTAATTGGGATAGGTGAGCGTCTCAAGCGAAGCTAGGCACCGATCGATCGTACGCTCGGCATTGTAGGCACAGACCACGACAGAGACCCGCGGGTAGCGAGGTAGGGCGGGCGGCAAAAGGCCTTTGTATTGACCGGAGACTTCGCTAAAGGAAGGTTTCGGTCGGCGCTTGCTATCGACGAGGCCGAATGCCCAATCCTCTATCGGATGCCCTCCCGTAAACCACTCGTCGGTCCAGGCAAAGACAAATGTGCCGGCGACGCCGGCCTCGAAAGCCGAGCGAATCTGCCACGAAAGGATACGCCGCTGTTGCTCCTCGCCCTGACGGATCGAATCGACGCCAAATTCCGTCAATACCAGCGGCTGATCTACCGCGAGATTGTGCAGTCTCGCGACGTATCGACGAAACGCTGTCTCATCGTGAAGGTAGACGTTGAAGCAGACGAAGTCGGTGAAGTCGATCGTAAGATATTCGGTCGATGGGAAGTTGGCATAACTGACGAGTGCTTCCGGATCCTGTTCTCTGACACATGCGACGAGGGATCGCACAAAGCGGCGCACCGCGTCGGCGCCGTGCCAGCGTACGATGTCTGGAGGGATCTCGTTACCGACCAGATAGCCGAAGATAGCGGGGTGGCTGTGACACGCGCGCACCCCGGCGGTTACCGTTTCCCTAATCTCGGCCTCGATCGCAGTGCTGTCGAGAAATGCAATGTGCTGCGACCAGGAAAGTCCAACGAGGATCTTCAAACCCACCCGAAGAGCGGCGTCGAGGAGCCATATTGGCGGCACCGTGAAGACCCGCAGGGTGTTGACCCCTGCTTTCCGCATCAGCGCGAAATCCTCGTTGACCAGCGCGGGTTCGGGAAATTGCTCGCCGTGACTGCCCTGCGAGAAGGGGCCGTAAGTCACGCCCCGAATAAAATGTTTCTGATCCCCGACAAAGAAAAACTTGCCGTGCACTCGGATTGCGCCCAGCGGATCCACTCGCGCCGCTTCGAACGGTGGGGGTCGCGTCGCGACCTCGTCGATTTCGACCGTGGTCATTTGGGAAGCTCCCGGGAGGCTTGCCGCCGCGACGGAGCCCGGCAAAGGCGGCGCCGGCACAACGGGCGTTAACAAAATTCATTCCCTGCGACCGCCGGAGTACGGGCGGCTACCCCGAGCCAGGGAGCGCTTACGCGTTCGCACAACGCTTGTGCCACGCAAA
>Ga0318577_10000200_pt1 | contig 15533 bp, 23 predicted proteins | sample GRESIP089b5f25_FD_203484 | JGI IMG/M metagenome (GOLD analysis project Ga0318577, IMG submission 203484) | Tropical soil microbial communities from Luquillo Experimental Forest, Puerto Rico - GRE.SIPMG.089b5f25 | ecosystem: Environmental > Terrestrial > Soil > Tropical forest > Bulk soil... | reverse complement strand
GTTACTCTCTATGAGGAAGAAATCTCTGACGTTAGTTTGTCGACTTTCTATGTCTTTGACCACGAAAACGCTGGAGCACGTCGTCCCGGCTTACAACTTGCCCAGAGGACACGCAGTCCGCCGAGGCAAGGTTGCGGAGGCTGCGCAACAGACTGCGGAGGCGGAGGCCCCACATGCTGCGCAACCTGCGCAAGCGCCGGCGGGGCCGGAGCTTGCTCATAACCCTCCCGCCTCATGAGGCGCGGCGGATCACGGCGAATATCGCCAAGCTGCCGGAGCCATTGCGCGAAGAACGAGGCTTCCATCTCTCGTTTCCTCAATATTCTTCTGCAAGCATGATCGTGATTACGCGGTGGGTGATTGTTGGATCGGCAGGATCGTCGGAGTGCCAGGTCAGGGTAGGGTCGAAATAATCGATCTTGAAAAAGATCGTGTGGCCTTCGGCTTCGAAGGCGCCAAAGTCGTGCTCTTCGTACGGGTCGTTCTCATGAAAAAAATCGTCGTAGACTGCGATGGTCTTCACGATTCTTGCAACTGCCTCATCGCCGAGGGCGGCGACCCCAATCGTGATGACTGCTGTTTCTACGCCAGTCCCGAGGTTCTGGCGCAGCCGATCGTTGAGAATCTGTTCAATCTTCGACGTCATCATTGTTCGCTCCTAAGAGGGGGAAGGTGGTGGGTCGGGTCGGAAAGCCGTGCCCGAAAAAGAAAGAGGCCCGCACTGGCGGGCCTCTGCGGTACAGGTCGGTCTTGGTTCACGCCGCGTCTGGGCAGATCAAGGCGAGCGCAGATCGGTCACGGCTGATCGGTGGCACTGTGCCGTAGTCGCGCCACCGCAGTTTGAAAGTGTCACCAGCCTTCTCGACCGGTATTGCCTCCCACCACGCCCGCGATGGGCTATCGTCTTTGGCGAGGACGAGCTTATGGAGATCGATGTCTTGCCAATCCGCGGGCAGGGCCGCTTCACCGTTGGCGGCTGGGGTTTGATGTTTGGCCGATTGCGGCTTTAATTGTTTGGCTGCCTGTGGTCCCGGATAGACCAAGCCGAGCCGCGCGCGATGCCGCGTAATCCGGCGAAGCCGCGCGGGTAGTCGCGCCAGCGCAACGTGAACATGTCGTTGGTAACTTCGACGACGATGGCCTCGTACCAACCGTCCGTCGGATCTTCTTCTTGGGCGACGACCAGATCACCGACCCCGATCTCGTGCCAAGTCCGCGGCAGGTTGGGGGACGACCCAGGCGGCCTCGACCCCGCAGCACCGCCGGTTGCGCCGCTCGGCGGCGTCAGCGGCTGACCTAGATTTCCGTTCGGGGCGGCGGCGACCAGCTTGTCGTACAAGTCACGTCGAATGAACGGCACGAATGTCCGGCCGGTCGCGTGAACCCGGCCGACCGGCAGCCGAGCGGCAATCTCGGCAACTCTCGGGTCATTGCTCGCAAGAACGTTGAGCTGCAATTGAGTTGCGGCTTTGATCGCCAGGCTGGCGTGCTCCCTTCCGAACCGGGCTCCCTTCGGTTTGCCGCGGCTATCGATCCCGAACAAAACCAGCGGCGAGGGGCAACTTCTGAGCTGTGTGGAATGGTTCGCTTTAGCGAATATCGATTACCAGCTCGGCCTTGGTGGGCGAAAATCGGCGCGGGCGCGTGGCTAGGTGCAACGTTTCATGGGCGTTTCATGGGCGAAGCAAAAGGCCCATTGAGCTAACATCCTGATACCAATGGTGGGCGGTAGTGGGATCGAACCACTGACCCCTTCCATGTCAAGGAAGTGCTCTTCCGCTGAGCTAACCGCCCCTGCCGTGCGAAGCTCGTGCTTGATCACAGGCATCGCATGACAGCCGAAACAGGTAGAAGACGTGGATGGCCGGAACAGGTCCGGCCATGACGCCGTAAGATAACCGGTTTAGCGTTGCGCGACGTGGAGGGTCAAGGCCAGCTCGCTCGCGGCTGCCCTGTCACATCCCTTGCGCCTTCTTGCGCTTGTCGCACTCGCTCCAATATTGCGGCCATTTCATTCCGGCCGGGATTCTCCCTGCCGCCTTGTCAGACTTCCATTCCGCCCCGCAGGCGCGCTCGCGGGCGATCATGGCTTGTCGGCCGGCCGACCCGGTCGTGGGCTTGGCTGCTGTCGCTGGCGCGGGCGCCGCCGGCGCCGCGGTGGTCGGCGCAGCGCCCGACATGCACTGCTTGGTGAAGTCGCGGTATTTCATCCCGCCGGTCTGGTTTGCCGCTTTCATCTTGTCCCATTCGGCGGCGCATTCCTTCAGGGTCTTGGCCTGCGCTGGACTGGCGCTAGCGGCGAGCGCAGCGGTAAAAACCGCCGCGGCAAGCAAAGAAAATGTTTTCATGACGGCAAAATCTCCTCCATAGGGGCGGGACGAATGTCCCGCCGATCTCTTCGTAACGGCATGCATCGAGGTTAGGACGCGGTGGCGTCAGACACGCATTTCTTGGTGAAGCTCGTCTCCGCTGCGCCATGCAGCTTCTGCGCCGTCGCCTGGTCCTTGCAGCACTTCGTGGCGAAGCTCTTCAGCGCGGCGCCGTGAAGGTTCTTGCCGGTCGCCTGGATCTTGCAGCTATCCTCGGCGAAGGCCGCGGTGACGAAGCAAATTGACGCAAACACAATGGCTATCGTTTTCATTGTCGTCTCCCTTTCATTTCACCGATTGCAATTGGTGGCCGCCGTCAGCTGGCAGCCGGCTGGGTCGATTGCAGCTTGCCGTTGGGGCTCGCTTTGTCGACGGTTTCGGGCAGGTACTGCGCCAAGAGTTTCAATGTTTCATCGACCGGCAGCCCGAGATGCCGAGCGAATTCCTGAACCTGGGAATTGCCGAGAACTGCTTTCAACTGGTCTTCGGTGATCGAAAGATTGCCGCCGGGGCCGAGCCAGGATTGCACCTGGGCACCCAAGCCGCCTTTCTGCAGCGCGGTAACCAGACCATTGAGGTCGTGATACTGCGTCTTCGCTAGAACCGCATTGATGGCAACGGGAAGAGCGGCGGCTTCGATTCCGCCAAGCGCGCCCTCGAGACTATCTAACAGGCCCATGTTACCTCCATGCAAAAGGTCTTCAGCAACCCCCGCTGGAAGTAAGCCCCGACAGCAAGCCTAGTCGAACGCAGCCGATTGCACCAGAGCCTCGCGCCACACCCTGTCGCGTGCCCGCAGTCTTCCCAAACGAAAATCAGATCTTTAATTGGCGAGAGGGCGCGCCATGCTAGGCGCGGCGCGCGCCGCGACCAGGCCCAAACCGGAGACCGAGGCGAGAGCGAGCGAGATCAACACATTGTAACCGGCAAGCGACAGTCCGAGAAAACGCCACGCGGCCTCGTCACAGCGCACGACATGAACGCCGTGCAGCTGGTCGAGCAGCGATCCGCCGCTGCGCAGATCAGTGAGCGGGCCCGAACAGTCGGCGGGGCCGGGCCACCAATGCCATTCCACGCCTGAGTGATAAATACCGAGCACGACACCGCAGCAGGCGGCGATGGCGATCGCGGCAAAGCCGACCGTCAACAGCGCGCGCGGCGCGTGCGCCAGCGCGGCGATGGCGAGCAATAGCGAAAGGGGAATGATCACATGGTAGGGGATGCGCTGCGCGAGGCAGAGCGGGCAGGGCGCGATCTTGACAACATATTCGAAGAACCAGGCACCAGCGAGCGTCGCCAGGCTGACGATGAATATCGCGCCTGCCGCAGCGGCGGCAGGCTCAGTAATCCGATCGGTCCAATTTGCGGTCCAGGTAGATTTCATATGCGCTTCACCGCAATGACTTCGCCCCCGGTATAAGTCGTGCGTGCCGTAAGACGCCCGACGGTGCACTTTGCCAGTCCTGCGGGCGAACGAAAAGCCGCGTGATGGACGCCATCGCCGCGCGACGGTATAGAAGGCCGGCGCCGTCAACCAAAGCCGGCAGGTTCGCCGAGCCATGACTCCGAATCATGGCTCCGACGATGGCTCCGGATAACGGCTCCGGATGATGGTGCAAGCCCGTGTGGCGGAACTGGTAGACGCGCACGACTCAAAATCGTGTTCCGCAAGGAGTGTGGGTTCGATTCCCTCCACGGGCACCACTCAGTGTTCGCAGATGTTCGCCGCCGTACGAAACTCGTGAGAAAACATGAACTTTCAAGGTGACATCTTCGTCGCCATCCGCCAAAGTGTGCCTCAAGCCGGAAAAAGTGTTGGTATCGATGTTGGTATCAACGCCCCGACGAGCGAGGCGATACCAAACAACATGGCGCTCACTGACATTGCGATCCGCCAGACAAAGCCCCGCCCGAAACCATTCAAGCTCACCGATGGCGCTGGGCTGCATCTGCTGGTCGCGCCAACTGGTGCCAGGCTGTGGAGGCTTGCGTATCGATTTGCCGGCAAACAAAAGACGCTGGCACTCGGTGCTTACCCCTCAGTAACGCTGGCCGACGCCCGGAGCGCTCGCGATGCCGCGCGCAAGCTTTTGTCGGCCGGTAGTGACCCTTCTGTTCAGCGCAAGTTGGACAAGCAATCAGCGAGCATCACTTTCCGGTTGATCGGTGGGGAGCTACTCGAAAAACTCAAGCGCGAGGGGCGGGCGCCGCGCACCCTTGCGAAGACGCGATGGTTGCTCGATTTCGCCTTTGCGGCATTCGGTGACCGACCCATAGTCCACATCGCAGCGCCCGAGATTCTTCTCGCGCTTCGCCGCGTAGAGGCGCGTGGCAAGTACGAGTCGGCGCGACGGTTGCGCAGCACCTGCGGGATGGTGTTCCGCTATGCAATAGCGACAGGCCGGGCCGAGCGCGATCCAACCGCCGATTTGCGCGGCGCGCTCACCGCACCCAGCGTCAATCACCGGGCGGCCATTCTGGAGCCCGAAGCTGTCGGGGCATTGCTGCGTGCCATAGATGGCTTCGAGGGTTATAAGGCCACAGCCATGGCTCTGAGGCTGGCCCCGCTTGTTTTTGTCAGGCCGGGTGAACTCCGCCATGCCGAGTGGAAAGAATTCGATTTCGGCAATGCCGAGTGGCGCATTCCGGCAGCAAAGATGAAGATGCGACGCCCCCATCGCGTTCCGCTGTCGGGTCAGGTCCTCGATATCCTGAAGGAAATCGAGCCGATCACCAGTTATTCGCGGTGGCTGTTCCCGTCCGTTCGCAGCGCTATGCGGCCAATAAGCGAAAATACGCTAAATGCCGCCCTGCGCCGGCTCGGCTACAGGTCGGACGAGATGAGCGCGCACGGCTTCCGCTCGATGGCGGCCACGCGGCTAAGCGAAATGGGCCGCTGGAGTCCCGACGCGATCGAGCGCCAGCTTGCGCATCAGGAGCAAAATGCGGTGCGGCGCGCGTACACCCATGGTGCGGAGTATTGGGCCGAACGAGTGGCAATGATGCAAGCTTGGGCCGATTATCTAGACGAATTGAAACTGACGGGAAAAGTCATCCCAATGCGACGCGAAAACTTTTAGGGTTGGCAACGGCCTCTCACGGCGAAAACAGGGGTTCGAGTCCCCTAGGGAGCGCCAATAAAATCAAATACATGCGCTCTAGGCGACTGCTGTCGCATTGCATTTCTCCAACATTTCTCCAACGGCCAATTCGGTCACGGGCAGTCTCGCCGGTGAATCCTTGAAGTGGTTTGCCTGGAATTCTCTGTCCGCCGCTGTTCGTGCTCGTTCGCGGCGACTGTCGGAATTCCCGTAGTTCTATCGAACGACGGCGGATAGCCGACCTGCTTAGGCCCTTCGAGATCACTTCGGAAACTGTGCACATCCCCGGTCTAAAGGACGCGATGGGATACCTTTCGGACGACGACGACACCTTCATCGAAAGCGGCAAGTTCAAATAAACCAGTCAACAGGAGCATGAAGCGATGACCGACGACCGCAAGATAAGTGAACCCCGCGTTTCCGAGAACCAAGACACGGTCACAATCAGAACGGAGCGATTTTATGCGCTCCTTCAAGCCGCCGGACGAGAAATCAATCCGGAAACTGCGGAGGTTGAATGGTGTTACGGAGAAATCTCGGACCCGTATGGCGTTCGTGATGTACCGAAGGAATATCAGTGCTTCGGGCGAAATTATTTTGCGCGCGCTCCTGGCACTAATCTCTGGATTGAATTCGATGACCTGCCCGAAGCGACACGGGACGCTTTATGGAGAAAACACAGTTCAAAGCTAGCGTTTCCAGCAGGTTTGTTCGATGTCCCAGATTTCGATTTCGTCATTGACGGGGACCAATCATGACGATCGATTGCGCCTTTTATGGATTTTTGGCCGCGGACGCCGATGCGCGCACGGCAGCGAAATCCGGCAAGCCATGGGTTCGCCTGCGCGTCGGCGTCGGCCGCGATGATGACATGCAATGGGTCAGCGTCAGCGTGTTCAGCAAAGCCGCCGACACCGCCGCGACGCTGAAAAAGGGCGACAGGATCTCCGTCGAGGGCAGCATCAAGCTTGACACCTGGCGCGGCAACGACGGCATCAAAATCTGCCCGACCACTTTGATCGCTAACGCAGTTTCTCCCGACTGCGGAGAAAAGCGCACTTGTCGCATCAAAGGCTTGCGCCGAGAGTCCCGCCGGTGAACTCCTTCGCACGGCGCGAGCGGGGTTTCGGTTTGCCGCAGCATGCCGCCGCTGCCGGACAAGCCGATCCCGTCGCCCCCAGTATTGTACAGCTGCAGGCCGCGCCCGCTCAATCGCGCCGCGCCTAGAACGAGGCAACGCCCATGACCACGCGCCAAACCCACCTCGACGCCTTCGACATTGACAACGGCGCCCGTGAGATACCGCCTCGGCGGCCGTTCAACGCGCAGCAAAATGGGACCGCCTATGTGTGGAATAGCACCACGCAGGAGTTGCTGCCGATCCTGCCGCGAGATCATCCTAATTTCAGGGAGAACTCGGCACTCCTTGTGGCGGCATTCAGGCGATGGAACGGAGCGGCCAAATGACCGACCAACCGAGAAAGTCGAATGTTAGAACTGCTTCGACAGCTCTCCCAAACCACCGCAGAGAGCTATTTGCGCAGTTGCTGGTGCAGGGCTTCACTGCAGTCGATGCCCATGAAAAAGCTGGGTACAAGCGACATGACGGCAACGCCTGTACTCTCGCAAAGCATCCAGAGGTTCAAGCTCGACTAGAGGAAATTAGAGGCGAGCTAGCCGCCGAAAAAACGGGTTTCCCGTTTGGAACGAGTGCAATTGCCACCAGAGCAAACGTAACCGCCGAAAGTCTCATGGATCAGGCGCAAACGATCCTGGCGTGTGCGATGGAGAGAGGTCAAATGGCGGCCGCCGTTTCGGCGCTGAAGGAAAAAGGCATTTTGAGCGGCAAGCGGATCGAGCGATCCGAAGTCGGCTTGCCGGGCGAATTCGACCACATGAGCGATGAGGAGCTGCGCCAATCGATCATCGATCAGGCGCGCGAACTCGGTTTTATCATGGTTGAGAGCAGTGAGCCGCAGCATTGAAGGGACAGTTCGTAAAAGACCACACCATCGCTTCGTAACCAGCCAATACTGCTTGAATTGCTGGCGGCGCAGCCAGTAACACATTTCTGCTCCGTATTGGATTGCACCAGCAATATAAATCACCGGCAATTTATATTTTGGAATTTCACGATATATATTTTTTTATATTTTCCGATGTTTCCCTTACGTCGCCGTCCGCCGCGCTTCATCCTTTTTGGCCGCCGATCGTCGGCGTCCCATTATCTCTGATGCGGCCACGCTTGCGGTTGCCTACATGCCTGACGGTTTTGTCGTGGACGGGCCACTCGGCTGTGGGCTTGCCCGGCGGGCCGTTCCGAAGTTTGGATTCTGCTGTTTGCAGGCTGCTACAAGCTGCGGGTCAATTTGCGGCAAAGGCTTTACGCCCTGCACCCCCTGTGGCGTGCCCACCATGATTGGTCGGATGCAGTCCACCACGATCCCAATGCCGCTCTTGGCACCGTTGCGAACAAAACCCGCCTGTTGGCATGCTGCAGCGATCTGGGCGCACGGGCCAGCCCTCTTCGGCACTGGTTGCACGGGCGCTGGTTGGCTGGGAGCAGCCGGCGTAGGCGGAGCAGGCTGTGCCAACGATGGGCTCAACAGCCCCACAAGGAAAAGACCGGTCAGTATGGTGGTTGCGCGCATGACTGTGCTCTCTAGCCGAAGTCTGCAAAGACGTTAGCAGCTAAAGCCATTTAAGAGCGCGAGCTGCTCAGTAGCAGCTTCGTACCCAGGCATAACCGTTCCACACGACTGGACACGGCGGGGGAGGCGGTGGTGCGTAATAGCCATAGGGGTAATAGGGTCGTGATGCGATTGCGCTCCCGACGACGGCGCCGGTTACGACCCCGGCCGCCACTCCGCCCCAAAACGGACCGGGCCCCCAGCGCCCCCACCACGCATTCGCTGGGCTCAACGTTGCCATCGCTGTTGCGCCGACGATTGCTGCCGCCACGAGAGCGTTCCGAATTTGGCTCATACCATCCCCCCAAGACCTGAATGAATTTATACCTGACACGTAACTGGAACTGACTTACGAGAGCGTGGAGAGCACATTAATTCGCAGACATGTTTTTGATCCTCCGGGGTCACGCCCTGATCGCGCACGATGTAACAGGCGTCCAATTCGTCGACAGACCAGGGCGGCGGGAAGTGACGGGCGGCCATTCGTTCCGTGTGAATGGTCCCTCCTGCGAGGCGCGCTATTGCAGAACTGAGCGACCGTTGGCGATAGCTTCAGCTAGGGCCCAAGTTTCAGCTAGCTTGTCGGTTGCGCGCTGCCTGGCCAGCATGTCCCATGTTGTGGCCATCTCGAGAAAGTGCTGCCAATCTTCCGGCTTTGCCGCCGACTTCGCCAGCCTGCGGCATTCCTCAGCACGGCTTGTGCAATCGATCGAGGTGTTCATGAGATCCCCTCACCCGATGCCATGAGAACAAATTAGCTGAGGAGCGTCAGTGGCCCAGGCGACTTATGCCCAAGATACGCGCCAGCTTTTGCATTTTCGGCGTACCCTTGTGCCTTTTAGATCACGCTTTTGGGCCAAGGGTTGGATCGCGGCCCGGCCTGCGCGGTCGCAGGATGCTGCCGCCTTGGCTGCGATTACTAAGGCCGATTCGGTAGGCTGGCGGCTGTACGGAAAAACCCCTCGCAAAATCGGCTTCGCACCCTCAGTAAAATCAGCATGTTCTCAGTGTTGTGAATGCGTGCGTAAAAACGAGTGTTTTTCCTTACGACCTATGCTATGGTAGTGGGCGTCAACTTCGGGGGTTCTCATGAAACGTGCCGTTCTCTACCTGCGGGTTTCGACCATCGACCAGACCACGGCCAACCAGGAGCGGGAGCTGCGGGAGGTTGCTAGCCGCATGGGCTGTGAGATCGTCCGCGTCTACAAGGATCACGGTATCAGTGGCGCTAAGAGCCGGGATGGGCGGCCAGAGTTTGACCGGCTGCTGCGCGATGCCGCTCAGCGCAAGTTCGATATGGTGATGGCTTGGTCGGTGGATCGGCTTGGCCGCAGCCTGCAGGATCTCATTGGCTTCCTATCCGAGCTGCACGCTCTTCACATCGACCTGTTCCTGCACCAGCAAGGCTTGGACACCACCACGCCGAGCGGCAAGGCCATGTTTCAGATGATGGGTGTGTTTGCCGAGTTTGAGCGGGCGATGATCGCAGAACGAGTCCGCGCTGGGCTTCGGCGGGCCAAGGACGAGGGCAAACAACTTGGGCGGCCTCGCATAGCGGCCGACGTTGAGCGGCGCATCAGCGCGGCTCTGAAAGCTCGCAAGGATACTGGCGACAGCGTTCGCAAGATCGCCGCTCGCTTTGGCATCGATCCATCCACCGTGCAGCGGATCGCCCGCCCTTTCGTCGGCGCGGTCGCGTGAGGCGGACAGCACACAAATGAAGCCCTCCACCCCGATGTCCGCTTTACCCACAGAAGCGGACACTGGAACTCAGTCGTGGAATGTCCGCTATGTGCCAAAAGCAGACATTCGATGTAACGCTGCAAACCGAAACGGGCGCTAGAACATCGTGTTGTTGTTGGCAGATTTCTCAGGGACCGGCTGGATGACATCCCAATGTTCGACGATCTTGCCGTTTTCCAGCTTGTAGATATTCACGATGGCATTACCGCGCGAGCCCGGTGTAGGCACGCTGTGGACATGGTGGATGACGTAGTCACCGTCTGCGAAGACGCGGATGACGTCGCTGTGTGCGTCGGGAAACTTGTCGCGCAGGAGCGCGATATAAGCCTTGAGCCCTTCCGGCCCGTCGGGGGCATTGGGATTGTGTTGCACATACCGTGGTCCGAGGAATTTCGTGGCGGCCTCGAAGTCCTTCTTGTTGACGGCTAACTCGTAGAATTCCGCCACCGCCTTCTTGTTGGCTTCCATCTGCTCAGCACTGGTGGCGTGAGCCGCTGGGGCGAATGCGATGGACGCGGCGATGCAGAGCATGCGGAGCATGGCGGGCCTCCTTGGGGACAATGATCTGAGCTGTGATTACAGCAGGGTTTTGTAACGGGCGAAACGGGCTCAGCGAGCCACACATGTCTTGGTTACGAAGGGAAACGTTGCGGCACCTCGGATCAATGTCCGCTTTTCCGCCAAAAGCGGACATTGGAACTGAGCCGCTAAATGTCCGTTTTGTGCCAAAAGCGGACATTGGCGCGGCTACTCGATCACCTCGTCGGCGCGTAGCAGCAGCGATGTCGGCACTTCGATGCCGATCGCCTTTGCGGTCTTGAGGTTCACCATCGTTAAGAATTTCGTCGCCTGCTCGACGGGGAGGTCGGCGGGTTTTGCGCCCTTGAGAATCTTGTCCACAAAGGTCGCTGCATGACGCCACATTTCCAAAAAATCGATTCCGTAGGCGGTAAAGCCTCCGGCCTGTGCAAATTCCGTGAAGCCACACGAAGCGAGCCGGTATTTCAGAGCAAGCTTCGCGCAGGCATCAGAATTGTAGATAAGCAGCGGGTCTTCCGTGATCACAACCGCGCTTACCGGCTTGGTAGCCATCGCCGCGAAGGCACCGTCAAAGTCAGTCACGTCGTGCACAGCATATTCCGCAAGCTCCACCCTGAGCGATTGGGCGGTAAGTCTGATGGTGGAAAGGATCGGCTCATGCATAGGATTCGTGGGATTGAACAAGACACCCGCTTGCGTTAGGCGAGGTATCGCCTCCTTAAGCAGTTCAAGCCGTTTCGCATTTAGTTCCGGGACGAAGTACGACGTTCCTGTGACGTTGCCGCCCGGTCGAGCAAGACTCGAAACCAGACCTACAGCCACAGCATCACCGACTGTTGCAAAGACGATAGGGATTGTCGTTGTTGCGCGCTTGGCGGCCGAAACGCCAGGTGTTGCGTATGTGACAATGACGTCGACTTTCAGATCAACCAGCTGTGCAGCTAAGTCCGTAAGTTGGTCGTATTTGCCTCCTGCGAGCCAGCGGGTTTCGATGACGAGGTTCTTACCCTCGACGTAACCGAGCGCAGCAAGAGCCGCCCGAAAGGCGTCATAGCGAGTAGCTTCCGCTGAAGGCGAGCCCAGGCTTAGATAGCCGATCCGATAGACTCGGTCGGCCTGCTCCGCCCGTGCCGCAAACGGCAATGCAACAGTCGAACCAGCGATTCCCTTGATGAAATCACGTCGTCGCATTGCACTCCCCGGCATTGGAGGAAGCATCGTAGCGGGTAAAACCCGTTCGCTGGAAGTGCTCGGGTCCGAGGGTCTGCAATGTCCGCTTTGGGTCATAAGCGGACATCGGAGCACGTCCAACCAATGTCCGCTTTACCCCCGAAAGCGGGGACGCGATTGGCATGTCCGCTTTGTGCCAAAAGCGGACATTGCCGGGCCGCCATTTTAGCGACGGCCCTCGGCCCAACGGCTCCATTCACGATTGCCAGTAACGATGGATCCTAGTTCCTATTCGCCGCTGCAATGAGGATGCTGCGCGGCGGACGAAGATTTTTGTCCTGTGCCAGCCTAGTCTGTGCCACGCCAGCATCGGCAAAGGCACGACTCGCGGTTTAAAGACCTGTTCCGCGTAACCATCATCGACCGGGCAAACATTGCTGTTTGCTAGTTTGAACCATTTCGTCGCCAGCTGGTCGACCGTAAAGTAGTTCCCGTCAAGATTTATTGAAAGAAAGAGCCGACAGTGCTGCGAAATCCACCTCAAATATTGTTGCGCAATCGTCGACGTCATTTCAGTCAGCGAGTCCGTATTCAGAGCTAGGCCGTACTTTCGATCCGGAAGCTGTTCCAGGAGTCTGATACGGCCGCTCGCTAGTCTGGGATCGTCGGCCGGTAGCCAGATCTTATCAGGACCAAGCGCCTTTCCGAGAAAACACGCCTGCACCACTATCCCGATCGGCAGATCAACGGTCGTGTAGTCGGTAATCCCGGCTGAATAAGCGTAATAGGCTGTCCGACCCGCGCCCGGGCCTATCTCAATTATGGAACGGTCGTCCATATTGGCGAGATGCGTCAAAGCACGCCACGTGTTGTAAAGAGCCAGTATGGCCCGATAGCTCGCAGTCCCCCGTGAGGTCACCAAGCCTAATTCTGCCGGAAAATTTGGAAACATAATGCGTTGCCCGAGTAGCATATCGAGGCTACCCAAAGTATTTTCGTCATCCATTGATGGTTGCACGTCGCATTCGCGAGCGAGAAGCGACAGCTTTTTGTTGGCCGCAATGCGAAAATGGTCCGCGACTGCCTCTTCATCAAATGATCGAAGACGATCTCCCGCCAGCATATAAAGCGAAGGAATCGTTTGTTCAGATGGCTGCCCGATGGGTGGCAGTTGACCAAGAATGCTGTGACAAAGCGGGTCAACACCTAAAAAAAGATCGCTTGACACTGGATTACTGAAAATATTTCGCAGTTCGACATCAGTCCCCGCCAAAAGCGCAGCATGCACAGGCGCCCGTCGCTGGTCGATAGTTTCCCAGATCCTGCCGTAACGTCCGCTCACGGTTGTGAGCGCAAGCTTATAGCTGCGCCGGACGCGTTCAAGAAAAGATGCCGATAGGTAGTCGGTTCTCCACTCCGTCATTGATGCCTTCGTTGTCGTGCCACCCACTGCGCGCGACGCCACGCCCTCTCACTCCGGTTCGCCGGGAGCGGACGCGAGGCTCCAGCCGCGCTGGCTTCGCGCCGCCTCGTTGCCGCGCAGACGGCAGCATCGTATCGGGTTAAAATTTGCTGCTGAAGGGCGGGCCGATGTCCGCTTTGGGTCAAAAGCAGACATTGCGGATCGCCTGCTCCATGTCCGCTTTACCCCCGAAAGCGGACATCAGTCTGCTTTGTGCCAAAAGCAGACTCATGCAGTGCAACAAAAAAACCTCTCATTCGATGACCTCGTCGGCAAGCGCAAGCAGCCTGTCCGGAACGGTGATTCCCAGTGTCTTGGCCGTTTTGCGGTTGATAACAAATTCGATTTTCGTGGACTGCTGGACAGGCAAATCGGCTGGTTTCTCGCCCTTCAGGACACGAGCGGCGTAGCTGCCGATGACACGGTAGGCCTCAGTGATACTCGCCCCATAGCTCATCAAGCCACCTGCGACTGCAAAGTCTGGATATTGGTAGATGCTCGGTATCGCGTGCTGATTAGAAAGCGCGGCGAGTTCCGCAATGATACTGGTGAAAAATGCATCGTTTCCAATTAGCAACGCACCGGCTCCTATTTCATTCGATTTTGTAAACGCTGCAACGAGTTCTTCTTGGGTGCTTGCTTGCAAAGTATGCATTTGAACGCTCAAGCGATTAGCCGCGGGCTGCAGTTCGGCAATCAAAGGCCCAGAGGAAGGTCCAGTTGGGTTGACGAGAACGGCGATGTTCGTCGCGCTGGGCACCATTTCGTGCAGCAATTCCAACCTTTTTGCTCCCGCCGCGGTGTTAAGGGTTGTTACGCCCGTCAAGTTGCCGCCCGGACGGGAAAGGCTATCAACAATTCCAAGCTTCACCGGATCAGAACCGACAAAGAAAATTATTGGTGTAGTCCCAGTCACTGACTTCGCAACGACTGCTCCAGGCCCATTAGAAACGATGAGGCGAACTTGGCGATGTACCAGTTCAGTGATTATTTCGGATAACTGTTCGTTGTGCCCCTCGGCAGTGCGATACACGATTGTCACGTTGTGACCCTCGACATAGCCGCTTTCATTTAAGCTAGCGACAAACGCGGCCCTAGTCTGTTTGGGCAGCTCCGCGGCTTCAACGAAACCAATCACTGGCATTGCGGTCTGCTGCGCTCGCGTGGCGATCGGCCACACCGTTGCGCCACCGATCAGCGCTATGAACTCGCGCCGCCTCATTCGATCACCTCGTCGGCGATGGTGAGCAGCTGTTCTGGAATGTTCAGGCCGAGCGCTTTGGCGGTTTTGAGATTGATGACCAGATCGAACTTGGTGGGCGCTTGAACCGGAAGGTCCTCGGGCTTTGCACCTCGAAGAATGCGGTCAACATAGGTTGCCGCCTGCCGGTAGATGTCAGAAAAATTCATTCCCCAAGATATCAAGCCGCCGTTGATGGCAAAGGTGCGGAAAGCAAATACCGCAGGTAGTCGGGACTGATTGGCCGCTGCAATGGTCAGGTCGCGATGCAGAATAGTTAAGCCGTCAGGCACAACGATCAAACCGCGATCCGGGGCATTGCCGAAGCCCGCGATTGTGCTTTCGATTTCCGCAGCTGTTCGCACGAGCCCAGGAACCACCTTCACACCATAAGTTGGACCGAGCCCCTCCAAGAATTGTGAAAGTCCAACAGCGCCAGTGTTCCCTGGGTTAACGATCACCATTACATTTGAAATGCGAGGCTCGATCTCTTTGAGAGCATCCAGCCATTTCCCGGCAAACGAGAACTCGAAATTGGTGAACCCCGTGGCGTTGCCGCCAGGATGTGCGAGGCTCGCGACAAGGCCTTGCCCAACCGGATCGGCAACGAACGTAAACACTATGGGTATTGTACGGGTTTCTTGCTTCATCGCTCGCAAGGATGGCGAGCCAAGCGTTACGATGACATCCGGGGCCATGCCGACAAGCGCCGCCGCGGCACCCTGGAATTGAGCGGCGCCGGTGATTCCGAGCCGAGTGTCAATCCGGATCGAGTCATCCCCCCATCCCAACTGCTGCAGTTGCTCGCGAAACGTTGCAATGAGCGGCTGCATTTCCAATTCGGAGAAATCCGACAATATTGCGATGCGCCGCGGCACCGCCGGCTGCTGCGCGTGCGCAGCCAGCGGCCATGTAACGGCTGTACCAGCAACGACTTTGATGAAATCGCGGCGCCGCATTTGCCTGCCCCAAGGCTTAGGAAGTACGCCAGCAATGACTGATTACAGCAGGGATTTGTGACCGGCGAAATGGGGTTCAGGGACCAGTTTGCACGGCAGCAATCCTGAGCTGCTCATGTCCGCTTTGGGTCAAAAGCGGACATCAGGGCATGTCCGTGTCATGTCCGCTTTACCCCCAATAGCAGACGTCGATTGAGCGTGTCGGGATGTCCGCTTTGTGCCAGAACCAGACATCGAGGAGTCAGCTTCCAGCGGATAC
>Ga0318577_10000188_pt1 | contig 15938 bp, 15 predicted proteins | sample GRESIP089b5f25_FD_203484 | JGI IMG/M metagenome (GOLD analysis project Ga0318577, IMG submission 203484) | Tropical soil microbial communities from Luquillo Experimental Forest, Puerto Rico - GRE.SIPMG.089b5f25 | ecosystem: Environmental > Terrestrial > Soil > Tropical forest > Bulk soil... | reverse complement strand
CAAGGGGCCTCCTTCGTCGTAACAACGTGAGCACCCCGAGCATGCGCGCTCGGAACGGACACGAGGAGCGGAGGCCCCGCTCCTTCATGACATCAGAGCAGTTTCAGCCCTCTGACCTGGGGCGGCAGAGGGGTTCAAATCCCTCCGCCACCGCCAAAGCTGTGGGCTTTCAGGGGCGGTGGACTCATTACCGGCCTTGAAGGAGGGCGATGAATGAGAGCAAAGTATCTGCAGCATTAGCAGTTTCACTGGCGTTGATGGGTGAGCGTGCCATTTAAACGTGTTGACGAATTGAAGCCCGGAGACAAGATCCGCATGAAGGTCGGGCACGCTACCGTCATAGCCGCCGAGCCTCTCGAGGACGGCCGCACCCTGCTCACCTTTGCCTACGGAACGAGGGGCGCCGCGGACAACGATCTCACCGTCGATGTCCTAGACGATGACGAGTGGGGTTGGGAAGACAAGGACCATAAATGATTCCGGCGAACCCCTTCGCTATCCGCGGCCGGCTTTCGCCTACGGAATGAGGCCCCCGATGAGCTCGTAACCCGTCGTTGCGAGGGCCTCCCCGACGGGAAGAACACCGCCAAACACGATCAAGAACGGGAGCAGCGCCACGTCCGCGGCGATCGGATCGCCTACTGCGGCCAAAAGGTTGCCGGTCGCAAGGTTACTGAGGAACAGGCTGGCGTCGTAAGTCTGCGCCGAGGCACCAATGGCAAGCGCGGTGTCTACCGCCGGAAGCACGGTCGAGACGTCTGTGGAGGCAACGCTGGTGAGCGTGTTGACAATGTCTGCGGGCGACGATGTCAGAGTTATCGGAGTAACGGGGACGTCCGCGTTGTAGAACGTGGCCACCGCCCCTAAGAGTTGCGACAGGGTCGGGTGCTCGCCGGGAGTAAGCCCGAACGTGTATGCCGCATCGATGAGCCCTCGCAGCGACGAATAGTTCGTCAGCTGCCCCGTTTGCAGATCCGAGATTGCGTTGTGGACTCCCTCCGGTATGCCCTGGGCCAGGGCGGTGACGACAGTGGTCGGGTTGATGTTCGTCGGGAACAGCCCGAAGGGCGTCGGCACATTCGGGGGCCCCGGAGACCAACCCTGGGTGGTGCTGCCATAGCCCAGGTCAACCAGCACCGTGAGGTCGGGTTGCACCAGGTCGGCCAGCGGGTTCCCGAAGGGAATCCACCGCAGCGGTTCCAGCAGCGGCAGGTTGTTGGTGGGGATCATGTAGTACGTGGTGTTGCCGTAGGTGCCCAGATCGGTGGCGCCGGAAATCTGCTGCGGCGTGAGGTTGACGTACGCGGTGTGATCGAAGGCGATGCCCAGGTAAGCATTCAGGTCCGACAGCACATTGATCGGGTACTGCGGGAAGTCGGCGAATCCGTCGTACTCCTTGGTGTATATGGAGGTCGGGTAGAGACTGCTCGGGGTAGCGCCGGTGAGGTTGGCCGTCACGCCGAGACTCGGGATGGACCCGCCAACGAAGCGTTCGAGAAAGCCCGCCGGTCAATGCCTGCACGAACTGCGTGTGGAACACCGCAGCCTTAGCGCTAAGCGCCTGTTGGGCGTGACCAGAAAACAGCGACGCGATCGCCGCCGACACCTCGTCACCAGCGGCGGCCACCACCGCGGTCGTTGGGACGGCCGCCGCCAAATGCGCGGCACTCAGCCTCGAGCCGATGGCCGCCAGATCCGACGCCGCCGAAGCCACAAACTCGGGGACCGCCACCACATACGACATCGCTTCTCCCGCCCGTCGTCGACACCTCACCGCATCACACGAAGTTGAAAGGCATCGCGATTCCGGCAAAAATTACGACGTTTCGCAGCACCATTGGCCGACAACGCTTTTCGACACGCGTTTAACAAACGACCCGAAAGCGTTGCGCCATAACGAGATTGCTCGACGTACTAGGAGCCTTTACGGCGTGTATTGGGGACAGTATGACGCGGCCGAAGTCCGCACCAAGAACCTCACGTCGTCGTCCGTCATGCCGTTCCGCTCGTGTGACTGGGCCGTATTGACGATCGAATCCATGCTGCGGCCCTGTGCCAACAGACCGCAGATCTTGTGACCCATATTGATCAGGCCCTGATCGCCCTTGGAGTTTTCGATCCCTCTGTTGTGGAGCGCGTCCAGGAACGCGTTGTCGTTGTCGTCCGCGTGAGCGGGCGGAATAACGATGGGGGAGAGGATCGCTGCCAGCAGCGCGACAGTGCGCTTCATGACCCGCATCGTAGTGGGGCCCGCTCATGGGGTGGCCCGCGGGCCGCGCGAGCTATGCCGATTTTCTTCCCTGCTTAGTGCTGGCCCCGGCGGCCGCTCGCTCTTCAAGCAACTGGTCGATTAGCTGGGTACTGGGCATCGGGTCGCACATCACGCGGGCCACGCGCCAGGCGCGCGACAACAACCGGAGGTCAGCGTCAATGGCCTCGATGTCGCGCATGATGTGGACAGTAAGCGTGCGCGTGTCGTGGCACACTTCACCCTTTGCCGGCTCGTGTCCTAGGCTTGCTGCCCGCCGGTCAGCGTCCGAACCGCTTGAAATTCGCTGTCCCGATAGGGCCGTCCATCGGGCAGCAGCAGGTCGTGGAACCACACTTTCGGGGGCGCGGCGTACGGGTGATCCCAGGAGTCCCACGGGAAGTAGGTCTGGGTCTTTCCAGCGACAAAACCCCAGTTGAAGGCACCCACGTTGTGCCGCTTCGCAACGGGCAGCACTCCCTCAATAGTGCTGCCCTGGGGCCGAGCCATGTACTCGGTGCAGATGATCGGCCGTCCCAGCGGGGCAAGTTCAGCGATCCGGGACTCAAAGGTCGCGGGCTCGGCATAGGAGTGAAACGTGATCACATCGGCGTTGTCCAGCTGGATTTGACTGATTGGGCTGCGGCCCGCCGGCTCGCCCCAGTTACCGCGCCACACACCACTCGTCAGAGGTTGGCTGGGATCAACCGAGCGCGCCCAGCGGAAAACCTGGGGGAGTAACTCGGCGACGCGGTCCTGCTTGTCTTTCCTTTCCACACTGCGATACACGCGCGCGGGATTGTCGGGCTCATTCCACAGATCCCAACCCAAAACGCGATCATCCGTGCGGAATTGGGTCAACACGCCCGTTACGTAGTCGTGCAGCAGGCGGGTGTAGCGGGCGTCACCAAGGTGTTCGGCGCCGGGGCTCTGCACCCAGCCCGAGTTGTGGACGCCGGGCCGCGGAGCGCGCTGCGGACCCAGTTTGGGAAAGGGGTCCCAACAGGAGTCGAAGAAGACGAACAGCGGCTTGATGCCGTGGCCCGCCGCGATGGCGACGAACTGCGCGAGACGCTGTTGGAAGCCGGATGGATCCTGGGCCCAGAGCAGGTCGTGGAGAAAGACTCGCACGCTGTTGAACCCGTATGACCTGGCCCAGCCCAGCTCGGTATCGATGCGCCGCGGGTCATAGCTGCCGGGCTGAAACATCTCGAGCTGATTGATGGCGTTTGAGGTGATGAAGTTCGCGCCGACGAGCCATCCCTGCGCTTGATACCAGCGGTTGGCGCGGTCGGCGGACCACCGGGTCGCTTCCCCGGAGGAGCGGGGCGGTTCCGCGATGGCGCGGGGCGTTTGGGCCAGTGCCGTGCCTACGGCCAGCAGCAACGGTAGCTTGAGGGCCGTTCGGCGTTGCACGAAGTGAAGATAAATTTCCCGGGCGAAGTGTTTAGTTATGCTTATCGGTGCGTCGCAAAATTGTTATCTTGTTGTGACCAGGCGGTATTCAAGGCAGTCGGTCACGCGATCGCATCGTTACCCGCGCAACCTGTCCGTGATCCCCTGGGCTGTTGCAGGATTCGGACGAGACGCTCAAATGCTAAGTGGCTCAGGCGTCCAGGAGCTCACGACCAGCGGTAGCGAGACGCCCTCACCCCCACTCGTCACGTCAATCACCCAGCGGCCATCGCAAGCCAGCATTACGTCGATGCCGAAGAAGGCGAATCCCGGAAATTCTCCGACGGCGGCCTCGGGCGCCTCGAACCACTCGGATATCGGCTCGTCGAGCGTCGGAGGCCTGATCTCCACATCAACCCGTCGGTCCGAATCCTCGGCATCCGGCCGCGTCAGCACCACAAGTACAAACCGGGCCAACCGGTCGGGCCCGACCGTGTACCTGGAAAGCACGCCGCCTTGGACGTTGAGTTTGTTATCTACCGTCGCAGCCGCTTCCGCCAGGAAAGCTCCGCCAACTATCACAGGCAGAACCTAGCGCAGCTTGCGGCCATAATTGTCCTTAACGCCGCCGGTGAACATCATGATCGCGTCGACGATGGCCCATACGCTGGCACCCAGCAGAATCGGAAAGCCAAAAAAGCAGAACACGGTGAAGACCGTGCCGAAGAGCCCCAGACACAACTGAGCAACCGCAATCTGAGTCGAGTCGATATAGAAGCGGCCGATGCCGAATACGCCGAGGAACAGTTGCAGCAGGCCGGCCGTCACGGCGGACTTATCCGACAGCGGTACGCCCGTGGCCGGATCGCGCCCGAACGGCGCGTGGGGATCGACCGCCTGCCCCGGATAGCCGGGATATGCGGGATAACCCGGGAATTGGGGCGGGTAGCCGGGTTGCGCCGGGTATCCCGGTTGCGCCGGGTATCCCGGTGGTGGCGGCAGCTGGGGATTCTGCGGTGATCCATAGCCTTGCGGCTGCCAGCCCCAAGGGGGCTCACCGGAGGGGTAGTCGGGCGGGTTCGGCGTGGCCATTGGGTTGAGTGAACTCCTGCGGTCCGGGGGTCTGCAAGCGGATGGCGAATTCCCTTCAAACTTCACCCCCAAGAGCGCGATACTGAGCGAGTGCCTGATCGCAACGTGCTGGGCGGTTCGCTGAGACAGTGCGGCACTGATCCAGTCACCGGCTTCTACCGGGACGGATGTTGCTCGAGCGGTCCCGAAGACCTCGGCCGACACACGATCTGCGCGGTAATGACGGCCGAGTTCCTGGAGCACCAGCGTTCCATCGGCAACGACTTGTTGACGCCGGTTCCCGAGTACAGGTTCCCCGGCCTCCTGCCCGGCGACCGCTGGTGCGTCACCGCGTTGAACTGGCTTCGCGCTCACAACGACGGCTGCGCGGCGCCCGTGGTGTTGGCGTCCACCCACGAGCGCACCCTCGAAGTGGTGCCCCTCGAGGCGCTCTTGGAACACAAGGTCGACGTTCCCGACGACCTCGCTAACCTGTAGAGCCCGCGACTTGCACCGAGCCGACATCGACTTCGACGACCTGACATCGCCCAAGCTGACCGATGTCCAGCGTCAGATCCTGGAGTTCACCGAGGCCAAACACGTCGACCTCGACATCGATCGGATGCTTGCCGAAGCCGTCGAGCAAGCGGGAGCCGACGACCTGGACGACACGGACGGCTTCGGGGACAGGCTGAGCGCACACGTCGCCGCGATCGAGGCCGACGACGGCCTGACCCAGCTCACCCGCTCCTCGTTGCGGCAACGAGTCGTTCGCCTGCTGCGCAACCGGCTGTCGTTGATCGAGCTCGTCAAGCGGTACCCCGAAATCGAATCGATCCCGATCGAAAAGCCGTTCATCGTCGTCGGGATGCCGCGATCCGGTACCACCCACCTGGTGAACCTCATTGCCGCCGATCCACGCCGGCGCGCGCTGCCGTACTGGGAGAGCCAGGATCCGATACCCGCGCGCGGGCAGGGCCCCGACATCTTCGGCGTCGACCCCCGCTACGCGCGCGCCAAGTCCGAGCACGACGCGCTCATGGTCAGCGCGCCGGTGGTGGCCGCCATGCATGACCGGTTCCCCGAGGCGATCGAGGAGGAGGTCGAACTCCTCGACTTGGACCTGGCCGCCTACGTCCTGGAATGGCATGCGCGCGTTCCCGATTGGCGCGACTTCTACCTGGGCCTCGACCAGACCCGGCACTACGCATATATGAAGAGGGTGTTGCAGGCGCTGACATTCCTGCGCGGCCCGCAGACGTGGGTACTGAAGAGTCCGCAGCACTGTGAGCAGCTCGGCCCGCTGATGGCGACGTTCCCCGACGCGACGGTGGCTTTCACCCACCGCGACCCCGTCGCGGTGGTCCAGTCGGCGATCACCATGATGGCCTACTCCGACCGACTCCGCCGGACCGGCATCGACCCCGACTGGCTGCTGGACTACTGGAGCGACCGCGTGCACCGGCTGCTCGGCGCGTGCGTGCGCGACCGCGACCTGGTGCCGGCCGAACGCAGCATCGACATCGGCTTCCACCACCTCAACGGCAACGAAATGCCGCTACTGGAAAGGCTTTACGAGTGCGGCGGGGTCCAATTGACACCGAAGGTGAGCGCACGCCTGCAGCGCTACCTGGACGGCAATCCGCGCGGAAAACACGGACGCATCCGTTACGACCTGCAACGGCACTTCGGCATCTCGCCCGACGAACTCCGCGGGCGGTTCGACTTTTACTTCGACAGATTCGACGTCCGGCCCGAATGAATGGAGTCAACAGCGATGTTCGAACCGATCTATCGCAGCAGGCCGGGCGCGGACGCCATGCGCCCGGCGACCGCCGAGAAGGCCGAGGAGATCGCACCGGGACTGTGGTGCTCGCCGGGTCTGTCGAACGCCTACCTGCTGACCACCCCCGACGGGCGGGTGGTCATCAACACGGGGATGGGCTTCGAGGGTCCGGTGCACCGCGCCAACTTCGACGCCGTCGACTCCTCGCCAGTGCGCTACGTCATCTTCACGCAGGGCCACGTCGACCACGTCGGCGGCCTGGAGAGCGTACGCGACCCCGATACAACGGTTGTCGCGCAAGCCAACTGGACCGCGTGGCGGGACGACAACGAGCGCCTCATCCCGTACCGCGCCAACCGCAGCGCGTTCGCCTTCAAAGACACCCTGGCGACGGGCATCCAAGCGATTCAGCGGCGTCTCGGTACCAAGCGGCTGCCCGGCCAGAGTGTTCCCGTCGTCGATCTCGACTTCGAGGACACCCTTACCTTGGACGTTGGCGGTCGACGGATGGAGCTGATCTCCGTGCCCGGCGGCGAAACGACCGACTCGCTGGTGGTGTGGCTGCCCGACGAGCGGATCTGCCTGTGCGGAAACACCTTTGGGCCGATATTCGGACATATACCCAACCTCGTCACCATGCGTGGCGACCGGTACCGCGACGCCCTGACTGCCATCGCATCGGTGGAGCGGGTGCGCGATCTGCGGCCCGACCTCCTGGTGACCGGTCACTTCGACCCGATTGCGGGTGCGGATCGCATCGATGCCGAGTTGACCCGGCTGCGCGACGCGATCCGATACGTCCACGACCAGACCGTCGCCGGAATGAACGCCGGCAAAGATGTCCGGACCCTGATGCGCGAGATCACGTTGCCGCCGGAATGCGAAGTGGGCCAAGGCTACGGAAAGGTCGACTGGGACGTGCGGGCCGTGTGGGAGAACTACTCGGGCTGGTTCCACCACCGGTCGACCACCGAGCTCTATCCGGTCGGATTCGACGAGGTAGCCGCAGACGTGGTCGAGCTGGCCGGCGCCGACGCCCTCGTGCAACGGGCGCGCGAGCATCTCGCCGCAGGTCGTCCGGTGCACTCGATTCACCTTGCCGAGCTGGTGCCCCGAGACCATGCGGGGGCGCGCGAAGTCTTGACGGACGCTCATGAAAGGCTGCTGGCCGGCAGTACCAACTTCTGGGAAAGCGCCTGGCTCAGGCACCAATTGGCAAGGAACTCATGATGGCTCGAGTCAGCTTCGACTTCACCGGGACCGCGGCGCTGGTCACCGGCGGTACCAGCGGGATCGGGCACGCCACCGCAACCCTGTTCCGGGATGCGGGGGCCGAGGTCACCGTCACCGGAACCAAGCCGGCCGCGACGGACTACGACACCGACCTGTCGGGCATGGCGTATCACCAGCTACAGGTCACCGACCACGAATCGGTGGACGCGCTAGCGCGCACGTTCACCCGCCTCGACGTGCTGGTCAACAACGCGGGCGCGAATTTTCCCGGCGGCCTTGACGAGTCGAAGCCCGACGGGTTCGACGCGTCGGTAGCGCTCAATCTGACCGGGCCATACCGGCTTACGGTCGGGCTCTACGCCGCGTTGAAGGCGTCAACCGCGCCCGGAGGCGCCAGCGTCGTCAACCTGGCGTCCATGTCCGCGCTGCGGGTGGTCTTGCTCGTGCCCGGCTACGGCGCCGCGAAGGCCGGAATCGTCAACATCACCAGGCATTTCGCCGTTAAATGGGCGCGCAAAGGAATCCGGGTCAACGCCGTTGCCCCGGGCACGATCGACACCCCGATGACCGCTCCCATGCATCACGTCGCCGAATTGGTGGATTCCGAGCTGGCTCATATCCCATTGCAGCGCTTCGGAACCGGCGGAGACATCGCGCCGACGGTGGCTTTCCTGTGCACCGAGCAGAGTAGCTATACCACTGGAGCGCTCTTCGTCGTAGACGGCGCGTCGGACTGTCTGTGATGGCATCAGCCCTTCAGCCCGAGGATTTCTACCACACCGGCATCGTGGTGCCCGACCTCGATGCCGCGATGGCCCGCCTGAGCGCGCTGGCCGGCTACCGGTGGATCAATCCGCTGAGTTACACGCTGCCGTTCCGTACCGCGACCGGAACCCGCGAATTGACCTCGACGATCGTCTACTCACTGCAGAGTCCCCACGTCGAACTCCTGCAGGAGGTACCCGGAAGCCCGTGGACGGCGGCGCCCGGGAACTCCGTCCATCACCTCGGCTACTTCAGCGACAGCCTGGCGGAAAGCGCTCGGGCGTTGGAAGACAACGGCTTCACGTTCGAAATGACCGCCGCTGTGTCCGGATCCGACCTTGCGCTTTTCGCCTACTACATCGACGCCTTCGGCACCCGCATCGAGATCGTCGACCGCGCGCTCTTCCCGGACTTTCCGGCTTTCCTGCAGTCCATGGCGGGTCCGCCGGAGGGTTGACATGTTGCTGACGGTGCTGCGCTTCAACTTCGCCTCCCCGCAAGGCGAACCACGCACACAGAGCAGGCTGTTGTCCGCCGCGCTCGAACTGGCGCAGTGGGGCGAGTCCCACGGCATCACCTCGGTGAGTGTGGACGAGCACCACGCGACCGGGCACGGGTGGAGCTGCAATCCGATCATGGCCGCGGCGATGTTCCTGGCGCGCACCTCGAATCTGATTGCCAGCGTCGACTGTGCGCTCGGACCGCTGTGGAACCCGGTCCGGCTGGCCGAGGACATCGCGCTGGTCGACAACATGAGCCGAGGTCGGCTGCACACCACGGTGGGCCTGGGCTACCGCACAGTCGAATATGCCTCGCTGGGAGTCGATTTCGGCCAACGGGGCAAGCTGATGGACGAGCTGATCGAGCGAATGCTGTCGGTCTGGTCCGGTACCGGTACATGGACGCGGCCGCATCCACCGCTGTATGTCGGCGGCGGCGCGCGCGCCACCGCGCGGCGCGCGGCGCGTTTCCGACTGCCGCTGAGCCTGGCCGACCACCTGCCCGATCTCGCCGCTTACTACCGGGAGTTGTGTTCCGAGGCCGGCATCAAGCCACTCGTCCTCATGCCCGGGCCGATCAATCGCGGCATGATCTTCCTGCACGAGGACCCCGACCGGGCATGGGCGGAACTCGGTGACCACATCCTCTGGGAGGCAGTCACTTACGGCGAATGGTCAACCGACCAACGCTCGTTCATGCACCTGCCCGGAGTCCGAACGCTAGACGAGGTCAGGGCATCGGGACGATACCGCTTCCTGACGCCCGACCAGCTCATCGCCGAGATCCGTGAGTCTGACGACTATGGCCCGCTTGTGATGCATCCGCTGGTAGGCGGCATGCCCGTCGACGAGGCGTGGAAGTCGGTCCAACTCCTCACCGACAAGGTCTTGCCCGCGCGCACCTGATGCCTAGATAGGTATTAGCAGGAACTACCTAGCCAATCGGTGAGAGCACCGTTGTGTATAACGCGGCGCGTTACAGGTCGATCGTCTGGCTGACGTACGTCTCCCAGGTGCCGATCTGGCCGGCCGCGAGCATGACTTCCTGAAACTTGGGATCGCCCTGCAGCGACTGCTGGGCCTTGCCATACTTCTCCCAGTCCTCACTGGTGGCGAGCACGCCGATGGTGTTGGTCGCCGGGCCCCCGACCATGGTCGCCAGCACGGTGACGTTCTCGGCGCCATGCTTGCGGGCGAGGTCACACGTCGTCTTGAGTTGCTTCTGCACCTCGTCCCACTGGACGCCGGGGTTTGGGTGGATCGCTACGTACGTGACGATGGTCATGGTGGAGCCTCCCTTGATGCGGTGTGGCCGTCTTGCCACAAGGCAAGCCAAGACCCGAATGCTGCTGCGCGCCTAGGGCCAAAGGACCTTGAGCAGCCGCCAGTGGTCCGTTCGTCGCTGCGCGACGGTCCTGGGGACCCGACCTGCCTAGGCTGTCATTTTGCCGGCTTTACATTGAATACAATACTCGTCATTCTGCCTCTGTGTTTCGTGTATCCCATTGCATTCAGGGCACTGTTGAATGTATTTGTGATTCGGATTCGCATCAGAAGCCATTAATTTCTGTTTTTGTCTGAATTTGTTTGCTGAGCTTCTATTTCTGCTGGAGAACATCCTGATAAATTTCCATGTTCAGTAGTTGTTTTATGGTCTTCATTAAGCGGTGACCGTTTGGTGGCGGGCCGCATGTCTGCCTCGCTGGGAATCGGGGTCGCCGTCTGACGCCGCAACGCTCCAGTGGAAACGCCTGAGCGATGGGAGGGCTGCCCAATCTGGGGTAATGGTGACCCATTTCACTGTTATTGGTTGGGCGGATCACCGAACGAAACATTCTTTTTACAAGCTAGCTACACCCGAGCTGGCGACGGCACTGTCGAACGGACTACCTGATCGATGCGAGCTACAACTGGCAACGGAAGTTTCTCAATTCCCGATGTAGGTAACCGCGCAGGGAAATCCAGCGGAACCAGATTGCCCTAGTCCGCTTCTGAATAGTTGATCGGGCCGCCCCTGCTCTCGTCGCGGACGGCCCGGTTCGCACCAGTTGACTAAGGGTGCCCGGGCGCAACTCAATGTCCGGCATCAAATGCGATCAGCAGTGAAGTCGGACCGCTGATCCCGGCTATCGGCTTCCACGGGGCGGGGCCTGTGCATCGCGCGTGAGGCATCCGCCGTGTGATGTCCTTCAGGGCCTCGGCCAGTTCGATTCTGGCGAGGTGGGCACCGAGGCAGTAGTGCACGCCACCCCCGAAGGTCGTCATGGGTGCCGCACCCTGCCGTGTGATGTCGAGGCGGTCGGGGTCGTCATACACCGCGGGGTCGCGGTTGGCCGCCGCGGTGTTGGCGATCACGTAGGCGCCCGCCGGGACGACTATGTCCCCCAGGTCACCCAATTCGACGTCGGTGGTGGCGACTCGAAGCGCTGCAAAGACGATCGGTGAGTGGCGCATCAGCTCTTCCACCGCTTGCGGTGCGAGTTCGGGATGTTCGGCCAGCAACGCCCACTGGTCCGGGTGGTCAGCCAACACCTGCACCGCGGCGGCCAATTGGTTGCGGGTGGTGTCGGTGCCCGCGTTGAGCAGGATGGCGACGAGGTTGACGAGCTCGTCGTGGGTCAGCCGGTCGCCTGGATAGGTTGGGTCCTCGGCACGGATGAGCTCGGAGATCAGGTCGTCGCCGAGCGCCTGGCGGCGACTGGCGATCAGGCCCTCGAGGTACGCGTCGAGTTGTTCCCATGCCCGCAGAATGGCCGACTCTTCGGCCGCGACGTTGGCCCCGAAGGCCTTGCTGAGGTCGTCGGCCCAGCGTGAGAACAGTTCCCAGTCCTCACGAGGTGCGCCCACCAGCGCGCAAATGATCGGGACCGGGTACTGCCGGGCGATGTCGTGAACCATGTCGCAGTGACCCGCCGCGCTGTGCCGGTCGATCAGCTCGTTGATGACGTCGACGCATGCGCCGCGCATCCGTTCGGCGGCCCGCGGGGTGAACGCCCGCGACACGAGGCGGCGTAGCCGGCGGTGTTGGTCGGGTTCGGCGGACATCAGCGTTTGGCAAACCTTGTCCCAAACCGGTCCTGAGGTGATGCCTTGCACCACGAGGCTGATGCCGCGTGGCATGGCGAATCGCGAGTCGCGCAGGACGGTGCGCACCAGGTCGTAGCTGAGCACCTCGGGTCCGTATGGGCCCAGCGCGATCGGTGCCTGCTGGTGGGCCCGCCTGATCATGTCGTGCGCCTCGACCGGGTCCACCGCCTCCTGATAGGCGAAGGTCGGCCAGGCGACTTCGAAGAGGTTGCGAGTGAGCGCGTCGATGGTCATGACCTCGACTATCGATCGAGTCCATCGAGAGACCATCGGTCGAAATACCTAAATGCTCGGCGGTCGAATGCGTACGTAGGTATTGCCGCCCGGGGAGTATTAGCAATTTTGCTGATGTTCTGCGATACGCGTCACCGCATGCTGGCTAGCATGAGCGAGACTGACTGGAGCGACGTGGGCGTGAGCGAGCTTCCGACCGGATTACCAACCGGAATGGTGACGTTGCTGCTGGCCGACGTCGAAGGCTCGACGCGGCTGTGGGAGACCCAGCCGGACGAGATGAGCGCTGCGGTAGCGCGCCTGGATCGGGTGTTGTTGGACATCGTCGCCGCCCGTGATGGTGTGCGCCCGGTCGAGCAGGGCGAGGGCGACAGCTTCGTGATCGCGTTCGCCCGCGCGTCCGACGCCGTGGCCTGCGCGCTGGACTTGCAGCGCGCACCGCTTGCCCCGCTCCGCTTGCGCATCGGGATCCACACCGGCGAGGTTCGCCTTCGCGATGAGGGCAACTACATCGGGCCGACGATCAATCGCACCGCCCGGCTGCGGGAGTTGGCTCACGGCGGCCAAACGGTGTTGTCGACCGTGACGGAGCTAATGGTGGTCGATCAGCTCCCGGCCGATGTCTCGCTGACCGACCTGGGCACCCACCCGCTACGCGATCTGCCCCGGCCCGAGCGGGTGGTGCAGCTGTGTCACCCGGACCTGCGCAACGAATTCCCACCGCTACGCACTCCCAACACCCTTGTCTCCCACAATCTTCCGGCCCAGCTCACGAGTTTCGTTGGGCGCCAAGGCGAAATCGAACGACTGCGCGAAGCTCTGGCGACGAACCGCCTCGTTACCCTCACCGGAGCCGGCGGGGCGGGCAAGACGCGCTTGGCCGTGCAGGTCGCCGCGGCCCTGGCCGCCGAGTTCGGCGACGGAATCTGCTACGTCGATTTGGCGCCGATCACCCATCCTGCCGTCGTGCCGGTCACCGCGGCCCGCGCGTTGGGGCTGCCCGACCGGCCTGGCCAGTCGACCATCGACACGCTGCAGCAGCACCTTAGCGACCGACACCTGCTGTTGGTGCTGGATAACTGCGAACACCTGCTCGATGCGTCCGCCTCGATGGTGGGCGCCCTCCTCGGCGCCGCGTCGAGGCTGACGGTGCTCGCCACCAGCCGTGAGCCGCTGTGTGTGGCGGGCGAAGCGGCCTGGCAGGTGCCGTCGCTGTCGTTGACCGACGAAGCCATCGAGTTATTCGCCGACCGCGCCCGTTTGGCAAGGACCGGGTTCGCCGTTAACGACGACAACGTCGGCGTGGTGACCGAGATCTGCCGGCGCCTGGACGGGATGCCGCTGGCGATCGAGCTTGCGGCGGCGCGGGTGCGCACCCTGTCGCTGACGGAGATCGTCGACAGCCTGCACGACCGTTTCCGCCTTCTGACGGGTGGCTCGCGGATCGCGGTGCGTCGACAACAAACCCTGCGCGCCTCGGTGGATTGGTCACACGCACTGCTGACCGAAACCGAGCGAATCCTGTTCCGCCGACTGGCCGTATTCCTGGGAGGGTTCGACCTCGACGCCGCCCAGGCGGTTACCGGGGCCGACGGGGTGGCGCGCTACCAGGTGCTCGACCAGCTCACCCTGCTCGTCGACAAGTCGTTGGTAGTCGCCGAAAACACCGGCGGCCCAACGCGATACCGGCTGCTCGAGACCGTACGCCAGTACGCGTTGGAGAAACTCGGCGAGTCCGGCGAAGCGGACGCCGTCCGGTCCCGGCACCGTGACTACTACACGTCGGTGGCGGCCCTGCTCGACGCGCCGGCCCGCACCGACTATCAGCAGCGCCTCGACCAGGCGGAGGTCGAGATGGACAACCTGCGCAGCGCCTTGGGGTGGGACCTGGAGGAGTCCGACACCGAGGGCGCGCTGTCGCTGGCGTCATCATTGCAACCACTATGGATGACGCGGGGACGTTTTCTGGAAGGCCGGGCTTGGTTCGATACCGTTGTTGCCGACGGTGATCTAGCCGATCTCGAGGTGTCCTCCGCCGTGCGTGCCCGCGCCCTCGCCGACACGGCGGTGTTGACCATGTTTGTCGGCCCCGCCCTCGATCGGGCCGAGCGCGCCCTGGCGATCGCCCGCGAACTCGACGATCCGGCCCTGCTGGCGCGAACGTTGACCGCGTGTGGCTTCATCGCGGGCGGCTTGGACTACAACGGGAAGGCGGCCCAGACGTACTACTCCGAGGCGATGGTTTTCGCACGGCGATTGGACGATCGATGGAGCCTAAGCCAGATCCTCGCCTGGCAGGCCAACACTTTTGTGGCCGTGGGTGATCCCATCGCGGCGCGCGCGGTCGGAGAAGAAGGTCGTGATCTCGCGGATGCGATTGGCGACCGGCCCAACTCGCGGTGGTGTCGAACGTTCCTCGCGTGGGTGCAGCTGATGGAAGGCGATGTAGTCGCGGCTGTGTCGGGATTCCGGGGCGTGAGCGCCGAGTGCGAAGCGGATCACGACGAGTTTCTCAAACCACTCAACCTGATGGGCCTGGGTGTTGCGCTGGCGTACCAGGGTGACGTCGATGCCGCGCGCGCCGCAGCCGACAACGCACTCGAGACCGCGCCGGGCCTGGATGCGTACTTCCAGGGGATGGGCCACATAGCGTCGGCGATGGCCGCGCTGGCCGCGGGCGATGTGGGCGCCGCCCATGACGCGAGCGAGCGGGCCGACCAATACATCGGTTTGGCCCAACCCCAAGTGGCCGTGGCGCAACGTGCCTTCTGCTCTGTTGAGGTGGCGCTGGCGGAGGGCGACCTCGTGCTGGCGCGCCGTTGGGCCGACGAAGCCGTATCGGTGGCGTCAGGATGGTACCTGGTGGCAGGTCTACTGGCCCGCGCTCGCGTCGTCGTTGCAGAAGGCGACCGAGAAGGAGCGGAACGTGACGCCCATGATGCGCTCGCCCGCTCAGTCAGCTGTGGGATTTGTCAGCCGCTTCCCGGCATCCTTGAATGCCTCGCCGATCTGGCCAGAGAGGTCGACAATCAACAAGCCGCGCGCCTTTATGGCGCGGCCGACGCGTTGCGGCAGCGCACGGGAATGGTGCGGTTCAAGGTCCATCAAGCCGGTTACGACTCCTCGGTCGCGGCGCTGCGTGATGCGATGGAACACAAGGACTTTGACGCCGCCTGGGCCGAAGGAGCGGCGTTGTCCACCGAGGAGGCGATCGCCTACGCACGGCGCGGACGCGGCGAGCGAAAGCGCCCGAACAGCGGGTGGGCGTCTCTAACGCCCGCCGAGCACGAGGTCGTCCGCTTGGTTTGCGATGGTCTGGCGACTACGGACATCGCCACGCGGCTATTCGTCTCACCCCGCACCGTGCACGCCCACCTGACGCACATCTACACCAAATTAGGCCTCAGTTCGCGTGTTCAGCTGGTGCAAGAGGCGGCCCGCCGCGCTGAGTGATCAATTCTGCTCACGAATCGGGATTCGCGGTAGTGGCAGCGGGTTGAGGTGTTGCTTTGCGGCGTGGGCTGGGGGGATGTGCGCAGGAAATTCAGAAGTGGGGATCGGGCGGCCCGGATTTGTCGTGGGTGGCTGCGATGATGATGTCATGTCGTCGACCGCATCC
>Ga0318577_10000185_pt1 | contig 15980 bp, 17 predicted proteins | sample GRESIP089b5f25_FD_203484 | JGI IMG/M metagenome (GOLD analysis project Ga0318577, IMG submission 203484) | Tropical soil microbial communities from Luquillo Experimental Forest, Puerto Rico - GRE.SIPMG.089b5f25 | ecosystem: Environmental > Terrestrial > Soil > Tropical forest > Bulk soil... | reverse complement strand
GGTGCAGGCCCGGATCGGTATCGCACTCGCGAGACTTCATGCCGCATAGGCTGGCGAGAATGACAGGACCTCAGTTTCCGCGTCTCGATTTCGACGCCCTTTACCGCGGTGAAAGCCCAGCCGAAGGCATGCCGGCGCGGACCACACCACCGTGGGACACCAAGGCGCCCAAGGAGAACGTCATCTCCGGGCGGGAGGGCGGCTGGATCCACGGCGACGTTCTCGACATCGGCTGCGGACTCGGGGACAACGCCATCTACCTGGCGAAGAACGGCTACAACGTGACCGGGCTGGACATCTCTCCGACCACGCTCGTCACCGCCGAGCGGCGGGCCGCGCACGCCGGCGTCGAGGTGAAGTTTGCGGTGACCGACTCCACCAAGCTCGAGGGCTACACCGACGCGTTCGACACCATCATCGACAGCGGCATGTCCACCCACTAAACCTATAACCGCCGGTAGTGCGGCACAGCATAATTGGAGCCGCGAAAGACGCTCTCAACAGCGCAGTCAACAGGCCGACCGGCGCACTGATTACCGACCGGGTTTTCTCGTGACACGCCTCGCGGCGCGCCCGCGGCTGCTAGCCTGCCGCACATGCCCAGATTGGCGCAGGCCGTTGGGGCGTGGATTAGCTCGATTGGAATCCTCTTGATCCTGCTGCTTGCATTCCGCCCCCGCACGTCTGACAGTGGCCTTTTCGTGTGTGTCGCGATCGTGACGTTTTCGATCGCCGTGCTCTTTTTTGCATTGGAGTATCGGTTCAGGCGCACTCATACGCCCGGGGAGCGGGCCGCACTGGCCGCAAAGTCTCAGCTGCGGCGGGATCGGATCAAATTCGCCGAACGGACAGCCCTGTACAAGCGCAAACTCCTTCGCACGGGTACAGAAGCGCACGCCATCATCACCGCCGCCACCGATCTTCACAGAAGCGACGGTGATGATCACAAGCTGGTCTATCTCGAATTGGCGGTCACCGTTGGCGCTGATACTCCCTACGCCGTATGCACCGGCGAGTCGATCGGCGCCGTTTATGACGGTTGGCACTGGGAGATGAGTTCGCTTTGGATCGGGCGCAAGCTCGTCGTCCGGGTCGACCTAACCAATCGGCAGCGCGTCGCAGTGGACTGGAAAAAGTCGGTGCGACTGCGCCAAACGCCCGCCGCGCCATTACCGCCAGAAACTTCCGAGGTGGTCATGCCACCGCAGGAGTCGATCGCCCTGCGCCGACAGGAGCTGGAAACGCCGCGCGCCACGGCTACGATCTCCGATGTCGAAGACACGGCCAAGCGCGAGGCGAAGGAGACGGTGTTGGGGTTGGGCGATGAAGCCGACCAGGCAAGAGCCACGCACGAGGCTGAAGACGCAGCAGAATTTGCGCAACGTCAGCAAAACTGGGCCGCGATAGACAGTTTCGTCCGAGAATTCATACCCGAGGCCGTTCAGCGCAAGACGCCGCGCAAGGCGTCCGCGAGCAAGTTCCTTATCTACAGGAAGAGGTTTTGGGCCGTGCGGCATGCGCAATTCGAGCGCGATTGTCTAATGATTTCGAAGAACGGAAGATGGTCCTACTTTCGTGTTAATAGTGCTGGCAGAGCCCAGCCGTTGGCCTACTCCCAAGGAAGCCGGAGAATGGGCGGCCCCGCGGGACCTAATCCGGTCGACGGCCTTCGAGAAGGCGCAAGGCGGTTGTTCAATAGCAGCTAGCGGATGACCACCCTCAAAGGTCTGTGGCGCGCGGGCAGGCAAACGAGGAGCGGCATGTCCACCCAATAAACGCGCAGTCGCCTCTAGGTGCAAAGATATTGCCCGTTGAGCACACAATTCGCCGGTGGCGAGTAGGTACCGCTCAGCGCGCCTCTGAAACCACCTGTGGCTGAACCACCGGGTGCGATCGTGCGATCCCAATTCGCGGGCGTGATAACAACGTGCGTGCCGGATTGGGTAAAAGAGCTATTCCACGTGTGCAAGACGGATTCTCCCACCGGCAAGTCGAAGTCAAGCCTCCAATCGCTCAGCGGCGCCATGCTCGCGTTGGTGACGGTGAAGTGGGCGATGAAACCGGTCTGCCACGTATGCTCCACCGACAACGTCGCCGCGGCCGCCGCCGCATGAGCCACGGGGGTGATGGCGAGTCCGAGGATGGCAACCATCAATGCCGACACGGTTACGTGAAGCGCTGTGCGCCAGCGTTTCACGCAGTTGTTCAGTCCGGCCATAGCAGCCAACACTAAAGCCAACCAGGCGATATCGGCCCTCGCATCGCGGGTAAGCTGCAGTACCTTTGCTCAACCGAAACCGTCATGAAATTTTGGCTTCGATACACCTGCTCATCATCTGCTTCTCCGACGCCCAACCGGCGGCCGAGGAGTGGCCGCGGCCGGCGGTGTCCGAGCAGACGCTGCGCGACGTCCTGGGCGGCGCGAGCTGGGATATCGAGTCGCTGGAGCCCGCCACGGTGCGCCGCGAACTGGAAGGCAACGAGATCGAAATGGCGTTCTGGTTCGTCCGCGCGCAGCGGCGCACATTAACCTGAACCGGGTGAATCGCTCGACCCTCAGCGTCAATCAGGCCTCCATCCGCGAAGTGTGCGACGCCGGCCTACTCGCCGGTGCGGTGACGGTGGTCTGGCAGCGCGGAGAACTGCTGCAGGTCAACGAGATCGGCTACCGGGACATCGACGCGGGCCTGCCGATGACGGAGGACACCCTATTTCGCATCGCGTCGATGACCAAGCCCGTCACGGTCGCGGCGGTGATGAGCCTGGTCGACGAGGGCAAGCTGGCGCTGAAAGACCCGATCGTGCGCTGGGCGCCGGAGCTGGCCGACGTGCGGGTGCTGGATGACCCGCACGGTCCGCTGGACCGAACGCATCCGGTAAACCGGGCCATCCTGATCGAGGATCTGCTCACCCACACCAGCGGGCTGGCCTACGCATTCTCGGTGTCCGGGCCGATCTCGAAGGCGTACATGCGGCTGCCGTTCAATCAGGGGCCGGACGCCTGGCTTACCGAGCTGGCCAAGCTGCCCCTCGTGCATCAGCCCGGCGACCGGGTCACCTACAGCCACTCCATAGATCTGTTGGGCGTCATTGCCTCGCGCGTCGACGACAAGCCGTTCTACCAGGTTCTCGACGAACGGGTCCTTGGTCCGGCGGGCATGCCCGACACCGGCTTCTTCGTCTCCGCCGAAACGCGGCGGCGCGCCGCGACCATGTATTCGCTCGACGACACTGAGCGGTTGCGGCACGGCGTGATGGGGCCGCCGCACATCAAGCCGCCCTCGTTCTGCAATGCCGGGGGCGGGTTGTGGTCGACCGCCGACGACTACCTGCGGTTCGTGCGGATGCTGCTCGCCGACGGCACGGTCGACGGCGTGCGGGTGTTGTCCCCCGAGTCGGCCCGCTTGATGCGGACCGACCGGCTCACCGACGAGCACAAGCGGCACAACTTCCTCGGGGCGCCGTACTGGGTCGGCCGCGGGTTCGGGTTGAACCTGTCGGTGGTGACCGATCCGGCGAAGTCCGCCCCGCTGTTCGGCCCGGGCGGGCTGGGCACGTTCAGCTGGCCCGGCGCCTACGGGACGTGGTGGCAGGCCGACCCGTCCGCGGACCTGATCCTGCTGTATCTGATTCAGAACCTGCCCGACCTGACCGTGGACACCGCCACGGCCGTAGCGGGCAACACGTCGCTGGCGAAACTCCGAACGGCACAACCGAAGTTCGTCCGCCGCACCTACCGCGCGCTCGGCCTCTAGCAGCATGGTCGATTACCCACCAGACCGCATCACCGGACCGCGAGTTCTGTTGCGCCCACCCGTGCTCGACGACGCGGGCGCGCTATTCCAAAGGGTCGCACGCGATCCCGAGGTCACCAAGTATCTGCTGTGGGCGCCGCATCGCGACGTGGCGGCAACACGACGGGTGATCGCCGAGAAGATGAATGTCAGCGACGACGAGCGGACCTGGGCGATCGAGCTGAAGCACAGCGGCGAGGTCATCGGGCTGACGAGTTGCCGGCGCCCGGTGCCGCACTCGGTCGAAATCGGTTACTGCCTTGGCCGGCGGTGGTGGGGCAAGGGTTTCATGTCCGAGGTGCTCGGCGTGGTGCTGGACGCGCTGGAGGCCGATCGACAGGTGTATCGGGTGTGGGCAACCTGCAGCCCCGACAACGAGCGCTCGGCACGATTGCTGGCGAGCGCCGGTTTCGTGGTGGAAGGACGACTCGCCCGCCACGCCGTCTACCCCACCATGGGCCCCGAGCCGCAAGACAGCCTGCTCTACGCGAAGGTGCTGCGGTGACTGCGGCTTTCGCGTGTGCGTCCAGGGCGGAAAATCGCGAAAATTCGCGCCCTGAGCGCACATTCGAAGCCATCTATGCACGCGCGTTTCGCGACCGCCGAAGCACTGGCCATTACGGGGCAGTAGTTTGTTCGAGATGGGAGTCCGGGACACCGAAGCGCACCGCAGGGAACATACGAGCCGGCCGACCTGGCTCACCCGAAACCTGCTGGTGCTGTCGCTGGTGTCGCTGCTGCAAGATGCGGCGAGCGAATTGCTGTACCCGCTGCTGCCGATCTACCTGACGACCGTCCTCGGCGCACCACCGTCGGTCGTCGGGGCGGTGGAGGGAGCCGCGGAGGGCGCCGCGTCCCTCACCAAGATCGCGTCGGGCCCGTTGGGCGACCGGTTTGCCCGCCGCCCCCTGATCGCCACCGGCTATGGGATGGCGGCCCTGGGCAAGCTGATCGTGGCCGCCGCCGGCGGATGGCCCGCGGTGCTGGTCGGGCGAGTCGTCGACCGGTTGGGGAAGGGGCTCCGGGGTGCGCCACGCGACGCGTTGCTCGTCGACGGCGTAAAGCAGGCCGAGCGTGGTCGCGTGTTCGGGTTTCACCGCACGATGGACACGCTAGGCGCGGTTATCGGGCCGCTGCTCGGGCTGGCCGGATACGAGCTGTTTCATCACCAGATCCGTCCCGTGCTCTACCTTGCTTTGATCCCCGCCGTGCTCAGCACGTTGCTGATCGCCTGGGTCCGGGAACGACCGAGGGACGCGCCGCGGCCGGCCCGGTCGTCGATGCTCGCCGAGACCCGGCGGCTGCCCCGCCGATACTGGGGGGTGGTCTCGTTCCTGGTCGCCTTCAGCGTCGCCAACTTTCCCGACGCGCTGCTTTTGTTGCGGCTCAAGCAGATCGGCTTCTCGGTGGTCGGCGTCATCTTGGCCTACGTCGGCTACAACCTGGTGTACGCCCTGGCGAGCTTCCCGGCGGGAGTGCTTGCCGACCGTTTCGGGCGGCCGGCGGTGTACGGCGTGGGGCTGGCCTTCTTCGCGGTCGGCTACCTCGGTCTGGGCATCACCACGAACACAGCGACGGCATGGGCGCTGATCGTCGTGTACGGGCTTTTCACCGCCTGCTATGACGGCGTCGGGAAGGCATGGATCTCAACGATTGTCGGTGACCGGCTACAGTCCAGCGCCCAGGGCGTCTTCCAGGGCCTGAGCGGGTTCGCGATGCTCGCCGCGGGCCTGTGGGCCGGCTTCCTGTGGGGCGCCGACGGGCGGCTGCCGCTGCTGATCTCGGGCGCGGTCGGCGCGGTGTTCGCCGCCGTGCTGCTCGCCGCGGCGGCCGGTAGGACCCGGAGGCCAGGCCGCGCCCATCCGGGTTGATCCGGGCAGCGCATGCACCCATGGTGGCAGCGCAAAAGCGGCGTAACTTATTGAACGTTAAGGTAATTGCTAACTGGCATTCAGCATTCGAACATCGGCGCGATTTGGTGGGCGCAGTGAAATACATTGAACGCCTTGATCTCTGGATCGCGGCGTGAGTCCCGGGCCATATTCGGGCGCCACCGGCGACTCCCCGCAATTCACAGCTGGAATATAGTTGGCTCTCAGGTCCGACCGGAACGCTTGTAGGCGTGGACGGCGACGAGAGGGGGAGGTCGATACCTGATGACTGACGTTGCGAAACAGGCCTTGACCAAGGTGCCGGCGGTCACCCTGGGCTTTTGGGTCATCAAGATCTTGGCGACCACATTGGGTGAGACCGGCGGCGACACCGTCACGATGACGCTGAATTGGGGCTACGTCGCCGGGGTCGTGCTCTTCGGCGTCACGCTGGTGGCACTGGTTGCCGCGCAGATCTTCGCCAAGCGTTTCCACGCGTGGCTGTACTGGGCGACGATCGTGGCCTCGACGACGTTCGGCACAACGCTGGCCGATTTCGCCGACCGGCAGCTGGGGATCGGCTATACGGGCGGATCGCTCCTGCTTCTAGCCTGCCTCTTGGCTACCTTGGGACTTTGGCGCTGGTCGCAGGGAACGGTATCGGTGAGCACCGTCTCGACGCCGAAAGTAGAGGCGTTCTACTGGGCGACCATCACCTTCTCGCAGACGCTGGGCACCGCGCTAGGCGACTGGCTCGCCGACACTCGCGGATTCGGTTACGAACGCGGTGCGCTGCTGTTCATAGCCGGTCTCGCCGTGGTCGTAGCCCTGTATTACTGGACCGGCGTGTCGCGCGTCGTCTTGTTTTGGGTCGCCTTCATCCTGACGAGGCCCCTGGGCGCAACGGTGGGGGACTTCATCGACAAGCCGGTCGCAAACGGCGGGCTGGCTCTGAGCCGCCCGCTGGCCTCGGCGGCCATCGCAGCGATTATGCTGGCGTTGATCATCGTCCTGCCGCAACGCGCGGGAGGCCACCCCGGCAGTCCGAAAACGGAAGCGGCAGAAGCCGGCTGAAGGCCGAAGAGGCCAATTCACGCGTCTTCGGTGACCGCCCGCGCGTTGCGGTTGCCGTTGAGGGCCCCATTCAGGGACGACGCATCCGACGGGATCTCGAAGGCCGGGAACGCGGAGCCGAGCGCGGCCGTGGCCGCGTTCCGTTGGGCCTCTATTCGGGCCAGCGCGGCCTCGGTGAAAACCGACAACCCGAGGTCGGGGTTGTAGCCGTGGATTTCCTTGACGTCGAGCTGGGCGAGGAAATACACGATGTCCTTGGAGACCACCTGACCCGGGACCAGTACCGGGAAGCCGGGCGGGTAGGGCACCACGAAGGTGGTGGACACCAGTGTCTTGCCCTCGGCCAGCCGTCGCCCGGCGCTGCCGATCAGCACATGCTCGCGGTCCGACTCCTCATATCCGGCGTAGAAGGCCGACCGCATGTCGCCGAACATGCAGGCGTCGACCGGGCGGAAGGCCATGTCGAACTCGCTGAAATCGGGTAGGTGCGGCAGGTCCTCGGTGATTTCCTCGACGCGGCGCCGTTGCAGGGCGAGGTCGTCCTTGCCGAAAGCGCTCTGACTGCGCTCGAAGTCGGTTGCGATCCGCCGCAGCACATCGAGCAGGTAGTGCACGCTCGACCAGGTGACCCCGATGGTGAAGATCAGCAACACGCTGTTGATCGAGGTCTTGTTGATCTGGATGCCGAACCGGTCCATCAGGATCTTCTCGCGGAAGTCATACCCGTTCATTCCGGTCTTGCCGATGAATAAGGTCGCCCGCGTCGGATCCAGTACGAACTGGTCGGAGCGCCAGGCCTCGTTCCACTCGGCCAGGGCGCCCTGCCTGATCGAAGCGGTCGAGCTGACCGCGGAGGCCCGAAACTCCCTCGGCACGAGGTCTGACTCGTCGAGGATGCGGAACCACTTGCTGATCAGCCGGTCCTTGCGGACACGGTGCCGGAACACCAGCGCCATGTTGTAGACGTTGCGGACCAACTCGAAGCCTTCGATGTCCACCTGCCGGCGCGCGAGGTCCAGCGACGCGAGGAGCTGCTGGTTCGGTGACGTAGACGTGTGGGTCAGGAACGCCTCCGCGAACTCGTCCCGGGTCAGCGCATTGAAGTCCTGGTCGCGGACGTGGATCATCGACGCCTGCCGAAACGCCGACAGCGACTTGTGCGTGGAGTGCGTCGCATACACCCGCACTCGCGCGCGGCCGGGGTCGGGCAGCAGCCGGCGATCAACCCACTCCGACCGGTCGACACCCTCCATCGACGCGGCCCAATCCCGATACTCCGCAGCGTATTCCGGGGACGCCAGCATCTGCTCGAGGCGCTCGGCGGACACCATCGCGGTCCGCTGCCGGGCCCACGGCACCGCGGTCGCGAACGCATACCACGCCTCGTCCCACAGAAAGCAGATGTCCGGCTTGATCGCCAGCACCTCCTCCATCACGCGGCGCGGGTTGTAGACGACGCCGTCGAAGGTGCAGTTGGTGAGCAGCAGCATGCGCACCCGCTGCAACTGCCCGGCGGCCTCGAGGTCCAGGAGCGCCTTCTTGATCGTGTGCAGCGACACCGCGCCGTAGATCGCGTACTCGGGCAGCGGATAGGCGTCCAGGTACAGCGGGTAGGCCCCGGCGAGCACCAGGCCGTAGTGGTGTGACTTGTGGCAGTTGCGGTCGATGAGGACGATGTCGCCCGGACGCGTCAGGGCCTGCACCACAATTTTGTTCGCGGTTGACGTTCCGTTGGTGCTGAAATACGTGTGGTTGGCGTTCCAGGTCACGGCCGCCTTGTCCATCGCCGTCTTGATGTTGCCGTGCGGGTCCAGCAGCGAGTCCAGCCCCCCGGAGGTGGTCGACGTCTCGGCCATGAAGATGTTGCGGCCGTAGAACTCGCCCATGTCCTGCAGGGACTTGGAGTTGAAGATGCTGGCGCCCCGCGCGACGGGGAGCGCATGGAATTGGCCGACCGGAGCCGCCGCGTAGGCACACAGGGCGTCGAAAAACGGTGTGGCGAAACGGTTTTTCAAACCCGCGAGCACGGTGCTGTTCAGGTCCGTGACGTCGTTGAGCCGGTAGAACGTGCGATCGTAGACGTCGGCTTCGTCCTGGGTGTCCGCGGCGATCGACTCGTCGGTGAGTAGGTATAGATCGATGTGTGGCCGCAGCTCCCTGATCCATTGGGCGCATTCGACCCAGTCCTGGGCATCTTTCGTCACCACGTCGTCGCCGGCCGCACCCAGCAGCGTGTTCATCAACGGCACCCGGTCGTGGGACCGCAGCGGCAGATCGTGGCGGATGATCGCCGCCTGGATCTCACCGTTGAGCGCGACCGCGGTGATGGCGTCCTCGATGCTCGTCACCACCAGCAGCTCGTACTGCACGTCGTCGGACGGGTTGCGCAGCGCCTGCAGGCACTCGGCCAGGCAGTCGGGAGCCGTCGAGGGGGCGTCGTCGGCCAGCAGCACCGTGTAGAACTGCTGCCGTTTGGCCTGGGCGACCAGCTCCTGCTCGGCCAGCGGCGCGGACGTGTCGAACAGCCCCGCCCGGTCGCCGTATTCACTCAGCAGGCGCACGGCCAGCGACACCTCCTCGGCGAGCCGCACCGTCGACAGCGCCTCGAGGTGTTCGTGGAAGGTCGCAAGATGGTGCGCGCCCGGGTACAGCCAGTACCGCTCGTAGGCGGCGAGGCGATCCATCAGCCGCCTTACCCGGCTCACGTCGTGGTCAATGCCGAGGCCGGCGCGGTCGACCTCGGAAAGGTGACGGCATGCGTCGTCGAGCAGGTTCCACGTGTCCAGGCGCGTGTACGACGGGTTGGCGACTGCCGCCAGCGCGGACACGCGCAGCCGTCGCGGGTGGGAGCCGTCTCGATTCATATCGCTATTGTGTCCCGCCCCGGGCAGCACGGGAAACTTTTCACCGAGGGCGGGTCAGCGATCCGGATCCTCTTCGCCATCGATGACTTGCCGATCGGCACGGGTGCCGTCCATCCAGCGGAGCACCGGAAGGTCCCAGCGGCGCGCCGGCAGGTCGGTGACATCGCTGAGCGAGCGCACCACGGCCTGCGTCAGGCCCATGATGGCGGCCATCACCGGCAGCAGCGGCTGCAGCGGCTTAGCGGCCGAGCGGACGGTACTGATGCGGCGGGCCACGATCAGGCGTTCGATCGAGTGATACAGCCACGCACCAACGCCCAGCGCGTAAATCGCGAGCGCCGAGGCGACGACGGTCAGCCCGTAGGCGGCGCATATGACGGCGCCCATCACCACCGTCGCGGCCATGAAAGCGGCGATGGCGGCGCGCAATTCCAACCGGGTCACGACTGCACTCCCGGGTCTTCCGGCGCCCCGGGGACCCCGGAACGGACCGCTCGAGCCGCCGCCCGGACCTGCGGTGTCACCAGCATGACCTGGCCCAGCACGCCGTTGACGAAGCCCGGCGAGTCGTCGGTGGACAGCTGCTTGGCCAGCTCCACGGCCTCGTCGACGGCGACCGGTTCGGGCACGTCGTCGGCGTAGAGCAGCTCCCAGACCGCGACCCGCAGAATGGCCCGATCCACCGCGGGCAGCCGGTCCAGCGTCCAGCCCTGCAGATGCGAGCTGATCAGGTCGTCGATGTGCGCCAGGTGCTCACTGACCCCTCGAGCCGCGGCGGCCGTATACGGGTGCGGCGGCGCCACATCCGGCTTGGCATCGGAGAGCGCGGTGCGAAGGTCGACGACCTCCGCCGGGCTCAGATCCCGGGCTTCGGCCTCGAACAACATGTCGACGGCGCGCTTGCGGGCGTGATGACGTCCCTTGGCGGGTCTTGCGGGTTTTCCGTCAGGCATGGTCAGGCGTTGACGCGTCCCAGGTAGCTGCCGTCGCGCGAGTCCACCTTCAGCTTGTCCCCGGTGTTGATGAACAGCGGCACCTGGATCTGCGCACCGGTCTCCAGAGTGGCCGGCTTGGTGCCGGCGCTGGACCGGTCGCCCTGCAGACCCGGCTCGGTGTGGGTGACCTCCAGTTCGACGGTCACCGGCAGTTCGAGATACAGCGGCGCGCCGTCGTGAAACGCCACCTGCACCGGCAAGCCCTCAAGCAGAAACCGCGCGGCGTCGCCGACCAGGGAATCGGGCAGGTGGTGCTGCTCGTAGTCCTCGCTGTCCATGAACACGAAGTCCGAGCCGTCGCGGTACAGGTAGGTGGTGTCGCGCCGGTCGACGGTGGCGGTGTCGACCTTCACGCCGGCGTTGTACGTCTTGTCGACCACCTTGCCGGACAGCACGTTCTTCAGCTTGGTGCGCACGAAGGCCGGCCCCTTGCCGGGTTTGACGTGCTGAAACTCGACGATCTGCCAAAGCTGGCCGTCGATCGCCAGCACCAGTCCGTTCTTGAAGTCGGCAGTCGTTGCCACGGTCGGTGTTTCTCCTAGAGGATGGCCAGTTACTCGGTGAACTGGCGTTTTATGGGATTAGCCGGCTGGGTGGTGCCACACAACGGGCACCCCGTAGAGATTACCCGCGCCCAGGAGCGGGGGCGGCGCCGCCGCCGCTCAGTGTGGCAGCGAAAAATCCCGCTTTGCTTGCTAACTCAGGATGGCCAGTTCCTTGGGGAACCGGGTCAGCAGTTCGGGGGTCTCCCCGGCGATGTGTGACATCCCGTCGGCCACTACCAGCGTGTCCTCGATGCGGACACCACCGCGGCCGGGTAAGTAGACGCCGGGCTCCACGGTCACGACGGAGCCCGCAAGCAGTGTGCCGGCGGACGTGGCGCCGATTCCCGGCGCTTCGTGGATCTGCAGGCCCACGCCGTGCCCCAGGCCGTGGCCGAAATGTTCCCCGTAGCCTGCGTCGACGATCAGCTGGCGCGCGGCGGCGTCCACGTCGCGCAGGCCGGCGCCCGGCTTCAACGCCTCCCGGCCGGCGCGCTGCGCTTCGGCGACCAGCTGATAGATCTCGAGCTGCCAGGCCGCGGCTTTACCGGCCTTGCCGAGTACGAACGTGCGGGTCATGTCGGAGTGGTAGCCGGCGACCAGCGCGCCGAAGTCGATCTTGACGAAATCGCCCTCCGCCAGCACCGCGTTGGTCGGGCGGTGGTGCGGGATCGCCGAGTTCGGCCCGGCGGCGACGATGGTGTCGAACGAGATCGCATCCGCGCCATGGTCGAGCATCAGGCCCTCCAGCTCGCGGCTCACCTCGCGTTCGGTCCGGCCGGGCCGCAGGCCGCCCCGCGCCACCAGATCGGCCAACGCGGCGTCGGCCGCCTCGCAGGCCAGGCGCAGCAGCGCCAACTCGCCGGCGTCTTTCACCTCGCGCAGCGCCTCGACGGTTCCGGCGGCCCGCACCAGCTCGGTGGACCCCTCTCGCCCGTCGACCTCGCCGGTCAACGCGTCGAAGCCGTCGACGGTCACCACATTGCTTTCGAAGCCCAACTTGCCCACACCGGCCTCGGTCGCCCGGCCCACCAGGTAGCGCGCGACGGCCCGCTCGATGGCGACCTCGAGCCCGGGCGCCTGCTCCGCGGCCTGGGTGCGGTAGCGGCCGTCGGTGGCCAGCACGGGGCCGCGATCATCGGCGAACACCAGCAACGCGCCGTTCGACCCGGAAAAACCCGACAGATAGCGCACGTTGACCAGGTCCGTGACCAGCATCGCGTCCAGCCCGACGGCACCGATTTGCGCTTTCAGATTGTCTCGACGCTGGGAATGTGTCACGCCCCTTGACGGTACTCGCTAGGCTTCCCCCCATGAGAAGTTGGATGCTGCGCGGATTGGTGTTCGCCGCGGCGATGGTGGTCCTCCGTTTGGTTCAGGGAACGTTGATCAACGCGTGGCAGGCGCAGGCCGCGCTGATCAGCGTGGTGCTGCTGGTGTTGTTCGTGATCGCCGTCACCTTGTGGGGGTTGCTCGACGGCCGGGCCGACGCCACGGCGCAGGCGGATCCGGATCGCCGCCAGGACCTGGCGATGACCTGGCTACTGGCCGGCCTGTTGGCGGGGGTAGTCAGTGGCGCGGTCTCCTGGGTCATCTCGCTGTTCTACACGGGGCTGTACGCCGGGGGCTTGCTCAACGAGTTGACGACGTTCGCGGCCTTCACCGCGCTCCTCGTTTTCGTGCCCGGGATCGTCGGTGTGGCCGTCGGCCGCTGGCTGGTGGACCGCAATCCCCCGCCCGGCCGGCCGGGCGCTCCGGAGCCGGAACGGTCCGATGCCGACGTCTTCTCGGCCGTCCGCGCCGACGACACGCCGACCGGCGAACTGCCCACGCAGGCCGGGGCCCGCCCCGAGGCACCGACCGCGTCGGTGGCCACGGTCGAGCGCGAAGCACCCACGGAAGTCATCCCGACGGGCCAACGCGATGCCACTACCGAATCGATCCCCAGGGCCGACGACGATGCAAAAACCGAGGTGATCCGCACGGACCCGAGGCACGCCAGGCCGCGCTCGGAGCCGGAGCAGGGCTAGCCGTTATCCTTGCCCGGCCTCGGCCAGGTACCGCAGGGCAAGCAGGTAGCCCTGGATTCCCAGCCCGACGATCACTCCGGTCGCGACCGGGCTGATGTAGGAGTGCCGCCGAAACTCTTCGCGCGCATGCACATTGGAGATGTGCACCTCGATGAGAGGCGCGCTCAGCTCGGCGCAGGCGTCGCGCAGCGCCACCGATGTGTGCGTGAGGCCGCCGGCGTTGAGGATCACCGGCTGGCGCGCGTCGGCGGCCAGATGAATCCAGTCCAGCAGTTCGGCTTCGTTATCGCTTTGCCGCACAACCGCCTTGAGCCCGAGGGCGGCGGCTTCGCGCTCGACCAGCGCGGCCAGCTGCTCGTGCGTCGTGTCCCCGTAGACGTCGGGTTCGCGGCGGCCCAGGCGACCCAGGTTCGGGCCGTTGATCACGTTCACCGTCACGGTCATGAGGCCTCGGCTCCCGGGAAAATCCCTGCATAAGCAGCCGCAAGCAGCGACGGGTCGGGTCCCGTTAACCGACCGGGCTTGGCCAGTCCGTCGAGAACCACGAAGCGAAGCACGCCGGCCCGGGTCTTCTTGTCCCCGGCCATGTATTCCAGCAGCTGCGGCAACGCGTCGGCGTCGTAGCTGACCGGCAGGCCAAGCGAAGTCAGGATGGTGCGGTGCCGCCCGGCGGTGGCGTCGTCCAGCCGGCCTGCGAGCCTGGCCAGCTCCGCGGCGAACACCAGACCCACGGACACTGCGGCGCCGTGCCGCCACCGGTAGCGCTCCCTGCGCTCGATCGCATGCCCCAAAGTGTGGCCGTAATTGAGGATTTCGCGCAGCTCCGACTCCTTCTCGTCGGCGGCGACAACCTCGGCCTTGACGGCGATCGCGCGCCGGACCAGTTCCGGCAGCACGTCGCCCGCCGGGTCCAGCGCGGCCTGCGGGTCGGCCTCGATGAGGTCCAGGATCACCGGGTCGGCGATGAACCCCGCCTTGACCACTTCGGCCATCCCGGACACGATCTCGTTGCGCGGCAGGGTTTCCAGCGTCGCCAGGTCGACGAGGACGGCGAGCGGCTGGTGAAACGCACCGACCAGGTTCTTGCCCGCCTCGGTGTTGATACCGGTCTTGCCGCCGACGGCCGCGTCGACCATGCCGAGCAGCGTGGTGGGCACATGCACGATCGAGACGCCGCGGAGCCAGGTGGCCGCCGCGAAACCGGCGACGTCGGTGGCCGCGCCGCCGCCGAGGCTGACCAAGGCATCTTTGCGGCCGATCCCGATGCGGCCCAACACTTCCCAGATGAATCCCACGACGGGCAGTTCCTTGCCGGCCTCGGCGTCCGGGATTTCGATGCGGTGTGCGTCAATGCCCTTGTCGGCCAAGTGGCTTCGGATCGTTTCGGCGGTCTGGGCCAGCACCGGCTGGTGCAGGATGGCGACCCGGTGCCGGCCGGAAAGCAGCTCTTCGAGCTCGTTTCGCAGGCCGTCAACAAGGCCTCTGCCGATCACCACCGGGTACGGCGGGTCGACGGCCACCTCAACGGTGACCGGTCCGGTGCTGTCGCTCATTGCCCGGCCGCCGGGATGTTCTGGGGGGCTTGCAGGCGCGACAGGATCTGGCGGACCACCGCTCCGGGATTGCGGCGGTTGGTGTCGACCCGGATGGTCGCCACGCGCCGGTACAGGGGAGCCCGTTTCGCCATCAGGGCGCGGTATTTCTCGGCGCGATCCGGTCCGGCCAGCAGCGGCCGCACGGTGTTGCCACCGGTGCGCCGCACCCCTTCCCTGGCGCTGATCTCCAGATAGATGACGGTGTGGCCGGCGAGCGCCTCGCATACCCCTGGGCTGGTGACGGCGCCGCCGCCGAGCGACACCACGCCGTCGTGGTCGGCCAATGCCGCCCGCACCACCTCTTCCTCGATGCGGCGGAACTCCTGCTCCCCGTCGCTGGCGAAGATGTCCGCGATCCTGCGGCCCGTCCGCTCCTCGATAGCCACATCGGTATCGAGCAGGCCGACCCCGAGGGCCTTCGCCAGCCGCCGCCCGATGGTGGTTTTGCCGGAGCCGGGCAATCCCACGAGTACTGCCTTGGGCGCCATCACCCTGACGCCCGGACGGCCGGCGATTCCCGGTCGGCGACCGCGCGCCGGTACGCCTCGATGTTGCGGCGGGTCTCGGTCAGCGAATCGCCACCGAACTTCTCCAGCGCCGCGCGGGCCAGCACCAGCGCCACCATGGTCTCGACCACGACGCCGGCGGCCGGCACCGCGCACACGTCCGAGCGCTGATGGATGGCGACGGCCTCGTCGCCGGTCGTCATGTCCACGGTGGCCAGCGCCCGCGGCACGGTTGAAATCGGCTTCATCGCGGCCCGCACCCGCAGCGGCTGGCCGTTGGTCATGCCGCCCTCCAGCCCGCCCGCGCGGTTGGTCGAGCGGACGACGCCGTCGGGCCCGGGGTACATCTCGTCGTGGGCGCGGCTGCCGCGGCGGCGCGCGGTCTCGAAACCGTCGCCGATCTCGACGCCCTTGATCGCCTGGATGCCCATGACGGCGGCGGCCAGCTGGCTGTCCAGCCGGTTCTCGCCGCTGGTGAACGATCCCAGCCCGACCGGCAGGCCCAGCGCAACCACCTCCACGACGCCGCCGAGGGTGTCGCCGTCCTTCTTGGCGGCTTCGATCTCGGCGATCATGGTCTGCTCGGCCGCCTTGTCGAACGCGCGGACGGGGCTGTCGTCGATCGCGGGCAGGTCCTCGGGGCGCGGCGGCGGGCCGTCGTAGGGCGCCGACGGGCCGATCGCGACGACGTGGGAGAGCACTTCGACAC
>Ga0318577_10000179_pt1 | contig 16072 bp, 18 predicted proteins | sample GRESIP089b5f25_FD_203484 | JGI IMG/M metagenome (GOLD analysis project Ga0318577, IMG submission 203484) | Tropical soil microbial communities from Luquillo Experimental Forest, Puerto Rico - GRE.SIPMG.089b5f25 | ecosystem: Environmental > Terrestrial > Soil > Tropical forest > Bulk soil... | reverse complement strand
CGAGACCTGTTCATCCGGCACCGGCGATCTGAAGGCAATCGGCGAGGTGATCAAGGACAAGAAGGTCGTCATCGGCGTGATCGACCATCACACCCTGCAGGTCGAGCGGCCGGACGAGATAGCTGCACTCATCCGGGAGGCGCTCAAGCATATTCCGCCGGAACGGCTGATCATTTCATCCGACTGTGGCATGGGCCGCGAGGGCATGGGCCGCCGGCACGCCACTTACAAGATGGTGGCGATGGTGCTCGGCACCAATATTGTGCGTAAGGAGCTGGGACTGCCGCAAGCGGAATGCCTGGCTGCGGATCAGCGCTATTCGCTCACGGCCACCAAGAGCGTGTAGCAGCCGCCGCCGTTGCCGGCAGCCGCCCATGGATCAATCACGATCGATCCGTCATCGCACCGGATAGACAGTCGGTCCGACTGCGCGCACTTTGCGCTTGCCCGGTGGTTGCTCGACCTTTTCCTCGGCGGGCGGGGCGGCGCCTTGCTCGGCGCTGGCGGGGGGCAGCGGCGCGCTGTTGACGGCATCTGTGCCTTTCGGCGCCTGCCGGCCGGGATTCGCGCCGGGATTGACCGGCTTGCCCTGCGCGTCGAAGCGCGGCTGCGACAACTGCTTGGCCCGCTCCTCCGTGACCACGATATCGCCGCGTTCGACGGTCTGGTCATCCCCTTGCCGCAAGGCGTCGGCCCAGGACTGGCCGGGTAACCGACAGCTGCAGGCGGCATTGTACTGCTTGCGATAGCTGAACGCGGCGGGCAGGTCCGAGTAGACGCGGCCGCTCATCGACACCGCGCGGGACACGTCCTCGCCGGGGTTACGGTGGCTATAAAGAGTCACCTCGGTGGCCGGGCACATGCGCCGGCAAAGCTGTTCATCGTCCGCGAACTTGCCCGGCACCGTGGAGTAGGAAATCGGGAAGTAGTAGCCGTCGCAGGTTCTCACGCACAGCGTCCGATAGGTGCCCGCGAGCGGCGCGTTAGGGGCGGCGACGCCCGCGCCGCCGAACAGGCTGTCGAAAAAGCCGCCCGGCCCGCCGGTGGCGTATTGGCGGTATTGCGGACCACAATCGTTCTGTCCGAGCGCTACCAGGATGCCGCGGCGCTGTCCTTCGCGCTCGCCGCTGTTGCCCTGCAATCGCTGGATGTCGGTCAGCGTGCGGTCGAGGTTCGCGCGCATCTGCTGAATCTGGTTGTTGAGCGGGCCGCATTGCGGCGACTGCCCGCTGAACAGGGCGAAAAAGCCGCCGCCCTGGCAACCCAGACGCTGGGACTGCTGGCCGAGGCGGTCGAGTTCGGCCTGCTGCTTGGCCGCGGCGTCTTCATAGCGCTTGACCTGCTCCGCCTTTGCGGGGTCGACCGCGGCGCCGCGATCGATGGCGGCGAGCTGGCTTTCGAGCCGCAGACAGGCTTGGCTGCGCGCGCCTGCATTGGGAGCAGGGGACGCGTTGGGAGCAGGAACCGGGCTGGGCGGAGGAGGGGGGGAGAACGGAAAGGAGAACTGCGCCGCTGCGGGCGTAGCGCAGAGAACGAGGATGGACAGGGCCGCGCCCGGTCCGCGCAAGACTTTTGTGATCGCTGTGCCAATCATGGAGCCCGACCCGACGGTCACAGTCGCTGATGGAAGCGCCGGAATGGTGACCAAAGTGTGAAGATCCCTGGCCTGTGGGTAGGCGTCGCCGGCAGCGTCTGCTCGGGCCGCGCCTTACGGGCGCCAATTGAAATGACTGCCGCATCGCCCGCGAAACCTTGTCCTCGCAAGGGGGAATCGACGACTTCTATCGCCGATCCCCTATGAGGTCCGCCCGCCCACTCGCACCAAACAGTCGGATGCACTAGCCTCTCTGTCCCTGCTTCTTCAAACACTCGGTCGAACCACGACCTTGCACGCAAGGGGACGCAATGGGTGCTCTCAGCGTTTCCGAATTCGTCGACCTCATGGTCGGCGGGCTCGCGATCGGCTGCGTGTACAGTCTGATTGCGCTTGGCTTCGCCATGATCATGCGCGCAACCAACATCATCCATTTTGCTCAGGGCGAAGTGATGATGCTGGGGTGCATGTGTGGGCTGACCTCCGTATGGCTGCTTCCGGTGCTCCCTCTTCTCCTGGTGGTAGCCGTCGGCATGGCCTCCTCCGGAATCATCGCGCTGGCGATGGAGCTCGCGGTCTACCGCACCCTGCGGCGTCGGCGCGTGCCGATCATGAACCTCATCACCGCCACGGTCGGCATGTCCATCCTGTGTATCAACGCCGCACGCATCATATGGGGCTCCGAGCCGCTGCGCTTCCCGGAACTGTTCGCCACCACGGCATATGAGTTCGGTGGCGTGCGCATCTCCCCCCAGTTGTTCTGGATCATGGTCATGGGCGTTGCCATCATGGGTGCGCTGCAACTCTTCCTCAAGCATACGCGCACCGGCCTCGCCATGCAGGCGGTGGCGCAGGATCCGGAGGCGGCGCAGCTCATGGGAGCAAACCTGACGCGGATGATGGCGTACACCTTTGCGATTTCCGGGATGATGGCGGGAGCGGCCGGCATCATGCTCGGTTCAATGTTCTTTGCGTTCTTCGAGATGGGGTTCATCACCGGGTTGAAGGGATTCGTCGCGGCGACGCTGGGCGGGCTTGGCAGCATCACCGGGGCGATGCTCGGCGGAATCCTGTTCGGCTTGATCGAGACGTTCAGTGCAGTGTTCCTGTCGTCGGCCTATAAGGATGGCATCGGGATGATCCTGCTGATCGCCATTCTCCTGGTTTTTCCCTCGGGCTTGGTCGGACTGTGGCAGAAGCGCAGGTGACCGCCTCATTCGATCCAACTGCACCGCGGCGCGGAGCGGTGCACCGCGTCACGCTGCTGGTCGTGGCGGCGCTGATCGTGCTGCCGTGGGTGGAAGCGGACAAGTTCGCGCTGCACATTCTGAGCCTGATTGCAATCGCCTCGATCGCGGCGATGGGATTGCAGGTGCTGCTCGGCTATTCGGGGCAGCTTTCCATCGGCCAGGCGGCGTTCTACGGCATCGGCGCCTACACCTCCGCGCTGCTGACCGCCAAGCTGGGGGTGCCGTTTCCGCTCGCCCTCATCGGCGCCGGCGTCGCTGCGGCGATCGCCAGCTTGCTGATGGTGCCGATAACGCGGTTGACGGGGGCCTACCTCGCGGTCGCCACGCTCGGCTTCTCCATCATCGTTTATCTGTTCATCCAGAACGAAGAATGGCTGACCGGCGGCTCCTACGGCTTCATCGGCATTCCGCGCGCCGAATTGTTCGGCTACGTGCTGCGAGACCCGATGTTGAGCTACTACCTCAACGTCGGCGTGGCGGCGATCGTCTACTTTACCTTCGCGCGCATAGAGGGTTCGCGCTTCGGACGTGCGATCAACGCCATTCGCCAAGACGCCGATGCCGCGCGTGCCAGCGGCGTTCGGGTGACACTCCTCAAGAGCGAATGCTTCGTCATCGCCGCCTTTGTCGCCGGCCTGGCCGGGTCGCTCTATGCGCACGAGGTGCGCTACCTCGCCCCGAACGACTTCACGTTCTGGAAGTCGATTGAAATTCTCATCATGGTGGTGATCGGAGGCGTCGGCAGTCTGGCGGGCGCCATCCTCGGCGCTGCCGTGGTGGTGGGCTTGCCCGAGTATTTGCGCGCGATCGGCGACTATCGGATGCTGGTGTTCGGCGCGATCTTGATAGCGACCATGCTGTTCGGCGAGGGAGGGCTCGCCGCGCTCTGTGCGACATTGGTGCGGCGCGTGGGCGAAGTGTCGAGGCGTTTGGCGCTCAAGCTCCCCCCACGCAACGAAACAGCGCCATGAACACCAGCGCGCACGACGACGCGTGGCTGCTCGAGGCGCGCAGCGTGACACGCCGCTTCGGCGGCCTCTTGGCTGTCGATGCCGTTGATCTTGCGGTGCGGCGCGGAAGCGTGCACGGCTTGATCGGCCCCAACGGCGCCGGCAAGACCACGCTGCTCAACCTGGTTGCCGGAGTGCATCGGGTCAGCAGCGGGGTGCTGCGCTTCGGCGCCCGCGATATCACCCAGCATTCGTCGGCGAGGCGCGCGCGCGCTGGAATTCGTCGAACCTTTCAGAACCTCAAGCTGTTCGGCGAAATGACCGCACTCGAGAACGTTGCGATCGGCCTGCATGCGCAGATGCGCGCCGGTTTTTTCGACGCGGTCCTGGCAACGCCGCGCCACCGCCGCGAGGAGCGCAGCATTGAGGACCGATCGATGACCGTGCTGCATTTCGTCGGCCTTGCCGGCGTCGCCCATGTCCGCAGCGGCGCGCTCGCCTATGGACATCGCCGTCTGTTGGAAATCGCGCGCGCGATGGTGGCGCGGCCGACGCTCCTTCTGCTCGATGAGCCGGCTGCGGGACTCAACGTCACCGAAGCGGCGCATGTCAGCGAGCTGATTGCCCGCATCCGCGACGCTGGCACGACCGTGATCCTGGTGGAGCACCATATGGACGTGGTGATGCGCGTGAGCGACGAAATCACCGTCCTCAACTATGGACGCAGGCTCGCGCACGGCACGCCGGCGCAGATCCAGGAAGATCCGGGTGTCATTGAAGCCTATCTCGGCCGTTCCGGGGAGAACGAGGGTGCTCAAGCTTGACGGCGTGGTTGCCGCTTACGACGACGTCATCTGCCTGCATGGTGTTTCGCTGGACGTGCGTCGCGGCGAGATCGTCACGCTGATCGGAGCCAATGGCGCCGGCAAGAGCACGACATTGAAGACGATTTCGGGCCTGCTCACGCCGCGCGCCGGCACCATCGAGTTCGACGGGCGCACGATTGCGGGCCACAGTCCGGACGCGATTGTCGCGCTCGGATTGGTGCAGGTACCCGAGGGCCGGCGGGTGTTTCCCGAGCTTTCGGTGGAGGAGAATCTCCGCGTCGGCGCCTATCTGGTCGACCAGCGGACCAAAGTTCGTGGCCGGCTGGCGGATGTCTACCGTCGCTTCCCGCGCCTGGAGGAGCGGCGAAGGCAGTTCGCCGGCACGCTTTCAGGCGGCGAACAGCAGATGCTCGCCTTCGGTCGGGCCATGATGGCGCAGCCGAAGCTCTTGATGCTCGACGAGCCCTCGCTGGGTTTGGCTCCGCTCATGGTGGACGAGGTGATGCGCTCAATTCGCGTGTTTCGCGATTCCGGCGTGACCGTTTTCCTCGTCGAGCAAAATGCCAACCTGGCGTTGCGGCTTGCGGACCGTGCCTACGTCATGGAGACGGGCAAGATCGCCATGACCGGCAGCGGAGCGCAGCTTCTGGCCGATGAACGCGTACGGGCGAGCTATCTCGGCGCGAAAGCACCATCGCACAAAAGAGTTGCACAAACGCAGTGAGTGCACCTGCCAGGCGTCGCTTTGCGCGAGCAACGATGTTCGGATATCGTGCATGCGGGCGTGCACCGCTTCACCGGAGAACGATCATGACCATGAACCGACGCAAATTTCTCGGCGCCGGAGTGGGCGCCGTGGCGCTCGCCGGCACGAACCCGGCGGTTTGGGCGCAATCGCGGGGGCCGATCAAGATCGGCGCCTTCGGGCCGATGTCGGGGAATGCGGCGGCACAGGGCCAGAGCCTGCGCGAAGCCGTCGAGATGGTGGTCAACCTCAAGAACTCCGGCGGCGGCGTGCTCGGCCGCCAGATCGAACTCGTGGTCGGCGACGACGCCGGCAAGCCGGAAGAGGCCGCCGTGATCGCGCGTCGCTTCGCGACCCGCGATGAGGTGTCGCTTGCCATCGGCAGCGTGAGCAGCCCGGCAAGCCTTGCCGCGGCGCAGATCTTTCGCGAGGAGGAGGTGCCGCAGATCGTGGTGAGCGGGACCGCCCAGCGCATCACCACCCAGGGCAACGAATGGGTGTTCCGCTCCGCGGTGCCGGACCGCAAGCTCGTCGGCGACCTGGTCGACTTCATCGACGAGAAGTTGCCGAAGCTCAAGCGCTTCGGGTTTCTCTACGTCAACGACGATTTCGGCAAAGGTGCTTTCGACGCCTTCGTCGACGCCGGCAAGAAGTACGGCATGAGCGTCACCGCCGAGGAACGCTACTCCCGCGGCGACCTCGACTTCACCGGGCAGTTGACCAGGATCCGCTCCACCAATCCGGATGGGCTCGTGGAATGGTCGCGCTACACGGAAGGCGCGCTCATCCATCGCCAGATCAAGCAGATGGGTTGGGACCTGCCGCGCTTCGGCTCCGACGGCATCGGCGCGCCCGCATTTCTCGATCTGGCGAAGGATGCGGCCAACGGCGTCATCTATCCCACGCACTTCAGCCCTGCGACGTCCACGAAGCTGCCGGCCGCGCAGGCCTTCATCGCGCTGGTGCGCAAGACCTACAACAAGCCGCCGGATTTCGTGCACGCCGAGGCGTTCGACGCGATCAATATCGCCATCGCGGCGATCGAGCGCGCCAACAGCAGCGACCGCACCCCTGTGCGCAACGCGTTGCGCCAGACCGATTATCAGAGCGTGCGCGGACCGTTTAAGTTCGACCAGAAAGGCGATCCGACGCTCGTGACGCATATGGTGCGGATCGTCGACGTCAAAGAGACGGACGCGCGCAGCTGACGGGGGAGAAACGTGGCGATCACGCTGGTCAAGTCGGGCGTTCCGCGCCCGCTCGCCAATTACAACGAAGCCTTCGTCGTCGGCGATCTCGTGTTCGCCGCCGGTCAGCTGGCGAGCGACTTCAAGACCGGCGTGCCGCCGGAGGCGCGCAAGCAGGCTGGCTTTCCGTTCTACGGCTCGGACATCGAGTTGCAGACGACGTACATCCTCGAAAATCTGAAGAAGACCTTCGAGGCCGCCGGCTCCTCGCTCGATCACGTGGTCAAGGCGCAGGTGTTTCTCACTGGTCTCGCCAACTTCCACGGCTTCGACACAGTGTGGAAGCGCTACTTCAAGGTGCCGCCGCCGCGCACCACCATCGGCTGCACCGGATTGCTGGTCGCCGATACGCTGGTCGAGATCGATCTCATCGCCTACGTGCCGCGCAAGGGGCTCAAACACGAGGTCGTCGCCTCGTCCGTCCCGCGCCCGCTCGCCAATTACAGCGAGGCGTTCGTCATTGGCGATCTCGTGTTCGCCGCAGGTCAGCTGGCGAGCGATTTCAAGACCGGCGTTCCGCCGCAAGCGCGCAAGCAGGCGGGCTTTCCGTTCTACGGCTCGGATATCGAGCTACAGACGGCATACGTCCTCGAAAACTTGAAAAAGACCTTCGAGGCCGCCGGCTCCTCGCTCGATCACGTGGTCAAGGCGCAAGTCTTCCTCACCGACCTTGGTGATTTTCATGGCTTCGACACGGTGTGGAAGCGCTACTTCAAAGTGCCGCCGCCGCGCACCACCATCGGCTGCACCGGATTGCTGGTGGAGGATACGCTCGTGGAAATCGACCTTATCGGTTACCGGTCGGGTCACGGTCTCAAGCACGAGATCGTCAAGTCGGCTGCTCCCCGCGCGCTCGCGCACTACAGCGAGGGATTCACCTTGGGGAGCCACGTGTTCGCCGCGGGTCAGATCGCGAGCGACTATCGAACCGGCGTGCCGCCGCAGGCGCGCAAGCAGCCGGGCTTTCCGTTCTACGGCTCGGACATCGAGCTGCAGACGGCATACGTCCTCGACAACTTGAAAAAGACCTTCGAGGCCGCCGGCTCCTCGCTCGATCACGTGGTCAAGGCGCAGGTGTTCCTCACCGACCTCGACAACTTCCATGGCTTCGACACGGTGTGGAAGCGCTACTTCAAAGTCCCGCCGCCGCGCACCACCATCGGCTGCACCGGGCTGCTGGTCGCGGATACGCTGGTCGAGATCGATCTCATTGGCGCGAAAAACTAGTGTTCCGATCCCTGCGTCCGCGCCGCCTCGCTGCGCAAATTCCACAGGATGCCGGTGATGATCAGCCCGGCGCCCAGAAACACGAAGACATCGAGGGGCTCGCCGTAGAGCCACCAGCCGACCACCGCGATCAGGGGGATGCGCATGAAATCGAGCGGTACCACCACGCCCGCGTCGCCCGCCCGGAAGGCGTTGGTCAGGCAGTAATGGGAGACGAGCCCCGAAGCGCCGATGCCGATCACGGCGGGAAGCTGCCCCTGGTCGAGCTTGGTCACGAACAGCGGATCTGAGCCCATCAAGGCGAGCGGCAACTGGATGAGCATCATCCAGAAGACGATCGCGAAGGTGCTGTCCGTGCGCGTGAGCTTCTTCGTGCAAATCAGCGTGATGGCCAATCCAAACGCCGCCACCAAGGTCAGCAGCGCGCCCGGCTGGAACGTCGCCAAACCGGGACGTAGGATCACCAGCACGCCGAGGAGACCGAACACGACGGCCCCGATCCGGCTCGCGGTCAGACGCTCGCCCAGGAACGGCGCAGCGAGCAGCAGCGTCCACGCCGGCGTGGTGAACTCCAGCGCGAAGACCATCGCCAACGGAATGAGCAGAAGGCTTCTCGCCCACAGATACGATGCTGCGACGTGAACGGTGTTGCGAAGCAGGTGCAGCGGAAGGTGCCGGCAGTTGATGGTCGCGCGCAGGTCGGCGCGCACCGCGGCCAAAATGGCCATGACCATGAGGCCGAGACCGGCACGCAGCGCAAGAATCTCCATGACGCCCAGCGTGGCGGCAAGGACGCGCACCGAGACCGCCATCGCCGAGAACGCCAGCAATGCGCCGCTCATCCAGAGGACGACGCGAACGATGTTTTTGGGTGCCACGCGGGGTTCTTTCCGAGGCGTCGGCGCTCAGGAATGGATCGGGGGAGGGCCCTGACGTGCATCACGTCATTCGGCGTCGGGCTGGTTCTCCGGCTGCGCCTGTTTAAAGGCGGCGAGTTTTGCGCATGCCGCATCGACCGCGACGATTTTGGGACATCGATCGAGCGGCACCTTCAGACGCCGCGCGTTGTAGACCTGCGGCACCAGGCAGACGTCGACGAGCGTGATCTCGCTGCCGAAGGCATAGGGCGCCGGGTGGATCATGGTTTCCATCGCGGCGAAGCCCTCGAGAATCCAGTGGTGATACCAGGCGTCGATTTTGGCTTGGTCCTGACCGAGCTCGTTCTTGAGGTAGCGCAGCGGACTCGTATTGTTGAGCGGATGAATGTCGCAGGCGATCACCTGCGCCAACGCACGCACCTTCGCCCGTTCGATCGGATCGCGCGGCAGCAGCGGCGGCTTGGGATGCACCTCATCGAGATATTCGATGATCGCGAGCGATTGAATGAGCACCTCGCCGGAATCGAGCTGCAAGGCCGGCACGCGCATCTGCGGGTTGACTGCGCGGTATTCCGGTCGCTTGTTGAGGCCGCCTTGCTTCTGCAGGTGGATCGAAATCATCTCGCTGCTGAGGCCCTTGAGGTTGAGCGCGATGCGCACCCGATAGGCCGCAGACGAGCGAAAATAGGTATAAAGCTTCACGTCTCCTCCTTGGCGGCCTTGCAGGGTGAGCGTCGGGCGCGGCGCGTTGTCAGATTTTGCCGCTTTCGATCTCGGCGACGAGCTCGGCCGAACGTTTGGTCAATTGCTTCATGGCGCGATCGAAGGCGGGACGATCGGCGGGCGTGACCACTTCGGCGAGCCGGTTCATGAATTCGAGCGCGCTCGGGGCAAGCTCTTCGTAGACGGCGCGGCCAGCCGGCGTCAGCGACAGAAACGATTCGCGCAGATCCGCGCGATTGGCGCGCCGGCTGAGAAATTTCTGTTGCTCGAGCTGCGCCACCGCGCGGGAGACCTTGGTCTTGTGCATGTGGGTGTGGGCGCCAACCGCCTTGCCGGTCATCACGCCGTTCTCGCCGAGGGTCACTAAGACCCGCCACTCCGGTATTCCGATACCGTGGCGACCGTAGACGCGCGTCAGCGCCTGCGACACCAGGCTCGACAGGACATTGAGCCGGTGGGGCAAAAAATCTTCGAGCTTGAGCAACGGCGCTGGAGCGCCCGTTTGGTCGGGCGCCGAGGCGGCGTGCGTCGCGCCGTCACGGACTGGACCGGAGTTCATCATCAACCGCGCCCCGGGGTGGAGCGGCCGGCTCAAGCCTCGACCGCCGCGGCGAACATTGGCCGAAGATCGAGGGCCACGCAACGGAGCGCAATCGCGGGTCCCGTTGCAGGGTCTGTTCCGCGGGGCCGAGTGTTTGGGGGTGGGCGTTTATCGGAGCCGCAGGGTCGCGGCGAGGATGTAGCGCCGCCTCAGCGCAGGCACTCGATGGCGACGAATTCGTCGCGGGCGGAGGTGCCGTTGGTCGTCGGCACCGCGCCGGCGATCTCCTCGCGCTCGATCCTGCGAAACGACGCGGCTTCGGCGTAGTCGCGGGCCTTGCAATAGGCGGTGGCAACCGCCGCGCCGCAGGTCGCGCCGGCGGCGAGACAGCGGTCGACGCCATAGCCGTCGGAATTGTTGGCAATGATGAAGGTGCGCTTTTCGGCCTGCGCCGCAGTGCCGAAAACGGCGGCCGCGAGGACGAGCGCGGCGAACAAGTACCGCATTCTTGACACCCCCTTCCCCGGTCTTTCCCCGGGGAACCCGACGGCGACATTGCGTGGAAAAGCCTTAAGGCGCCCCTAACCCACCAAGGCTGACCTAACCGCCAAGGCTGATCCCCGCCGTCAGGGCTGGTGATAACGGGCTTTGGCGGTCTTTGACTAGGACATGAAAGCCACACTGTCCGACGATCTTGCGGCTGCCGAAAACGCCTTCAGCACGTGGGAGTTAGGCGACATGGCCGGCCGGCGCCGGCGGGGCCCTTGACGCCTCTGGCGCGCTTGCCCATGCTCCGCCGCCATGAACGGCCTTAACCATATCTGCGGCATTTGCCGGGAGATTATTCGCTAGCGACCCCCGCTGGCTGCGGCCGTCTTTTCTCCTCACCCGAGATTTCCGGACGCCCGGCCAGCGAGGCCGCGAGGCGTTTCTTTTGGCGTCCGCCGCGAGGTCGAGACGAAACATCGGGGATGAGATCTGGTGCGATGAAGCTCAAGCTCTACGATACGCTGACGCGCGAGAAGCGCCCGTTCACGCCGCTCGATCCCGCGCACGTGCGCATGTATGTGTGCGGGCCGACGGTCTACGACTTCGCCCATATCGGCAACGCGCGCCCGGTCATCGTCTTCGACGTCTTGTTCCGCTTGCTGCGCCACCTCTATGGCGCCGATCACGTCACCTATGTGCGCAACATCACCGACGTGGACGACAAGATCAACGCGCGCGCCGCGGAGGAATACCCGGATCTGCCGCTCAACGAGGCGATCCGCCGTGTGACCGAGACGACCGACAAGCAGTTTCATGAAGACGTGGCCGCGCTCGGCTGCCTGCCGCCCACGGTCGAGCCGCGCGCGACCGAGCACATCGACGCGATGAAGACCCTGATCGAGCGGCTCGTCGCTTCGGGCCACGCCTATGTCGCGGAGCAGGACGTGCTGTTCAGCGTGCCCTCGATGCCGGACTACGGCAAACTTTCCAAGCGCTCGCTCGACGAGTTGATCGCGGGGGCGCGCGTCGAGGTGGCGCCCTACAAGCGCGATCCGCGGGATTTCGTGCTGTGGAAGCCGTCGAAGCCGGACGAGCCGAGGTGGCCCTCGCCTTGCGGCATCGCGGCGCCCGGGCGGCCAGGCTGGCACATCGAGTGCTCAGCGATGGCGTGGAAGCACTTGGGCGAGACCTTCGACATCCACGGCGGCGGCATCGACCTCGTCTTCCCGCACCACGAGAACGAAATCGCGCAATCACGCTGCGCCTTCCACCTGCCGGTGATGGCGAACGTCTGGATGCACAATGGCTTCCTGCAGGTCGAAGGCGCGAAGATGGCGAAGTCGGAGGGTAACTTCATAACCATCCGTGAGTTGCTGGCGGACTGGCCGGGGGAGGTGCTGCGGCTCAACATGCTGCGCTCACATTATCGGCAGCCCATCGACTGGACCATGGCGGGCATACTTGAAAGCCAGAAGGTGCTGGATCATTGGTATGACATCGTTGCCGACATGCCGATGCCAATCGGCATCGATGCAGACGAGGAAGTGGTCGGATCGCTTTGCGACGATCTAAACACACCAAGCGCGCTGACGCGATTGCATGCTCTTGCGGGTGAAATTCGAAGCTACGCATCAGGATTGCATCAACTCGCGCTCAAGAACAAACTGAAGGCGTCGGCTGCTTTTCTTGGAGTGCTCGCGTTCACGAAAGGCGAAGCGCTCGAAAATCATCCTCACCGCCGCGTTGTCGATGCAGATAAGGTGAGAGCGTTGATCGATGCCCGCAACGCCGCGCGCAAGGCAAAAAGTTTCAAGGAAGCCGATCGCATCCGCGACGAGCTCAAAGCGATGGGCGTCGAGCTCGAGGACCACAAGGACGGAACCACGACTTGGAAAGTATCGCGATGATGGCGTGCGTACAGTCGAAGCCTGCGCTGCGGCCGTTTCTGCTGACGGATGCGCCGCTGCTGGCTGAAATCTTTCGCGCCAGCATCGAAGCGCTGACCGCCGACGATTACAGCGCGAGCCAGCAAGAGGCGTGGGCGTCGATCGCGGACGACGAAGCCGCCTTCGCCGCGCGGCTCGCGGACGCGCTGACCTTGCTCGGCACCATCGACGGCTCGCCCGTCGGCTTCGCGTCGCTTGCCGGCGCCGAGCGTATCGACATGCTCTACGTTCATCCCGCGGCTGCGGGACGGGGGGTTGGCACCATGCTCATCGATGCGCTGGAGAAGCTCGCAGCGTCTCGTGGCGCCGTCCGTCTGACCGCCGACGTCAGCGACAGCGCGCAGGATTTCTTCAAGCGCCGCGGCTTCGTGGCAAAGCAACGCAATAGCGTTCCCCTCGGCAACGAGTGGCTCGCGAACACGACCATGGAAAAGCGGCTTGCCGCCAAGGAGCGCGCGCAATGAAAAGACCGAACGCACCGCTCCCAGGCCTAAAGCGGCACCATATCGTGATCGCGGTCATCGCGATCGTGGTCGCCGTCGCGCTGGTGCTCAACTATTATCTCTGGTGACGTGCTCTGGAGGATGAAGGCGATGACCAAGCCGGAGACGCCGTTCCCGAGACACTGGCTCTATTACATCGTGCTTAAATACGCGGTCATTGCCGCGGCGTTGCTGGTCGCGCTTTACGTCGTGTCTCAGCTGTTGTGAGTTCCTCATGACCCGCGAACGCCTCTATCTCTTCGACACCACGCTGCGCGACGGCGCGCAGACCAACGGCGTCGATTTCACACTCAACGACAAGCTCGTCATCGCCCGCATGCTGGACGATCTCGGTATCGACTATGTCGAGGGCGGTTATCCGGGCGCGAACTTGACCGACACGCAGCTGTTCGCCGAGGACCGCGGGCTCAAGGCCACCTTCACCGCGTTCGGCATGGCGCGGCGGCCGGGCCGTTCGACCTCGAACGATCCAGGCCTCGCGGCGCTGCTCGAGGCCAAGGCCGACGCCATCTGCTTCGTGGCGAAATCCTGGGACTTTCACGTGCGTGTCGCGCTCGAGACCAGCCCGGAGGAAAACCTGGCCTCGATCCGCGACAGTGTGCGCGCGGCGGTGCGCAGCGGGCGCGAAGTGCTGCTCGATTGCGAGCATTTCTTCGACGGCTACAAGGCCAATCCGCAATTCGCGCTCGCCTGCGCCAAGGCTGCCGTCGACGAAGGTGCGCGATGGGTGGTGCTTTGCGATACCAACGGCGGCGCGCTGCCGCACGAGGTCGAGAAGATCGTAGGCGAGGTGGTCAAGGTCATTCCCGGCGACCACGTCGGCATTCACGCCCATAACGACACCGAGCAGGCCGTGGCCAATTCGCTCGCCGCGGTGCGCGCCGGCGCGCGCCAGATCCAAGGCACGCTCAACGGGTTGGGCGAGCGTTGCGGCAACGCCAATCTCGTTTCCATCATCCCGACGCTCAAGCTCAAGGGCGAATTCGCCGAGCGCTTCGATATCGGCGTGTCGGAGGCGCAACTCAAGACGCTCGCGCATGCCTCGCACACGCTCGACGAGATGCTCAACCGTGCGCCGAACCGGCACGCGCCCTATGTGGGCGAAAGCGCCTTCGCGACCAAGGCCGGCATTCACGCCTCCGCCATCATGAAAGAGCCCGCGACCTACGAGCACGTGCCGCCCGATGCGGTGGGCAACCGGCGCAAGCTGTTGGTCTCGGAGCAGGCCGGCAAATCGAACGTGCTCGCCGAGCTCGATCGCATCGGGCTCAAGGTCGACAAGGACGATCCCCGCATCGTCCGGCTGCTCGATGTCGTGAAGGAGCGCGAGGCGATCGGCTACGCCTACGAGGCGGCCGATGCCTCTTTCGAGCTGCTGGCGCGGCGCGTCCTCGGCAAGGTGCCGAGCTATTTCGACGTTGAGAAGTTCGACGTCAATATCGAGCAGCGCGACAACGCGCTCAGCCAGCGCGTCACGGTGTCGTTGGCGGTGGTCAAGGTGAAGGTCGACGGCGAAACGCTGATTTCGGCGGCGGAAGGCAACGGACCCGTCAACGCGCTCGATCTGGCGCTGCGCAAGGACCTGGGCAAGTATCAGAGCTATATCAGCGGGCTCGAGCTGACCGACTACCGCGTGCGCATTCTCAATGGCGGCACCGAGGCGGTGACCCGCGTCCTGATTGAGAGCCAGGACGAGACCGGGGAGCGCTGGACCACGGTCGGCGTCTCGTCCAACATCATCGACGCCTCGTTCCAAGCGTTGATGGATTCGATCATCTACAAGCTCGTACGGTCCGGCGCGCCAACGTAACGGCACGACCTCATCTCCGTTGTCCTGCGCACGCGGGCGAGGGGGTGACCCCCGCGGGGCCGCCTGGGTGAGGCCATCTTCCCCAATGCGCTGGTGAGCGGTCACACCAAGTTCGCGGGCGCGTGCTCTATCGCATCCGGGGGAGGAGGATGGTTCTGCAATGATCGATCACATCTCCATTGCGGTGCGCGATCTCGACCGGGCGGCGCGCTTCTATCAGGCGGTGCTGGGCGCCGTCGGCTACGAAAAGCTCGTCGTTCGGCCGCGCACCATCGGCTTCGGCAAGGCCTATCCCGAATTTTGGCTGAATCTTCGCGCGACCATGTCGCCGATCAACGGCGATTGTGGCGCCCATGTGGGGCTGCGCGTGCGCACGATTGAATTGGTCGATGCGTTCCACGCCGCAGCGCTCGCAGCCGGTGGCAGTTCCGACGGCGCGCCGGGTCTGCGACCCCAACACGGCGAAGGCTATTACGCCGCCTTCGTCCGCGACCCCGACGGCAATCGCATCGAGGCGGTCACGTTTCTCAAAGCGCAGGAGTGATGCCGCCGCGCCTCGTCCTACATCCGCTCGGCGGCGACCGACGTCATCTCCTTTTCCACTTCTGCAACGGAGCGCGCCGCCTCGAACAGCCTCGGCAAAATTTCCTCGACCTGTTCGGCCACCAGGAGAGTGACCGGCAGGCCCGCGCGGATGAAGTCGAGCTTTTCCATCTGCTCGAGCAGTTGACAGAGCGGCTCCCAGAAGTTGGCGATGTTGAGGATCAGGATCGGTTTCTTGTGCCGGCCGAGCTGCGCCCAGGTCAGCTGCTCGACCAGCTCCTCGAGCGTGCCGACACCGCCCGGAAGCGCGACGAAGGCGTCCGCGCGCTCGAACATCACGCGTTTGCGCTCGTGCATGTCGGGCGTGATGATCCGTTCCTGCACGCGCAGCAGCATGTGCTCGCGATTGACCAAAAAGTCCGGGATGACCCCGGTCACGGCCCCGCCGTGATCGAGGACCGACTCGGCGAGCGCTCCCATTAACCCGACCGAGCCGCCGCCATAAACCAGGCGGATGCGGTTCTCGGCCAGAATTCGGCCGAACTTTCTCGCCGCGTCCATGAAAGCTGGATTGTTGCCGGGGCCGGAGGCGCAGTAGACGCAAATCGATTTAATTGTGCTCATGGGCAATGGATGTGGCCCGAGGGGGGGCGGGGCGTCAAGCCGCGTCGGTGGCAAACGGGACGGCGCAGCAAAACTCCGCTCATTCCCGCGCATAGCGCGTCGAAGACGCGCGTGAACGCGCTTATGGCGGGAATCCAGGGGCCGCAGTCCGTAACTCTGGGTCCCCGCTTTCGCG
>Ga0318577_10000178_pt1 | contig 16075 bp, 14 predicted proteins | sample GRESIP089b5f25_FD_203484 | JGI IMG/M metagenome (GOLD analysis project Ga0318577, IMG submission 203484) | Tropical soil microbial communities from Luquillo Experimental Forest, Puerto Rico - GRE.SIPMG.089b5f25 | ecosystem: Environmental > Terrestrial > Soil > Tropical forest > Bulk soil... | reverse complement strand
AACACGTTCGGCGGCAGCACCCGCGATATCCAGGTGCCGGACATGCGGGGTCAAGTGTCCGCCGATGCTGTTGCCGCACTGCAGAACAGGGGCTTCAAGACGCGCACCCTGCAGAAGCCGGACTCGACGATCCCGCCCGATCACGTCATCAGCACAGACCCCGGCGCCAACGCTTCGGTCGGTGCCGGCGACGAAATCACCATCAACGTGTCCACCGGACCCGAACAACGCGAAGTGCCTGACGTCTCCTCGCTGAGCTACACCGACGCGGTCACCAAGCTGAAAGCCGCCGGATTCAGCAAGTTCAAGCAGACGAACTCGCCGTCGACCCCGGAACTGCTGGGCAAGGTCATCGGGACCTACCCGCCGGCCAACCAGACTTCGGCGATCACCAACGTGATCACCGTCATCGTCGGCTCCGGCCCGGAGACCAAACAGGTCCCCGAGGTCGCGGGCCAGACCGTCGACGACGCGCAAAAGACCCTGACCATCTGGGGCTTCACCAAGTTCAGCCAGACGCAGGTGGACAGCCCCCGGCCGGCCGGCGACGTGATCGGCACCAATCCGCCCAAGGGCCAGACGGTTCCGGTGGACTCGGTCATCGAGTTGCAGGTGTCCAAGGGCAACCAATTCGTGATGCCCGACCTGAGCGGCAGTTTCTGGACCGAAGCCGAACCGCGGTTACGCGCACTGGGCTGGACAGGGGTGTTGGACAAGGGTCCCGACGTCGACGCCGGTGGCTCCCTACACAACAAGGTGGTCTATCAGAACCCGCCCGCGGGGGCCGGGGTCAACCGGGACGGGATCATCACGCTGAAGTTCGGTCAGTAGCCGAGGGATCCGCCGGAACGTGCGGGCGCACCGCGGCGCGGACCTCGTTCTCCAGACGGCGGACCAGCGTGTCGTCGCGCGCCCACCCGCAGAAGGTGAGCCAGTTCGCCAGCATTCGATGCCCACCCTCGGTCAGGATCGACTCGGGATGGAACTGGACCCCGTGAATCGGCAACTCGGTGTGACGTACGGCCATGATCACACCGCTGCGGGTGCGCGCCGTAACCTCCAGCGCCGTCGGCAGTGACTCCGGCAGGATCGTCAGCGAGTGGTAGCGGGTCGCTGTGAACGGATCCGGAAGCCCTTGCAACACACCAACATTGGTGTGAAATACGTTGCTGGTCTTGCCGTGCAGCAATTCGGGTGCGCGGTCTACGGTGGCGCCGAATGCGACGCCGATGGCCTGGTGTCCCAGGCAGACCCCGAGCAGCGGAGTGCGCCTCGCGGCGCACGCACGGACGAGGCCAATCGACGCCCCCGCGCGCTCCGGGGTCCCCGGTCCCGGGCTGAGCAAGACACCGTCGAACTCCGCGGCGATGGCGGTCTCGTCGGAGAGCCGGGCGTCGTCGTTGCGCCATACCTCAGCCCCGACGCCAAGCTGGCCGAGGTACTGCACCAGGTTGAACACGAAGCTGTCGTAATTGTCGACAACCAGGATCCGCATCGTGTCAGGGTACCGTCCGACGCCGTGCGCCGATCCCGCTCAGTAGCCCACCGTGCCGGCGGGCTGTGCGAAGTGCGTCCGGACCGGTTCGGAATAGCCGACGATCTGCACGTCGGGCTTGACCTCTTCGCTGTAGCCGAGGCCGAATCGGACCACGTACTGCTTGTAAAGGATGACTAGGGGAGCGGCGGCCAGTGCGGCTTGCATCGCCGCCGCATTGCCGATCGCGGTGATCGTGTAGGGCGGGCTGTAGGTGCGCCCGTTGAGCAGTAGCGTGTTGCCCACGCAGCGAGGCACCGAGGTTGCGATGATCCGCTGGTCCTGCATCTGGATCGCCTCCGCGCCGGCGCTCCACAATGCGTTGAGGACGGCCTGGATGTCTTGCTGGTGCACGACCAGGTCGTCGGGCGACGCATCGCGCGGGAAGCGGCCGTTGGCGTCGCGCTGTGCGTCCTCAAGCGTCACCACCAGGCCCGGGCCGTGGACCGGGTCCATGCCCGCCTCACCGGCCAGCTCGGCGGAGCGCCGCAGCATGGCCGCCAGTGCGGCATCCGGAGACCGGCCATGCATCGAATCGAGCTTGTTGGCCAGCTCATCACGTTGGGCACTCAGGCGATTCACCGACGCCTGCGCCTCACGCACCAGATCGACCAGGCGCGGCGCGTCGCTGCGGCGGATCTCGGCGCCGCCGGACACCCCGTGCGTGGCCGCCAGCAGCAACCCCGCCAGCAGGCACACCAGGGGGACCCCGAGGCGCCATGGTGAGCGGCGCGTGCCAATCATGGCCTCTCCATTTCCTGGTCACCGTGCCAGGTGAGTTAGTCTCGTAGCCAAGCTATAGGTGCAGCGGCAATCGTTATCGTCGCACCCGTTCCGCTCACGTGTTCAGGTAAGCCCCGAGATATCGCCGAGGTAATGATGCCCAAGTCCAAGGTCCGCAAGAAGAACGATTTCACGGTCAGCGCCGTCAGCCGCACGCCCGTGAAGGTGAAGGTCGGACCGTCCAGTGTGTGGTTCGTTTGTTTGTTTGTCGGCCTTATGTTGATCGGGCTCGTCTGGTTGATGGTGTTTCAATTGGCCGCCGTCGGAAGCCAGGCACCGGCGGCCCTGAATTGGATGGCGCAACTGGGCCCGTGGAACTATGCCATCGCGTTCGCTTTCATGATCACCGGTTTGTTGCTCACGATGCGCTGGCACTGAACCAGACAAAAAGCGAAATGAATTCATTTTGGGGTCTGTTCGTTACTGGCTCAGCAACGTTGCGCTCACCCAATCACACACGTGTGATTTATCCCCACTGTTGATAGCGCTTGTGGATAACTGCATAGCCAGTGGTGGGAGGGTGTAGATAGCGCATGCAGCAAACATCATGGGAGCCGCGCGCGACGGGAATCGCTGGTTGCGGGCTCGGCGGTGTTTTGATGGCTATCGCGAGTGTGACCCTGGTCACAGATCCTCCAGGACGCATTTTGAGCGGCGTTGCCGCGGCGGGTCTGATCTTGTTTGCGGGCATGACATGGCGCGCGCGGCCGAAGCTGGCAATTACCCCCGAGGGCCTGGTCCTGCGGGGCTGGTTTCGGACGCAGGTATTGCAGCACGCCGACATCAAGATCATCCGGATCACCGAGTTCCGCCGCCACGGGCGCAAAGTTCGGCTGCTCGAGGTCGAAACCGCCACCGATGGGTTGGTGATCTTCTCCCGTTGGGACCTCGGGACGGACCCGTTGGAAGTGCTCGACGCGCTCACATCTGCCGGCTACGCGGGTCGTAACCCGCGCTGACCGAAGATCGCTTGCGCGGCGTGCGGACGCCTCAGGAGATCGTGATCGATTCGATGACGACCGCATCGGTAGGGCGGTCGTTGCCGTCGGTGGACGTCGTCGCGATGGCGTCGACAACCTTCTGGGAATCGGCGTCGGTCACTTCGCCGAAGATCGTGTGGCGCCGGTTCAAGTGCGGAGTCTGGCCGACCGTAATGAAGAACTGCGAGCCGTTGGTGCCCGGACCCGCGTTCGCCATCGCCAGCAGGTAGGGCCTGTCGAATTGCAGCTCGGGGTGGAACTCGTCGGCGAACTTGTAGCCGGGGCCGCCGCGGCCCGTGCCGGTGGGATCGCCGCCCTGAATCATGAAGCCGCGGATCACCCGGTGAAAGACCGCGCCATCGTAAAACGGGCCGGACGGGCCGCCCGATGCGTTTTGGGTCGAGTACTCCTTGGTGCCCTGCGCCAGGCCGACAAAGTTGGCGACGGTCTTGGGCGCATGGTTTCCGAACAGAGCAACCTTGATGTCTCCGCGGTTGGTGTGCAGCGTTGCGGTGGCGGTCTGAATAGGGCTGTTAGTCACGACCCCAGAGTCTGCCATCACGCACGCGCGTGCCCGCATCCGGTGTCGCTCCATCGGAGCCCGGTACCGAAAACACGGGCGCGCACAATAGGCTCGCGAGCGTCCTATTGATGGCAATCTGATGGGGCACCCGATGAGTGGCACAGAAAGGCGGCAGATGAGCGCGAAGACGGCATCCCGGCTGACCCCTCGGGCGCGACTGGCCCGCGGGCTGACCTACTCGGCGGTGGGACCGGTGGACGTCACCCGGGGCGTGGTCGGACTGGGCGTCCAGTCCGCACGCTCGACGACATCGGGGCTCCGTCGCCGTTACCGGGAGGGCCGATTGGCCCGGGAGCTCGCCGCGGCCCAGGAGACGCTCGCCCAGGAGCTGGCCGCCGCCCAGGAGGTCGTCGCAGGGTTGCCTGAGGCGCTGCAGGAAGCGCGCCGGTCCCGACGCCACGGCAAGCGCCCCTGGGTGATCGCGGGGGCCGCCGTCGCGGTCCTGGCCGGCGGCGCCGTCGCGTTCAGCATCGTGCGGCGCTCAATGGGCCAACAGGACCAGGAGCCGTCGCCCCGGCCGCCCAGCGTTGACGTGCAGCCGCGTCCGTAGGCACACCGCCGGGGCCGGCACAGCTCACCGAACGGCTAGCTGCAGCCGTTTCCGGCGCCGGACCAGAATGCTCGGTAGCCATTCGCCGACGTCGGAGACCTCGATCCAGGTCGTGCGTTCGAGTAGCTTGCGCAACACGATTTGAGCTTCCAGGCGAGCCAGTGCGGCGCCCACACAGAAGTGCGCGCCCTTGCCGAAGGTCACGTGGCCCTTAGCGCCAGTGCGGTCGAGCCGAAACTCGTTCGGCGCCTCGAAGTGCGTCGGATCGCGGTTGGCCGCTCCCCACATCAGCAGCAGATGCGAATCGGCGGGCACCTCGACCCCGGCCAGCGTCGTGTCACGCCACACGTGGCGGTAGTGGCCGCGGAACGGTGGCTCGAAGCGCAGCGTCTCTTCGATGAAAACGCCTAGTAATTCGGGGTTCTCACGCACCTGTTTTTGCACCTCGGGACGATCGGCGAGAATTCCCGCCGCGGTGCCCAGCAGTGACGCAGTCGACTCGCCGGCGGCGCTGAACAGCGTGATCATGATCCCCAGCGCCGGGAGCTGTTCCAACTCACCCGAAGCGCAGCGTGCGGCCAGATCGGCGATCAGGCCGCCTTCGGCGTCGGTGGTCGCTTTTTCGAAATGGTCCAACACGTAGGCGGACAGCTCTAGCGCCGCCGCGGTGGCCGCTTCGAGCTGTTCGGGGGTGACGATCCCGTCGAGCAGTGTGGTGGCGCCGTAGGCGAGTCGAATGAGTTTGTCGACGTCGCTGTCGGGCAAGCCGAGCAACTTGGCGACCACCATCATCGGGAGCCGGTTCGCCATCGCGCTCATCCACTCGATCTCGCCGTCGCGCACGTGCTGGTCCCACAAATCGTCCGCGATCTGTTCGGCGAACTCTTCGATGATCCGCACTCGCTTGGCCGACAAATGCGGCAGCAGGAGCTTGCGGTGCATCGCGTGCACCGGATCGTCCGCGGTTGCCAACGCGTGTACAGCGTCTCCGAGGGGCGCCATGTCGAACGGGGTGACCGTGCCGTCATCGTGAAAGATCATGGTCGCGGTCAGGTTCGACGAGAAGTCTTCGACCCGCTCGACCGCCTCGAGCACCGCGTCCCATCCGCACACCGCGTAGAAGATGGACTTGCCGAGCCGGTGAACCGGCGCCTCGGCGCGCATCCGGTCGTACAGCGGATACGGATCCTGCAACGCCTCGGTGCCGAAAAACTGGATCGGATCGTCGACCACTGTCATGAGTTCAGGCTGAATGGACCCACCTGCAGCGTCAACGGCGCGCGACAAAGTTGAGGGACGGCCTGGTCCGCGGCCGACGGGGGCCGAGATCGCCCATAAGGCACCATCAGCGCATTACCATGAGAAAAGTAGCCAGAAATTCTCAAGGTGAGAGAAATAATTCAGCGGGTTGCGGGGGAGGAGCGCGGTTGAATGCCCAGCGACGACTGGCTGGTGGGACGTGATCGCCACAGCGAAGCCGCGGAACGGATCTACGCCGCGGCTGCCGACCTGATTTCTCGCGAGGGGTACGAGGCGTTCACCATCGAGGCCGTGGCCGCGAGGGTCCACTGCTCACCGGCAACGATTTACCGGCATGCCGGCGGCAAGGCGGCCATCCGCGACGCCGTCGTAGCGCGACAAGCGGCGCGCATTGTCGACACCACACGCGAAGCCATCAAGAACCTCGAGGGCCCGGATCGGGTCGTGACCGCCACCCTCGTCGCCCTGCAACGCCTGCAATCAGATCCGCTGGCACAGCTCATGCGGTCGTTGCACACGACTCCTGTCAGCGAGTGGATCGCCAGCTCACCCACCGTCACCGGCTTCGCGGCGGAAATGCTCGGCCATGACAACGCTGACCCGCTCGCGGCACAGTGGCTCATCCGAGTCTTTCTGGCGCTGTGGTGCTGGCCCGTCAAGGACCCCGAAGCCCAGCGCACCATGGTGCGGCGCTTCCTCGGCCCGCCCTACATAAGCGACAATTGAAGGCCGGAATCCCGAGCGCCCACGAAGCCCCTGCTAAGAAAGCACAGAACGTTCGTCGGCCTCGACCAGGACTTCACGGGGGACACATGAATGAACAAGGCGCGTCGGCCGGTGTGGCCATCGGCTCGGACGGCCCAGCGGGCCTCGATGACATGGGTTCTGGCGTCGAGCCGGCGGTCTCGCCACGGGTGCGTCGGGCGTTCGGCCTCCTTGAGCGATTCGCACCCGCGATCGGCGCGAGGTGGGCAACCGAACTGTGGTGCACCCCGCCCGTCATGGAGTCAGACCTGCGCATGCCGCCCGGCGTCGGACCGGGCCAGCCGCTGGAAGCGGCGTGGCGCGGACATCGAATCGTCGGGGAATCCTGGGGCGACGGACCGGTCGTATACCTGGTGCACGGCTGGGGCGGGCGGCGCCCGCACCTGGGGGTCTTCATCAAGCCATTGGTCGAAGCCGGACATCGGGTCATCGCATTCGACCTTCCCAGCCACAACGAGTCCGATGCCGGCGCGCTCGCACCCGGACGGACTACGATCGTCGAGTGCGGCGAAGCGGTTGGGGCAATCGTCTCGACCCACGGACCGGCCCGCGCAATAGTGGCGCATTCGATTGGCGCCAAAGCCGTTGCGCTCGCGGTGGCTCAGGGTGCCTCCGTCGAGCGCTTGGTGTTCTTGGCGCCCATGGGCGACTTCGCGTTGTATCTGGATCTGTTCGCCCATCGTCACGGCTTCGGCCCCCGCATACGCGAAGGTCTGCGGCGGCGTCTCGACCGGCGCCTCGGGATGCCGCTGTTCAATACCGACATACCCCGAGTTGCGCCCCGCACCGACTATCCGCCGCTGCTGCTCATCCACGACCCGGACGATCCCGACAGTCCGTACAAGACCAGCGAACGGATCGTCGAAGCCTGGCCCGGCGCACAACTCATGACCACCCGAGGTCTCGGCCGCCTGGCGCACTACCGAATTCTTAGGCACCGCCCTGCAATACGTGCCGGCGTAGATTTCATCGGGCCCGCGCCCGCGGCCAGCGGTGGCACCCAAAAGCAACCACCAGTAAGGGAAACCAGCTAAACACCGTCCTGGCCTAGGAGTGTCGAGGTCATACAAATTTGGCTTGTGGAGCCTAGGGGAATCGAACCCCTGACACCTGCCTTGCAAAGGCAGTGCTCTACCAACTGAGCTAAGGCCCCTCGTCGTGACCGGATGGGTGACCGGGTGCGTCAACCACCGCCACGTGCCAGACCTCGACGCCGCGTCGTGACCGAGCCACCGCCACCGCTACAGCGATCAGTGCCAGCGGCAAAGCAAGTCTCACGCAACGTCTTGACGGGCACATGGTCGTGGGCCTGGGAGGACTCGAACCTCCGACCTCTTCGTTATCAGCGAAGCGCTCTAACCGCCTGAGCTACAGGCCCGCACTCGCGTACGGCCGAGCGACGAGATTACCGCAATCGTCGTCCCACCCCCAAAAACCTGTGGATCCACCCTAGTCGCGGTCCGCCAGCGTCACCTCGACGCCGCCGATCAGGTCGCTGGTCAGGTTGTAGACGAACGCGGCGACAGTGGCCATCGCGGTCAGCAGGACGATGTTGACCAGACCGATAAGGACGGCGCCACCGAAGATCGTGCTGCTCGAGACCAGTTCGCCGCTGCTGCCGCTGGTGTTGTTCAGCAGGTCGCCGACGTTGCTGTTCAGCTTGGCCCACACACCCATGCCGCCGAGCACGAGGTACAGGAACGCCACCGCGATCATCCAGACGAAGAACAACGCCACCGAGAGCATCAGGGACACCTTCAACGTGCTCCACGGATCGATCCGGCGGATCTGCATGCTGGCCCGAACCGGGCCGCGGGTTCGCCGCGACACCCTGACGCGGTTTTCGCGGGGTTCTTTGCTTTCTCGGCCCTCGAGGGCCGTCGCACTGCCGCCTCCCGACGGGCTGGCCGCCTCCCCGGCGCGGTCGGGCGCGGGCTTGCGCTGCGGGGAACGCGGAATTGGGCCGGACAGGTCGGGCAACTCGCTGGCGTAGGCCTCTGCGGGTGGGGCGTCGCCCTGCGCCGGCCCGGGGTCGAACTCGTACGGCGGCGGATTCCTCTTCTGTGCGGCGCCGCCGTTCCCCGATGCGGCTGTGCCGGAGATGAAGCGGTTCAGCCGCGCGTCAGCACCGGCGGGCGGGCCCGGCGCCCGCGCCTCGGTTTGAGGCTCGGTCGGGCGCTGCGTTGCTCGGGGGGCCCGGCCGGTCTGTATAGGCGTCGCGCGGTGTGCACCGGCACGCTCGACCGAACCATCCCCATTGAGGCCGTCGCCCATTCTGGGGGCGCCCGGCTCGTTAGGTGAGGTCACCCCGCCACTCCTTCGATCTCCTACCGTGACCGCTCGCGCGGTGGCAGCTGCATTATGTGTGGTCGGGCTGAGTCTATTGCCCCGCTCCTGCCCGAACCCTCACCGGACCACCGCTTGATCCCGCACCCTATACCTGGCTCGCCCTACGAATCCGCGGCACCGTCGTCGTCGCCGACGGCCTCGTCCGCGTTTTCCTCGGCGTTGCGCGCGATCGCTAACAGTGTCGCGCCCTCACCCAGGTTCATCAACCGAACGCCCTTGGTCTGCCGCCCTGCCTTGCGGACCTGGCGCGCCGCTGTGCGGATTACACCCCCTCCGGAGGTAATCGCATACAGCTCGCTGTCGTCGTCGACGATCAACGCCCCAACCAGCCTGCCCCGCCGGCGGTCGTACATCACGGTCAGCACTCCCTTGCCGCCGCGGCCCTGGACCGGGTACTCCTCGATCGCGGTCCGCTTGGCGTACCCGCCCGACGTGGCGACCAGCAGGTAAGTGCCTTCACGGACCACGTTCAGCGACAGCAGGTAGTCGTCGGCGTTGAACCGCATGCCCTGCACGCCCGAGGTGGCCCGGCCCATCGGCCGCAGTGCCTCGTCGGTCGCCGAGAATCTGATCGACTGGCCGTTGGCCGAGACCAGCAGCAGGTCATCCTCGGATGAGCAGAGCACAGCGCCAACCAGTTCGTCGTTGTCGCGCAGGTTGACCGCCACGATGCCGCCCGAGCGGTTGGAGTCGAAGTCGGTCAGCTTGGACTTCTTGACCAGCCCGTTCTTGGTGGCCAGCACCAGGTACGGCGCGTCCTCATAGCCGCGGATCTGGATCACCTGCGCGATGCGCTCGCCGGGCTGGAAGGCCAGCAGGTTGGCGACGTGCTGCCCGCGCGCCGTCCGGGAGGCCTCGGGTAGCTCGTAGGCCTTGGCCCGGTAAACCCGCCCCTGGGTGGTGAAGAACAGGATCCAGTCGTGCGTGGAGGACACGAAGAAATGCGCGACGATGTCGTCCTGCTTGAGGCCGGCGCCCTGCACGCCCTTGCCGCCGCGTTTCTGGCTCCGGTAGAGATCCGTCTTGGTGCGCTTGGCGTATCCGGTTTCGGTGATGGTGACGACGACGTCCTCGCGGGCGATCAGGTCCTCATCGCTGACGTCTCCGTCGGCCGCGACGATTCTGGTGCGACGGTCGTCGCCGTGTTTGTCGACGATCTCTTTGAGTTCGTCGCGCACGATCGCGCGCTGCCGCTCCGGCTTGGCCAGGATGTCTTCCAGGTCGGCGATTTCGGCTTCGATCTTGGCCAGGTCATCGATGATCCGCTGGCGCTCGAGGGCCGCCAAGCGGCGCAGCTGCATGTCCAGGATGGCCTGCGCCTGGATGTCGTCGATGTCGAGCAGCTCGATCAGTCCGGCGCGGGCGATGTCGACTGTTTCCGACGCCCGGATCAACGCGATGACCTCGTCCAGCGCGTCCAGCGCCTTGACCAGACCGCGCAGGATGTGGGCCCGTTCGTTGGCCTTGCGCAGCCGGTAGGTGGTGCGCCGAATGATGACGTCGAGTTGGTGCGCGACGTAGTGGCGGATCATCTGGTCCAGGCGCAGCGTGCGCGGCACCCCGTCGACAATGGACAGCATGTTGGCGCCGAAACTGGTCTGCAGCTGGGTGTGCTTGTAGAGGTTATTGAGCACCACCTTGGCCACCGCGTCGCGCTTGAGCTCGACGACGATGCGCACACCTACCCGGTCGCTGCCCTGGTCTTCGACGTTGGCGATGCCGGTCAGCCTGCCGTCGCGGACCTGCTCGGCGATCGAGGTGATGAAGTTGTCGTGGTTGACCTGATACGGCAACTCGGTGATGACCAAAGACGTTCGGCCCCTGGTCTCTTCGACCTCCACCACGCCGCGCATCCGGATGGAGCCGCGGCCGGTCTTGTAGGCGTCGGCGATGCCTTGGCTTCCGACAATCAGTCCGGCGGTGGGGAAGTCGGGGCCCTTGACCCGTACGCACACGGCCGCCAGGGTGGCTTCCTCGTCGGCCTCGTGGTTCTCGAGGCACCAGAACACCGCCTCGGCGAGCTCCCTCAGGTTGTGCGGCGGGATGTTGGTCGCCATGCCGACCGCGATGCCGCCCGAGCCATTGGCCAGCAGGTTGGGGAACCGGCTGGGCAGCACCGTCGGTTCCTGCACCCGACCGTCGTAGTTGGGTATGAAATCGACTGTCTCCTCGTCGATTTCGCGCAGCATCTCCATCGCCAGCGGGGTCAGGCGTGCCTCTGTATACCTCATCGCGGCTGGCGGGTCGTTGCCCGGCGAACCGAAGTTACCCTGGCCGTCGACGAGCGGATACCGCAGTGACCACGGCTGCGCCATCCGTACCAACGTGTCGTAGATCGACGCGTCGCCGTGCGGGTGGTAGTTGCCCATCGTCTCGGCGACCGAGCGCGCCGACTTGGCGTGGCTGCGATCCGGACGGAACCCGGAGTCGTACATCGCGTACAGCACGCGGCGGTGCACCGGCTTGAGGCCGTCGCGGACCTCCGGCAGCGCGCGACCCACGATCACGCTCATCGCGTAATCGATGTAGCTGCGCTGCATCTCCTGCTGGATGTCAACCGGTTCGATGCGGTCGCCGGCTTCGTCGCCCGGGGGCAGCGTGGTGTCAGTCATCTATTCCTCGTTTGCAAACGGATACGGCTGTCCGATCCATCAGACGTCCAGGAAGCGAACGTCCTTGGCGTTGCGGGTGATAAAGCTTCGGCGCGCGTCGACATCCTCGCCCATCAGGATGGAGAACAACTCGTCGGCGGCCGCCGCGTCGTCGAGCGTCACCTGCCGCAACACTCGCACCAACGGGTCCATGGTGGTCTCCCACAACTCCTTGGCATCCATCTCGCCCAGACCTTTGTAGCGCTGGATGCCGTCTTCCTTGTTGATCTTCTTGCCGGACTTCAGCCCCGCCTCCAGCCGACTGTCGCGCTCGCGGTCGGAGTAGGCGAATTCCGGATCGCTGCGCTGCCACTTCAACTTGTACAGCGGTGGCTGAGCCAAGAACACGTGCCCGTTTTCGATCAGTGGCCGCATGAACCGGAACAACAACGTCAGAAGTAGCGTCGAGATGTGCTGGCCGTCGACATCGGCATCGGCCATCAACACGATCTTGTGGTACCGCAGCTTGGTGATGTCGAATTCGTCGTGGATCCCGGTACCGAGCGCGGTGATGATCGCCTGAACCTCTGTGTTCTTGAGCACCCGGTCGATTCGAGCCTTCTCGACATTGATGATCTTGCCGCGCAGCGGAAGAATCGCCTGGAACATCGAATCGCGGCCGCTCTTGGCCGAGCCACCGGCCGAATCACCCTCCACGACATAGAGTTCCGACTTTCGCGGGTCGGTGGAACGGCAGTCCGCGAGCTTGCCCGGCAGCCCACCGAGATCCGTGGCGCTCTTGCGGCGGACCAGTTCACGCGCCTTGCGCGCCGCGATTCGCGCCTGTGCCGAGGAAACCGCCTTGTTCACAATCACTTTGGCGTCGGCCGGGTTGGCTTCGAACCAGTGCGTGAGCTCTTCGTTGCAGACCTTCTGCACGAATGACTTGACCTCGGTGTTGCCCAGCTTGGTCTTGGTCTGGCCCTCGAACTGCGGCTCGCCGACCATGACGGAGATCACCGCCGCGAGGCCTTCGCGGATGTCGTCGCCGGTGAGGTTGGCGTCTTTTTCCTTCAGTACCTTGCGGTCCTTGGCGTACTTGTTGACCACTGACGTCAAAGCGCTGCGGAAGCCCTCTTCGTGGGTGCCGCCCTCGTGGGTGTTGATGGTGTTGGCGAAGGTGTGCACCGACTCCGAGTAGCCGGCGTTCCACTGCATCGCGATTTCGACTTCGTGGCCCGGTTCCTTGCGAGAAATTTCGACGATGCTGCTGTGGATTGGGCTCTTGGTGCGGTTGATGTGTTTGACGAAGTCGACCAGTCCGCCCGGGTAGTGAAAGGTACGGGTCTTAACCTTATGTGGCGCAGCGGATTCTGCGGCTTTCTCGCTCGCGGATTTGGGCGCTTCGGCGACGTCACTGACGACTTCGTCGACAACATCCTCTTGGGACACCCGCTTGTCGGTGAGGTTGATCGTCAAAACTTTATTCAGAAATGCCATTTCCTGCAGTCGGCGCGCGACGGTCTCGAAGTCGTACTCGGTGGTTTCGAAGACGTTGGGATCCGCCCAGAACCGCACCGTCGAGCCGGTCTTCTTCGTCGGTGCCCCCTGCTTGAGACCCAGCGGCTCCGACTTCTCGTAGACCTGCGACCACTCGTGCCCGTCACGGGAGATCTCCACCTCCAGCCGGGAGGACAGCGCGTTGACCACCGACACGCCGACGCCGTGCAGACCACCCGAGATCGCGTATGCGTCGGAATCGAATTTCCCGCCGGCGTGCAGCTGGGTCATCACGACATCGACGGTCGGTATCCCCGAAGCGTGCATCTCGACCGGGATGCCACGGCCGTCGTCTGTGACTTCGACGCCCCCGTCCTCGAGTAGCACCACGCTGACCGTTTTCGCGTAGCCGGCCATCGCCTCGTCCACCGCGTTGTCGACTACCTCCCAGATGAGGTGGTGCAAACCTCGCTCACCGGTGGAGCCGATGTACATCCCGGGGCGTTTGCGGACGGCCTCGAGCCCTTCGAGAATTGTGATCGATGCAGCGCCGTATTCGTCCTGTGCCTTCTTCTTCTGGGCAGCCACGGTCGGAATGCTCTCCTTGGGGTTTCATGCGAGCGGTCCAGTCACCGCAGCGGTCGCACTCCAACCACTCTACCGTGATCGAGGGCTGGGACCGATTCTCTGGGGGCGTTTCTGGCTATCTGATCGCGCCGTGTGCACGATTTCTTTATTCCCTGTGCGTCCGGACGTGCATTTAGGGGAGCCGTTTCGTCCTGGCGGCTCTCAGCCCCTGTTGATAAAGGCCCGACTGGGGACCGATCCGGCGTAGCGGAACCCTCAGCCGTAGGTGTCGCGCGGACCCCTGCCGGCAATGTGGCGCGGGCCCTTCCGCCAAGACGGCGCAGCCGGTCCGGTGATTCTCAGTGACGTCACCACACCGTTGCCGACGGCCGCGGCGATCTTGGCCAATAGTTGCGCTTGGACCATCCGCAACTGGGTGGCCCATGCCGTCGATTCCGCGGTCACGGTGAGGACGCCCTCCTTGAGTGCGGTCGGGGTCGCGTGGTCGGCGATCTGCTGGCCCACCACCGATGGCCAGTGACCCAGGACCGTGCCCTCGGCGACGCGCGTGGACCAGCCGCGTCTTTTCGCCACCTCCCGCGCCAACCTCCCCAGGGGCTGCGGATCACGATCCTCGTCGGGCCCCGGCCCCGACCAGCTCCGCCGGCGTCCCGCAACGCGCCTCGGAGCGCGGGGCACCGCCCGCCCGCGGCCGGCGTCCTTTCCCTGTGCCCGCGCGGCAGCGCGGGCCTCCTCGAGAGTGCGCCTCACCAAGTCGATGCCCGTCAACCCAGTGGGTTGTTCGGATTCTTTTGCGTCGCCGGCATCCATCACGATCGCACCGCCGATACTCGACCCGAGTCATCGTCACGCAGATCGATGTGCACCAGCCGTGTTTCCCAGTCCGCCGGAACGTCTTCCAGCACCGCTGCGGTGACCAACACCTGTTCCGCCGATTCCGCCACGGTGGCCAGGGCGCGCCGGCGCGCGGCGTCGAGCTCGGCGAACACGTCGTCCAGCAACAGCACGGGCTCGCCCCCGTCGGCCCGCAACAATTCATACGCGGCTAACCGCAGCGCCACCGCCAAAGACCACGATTCCCCATGGCTCGCAAAGCCTTTGGCGGGCTGATCGCCGAGGCGCAACTCCAGGTCGTCGCGATGTGGACCGACAAGACACATTCCACGCTCCAATTCCGCGTCGCGGCGCGCAGACAACGCAGCCAGCAACGCGGCCTCGAGGAATTCACGATCGCCACCCCCGAAGTCACCCCCGCCGTCGGCGCCGAGACTGGTTCGGTAGGCGATCGACGCCGGGCGTGATCCCGACGCCAGCAACTGATAGGCCTTCTCCACCTCTGGCGCCAACTGATTCACCAGATCGATGCGAGCGGCCATCAACGCGGCGCCATGTTCCGCCAATCGGCTGTCCCACACGTCCAGGGTGTCGAGGGCACTTCGGTCACCTCGATAGCGTGCGCCGGACACCGACTTCAACAGCGCCGCGCGTTGCCGCAGAACCTTGTCATAATCGGCGCGCACGCCAGCAATCATCGGCCTGCGCACCGTCGCCAGATCGTCGAGGTATCGGCGTCGGTCTGCCGGATCCCCACGCACCAAAGCCAGGTCTTCGGGGGCAAAAAGCACCGCGCGCAATACACCGATCACTTCACGCGTGCTGCGCACGGCCGAACGATTCAATCGCGCCTTGTTGGCCCGCCCGCTGGCGAGCTCGAGGTCGACGGCACACTCCCTACCCTCGTTGACGACGATCGTCGAAACCACCGCACGGTCAGCACCGGCTCGGATCAACGGCATGTCGGTCCCGACCCGGTGCGAACCCAAGGTGGTCGAATACCACAGCGCCTCAATCAAATTCGTCTTGCCAAAGCCATTGGGACCGACGAATACCGTCCGGCCCGGCTCCAATTCGAGGTCGGCGTGCGCCCAGGACCGGAAGTCACGCAGTCCCAAATGCCGGACGTACACCTACCCGGGCAACCGAACTGGCATCAACAAGTACACGTAGTCCGTCGGCAATGCGGAGAAGGGTCCGTCACCATTCGGCGGGTTATCGTCGTCGGACGCCGGACGCAGCAACGCCGGCTTCCCCGGAGTCGTGAAACCGAACGACACCCGCTCCGAATGGACCGACGCGAGTCCGTCGGTCAGATACGTCGGGTTGAATGCGATCGTTAGCGGGTCACCGACAAAATCGACCGGAAGGTCTTCTTCGGCCCGCCCCACATCGTCGGCACCCGCCGCGAGCCGCAGCGTGCCGTCGGCGAATTCCATCCGTACCTGTGCACCCCGGTCGGCCACCAAAGCGACCAGCTTGATGGCTTCGGTCAGCTCGACCACGTTGATGGTCGCCACGGCCGTGTGCTCGGCCGGCAGCAACTGGCGAAACTTTGGGAACTCCGCGTCAAGGAGCCGAGTGGTGCTGCGTTTGCCGTTACCGCTGATACCGAGCAGCCCGTCTTTTCCGACTCCCGTCCCGGCACCCAACGACAACCGAACGTCGGACCCATCGGCCCCGGCCTTGGCCGCCTCAGACAACGTCTTGGCCGGCACCAGCACCGCGGCTTCGGTGTTGGGTGCCAACGCCGACCAA
>Ga0318577_10000175_pt1 | contig 16137 bp, 13 predicted proteins | sample GRESIP089b5f25_FD_203484 | JGI IMG/M metagenome (GOLD analysis project Ga0318577, IMG submission 203484) | Tropical soil microbial communities from Luquillo Experimental Forest, Puerto Rico - GRE.SIPMG.089b5f25 | ecosystem: Environmental > Terrestrial > Soil > Tropical forest > Bulk soil... | reverse complement strand
CGTCGGCACCGCCCAGCGTATCGCCGGTAATGCAGACGACGAGCCCCTCATTCGTCCCTGTCGAGACGCTGTAGGAGCCGCTGAGGCTGCTGGTCGAGCCGCCGTTGTTGGTCAGATCGCCACCAGCAACAAAGGCTATCGGTCCCCCACCGCCCGAGGAAGGGGGGGCGGGCAAACCAGCATGGGTCGTCGGCACCTGCGCCGTGGCGACCCCGATCAGCGCCGCCAGGCCAAGCGACGCGAGCAAGATCAGTATCGCACGCATGGATCAGAACTGCGCCCAGACGACGTTGCCGGAGACCTGCGCGCCGCCGCTGACCAGCAGGCAGACATCGTCCGTCGCAATGGCGGTACGGATGACGGGGCCGTTCCCAGTACCCATCGTCAGACCGCCATTGGCCGCGAAGTTCCACCCGGTTGCGGCGGTCGAGCCGCCCACCATGCCGGCGGTGCTGGTTCCGCAGGTGCTGCCGGTGCCCTCGACGATGGCGACGTTGTCGGCGGCGCTGACAATCAGGTTGAGGGCGCAGACATAGGTCTGCTTCGACGCGTTTCCTGTGATGATCCTGGTGTTGGCGGTGATGCTGATCGGCGTTGACGTCGTGTTGGCCACTCCGGCGCCGCCGCAACCCTGGCCGTTTGGCGAGATCGCGACGACCAGCGCCGGATCAGTCGCTGCGGGCGCCGTGCTCGCCGCCTTGACCGCCGCTCGATTCGCGGCGCCGCCACCGTCGGTGATGGCGTTTGGGAAGACGCAGTTGTTGCTCGCATCATTGATGTCGGCGACGTTTTGCGTCGCGCCGGTGGAGTCCTTGACCGTAAACGGACTGGGACAGCTGGCCTGCACTGCCGAGCCAAAACCCATGGCTGCCGCGACCAGTAGGGTCGGGATCCATATTTTCGATTTCACTGTCTTACGCTCCTGTTATCTGATCGTCACCGGAAGAGCGACGACGTTGCAGCCGGTGCTCACGGAGAAGTCCGTCTGTAGCGCGCCGCATGGCGTTGAGGCGCCGAAAACCCCATTTCCCGAGTAGTAGGCCAGCACATTGTAGTTGCCGCTAGCCGCGTCGCACTGGAAGGCGTACCCACCGAAGGCCACATTGACAACGGCAATGCCGTCACCGTCCAACATTGAGCCGCCGCTCGCCTGCACGGTAATGGTGTTGGTCGCCTCATCGCCCTTCGCGCCCTTGACCCAGAACGTGTGTCCGACAATCGGGGGCGACGAGGTGCATTGCGGCAATGTCTCGGTCTTGGCCGATGACGACGAGCTTTTCCATACGATCGTGCCGTCGGCCGTGGTCGCGGAGTCAGTCGTGCCGCTCGCGATAACGCGGCTGACGCCAGACGCGGCTGTCGCGCTGATTACGCCGTTCGATATCGCGATCGTCGTGCCATCGGGTTTGAGGATGCCGAACGAGTTGATCGTCGCCAGCCCTGGCGTCACGGCCAGAGACCAATGGTCGTTGCGGTCCGAGCTAGCGCACACGTAGCTATTCGCCTGAAACGCCGCTGCCGACCCGGTGACCCCGGGGAAGCCCGAAAAGGTCGAGGTCGAAGTCGATAAGGCGAATCCGTGCTGGGACAGGTCAGCGAAGCAGTATCCGGCGCCGTCTGCACCGCTCGTCGTCGACCCGTTGGCGCGCGCCAAGGTGAACGTGATGGGACCGTTGCCGTTCGCCAGATAGAGCTGCACGCCGTCACCGACCAGGACCGGATGGTTTGACGTGTAGGCTTGTGCGCAGCTTTGCGGCGACAAGGTGCCGCCGGCCGGGCCGATCGTCTGGAAGCCGGTGTTACAAACACCGACTTGATTGGTGAGCCCGGTACCGAGGGTTATGATCCGATTGAACGATGCATCCTGCGAGCGTGCGACGCCAAAAACAGCCGCACCGACCAGGGTAGCGGCGACAGTTGCCGCTAGGGTCCTACGCATAGCTGACCAGCGAGTGTTTGGCGTAGAAATTCGCCGCCATGACATCGAATGCCGCCCCCGATTGGTTGTAAACCAGGATCGACCAATACGTCGGCATGAAGCCGAGGAGTGAATAGACCGAAAATTCTGGAAAATAATAGAGGGCCGCGTTTGCTGCCACTGTTACCATGGGCGTCAGGGACGCTAAGCTCCCGATCAACGAAGATTGGTCCGAAGTCGAGTTCGGATTTATTCCGTTCGTCCAGCTGATGCCATCCTCGCTGCACACTAAATAGAGCGACACGGTGCCGGACCCGCTGACAGCCGAGCCCGATTTGATCTGGATCGGCGCCACGATGTCATCGTAATATTGCACCAAGGTCGTCCCGAGTGCCCCGAGACCTTTCGCTTGACCGTTCGGCAATGCAGTCAGGTTGTCGGTCGACTGAGCCGGTCCGAGTGGGAACGTCGCCAATGAGGCGACGCTGAGAGGATTGCTCATGACATGGTCGCCCTTGCTATCAGGTCGTCGTCCCTCGGATCCGGAAATCGGCCGAGCCTTTGTAGGCGGTGGCGCCCGCCGGCAAGGTCAGCCGCAGCCACATACCCTGCGCGCCAGTCGCATTCGGTGCGGGACCCGACGGCAGATTGCCCGGGCTCGGTACGCTCACGAATGCGGGCTGCGGAATGAAGGCACCGATACCCGAGGAGGGCGCGGTCTGCCGATCGGCAACCGTGCCGGTGTCGTTCAGCACCGTCGTCAGCGCCAAGTCCAATACCGCGCCTGAAGGTAGGGCCGGCGTCTCGTTTACCACTTCGATCTGAGCGCCAGTCAGTGCTTTTGCGGCGTTGTTGTTTACCAGGAAAACTTTTTCATAATAGGTTCGCTGCGACCCGGCCGACACATCCGCCGCACTGGTCGAGAACAGTCGGATCACCGACGTCACTGGGTTCGGCAAGATCTCGAACAATATCCCCTCCAGGATCTTGTAGGTTGTCGTGTTGTCCGGTACAGTGGCCCAGTCGCGGCTGACTGCAACCGCATCGGAGCCGTAGCCGGCCGTGGCGATGATCTGTCGCAATTGATTAGGACCGGTGCCACCCTGAGTCCAAATAACCTGACCGGTTGTGACCATTTCGCCGTCGCCCGATTGCAGCTTGAACAGCGCTGGCATCGTGCCGCTGTGATTGGCTGAACCAGTCTGCGCGGTGTGGAGTGTCGGGTCAGTGGTTACCGCGCCTGCAGGCAGGACACAGCTATGGGCAGCGAGGGCCACGTCACCGACCGCGGGAATACCGCCGGGGTCGGCCAGTGGTCCGTTCGCACTCGTCCCCGACAATGCGGCGTGGAGCAATCGCTCGAGCGGTTGTGATCCGGTCACCCAGCTCTGCCCGTTCAGGGTCAGTGTCTGGCTTTGAATGGCACCGGTCGAGTCGCGTCCGGAATAGACAATCCTGGTTGCGGTATCGGTCGGTGAGCTAGAGATGACATCAACACTGCCGGCCAGGGTAATGTCGTAGAATGCGACACGGCGCGTGAAGTCGACTGCGCCGCCTATCGTGGCACCGTCGGTCTCGGGCATGCCGGCCGAGCCATAAACGACGATGTCGGATGGTAGCACACTCATCGGAGGCTCCTATCTTCGTCGACATCGGGTTCAGCCGGCAAAGCCCCGGGGCGATCGGAATCCGGACACCCTTGCCGGAGAGGGGTACCGCGGTTATTCGCCGACGGTCTTCGCGCCGGCCTCTGTTTTACGGGTCGCGTAGCGGGACCGGCCCTTGCGCGGTCAGAAACATCGGCGCGTCACCACCCTCGACCGGGTCGAGTCCCAGGACGTCACGGGCCTCGTTCAGGGTGAAGATGCCGTCCTTTACATAGCTGGTGAGGACTACGGATTGATCCTTGGGATCGGTCGGTCGCATATCCGACCAAGCGAATTCGAGATCGCTATGTCCCATCCGCCTCTGGATGACACTATCGACGAGCCGCTTGACCCAGCCCATCAGCGGCGCCAACCCCTCTTCGAGAGCCGCCTCCTGTGCGGTCTGCGCCGTCGCCCGATTGACCTGCGTGGTGAAGGCGGTCGGTGGCAACGAGAACGCATAACAGACGATCCGTGCCAGCCACTCGTCGAAATCGTCTTTGTAGGGCGCCTCCTTAAAGGCCTGGTACTTGGCGCCGCTCGGACCCCAGAGCAACCGTGTCCGGCTGCCGGTGTTGCCGGCCAGGATCGAGTCGAACCACTCCTGGTATTGGTGAATCTGCTCCGCGTTCCAGCCATCCGGGGCGTTCATTAGCCCAGACGGGATGTTACCCTCGGTAAAGTGTTGAAGCTGCATGAGTTGTCGGCGCAGTCCGATGTTGACCGTCAAGACGATCTGCTCGACAGGGCCGAACCCGTATGCCTTGTGCGGGCGACGGTTGCGTGGCAGGTAGATCATCTCGGCGTCGCTTAGGAGGCGCCACGGCCGTCCATGGATCACCTGCTCATATGCCGGTGCTGGCGGCTGCGGCCGACGCCCGGTGTCGTCGATGAGCACCTTGATCGTCGATCCGTCGACGACATCGAGGCCAATAATGTCGCCGCCGCGGTTGCGGCGTATCTCGAAGGCCGGTGCATCGAGCACGAGGACGTCCTCTAGCGCCTCACGAAGCCAAGTCGCGAAAGGTTGCTCGCCGTCGGGCGTGCTCCAGAACTCAGTCAACCGCTCGATGCGCGATGCTGCATCGGCCGCCGGATTTCGATCGTCGCGCGATTTGATCGTCCACTCGAGCTTTTCGATTTGGTCCTTGCGCGTCTCGATCGCGAGCCGCGTGATATCGTGGCTCTCGGCCAGTGCCCTGAGCTCGTCGAAGCCGGTTGGCTCGTAGGAGCGCGGCGTGTAGGTCGTGTTGTAACCGACCGGGAAATCCCACAGTCGCACCCGCTCTCGCTCGGGAGGCACCAGCGGGTAGCTGGGGGAAAAGATCCCCTGGTCCGGTTGGAAGACTTCGCGAAATTGGGTGATGTCGTTCTGAGTTCCCCAGCCGCCCCAGCTGTAGGATGCGATCGGCTCGCGAGCGTGTTGCGTCAACGGGGTCCGCTTTCCGCCGGCGGGTGGCATGGCTTACTCCGCGCCTTTGGCGCGAGCTCTTGGCGTTTCCTGCGGAAACGCCTGATGCGACAGCCCCCGAGTCAAGCCCGTGGGTCTGGCTGCGTCGAGAGCGGCTGCGGCGATCATCAATAGCCTCCGGTGATCGCCACGCGCTTCCAGGTGTTTGGCGCGGTGCAGATGTAGAGGAACTGGCTGTCGTGAGTGATCTGGTTGGTCGTGCAGGCCGACGAGGAGGCAGGCGAGCCCGCGCTGATCAGCCCGCCCAGATTGTTGAGTGTCTGCGGCGTCGCCTCGACGATCCGAAAGTTCGAGCCGTCGAATTGCAGCGTCGCAAATTCGTAATTCTGACCGACCGCCAGGGTAATCGAGTTGCTCGACACGCCGCCGAGCGCCGGAACCAGAATTTTCTCTCCAACGGCGCCATTGACCTGGACCGTCATCGTCTTACCGTTGTCGGTCGCAAACCCCATGGTCCAGCCGGCAGCGATCGAAGTTGTCGACGGCAAGGTAACGATTAGCGAGGAAGCGGGCGTGTTGTAGCTCGACACCGCATTGCCATTGTCGCTTTGCGAAGCCGCGTAGGTGCTGACCGAGGGGAAGCTCCATCGGTTGATGCCAGGGGAGTTACCGGAAATTCCAATCTGGGTCGCGGTCGCTGGTGTGGCCTCGATGACCCGGAAGTTGCTGCCGTCGAACTGCAGCACCAGTAACTCGTAATTGCCGGATGCAAGCGACGCGGAGGTCGCGATGGCACCGCCGCCCGGAAACAAGATGTGGCCGCCCGAGGTGCCGTTTACTTGAACCGACGCCGTCTTGTTGCTGTCGCTGGCGATTCCGATCGTCCAACCCATCGGGATCGCAGTAGTCGATGGCAGTGTCACCGCGAAGAATGAGAGCGGGCTATTGAAGCTAGACACCACACTGCCGTTGTCGGAGACGGCCGCGGGGTAAGAACTGACCGCTGGGAAAGTCCAATGACTGATCCCGGCGGCGCCGATCGTGCCGATTGCCTGCGCTGTCGCCGGCGTCGCGTCGACGACTCGGAAATTGCCGCTTCCATCGTATTGCAGCACCAAAAACTCGTAGGCGCCCTGGGCGGTATTGGCGAGGGTTAATGTCGTCGCCGCGGCACCCGATCCGGACCATACGATGTGGCCGCCGGACGTCGCATTGACATGAACCGACAACGGCTTGGTGCTGTCGGTCGCAAAGCCCATACTCCATCCGGTTGGCAACGCCGTCGTCATTGGCAGGGTCACGTTCAATCCGGCGGTGGTGTTGAAGCTCGACAGGATGTTGCCATTGTCGCCCAATGTCGCGGCGTAGCCCGAGGTCGAAGGGTAAAGCCAATTGCTGGGCCAGGGAGGCGGATCAAAACCGTTGACGAGGCGCGTGTTGCGTGTCGAGGAGATGATTCGCCAATTATTGCCGTCCGACTGCAGGGCAACATCCTCATAGTTACCGGTTCCAAGGATGATCGCCGACACTGACTTACCGCCAGACAAAATCGCGCCGGACGGAGCGATGACCGTCATGCCTTTGCCGTTGTCGGTCGCAAACCCCATCGTCCAGCCCGGGTTCACGCTGGCGACCGCCGGAAGGGTGACGGTCATCGAGGCGCCGGGGGCATTGTAGCTGGAGATATTAAGCCCATCGTCGACGGGAGCCGCGGTATAGCTTGCGGCCGTCGGGAAATACCAACGGCTGCGCGACCCGCTTCCGATCACAGTGACCCCGGTCGAGGACGGCCCGAAATTGACGGTGGCGCCGCCGTAGTTCGGGTTGATCAGCACATTGCCGATGCTGGCCGTCGCATTGACCGCGGTCTGGCAATTAAAATAGGGCGAGACGAAGGTGTTTAGGCCATTGTGGTTGAAGGTGATCGCCAAGCAGGTCGGCGAAACTTCAAGATCGAGCGCCAGGAACGTGTTGCTGAAGTTGAACCCGTTTTCCAGCACCAGGCTGCGCCCGCCGGTGCCCTGCGCCGTGCCGGCGCCCGAGATCCGCGAAAATTGCGTTTGTTCGAGAGCTATCCCTGCGCCACCGCCGCCCGACACGCAGACAGCATAAATGTCGCTGTCGAGAACATAGTTGAACTGGCACCCGCCGGCACTCGGCGCGGTGCTGGCATTATTGACGATCAGATGATCGACCTTCACGGAATTATGCGCATCGGAGAAAATCGGTCTTACCGAGAACCACAGCATAGGCGGGGGTACCGGCGCTGACAAATAGGCTTCCCTCTTCCTTGAAGTAGAAACACCCGACCGGGCTGGCGGGTGAGCCGCCACTGCACTGGATTTGCAAAACCGGTCCCGAGGCCACTGTACGCCCGTCGATCGTCGCTGCCTCGGAGATCAGCCGAAAGCCCTTGGCCGCCTGGCCGGCATAATCGATCGAAATCGGCGAGGTGACCTTGTAGGTCCCGGCCGGAATGTGTACTGGCCAGTTGTTGGTGATCGCAGTCGAGATCGTGCTGTTAATTGCCGCCGTGTCGTCATGGCTGTCGTCGCCGACGGCGCCATTGCACCGCACATCGATCCAAGGACGTCCTGAGCACATCAACACATCTGCGTTCAGCGTCGCCGTACCGCTGGTCGACAATGTCGAGAAATTTCCGGGTGACTGCGCAAAGGTGGGAAGCGCTACACCAAGTCCGAAAGCGAACGCGGCCAGCCAGAGGAGACGCATCACCACCTGCGTGCAGCAAAAGCTTGGCCCGTGGCACTGCCCCAAAGGCTGACGGCACCTGGAGGCTTATAGCCAGAGGGGGTCACATACACGGCGCCCGCAGCGATCGGGATCGACGCGCCGCCTGAGGTCGCAGAACCGACGTCGCTCACGTAAAGAATGGCCGTGGAATTGTTGGCGACGAGGTAGCCGTTGGCGGGGACGACCCCGGCGAACAGCGTCTGCGCCGTGCCCCCCGCGGCTACGGTCGCACTACCGTCGATTGCGGCAGCCCCACCGGTGTTGATCACTGGAAGGGGGGTCGCGGGCCCAACCGGCGTCGCAATGCCTCCGACCACCGACGCCGGTGCATGTACCGGCACGAGATTGCCCGCGACATCGGGCTGCGTCGAAATCGGCTGCGTCGTCGTGTTCGCGTCTTTGACCAAGAGCGTCAATTCACGATCTCCTTCCGCGGAGCTTTGAGCGAGAGACTACGTGCGGCGGTTTTGAGCGAGCTGGCGATAGAGCTCGAAGATCCCCTGGTTGGACATCGGCTCGAGCATCAGATCGGTCAGCGCCCTTACCAGGGCATCGACCCGGTCGGGCGATCCCCCCGAGCGCAAGTCGACTTCGTTGCGGCCCGCGGGCGCAAAGCCGCACATCTGATCCTCGAGCTGCGGAAAGGCGCCGACGTGGTGAACCCGGCCCTGCTCATAGAGCGCCGCCACGGGCTCGGCCCGGGTAACCTTGCCGCGTGAGGCGCGCAGCGCTGCGAACGACACGTTCGGGTCGATGACGCGCAAGGTCGCTTCGACCATCTCGCCACCGTGGTTTACCTCGGCAACCACCCGGTCGGCGCGGTGCGCCCGGTAGGCCGCGATCGCGGTCTTCGCCCATTCGGTCGGCTGGTAGCGACCGGACGAGTCGGCGAGCACCCAGCCCTGTCCTCGCTCGTCCTTGCCGGCAACGATGATGCCGGTTTCGTCGGCGTCAGCGGTCGAGGTCGCAGCCGGGTCGATCGCCACCACCACTCTGACCAATGATGGCGCAGTAGAGGAGCGCACCGCCTCTATAATGCCGCGCGTCCAAAGGGCGCCCGCCACGTCGTCGAGAAGCTCTGCGTCGAGTTCTTGGCGGCCGAGGCGCGTCCCCTCGTATTTGCGAATGATCTGATCGAGGAACGCAGGCGCCAGATTGGCGCGGTTCTCATAGGTCGTGCCGTGCGTTACCACGGCCTTGGGATCGGCAATCAGGGCGCGGATCAACTTGGTCGGCCGCGGCGTCGTGGTGACGACGACACGTGGGTCGGTGCCCAACCGCAGCCCAAACATCAGCATGTCCCAAGCTTCGGGATGGCGCCAGCTGCCGAGCTCGTCGCACCATGTAGCATCATGCTGCGGTCCGCGCAGACGTTCGGGTTCGTCGGCGCTGTAGAGCGTCGCGATGGCCCCGTTCGGCCACGTCAGCCGCCGTTTCGATGGTTCGTAGTGGGGCCGGTCCCAAGGCGGTGAGATCGCAAGGATGCCGCTTTCACCTTCGACCATTACGTTGCGGGCGTCGCCGGCAGTTGGCGCGACGAGCGCCAAGCGGCGCGCCGTCGATGCTGCGATCCGTGCCCGGATCAGCTCGGCACCCGTTCGGGTCTTTCCAAATCCGCGGCCGGCGAGAAGAAGCCAGATCCGCCAGTCGCCCGGCGGCGGCAGCTGCGCCGGGCGCGCCCAGAATGACCAGTCATAGAGCAGCGCCCTCGCTTGGGCGGGGGCAAATGCTGCGGCAAGCTCATTTCTTACCGCTTCGGGGAACGAAGCGAGCCAACCCGAGCGCAAGCTCTTCACCCGCATCCCTCCGCCGGATCCTCAAGCCGCGCCGTCCTCGGTGATCGGCAGTGCCTCGCGAGCGCCGCTTGCTTCCGGGTGTCTGACCGCTGCGTCGCTTCCGCCAATTTCGATGATTTCTATCAGATCGATCCGGACTTGTCAATCAAGAAATGCTAACATCGCAACCCTAAGCCATACCGAAATGCGCCTCGAGCGCACCGAGTGCCGCGATCAGGATTCCTGACGCCGCCTCCTGGCTGACCCGACGACCACTCCAGCCCTGCTCGAGCGCCCATTCCTTCAGCGACCGCTCCCAACCGACGACGTGCCACAGACATGAACCGGCTGGCGATCCGATGCCACCGACGGCCAGGATCGCACGCCAGTCGACATCGCGAGCGGCCTCGATCCGCAGGCCCGGCTCGTCCGATACTCGGAATCCCGAAGCGTTACCGACTCTTAAGCGCGACCAATCGGGGGCACGCAACGGGTCGAGTTGTGCCGTCGCAAAGCGGGCCCGAAAATCTTCGCCTGCCTGGCGCATCCCGGCGGTGATCGAGCCGCGACGCTCCATAACGGCGAGCGTGTCGACAGCGCGATAGGGCCGGGCTGGACGACCCGATTCGTCGGCGATCGGCCATTCTAAGCGCTCGACGATGCCGTGGTTGCGGCGCTCCGGCGTCGGCGTCACTGCGACGCTTTCGCCGAGCGGGACCGCAAGATGGCGAGAATGAGGGCGTTTCATTACGAACGAATCATGAACAATGCGGACGCAAAGAAGTCCGGCCAGCCTGCTCGATTCGCCTCAGGAATCGAGGCGATGGCCCGGCCGCATAACGGCTGCGGCGCCCGCCGACAGCCTCCGCGATCGCTTTCACCTCCGCCATACGGTCAGCTTCCGCCTCGCTGCCATACGCGACATAACACAGCGCATGATGCTCCGGGCAATAAGGCGAAACGGCCCTTCGCAACGGTGAGACCTTTCGCGGAGCGCCACAGAGTCGGCGGTCGCTGCCTGCGTCGAGCAGATAGGCGCAACCGGGTTCGTCCCGATCGTCCTCCCATCCCACCGGTACCGTCGAAATCTTCATGAGTGTCTCCGTTTTCGCACCGAATCGCTTGTCAGGATCACACCGGCATGGTAGCGTTGAGGATCGTCGTGTCAACATAGCAAATTGCTAGGGACGCATTATGGACGGTCGCTGGTTTCATCAGGCCCTGGAACGGGTCCACGCCACCCAGGCGGATCTCGCGCGCCACCTTCGGCTGGCGCCCTCGGCAGTGTCCCGGATGATGAAGGGGGAACGCCAGATGAAGCAGTTGGAGACCGTTCAAATTGCCGACTTTCTCGGCGTGCCGCCTGAGGAAGTGCTACGCCATGCTGTTGAGGCGACGGCCCCGCCGCCGCCCGGCACGATGCCGCGCGGTCGGGGTCGTCCGCCCTCGACAGCGTCTTCTTCTGCCGCACCTTCGGCGCTGGCGCGTGCAGCCGATCAGATCCCGATTCGCAGCGCGGCGCGCGGCGGCGGTGATCAGGAGATGTTTCTCGAAGATGGACCGATCGGCTACACGCCGCGCCCTGCCAATCTCGGCGGCGTGCGCTCGGCCTATGCGATCTACATGGTCGGCGATAGCATGGAGCCGCGTTACGAGCCGGGCTGGCTCTTGCACGTCAACCCGTTCAAGCCACCGACGCGCGGCCGCGACGTTGTCGTCTACAAGCAGGACAACGCCGTGTTGATCAAGCAGTTTGTCGGCTGGGAGGGCGACACCTTGGTGTTGCGCCAGCTTAACCCGACCGACACGTTGCGCGTCCCGCGCGGGGAGGTGCGCGAATGCCACCTCGTCGTCGGCGCCGATCAAGAAGGCTGACGTGGCGGCGCATTGTGTCTGTCTGGCGCGCGTGAAATGTCTCGTGAACCAGGTTCATGACGGCGGCGCCTGGTCATCGCTCTTCTCCAGCCGGATAAACCGGATCGTCACGTAGAGCGCGCAGCGTCGCTGGACCGGTAAACCTGCCGGGTTCAACCGCCGCGGAATAATCCGCTCTCGGTCTTTTGTGATTTCGATGTGAACGGCGCCTGGCCCGCAGTGCGCATCCCTCGCCGCGCGCGTTTACGGTGCGTGTGGCAGGTGGCGAGGTAAAGCAATGCTGGAGGACAAGGCCCAGAATGTGATGGCCGACATGAGCGCGTTACTGCCGCTGATTGTCAGCAACGCGCTGAATGCGCTCGGCGCAATCCTGATACTGCTGATCGGCTTGTGGCTCTCGGGCAGGGCCGACCTGCTCGTGGTGCGGATGTTGAGGAGAACGCCGCATCTCGATCCGATGCTGCAAAGCTTCTTCGGCAGTCTCGCCCGTTACCTGACCTTGACCGTGACGGTGCTCGCGGTGCTGTCGGAATTTGGCATCCAAACGACGAGCCTCGTCGCCATCCTCGGAGCCGCCAGCCTCGCGGTCGGCCTTGCCCTGCAGGGCACACTTTCTAATCTGGCGGCGGGTGTGATGCTGTTGATCTTCCGACCCTTCCGGATCGGTCACAAGGTGCAGATCGGCGGCACCAGCGTCGGCACTGTCAAAGAGCTGTCGCTATTCTGGACAGAGCTGGTCACTGACGACAAAGTGCAAGTGCTCGTGCCGAACAGCGGCGTCTGGGGCCAGCCCCTGCGCAATTTCAGCATTTATCCCGCGCCGCCGCATGCAAGCGAGGTACGTTTCAAGATCGCCGACGACATCGAGCTCGATCCGGCAATTGAACGGGTGCGTAGTCTTGTCAGGGCCGATCCGCGTGTGATGGCAGACCCCGTCCCGACTGTGTTGCTCGACCGCAGCGCGGCAGGGAATGCCCTAGAGATCGTCGTTGAGTTCTCCACGGATGACGACGTGGCGTCGCTCGTCAAAAGCGATTTGATCAAAGCCGTCCATGCCGCACTCGACGCTGATCCCGACAAGCGAGTGGCTCATTCAGTGTAACCGTGAGATTACTGCGGCCCGACACGTGCACGTGGAAGCGGTAGCTGGGCCCGCTGGCCAACCGTCTTGTCCGTTCTGGCATCGCGAGAGTCTGTTGCAAACCCTTCCAATGTCACGAGCTTGGCCAAGCTCGCATTGATGTCATGAAGGCGACCACTTTCGCCTGCGCCCGGCTAGGACCCTTCGGCATTCATTTTCAATATCATAACTGAGCCGCTTCGCGCGGTATGCGCAAACAACAGAGCTGCTCCCGGAGGGCACTTCGTCAAGGGGCAATCCGGCAACCCGGCGAGGCGAGCCCGACCGGGTCCGCCTCAACCGTCAGCCGGATCGCCGGGCGATCTCGGCCATCGCCTCGTTGCGGTCGGAGCGCACTTGCTGCTCTTCCGGCCAAGCCGTCTTGGTAACCGTCGGGCAGGCATCGAAGGCGGCGACCGCCTCCTTCAGCCGCGCTGTCCCGGCCTCGCGCTCGCCGAGCCTCCAAAGCGCGACGCCGAGGCTGTTCTGTGTCATCGCCCAGTCGAGCGGCACGCGATCGCGGGTCCACTCCTGCAAGGCCGCGCGGTAGGCCGTGACCGCCTCCTCCAGCCGCGCCGTCCCGCCCTCGCGTTCGCCGAGCCTCTGAAGCGCCACGCCGAGGTTGTTCTGCGTCATCGCCCAGTCGAGCGGCACGCGATTGCGGCTCCTCTCCTCCAAGGCGGCGCGGTAGGCCGCAACAGCCTCCTCCAGCCGCGCCGTACCGCTCTCGCGTCCGCCGAGCGTCAAAAGCGCGTTGCCGAGATTGTTCTGCGTCGCCGCCCAGTCGAGCGGCACGCGATCGCGGCTCCACTCATGCAGGGCCGCGCGGTAAGCCGCAACCGCCTCCCTCAGCCGCGCCGTCCCGCCCTCGCGTGCGCCGAGCATCCGAAGCGTACTGCCGAGATTGTTCTGCGTCGCTGCCCATTGCAGCGGCGCGCGATCGCGGCTGCACTCCTCCAAGGCCGCGCGATAGGCCGCCACCGCCTCCTCCAATCGTGCGGTCCCGCTCTCGCGTTCCCCGAGCCTCGAAAGCGCGGTGCCGATGTTGCTCTGCGTCATCGCCCAGTCGAGCGGCACGCGATCGCGGCTACTTTCCTCCAAGGCCGCGCGGTAGGCCGCCACCGCTTCCTCCAGCCGCGCCGTCCCGCTCTCGCGTTCCCCGAGCGCCTGAAGCGCGTTGCCGAGGTTGTTCTGCGTCGTCGCCCAAGCGAGCGGCACGCGATCGCGGCTGCTTTCCTCCAAGGCCGCGCGGTAGGCTACGACCGCCTCCTCCAGCCGCGCCGTCCCGCTCTCGCGTCCCCCAAGCGTCTGAAGTGCGGTGCCGAGGTTGCCGTTGGCTATGCCTCGTTCATCACTGGATGAAGCGGCATCCAATAATTTCCGCCGCACTGCGATCAGTGCGGTCAGATGGACATTGCTGCCGCGATCGCGCCCATATTCGTACAGCATCTCCGCTTCCGAATTCAGCGCCTGTGCAACCATTTCGGTGTTCACCCCGTGTATCGCTTCGGCTAGGCTAAATATTGCGGTCGCGGCAGCCTCTCCGTCGTAGGTTGCCAGCGCAATATCGCGCTCGCGGTTGTAAAGGATTATTATCGCCGCGACATATCGTTCGCGGCGTTCTTCCTCCTCGCGACGCATTGCCTCGGCCGCCCGGCGAAGCGTGGCTTGTGCCAGACCCGACTTGCCAATATCCACCAACGACCGCGCTCTTGCCAATGCTTGATCAAGAATGGTGTCGATATTGGTTTGTGTTTGCCCCCCGGAAATTTCTTTTTGGTAGATGTCGATCGCGTTGCGAACCGCTTGCTTCTTGCCTTCAAAATTAAGGTTTCGGTCAGCGGCGACCTTTTTCGCCATTTCGAGAATAAACCCCTCAGCCGCGTCGCGTTCACGCCCGACCTCCTCGGCATAGGCCTGCACGAGCAGATCGAGAATCGCCCCACTCAGGACATATTTGGCGAGACTGTCGGCGCTGGTAAAAGTACAGCCGGGATAGCGTTCTACCGCTCTCAGGCGCGCCAAATGCGCGTCTTGCGCGGTGCGAGAGCCGTCGGTTGGCCCGTATTGCGGTTCGCGCTCAGCCGTCTCCGCAGCTCTCGCGATCAGCAAGAGCTTGCCGTGATAAAGCGCCAGCCAGGCTTCCCACTGGGTATAAGAAACGCCGACCCCGTCTTTCAGCGCTGCGCCCAGTGGCGGCAATTTGGCCGGAAGATCGGGATATTTAGCGAGCAACGCGCTCAACCCTCGCTCGCCCGGATAAGAGCCGGTCATGTCGCCGACGAGATGCACCACGGCGTCGCAATCGGCGATATAGACATCGAGCTTGTCGAGCGTTTCGCCGCCGAGGTCTTTGAAGTCCTCCTGTACCTTCACCTCGACATTGTGCCGCGTAAGATCGCTACGCAGCAGATCGCGGTAGCGGCGGAATTCGTCGGAAACGGTCGACAGAAAGATCTGTGCCGACATCAGTGAATGTCCGCAAATTTGGACGCAGACAGTATTTCACATTCTCCCCGCCTCCGAAAACCCACACCGCTCTTAACAGGTGACGCACGGTCGCGACAAGCGCTCGAAACGTTATAAGAACGGCGGCTTGCGTTCCCAAACCCGGACAGAGAGCAAGTGGGGCTATGCGCAAACGTCAGATCTGCTGCGATAATTGCTAAATTGACAAAACATTCGAGAGCGTGGTATCAATCACGCAACTCAGATCCATTCTAAAGAGGCACAGGTTTGGAACGAGACACCGGACAAATGACCGAAGACGCGATGGTAGATTTGACCAAAGAGAATTCGCCCACGCCTGATGATTTCCTGCAGAAGCACGTCGAGCGGACTCCCCACGGCCACTTCGTCAAGGGCCAATCGGGCAACCCTGCGGGCCGGGCCGCGGGGTGCCGAAACAAGGCGACACGGATCGCCGAGGCATTGCTCGACGGCGATGTCGAGGCGCTGACGCGGAAGGCCGTGTCGCTTGCCCTCGATGGCGACCCGTCCGCGATGCGGCTTTGCTTCGACCGGATCATCGCGCCGCGCCGCGCGCGTCCGGTGCAGCTCGCGCTGCCGCCGATCACCGAGCCGGCCGACATCACGGCCGCGATGGCCGCGGTCACGGCGGCGGTTGCCGAAGGTGCCATCACGCCGGCCGAGGGGGCTGAGGTCGGGATGCTTGTCGAGACATCCCTGCGGGCGCTCGAGGCGAGCGATTTCGACCGGCGGCTGAAGGCGCTGGAAACCGCTCATGCGGCGGTTTCTTGACACCCGGCTGGCGCGGATGGCCAAGAACGAGGCGCCGCGCGAGCTGGTGGAGGCGCGGCACCGCTCGCTCCTCAGAGTGCGAGCGGGACTCGGCGCGTGGCTGCGCGAGCGACAGCCGCCCGGTGACGGCCGAGCATTTGTCGCCGCCTTGCATCGAGGTGAAGCCGCAGCGGCAGAACTCGCCCGCATCCCCGATTCACAAGAACTGCACGAGAATGACGAGGCGAGGCTCGCCCATGATCACGCCGGGGCGGAGGAGGCGTTCGAGGCGCGGCTGTCGCACCTAGTCCGGCAATACCGCGACGGCCGCGAGCTGAACCCGGCTAGTGCTTCCTCGGCCGAATTGCTCGCAGCATGTGTCGCTCAAGCGGCGAGCG
>Ga0318577_10000172_pt1 | contig 16198 bp, 14 predicted proteins | sample GRESIP089b5f25_FD_203484 | JGI IMG/M metagenome (GOLD analysis project Ga0318577, IMG submission 203484) | Tropical soil microbial communities from Luquillo Experimental Forest, Puerto Rico - GRE.SIPMG.089b5f25 | ecosystem: Environmental > Terrestrial > Soil > Tropical forest > Bulk soil... | reverse complement strand
GCTCGATGTCGGGCGGGGTCAGCTCGATCGCATAGTTCGGCTCGGGCACGAGGCGCTCCCGGTCTCAGAGGGCAAAGAGCCGTATTTTGCACACGTCGGGCTGCGGCGTCACGCCCACGGAGACAGCGAAACTTGCCCGGCGACAGGCCTCTGCGTACATTCGCGCGATGGCAGAAGTGCACAGCACCGTAACGGCAAGAAACGAACTGACCGAGATCGGCTTCGAGATCCCCGGCGTGCTGTGGCGCCGCGATCCGCAAAAGGCGGAAGTGCCGCTGGTCTTCGACTCGCCGCACAGCGGGTCGAGCTATCCCGAGGACTTCCAATTCTGCTGCCCGTTTGAAGTGCTGCGCACCGCCGAGGACACCTATGTCGACGAGCTCTACAGAGCGGCGCCTTCTCTCGGCGCGACACTGATCGGGGCGGTCTTTCCGCGCAGTTATCTCGATGCCAACCGGGCGGTCGACGATATCGATTCCGCGCTGATCGACGGCACGTGGCCGTCGCGCCTCGCCCCCTCGCACAAGACGCGATCCGGTCTCGGGCTGGTGCGCCGCGTGGCTAGGACCGGGATCCCGATCTACGACCGGAAGCTTGGTATCGACGAGATCCGTGCGCGGCTCGAACGCTGCCACACGCCCTATCACCGGGTGCTCGACGAGGCATGCGAGCGCGCCCACCGCAAATTCGGGGCCGTTTGGCACATCAACTGCCATTCGATGCCGTCACAGCGCAGCGCCAAGACCAGCAACAAGGGCGGCCACTGCGCTGATTTCGTGCTAGGCGATCGCGACGGCACGACTTGTGAGCCGGAGTTCACCGATTTTGTCGCCCGCGAGCTGTGCGATCGCGGTTACACCGTGCGCATCAACGAGGTCTACAAGGGTGTCGAGATCGTCAAGCGGCAGGGCCGCCCGGCGATGCGCCGGCACAGCCTGCAGATAGAGGTCGACCGCGCGCTCTACATGGATCAGAAGACCTTGGAAAAGAGCCCCGGTTTCTGCCGGGTGCAGGCTGACATTACCGAGCTGATCGAAGCGCTGGCGAGCTTTGCGAGCGCGCGTCTCACGGAGCGCTGGGTCGAGAACCCCGTTTGAATGCCGATGGAGGAAAGCGCCGTGCCGACCATTCCCAAGGTCCTGCAACCGCACATCAATACAGCTTTTCCGGCAAATGTTTGCTTGGTCGGAAGCGTGCTGCCCAACGGGTTCGCTCAGGTCACCCCGCGCGGCAGCACGATGGTGTATGACGACACCCATATCGGGCTGTGGGAGCGCGGCAAGGGCTCGACAAACGAGAATTTATCCGACGGAACGAAGCTGACCGTCTTCTTTAGAAAACCGCAGCTGCGTGAAGAAGGGGTTCTGCCGAAAGGCGGCATCGCCCGGTTCTATGGGCGCGCTAAGATCTATCGGTCGGGGCCGGTCTACGAGGAGGTGTGGCGTCGGCTGGTCCAGCCCGAAAAGGACCGCGACCCGGACAAGCAAGGTCACGCCGTGCTGATCGAGATCGAGCGGGCCGAGGAGCTCGACGGCACCCCGCTCAAGCTCGATTGATCCTCGCGCCGCCGAAGGCTAAATCCCGTAGAGGTTCTCCGGCCTAGCCGGCCTCTGGCCGTGCTCGACCTGCTTGACCGCCTCGATCAACTTGACATGGCTCGGCGTCGGAACGCCAACCTCGCGCCCCTTCGCGGCGATGACCCCGTTGATGAAGTCGATCTCGGTGCGTCGACCCTTGTACATGTCCTGGCCCATCGACGGGCGCGCCAGATCGCTGCGGGTGTTCGATCTCAACGTCGTGAGGATCTGCGTTTCGATCTCGTCGAGCGCCTTTGCGTCGCCCTCGGCGGCGCGCGCCAGGGTTTCCGGCTCGTGTGCCCGAATGTGTTCGAGCTGATAACCGAGCGCCTGCCCGACGCGCACCCCCTCGCCGGCGAGACGGATGCTGAGCCGCCGTATCTTCTCGTCGCGGTTCATCTCGTTGCCGGACATGCCGGTGGCCGCGGCGACCCCGTTGGCCATGCCGTTGACGCAGAGCTTCGACCAGCGTTCGCCCCATAAATTCGTCGTCGCCTTTACGCTGTCGACGGTGCGGATCATGTCCGCCAGTTCTTCGAGCCGCTTCGTGATGCGGCCATGCACTTCCCCAACGCGGTAAACCTCATAGGGCGAGGCGCCACGCGCCGCGGTGCGGCGCACCCGGCCCGGCGCGTAGAGCTCGGCGCCGAGTAGTGCGGGGATGGCGCCCACGGTCTTGTCCCAGCCGACAACACCGGCGATGCGCTCCTCGTTCATGCAGTTCTGCAACGACACGACATAGCCGTCGGGCGCCAGGTATTGCGCGATGAACCTTGTCGCCCACTCGGTGTCGTAGGATTTGACCGCCACCATCGCGATGTCGATCGGCTTTTCTTTGGCCAGCAGCTGGGCCTCGGTCAGATGCATCGTTCTCGGCCGGGCGCAGACGAACTCCTGCTCGGTCATGCCCTCGAGTGCCAGCCCGTCCTTGCGGATCGTCTCAACGTGCTCGGGCCAAGGGTCGATCAAGGTCACGTCGAACCCGTTATGGGCGAGCTGGCCTCCGGTATAGCCGCCGATCGCGCCGGCACCGATTACCGATATACGCTTGTCCATCATCTGCTCCCTCTTTGACCCGCGCCGGGCCATGATAAGCTCGGCGCGCAAGAAACCATCCGGAAAACCTGCGAGGGCTTAATACGATGAATTGGACCGAACGGCGCGCGCGCTTTCGCGCGATCCTTTCCGGCAACCGCTGCGTCCATCCGGGATCGGTGTACGACGCGATCTCGGCGCGCATCGCCGAGGATCTCGGCTTCGAACTCGGGATGTTTTCGGGCTCGATCGGCTCGATGTCGGTGCTCGGCGCTCCCGATCTCGTCGTTCTGACCCTGACCGAGTTCGCGAGCCAAGCCAACCGCATCTGCCGCGCCGGCAATCTGGCATTGCTGGTCGACGCCGACCATGGTTACGGCAACGCACTCAACGTGCGCCGCACCGTTGAAGAGTTGGAGACTGCCGGCATTTGCGCGATGTCGATCGAGGATACCGTACTACCGCGGCCCTATGGACCCAACGGCAAGCCGAGCCTGAGCTCGGTCGAGGAAGGTGTCGGCAAAATGAAGGCGGCACTGTCGGCGCGCCAGGACAAGAATCTGGTAATCGCCGGGCGCACCAGTGCGCTGGCGATTGCCAATCTCGACGAGGCCGTCAAGCGCGCCAAGGCCTATGAGGCGGCCGGAGTCGACGCGGTGTTCCTCGCCGGCGGCGTGACCGCCGAGGCGGTCGAGGCGGTGTCATCGGCGATCAGGATCCCGCTGATACTCGGCGGCGGCAGCGGCCAGCTTGGTGATCTCGGTTGGCTCGCGGCGCATCGCGTTCGGGTCGCGCTTCAGACCCACGCTCCGTTCTCGGCCGCGGTGCAGGCGGTCTACGACACCTTGAAGGCGCTGCGCGATGGTGTCGCACCGCGCGAACTCAAGAACATCGCGCCGCCCGAGCTGATGCGACGGGTTACCCGCGCCGATCAGTATCAACAATGGACAAGGGATTTTCTCGGCGGGGGTTGAAACTCACTCGGTCGGAAGGGTGCCGAAGCCGCGGCTACCGTCATCTTCGGCGTCGCTGACCGTCACCTTGGCAACGCGTGCGGCTGACGGGCCACGCCGGCAGGCTTCGGCCATCGCTGCAACAGCATCAGGAGCACCATTCGCCAGCACCTCGACGCTGCCGTCCTTGCGGTTGCGTACCCAACCGCGCAGCCGCAGCCCCGTTGCGGTGCGCGTCGCCCAGATCCGATAGCCGACACCTTGCACCTCACCGGTGATCCGCAAACGAACGGTCTTCTCGAGACCCATTATTCGAATTCGAGGATCACCTGGTCGACCGCCAGGCTGTCGCCGGGGTTGGCGCGGATTCGCGCGATGCGGCCGTCGCGCTCGGCGCGCAAGATGTTCTCCATCTTCATCGCCTCGACCACGGCGAGCGGCTCGCCGGCCTTGACTTCCTGGCCCTGGCTTACCGTGATCGAGGAGAGCAGGCCCGGCATCGGCGACAACAGGAGCCGCGAGGTGTCGGATGCCTGTTTCTCGGGCATCAGCGCGAGCAACTCGGCAGCACGCGGCGGCAACACCTGCGCGCGGCGGATCACGCCGCCGTGCATCAGCCGGAATGCTGCTCCCGGTAGCGGCTCGATCTGCACCGTGGCAAGACGCTTGCCCACTCCGATCTGGAGTAAAACCTCTCCCGGCCGCCAATCAGTGGCCGCGAGGTGGCTCTCACCCTCGATTTCGACACGATACGCGCCGTCCTCCGGTCGAACCGAGATCGGATAGGACCGTCCGTCGAGCAGCACGATCGAGTGCTCGGCAATCTCGATTCTCGCCCCCGCGAGCTTGCCGTTTATCGCCGTTTCGCGCTCGCGAATGCGCCGGTGCGCGAGAGCGGCGGCGAGCAGGATCACGCGGTCGGGCTCAACAAACCCCGAGGGGGACGCGAACCCGCCGCGGAACTCCTCTACGATGAAGTTCGTCGACAAGGCACCAGCACTAAAGCGCGGCTTTGCCACGGCTGCCGCCAGAAAGGCGATGTTGTGCTGCACGCCGGCGACATAGAAGCCGTCCAGAGCACCGCGCAGCCGCTCGATTGCCGTCTTCCGATCACTGCCGGAGGCGACGAGCTTGGCGATCATCGGATCGTAGTGGACAGTGATCTCTGCTCCCTCGAAAACGCCGGTATCGAGCCTCAGATCCTCTCCGGTGGGCGGCCGATAGCGGATCAGGCGACCGGTCGACGGAAGAAAATTGCGTCCCGGATCTTCGGCGTAGATGCGCGCCTCGATCGCCCAGCCTTCGAGCCGGACATCTTGCTGCGTGAACGGCAGCGGCTCGCCGGCCGCGATCCGGATCATCAGCTCGACGAGGTCGAGCCCGGTCACTAGCTCGGTCACCGGGTGCTCGACCTGCAGCCGGGTATTCATCTCGAGAAAATAGAAGTTGCGCTCGCGGTCGACGATGAACTCGACCGTGCCGGCCGAGCGATACTCGACGGCGCGGGCCAGCGCCACCGCCTGCTCGCCCATGGCTTTACGCGTTTCACGATCGAGAAAGGGGCTCGGCGCCTCCTCGATGACCTTCTGGTGCCGGCGCTGGATCGAGCATTCGCGCTCGCCGAGATAGACGAGATTGCCAAAGGTGTCGCCGAGGACCTGGATCTCGATATGGCGCGGCTCCTCGATGTATTTCTCGATAAAAATCCGGTCGTCGGCAAAGCTCGATCTGGCCTCGCTCGCCGCCGAGCGAAACCCGTCGCGAACTTCCTCGTCGCTCGCAGCGATGCGCATTCCCTTGCCGCCGCCGCCGGCCGAGGCCTTGATCATGACCGGATAACCGATGTCGCGGGCGACCCTGACGGCGCTGTCGGCGTCCGGGATCACTTCGAGGCGGCCGGGCACGCTCGATACCCCCGCGTCGCGCGCCAGCTTTTTCGATTGGATCTTGTCGCCCATCGCCGCGATCGCCTCGGGCCCCGGCCCGATGAAGGTCACTCGCGCCGTGGCGAGCGCGGTCGCGAAGGCGGGGTTTTCCGACAAAAAGCCATAGCCCGGATGGACGGCCTCGGCACCGGTCGCACGGCAGGCCTCGACGATCCGTTCGATCTTCAGATAGCTCTCGGCCGATGGCACGGGCCCGATCGGGACAGCTTCATCGGCAAGACGCACATGCAACGCTTCGGCATCGGCCTCGGAATAGACGGCGACCGTGGCGATGCCCATCCGCTGGGCCGTGCGGATGATGCGGCAGGCGATCTCGCCGCGGTTGGCGATCAGGATTTTCTTGAACATTGGGCCCAAGTTGCGGCACGAGATTGCTTCGCTCCGCTCGCAATGACAGCAGAGAGGGAGACGTTATTGCGAGGCGCCCTCAGGCGCCGCGGCAATCTCGATAGAGTACCCGGCAATTGAGTCACAGCGGGATGTTGTCGTGCTTTTTCCAGGGGTTGGCGAGCGATTTGCCGCGCAGCATTGCCAGCGCGCGGCACAGCCGGCGCCGTGTGTCGCGCGGCAGGATCACGTCGTCGATAAAACCGCGGCTCGCCGCGACAAACGGATTGGCGAATTTCTCGCGGTATTCCTCGGTGCGCGCCTCGATTGCCGCGGCGTCGCCGATGTCGGCGCGGAAGATAATCTCGACGGCACCCTGCGGTCCCATCACCGCGATCTCGGCCGAGGGCCACGCGAAATTCACGTCGCCCCGCAGATGCTTGGAGCTCATCACGTCATAGGCACCGCCATAGGCCTTGCGGATGATCAAAGTCACCTTCGGCACGGTCGCCTCGGCAAAGGCAAACAGCAGCTTGGCGCCGTGCTTGATGATGCCGCCATGCTCCTGGGCGGTCCCCGGCAAAAATCCGGGCACATCGACAAAGGTCAAGATCGGGATGTTGAAGCAGTCGCAAAATCTGACAAAGCGTGCCGCCTTGCGCGAGCTGTCGATGTCGAGACAGCCGGCCAGCACCATCGGCTGGTTTGCGACGATGCCGATTGTCGATCCCTCCATTCGGGCGAACCCGATCAAGATGTTGCGAGCGAAGTCGGGCTGGATCTCGAAGAAATCGCCGTCGTCGACGACCTTCTCGATCAGTTCCTTCATGTCGTAGGGCCGGTTCGGGTTGCGCGGGACAAGCGTGTCTAGCGACGGCTCGGCCCGGTCGCGTGGGTCGGTGCTCGGCCGCAACGGCGGCTGCGCCCGGTTCGAGGCCGGCAGAAAGTCGATGAACCGGCGCAGCTCGATCAATGCCTCAACATCGTTGGCGAAGGCGAGATCCGCCACACCCGAGCGCGTCGTATGCGTGACGGCACCACCCAATTCTTCCTGCGTCACCGCTTCGTGGGTCACCGTCTTGACCACCTCGGGGCCCGTCACGAACAGGTAAGAGGTTTCGCGGACCATGAAGATGAAATCGGTCATCGCCGGCGAATAGACCGCACCCCCGGCGCACGGTCCCATGATCAGCGAGACCTGCGGCACGACACCCGAGGCCAGAACATTGCGCTCGAACACCTCGGCATAGCCGGCGAGCGAGGCCACCCCGTCCTGGATGCGTGCCCCGCCCGAGTCGTTGAGCCCGATCACCGGGGCGCCGACATTGATCGCCTGGTCCATGATCTTGCAGACCTTCTCGGCGTGCGCTTCGCTGAGCGAGCCGCCAAAGACCGTGAAATCCTGGCTAAAGACAAAGACCAAACGGCCGTTCACCGTGCCGTGGCCGGTGACGACGCCGTCGCCCGGGATCTTGTGCGCGTCGATGCCGAAATCGTGGGTGCGGTGCTCGACGAACATGTCCCATTCCTCGAAGGAATCGGGGTCGAGCAAGATTTCGAGCCGCTCGCGCGCGGTAAGCTTGCCCCGGCTGTGCTGGGCGTCGATACGCCGGGCTCCGCCGCCGGCCCGTGCCGCTGCCCGCTTTTCCTCCAGGCGTCCAAGAATGTCGTTCATGACCCCTCGCGACTAATCATCGGCGAGATAGCATCGACCGATGGGCCAAGGCCAGAGCCGGCGCTCCGCGCTTGTTCGCGACCGGCGACACAGAGAGAATTGCGCAATCTTTCGCGGAGCGAGGTGGGGTGATGGCGGAAAGCGAGCTTTATCGAAAAGGGGCGGCGCTGCGGCGGCAGCTCTTGGGCGATGCGGCGGTCGAACGTTCGGCTCGCGAGATCTACAGCGACCCGGTCATGAAGAAGTTCATCGACCTAGCAACCGAGACGGTGTTCGGCACGCTGTGGACACGGCCGGGCCTCGATTTGAAGACCCGGACCCTTGTTTGCGTCGTCTCCGACGTTGCCCCCGGGCGCGAACCCGAGTTGGGGCTGCATCTGCGCATGGCGTTGCGCCAGGGGTGGACCGAAGATGAGTTGACCGAGGTGCTGCTCCACCTCTCCGGCTATGTCGGCGCGCCGATCATCCGCGAGTCGATGATGGTGGCGAGCAAGGTGTTTGCCGAGTTCCGCGCCGAACGAGCGGCCGGGCAGTGACGGCTTGAGCGACGAGTTCTGGCTTCCTATAGGCACGAGATTGCTTCGCTTCGCTCGCAATGACAACAAAGCGGGTCGTCATTGCGAGGAGCGTGGCGACGAAGCAATCTCGAGGGAGCGCGATAGCCCTTCATCAGCGCGGGAATGACGACGCTGATGTCCCGAACTGCCGTTTCCTTCGTCCTGACCGTCTACAATAAGCGGCGGTATCTTGCCGATGTGCTCGCCTCAGTCGCGGCCCAGGACGGCGATTTCGAGCGCGAAGTCATTATTGTCGATGACGGCTCGACCGACGGATCGCGTGAGGTGCTCGAGAGCCTGGGCCCGCAGCTGCCGGGATTTCGTCTGATCGCACAGTCCAACCAGGGTCCTAGTGTGGCGACCAATCGCGGGCTCGCAGCCGCCTCGATGCCGCTGGTCAAGCTGCTCGACGGCGATGACCTGCTCGCTCCCGACGCCACCCGATACCTGATCGATTGCATGCAATGCCTCGGGGTCGAGGTGATGATCGGTGCTGGGCTGCCCTATCGGCCGGGAGAGGCGCCGGTGTGGCCTAGGCCCGCCGCATCTCTGCCGCGGCTGTTATCCGATCCGCTCAGGGCGCTACTGCGCGCGATCTGGTTCACGCCGAGCAACATGCTGGTCCGCCGCGAGGCATTGCAGCGGAGCGGAGGCTGCGACGAGCGGGTCTTTGTCCAGGATTACACCCTGGCCTTGCGTCTCGCCCAACGATGCCGCTTCGGGATCTCCGACACGCCGATGGTCGCCGCACCCGATCCCAACGAAATGGGCGCAGATCGCCTGTCGGCGAACAAGGCGCAGATTCTCCACGACCTGAACCTAGCGCTACTGCTTTTTATCGATGACAACCCGGATTTGCCGGCCCGCTACCGGCGCATTGCCTGGCGACGCGTCGCCGGACGCAGCTGGAAATGGGCACGCCGCGAAGCCCGCCGCCAACTGTGGTCGCGTGAGCTGGCACTGTGCCTCGGCGCCCAATTTCCCTGGGGAGCGCGCAGGAGCTGCTGGGAATCTCTCGAAACCTTTGTCGGTGGCGGCCTAGTGCGCCGACCGGCGATCGCCGAATGCGCCCTTGGAGACAGCCTTAGAGAGAGCAGCCGAGCTGCATCGGTGCGATAAGGGGCTCGAGTTTCAGACGAGCGCCTTGCTCAAGAAAATCCGGGTGGCACCGTCGGGCGGGCAGGCGATCTCGCCGAACCGACGGTAGCCGTGGCGCTCGTAGAATTCCGGCGCCTGGAACGCCACCGTATAGACGAACGCAGCGGTGCACCCGCGCCGCCGGGCCTCGTCCTCGGCGAGGAGGATGATCCGGCTGCCGAGCCCGGCGCCGCGCAGTTCCTCCGGCAGATAGAACAGGTCGAGAAAAAACAACCGGTACGAGGTGTGCCCAAGGAGGCCGCCGAGAACCTCGCCGCTATTGTCGCCGCGAACGAGGATGTCCAGGGTCGTGTTGTCGCTTGGGCGAAACCGGGTCGTGTTGTAGGCCGCCAGCCCGCGATGGATCGCCGCTTCCGCCTGCGGCTCGCGCGCTTCGGGGAAGGTCAGGACCGGGTTGCCGGTCATCGCTCGTCCTCGGACGGCGGCTCGAGATCCACCACCTCCATCGACACGATCTCGTCCGGCTCGCCGCGGTAGATGACGAGGCTGACCGTTTCGGTCCCGATAAGCGCGCTGTGCGGCTGACCTTTGGGGTTCAATGTGTAGCCGCCGGAGGAACGAGCAAGCTGCCCGGCCTTTGTCACCCGGCCGCCTGCGAGGTTGAGGACGTGCTCGTCCGATAGCGCGGTGGCGACAATCTTGATCAGCTTGCCGGGCGGCGGCGAGAACTTGGCGAGCCAGGCAATGCCGCCACCCTCCGGCCGGCGGTCGCTGAGGATTTTGAGCTGGACGATGTCCTTGCCCTGATAAACCGCTGCGGACCCATAAAACGGGGTACCGGGGATCCACTCGGCTTTTTCGATGTCGACATGGGTCGAAACCATCGATCCCTCCTTCGAAGCGTTTGCTCAGTCAAGTTAACCGGCGTATACTGACAACATTCTGTCAGGAGAGATCATGCGCCGCGCCGGCCGCCTGTTCGATATCATCCAGGCCTTGCGCACCGCCCCGCATCCAGTCACCGCCGCAGCGCTCGCCGAGCAGCTCGAGGTCACAGCCCGCACGATTTATCGCGACATCGCGGCACTCCAGGGAAGCCGTGTGCCGATCGAGGGCGCACCCGGCCTCGGATATGTCCTGCGGCGCGGCTACGATCTGCCGCCCTTGATGTTCACCAGCGAGGAAGCCGACGCAATTGCGATCGGCGTGCGCCTCCTGCGCCGGTTGCGTGACGCAAAACTTCAGCAAGCAGCGGAAAGCGTGCTCGCCAAGCTGGCTGTCGTGGTCCCGGAGCCACTGCAACCACATCTCGTCTCGGCCCCGATTTATGTCTCCGACGGCGATGCGCCGCCGGTCACTGGTGTCGATCCCGCGGTACTGCGCGATGCCATCCACGGCGCGCACAAAGTGGCCATCGCTTATATCGACGAGCAGGGACGTCACACGCACCGGACCGTTCGCCCGGTCGCGATGGCCTATTATGTCGACGTCACCGTGCTCGGTGCGTGGTGCGAGCTGAGAAACGACTTCCGCAACTTCCGTGTCGATCGCATCTCGAATGCCCGATCTATCGACGAGCGCTTCATCGCCGAGAGCGGCAAGCTGTTGGCCGAGTGGCTGGCGTTGCCCAAGCACCGGCCGGACCAGACCACCATCGAGCCGAAGGAACTGGTTAGGCGAGCAGCCGCGATGTGAACTGCGCTCCCGGCGCGATCGCGGAGCGCCAAGTCTTTTGATAGCGGAGAGTAAGCCAGGTCACACACCCAACAGAAATAATTCGACAACGTACCGTCCGGCTCGCTGACCGGGCGGATCTCGCTGGAGGGCATGAGGCGAAGTATCCGCCTCCGGGTGAGCGGACCGATGGGGAGGGGAGATGCAAAGCCAAGGAGCCACGACCGATCCGGGCGGCGCCGTGTCGCGGCCGGGAGCCCGTGAGGCTCTCGATATCCTAGGCGAGGAATTCGCCGCGCTGCATCCGGGTGCCGACGCTGGCCGCACGCTGGCGGATCTCTATGCTTCTATTCACCAGCTAGAGCGGCCGCAGAGTGCGCTATGCCTCTCGGGCGGCGGGATACGCAGCGCCTCCTTTGCGCTCGGTGTGTTGCAGGCGCTGGCGCGGCACGGCCTGCTCTTCGATTTCGACTACCTGTCCACCATTTCCGGCGGCGGCTACATCGGCAGCTGGCTGTCAGCCTGGCGCCATCATGCGGGCGACGACAACGCAGTATTGCGGTCGCTGACCACCCGCGCCGTCGATCCGGCCGATGAGGCTCCGGAATTACGGGCTTTGCGGGCCAGCAGCAATTATCTGACCCCCCGGACAGGCGCTATGTCGCCCGACACCTGGACGGCTGTAGCGCTGGTCGTCAGGAATTTGGTTTTGAACTGGACAATATTCCTGCCGCTCCTTGTAGCAGTCGTGCTTGTCCCGATCGGCGCGGCTGAATTCGTTGGCTGGTCGCCTTTGTGGCCCAGCCCATGGCCTCAGGTGTGCCTAGTATTGGCGGTATTGCTGCTCATTTGGGCACTGGTGCAGTCGTTGGCCAGCCGTTCGGGCGCTCATGGTCGCGGTATAGACCAAGGGCGCTTCTTGCGACAAATCCTGATCCCGCAATATCTGGCGGCGACTTTGCTCGGCGCCGTCGCGCTGCACCCGCTCCTCGGATCCGCGGCGCGCACCCCGGGCGGCTGGCTTGCACTGAGCGCCGGCGCCGGCGCCGTCATCTATGGCGTTGCGTGGTGGATCACGTTCTTTTGGTGGCGCCCCGCCTTCGGCCGGTTTGCCGTGCTGAGCAGCGAGAAGGACCCGGTACCTGCATTGCAGCTGCTGCTCTATTGGGTGGTCACCGGTGCGGTCGCCGGGGCGATCCTTGCATTCGGATACGAGCTTTGGCGCGCCACGCGAGGCGCCAGGAACTACGCGGATTGTATCGGCGATCCGCTGGTAAAAAACTTATTGGTGGTCGCTGGCGTCGGTTGGGCGATGTTAGCGTTGCTCCTCGGCGACACCCTTTATGTCGGGCTGGCGAGCTACGCTCCGGATGGGGACACCGAACGCGAATGGCGGGCCCGGTCTTCCGGATGGATCGTCGCCGTGACCCTGGTATGGATCGTGCTGGCCGGTATCGTGCTGTTTGGCCCGCCCGCGCTTGATTCTCTCGAATCCGCCTGGGCTTGGAAATTGGCCGCGGCTGGAGGCGGAGTTTCGGGGCTGATCAGCATTTTGACCGGCGCCAGTGCCAAATCGGCAGCGACGACGGCGCGGCAGGCGATCGAAAGATTGCCGGTTAGCCTGACCGTCTCGATCGCGACGTTGATCTTTCTGCCCTTGTTGGCGATCCTCGTCGCGGGCGGGGCACGGCACACGCTCGACGCGATCGAAAAGAGCCTGTCGCCCGATGACTACCGATACTTTCTCCAACCCGGATTGCGCTTGCTGGTCACGGCAATAGCCTGCGTGGTCTGCTTCGTCGGTGCGCTGGCGATGTCGTGGTTCATCAATGTCAACCGTTTTTCGTTGCATGCAGTTTATCGTAATCGGCTGACCCGCGGTTTTCTCGGGTCCGCGCGGGCGGCGCGGCCGGATGCCGACCGCTTCACCGGCTTCGATCTCAAGGATAACCTTCCGATGGCGGAGCTATGGCCGCCTCCGAACACCGGGTCCCGTTGTCTGTTCCCGGTAATCAACGCGACCCTGAACCTCGTGGCTACGACCAACCTCGCCTGGCAGGAACGCAAGGCGGAATCATTCAGCATCTCCCCGTTTGCCTGTGGCAACCCGAGAGTCAAATATCGCTCGACCGCGTCTTACGGCGGACCAAAAGGCGGTATTACTCTGGGGACCGCGATGGCGATTTCCGGCGCCTCGCTCAGCCCCAACCAGGGCTACAACTCGTCGCCGCTGGTCAGCCTTCTGATGATGCTCGGTAATGTGCGGCTCGGCTGGTGGCTCGGCATCCGCGCGATGCCGACACCTCCCTCCGCGAGGGACCGCGTTTCAGCTTCATCCCGATCGCCAATGAAATGTTCGGCCTGACGACCGATAGCGGCAAATACGTCTATCTGTCCGATGGCGGTCATTTCGAAAATCTCGGTATCTATGAGATGATCCGCCGGCGCTGCCGATATATTGTGGTCAGTGATGCCGATTGCGATCCCGAGTGCCAACTAGAAGATCTCGGCAACGCGGTCCGCAAGGCGTGGGTCGACCTGGGCGTGGCCATCCGCTTCCGCGGCATCGACGTCACGGCCCGCAGGCCGGAGCCGGTAGACGGCGTCTATTGCGCGATCGCCGACATCTTCTATCCCGAACCCGGCGCCGAACCCGGGCAGCTGCTCTATATCAAACCGGGCTACCATGGCACCGAACCGGCCGATGTGCGCGCCTATGCCGCGATGCACCCGGCCTTTCCGCACGAGTCAACGGCCGAGCAATGGTTCAGCGAGTCCCAGCTCGAGGCGTACCGGGTGCTGGGAGGTCATATCGTCGATCTCGTTTCCGCCGGCGGTCGTGTTTGCAGCGCCGGGGCGGGCGCGCAACCGGATCAACAACCGAGCTTAAGCAGATTCTTTAAGATGGCCGAGGCCTACCTCGAGGCTTACGCGCAGAAGAAGTAGCCGTATCCCCGACAGGCGCGAAGGACTAGATCGGTGTCCGAAGCCGAGCGAAGAACATTGTGGGTGTTCATTTCCTCGCCGGCGGATGTGCGGCCGGAGCGGCTGATTGCCGAGCGCGTGGTTCGGCATCTCCACCAGGAATTCGCACTTCACCTCGATTTGCAGGCGGTGATGTGGGAGCGCGAGCCGCTGCTCGCCTCACATCATTTCCAGGAGTTAATCACCCCGCCGCATGACACCGACATCGTCGTCGTCATTCTGTGGTCGCGCCTCGGCACAGTATTGCCCGGCGACAAGTTCCTCGGGCCGCTTTCGGGTGGAGCCGTGAGCGGCACCGAATGGGAGTTCGAGGATGCGCTCAAATCGTGCCGCGAGCGCAACACCCCGGAGATCCTGGTGTACCAAAAGGCCGCCGAGCCGACCGTCAGCCTCGGCGACACGAATGCTGCCCGCGAGCGGCTCGGACAGAAGGAGCGAGTCGACGCATTCTTTCGGAAGTGGTTCGCCGACCCGGATCGAGGCAACCCGATCGCGGCATCGCGCTCGTTCGCCGATGCGACCGAGTTCGCGGAAATGCTGGAGGACCATCTGCGTGCGCTGGTCGCGCGGCGAGTCGACGGCACGCCGAGCCGCGACGGCCAGCGGACGAACCGCAACCCCTATCGTGGCCTTCGGTCGTTCGAACTCGAGGATGCCGCCTACTTCTTTGGCCGCACCCGCGCCCGCAATGAATTGCGCGAGGTCCTGGCCGGCCGGATCGAGAGCGGTCAGGCGTTCGTGCTGGTGTTCGGCGCGAGCGGCTCGGGTAAGTCGTCGCTGGTAAAGGCCGGCCTTCTCTTCGACCTCGCATTGCCGGGGATGATCGGGCGGGTGGCGCTGGTTCGCCATGGGGTGATGCGCCCTTCCGACCGCGGCGGTAGGCCGATCGAAGCCTTGGCGGCGGCGATGATCGAACGCAGCACCGCGCTCCCCGAACTGGCGCACGCCCCGTTCGATTACACGGTTGACTCGCTCGCCGCCTTGTTGCGCGACGCGCCTGTGCATGCCGTGCCACCGATTCGCCAGGCGCTCGGCAAGGCGGGACGGGAAGCCCGGCTCTCCGAAATGGGCGAGGCACGCCTCGCCATCGTTGTCGACCAGCTGGAGGAGCTGTTCACCCAGGACCAGCTGCCTCAGTCCGAGCGCGAAGCGCTAGTGAAGGCACTGGAGGCGCTGGCCAAAAGCGGGCTCGTCTGGGTGGTCGCGACTATGCGCAGCGATTTTTTCGACCAGCTCGAAAAACTGCCCGCGCTGGCGGCGCTTTCCGCTGGCGAGGGCCGCTATCTGCTGCTGCCGCCCGACGAAGCCGAGATCGGCCAGATCATCCGCCGCCCGTCGCGCGAGGCAGGGCTTCGCTTCGAGAGCGACCCGGCGCTCGCAGAAGGCCTCGACGAAGCGATCCTCCGCGCCACAGGTCGGGCGACCGGGGCATTGCCGCTGCTGTCGTTTCTGCTCGACCAGCTGTGGCGCCGCCGCACCCCCGAAGGAACGCTGACCTTTGCCACCTATGATGAGTTGGGGGGCCTCGAAGGGGCGATTGGGCGCCGTGCCGAGGAGGTGTTCCGCGATCAGCCAGACGCGGCGCAAAACGAATTGGTGGGGCTATTGCGGGCATTGGTGACGGTGACCGGCGGCACCGCGACCTCGCGCTCGGCGCCGCTAGCGCAGTTTCCCGAGGGCTCACCGAGCCGGACATTGGTCGACGCGTTTCTCGATCCGACGGCGCGACTGCTGGTCGTCGACGGCGCTCAGCTACGCTTGGCACACGAGGCCTTGCTGACGCATTGGCCGCGAGCGCGCGACCAAGTCGCCGCAGATGCGCGCGACCTGGAATTGCGCAGCCGGCTCGAAGAGGAGGCGGCGCGCTGGCGAGCGGCGGCGCATCGGGACAAGCCTGGCCGCGTGCTGCCAGCGGGACTACGTTTGGACGAGGGGTTGGCCCTCTGCGCCCGCTGGGGTGCCGCGCTGCCGAGAGAGGTCACGGCGTTCGTGGCCGCCTCGCGTCGCGCCGCCCGTCGGAATCAAGAACGTCGTATTGCGAGCATAGCGGCGGCCGTCTTGGCATTGCCAACCATCGGCTTCGTCCTCTGGGCGGGGCTTACCGCGTGGGGGGTGCGGGCGGTCGAGGCTGAGATGGCAGCTGAGAAAGAATTCGTCAGGATTCCTGTTGGATGCTTCGAAATGGGCAGCCCCGACCCCGAGGCCGAACGCTATCCGAACGAGGGACCGGTGCACCAGGTCTGTCTACAGGCTTTCGAACTCGGCAAATTCGAGGTGACGCAACGCCAATGGCGCCAAGTGATGGTCCATAATCGCGACCCGTCGCAATATAAAGGCGACCGGAGGCCGGTCGAGCGTATCAGTTGGAACG
>Ga0318577_10000160_pt1 | contig 16456 bp, 10 predicted proteins | sample GRESIP089b5f25_FD_203484 | JGI IMG/M metagenome (GOLD analysis project Ga0318577, IMG submission 203484) | Tropical soil microbial communities from Luquillo Experimental Forest, Puerto Rico - GRE.SIPMG.089b5f25 | ecosystem: Environmental > Terrestrial > Soil > Tropical forest > Bulk soil... | reverse complement strand
GGGGATGGCGTGCCCGCCGCCGATGTTCAGCTCGGTCAGGATGACGCCGTGGCGCGCGCGGATGTCGGCCATGGCCGCGATCATCCGGCGAATGGCTTCGCCATAGAGGGCAGGGTCGCTGACCTGCGAGCCGATGTGGCAGTGCAGCCCGACCAGGTCGAGGATGGGGTGCGCGAGCACGCGCCTGGCCGCATCGGCGGCGTGGTCGCCGCCCAGGGTGAACCCAAACTTCTGGTCGCTGATACCGGTGGTGACCGCGCGGTGTCCGTGTATGTCGACGTCCGGGGTCACCCGGATGAGCACCGGCTGGCGGCGTTGCGCCACGCCCGCGAGGTAGGCGATCTCGACGCACGAATCCAGCACGATGCGCCCGACGCCCGCTCGCGCCGCCTCGCGCAGCTCGTCGGGCGATTTCGCGTTTCCGTGCATGACGATGCGGGCCGGGTCCACCCCGCCGGCCAGGGCAACGGCCAGCTCACCGCTTGAGCAGACGTCGACGCCGAGTCCCTCTTCGCGGGTCCAGCGGGCCACCGCGGTGGTCAGCAGCGACTTTCCCGCGTAGACAACCTGGATGCCGCGCAGCGCCTTGCGGTAGCGGCGGGCGCGGTGCCGGAAGTCGTTTTCGTCGATCACGTAGGCCGGGGTGTGGAACTCGTCGGCGATATCGGCCAGTGGTACACCGCCGACGCAGAGCCTGCCCTCCTCGTCGGGGTGCGTGGTGATGGGCCAGATCGCGGGATCGAACCGCGGGGCAGCCGCCTGTCCAAGAGACGGCAGGATGTCCAGTAATGTCACCACTTCAAGGTGCGCGCGCGCGGGATCGGCTGCCGCTTTCCTAACGATCCCTTGACGGCGTCGGGCGCAATATTGACGAACTTCGGTGCCCTCTCCTGGCCCCCTAGAATGGCGTCATCATGACCGCACCGGGGCCTGCTCGCCCAGAAACCCCGATCGCGGGGCTCGTCGAATTGGCGCTGACCGCGCCGACTTTCCAGCAGTTGATCGACAATGCGGCCGCTCGACCCGCCGAACTGAGCCTGGTCGGGCCGGCCAGCGCCAAGTTGTTCGTCGCGAGTGCGCTGGCGCGGCTGGGTCCCTTGCTGGTGGTCACCGCGACCGGGCGCGAAGCCGACGACCTGAGCGCCGAACTGCAAGGCGTCTTCGGCGAATCGGTGGCGGTGTTCCCGTCCTGGGAAACCCTGCCGCACGAGCGGCTCTCGCCGGGCGTCGACACGGTCGGCGCCCGCTTGCTGGTCCTGCGTCGGCTCGCCCATCCCGATGACGACCGGCTGGGGCCGCCCCTGCAAGTGGTGGTGACCTCGGTGCGCTCACTGCTGCAGCCGATGACGCCGCGGCTGGGCCGGGTGGAACCGGTCGCGTTGGGCGTCGGCCAGGAAGTCGAATTCGAGGGTGTGATCGCGCGCCTGGTGGAGCTGGCATACACCCGTGTGGACATGGTCGGCCGGCGCGGCGAGTTCGCGGTACGCGGCGGGATCCTCGATGTCTTCCCCCCGACCGCCGAGCACCCGGTGCGCATCGAGTTCTGGGGCGATGAGGTCAGCGAGATGCGGATGTTCTCGGTCGCCGATCAGCGCTCCATCCCGGAGATCGAGATCGACACGCTCGTCGCGGTCGCCTGCCGCGAACTGCTGCTCACCGACGACGTGCGGCAGCGGGCCGCCAAGTTGGCCGCCCGGCATCCCGCGGGTGACAACGTCATCACCGGCAGCGTCTCCGACATGCTGGCCAAGCTGGCCGAGGGCATCCCGGTCGACGGCATGGAGGCGCTGCTTCCGGTGCTGCATCCCACGGAAGACGGGGCCCACGTGCTGCTGACCGATCAACTGGCCGAGGGCACGCCCGTCTTGCTGTGCGACCCGGAAAAGGTGCGTAGCCGCGCTGCGGACCTGATCAAGACCGGTCGCGAATTCCTCGAGGCGTCGTGGTCGATAGCAGCGATGGGCTTGGAAGACGGCTCGGCCGCGCCCGTCGACGTCGAACAATTGGGTGGGTCGGGGTTCGCCGAACTGGATGACGTGCGGGCGGCGGCGGCCGGGTCCGGTCATCCGTGGTGGACGCTGAGCCAGCTCTCCGACGAGTCGGCCGTGGAGCTGGACATCCGGGCGGCGCCGTCGGCCCGTGGGCACCAACAGGACATCGACAGCATCTTCGCGATGCTGCGCGCGCACGTCGCGACCGGCGGGTACGCCGCCGTCGTCGCGCCCGGAACGGGAACGGCCCATCGCGTGGTGGAGCGGCTGGCCGAGTCCGACACCCCCGCCGCCATGCTGGAACCGGGTGCGGCACCCAAGGCCGGCCTGAAACCAGGAGTTGTGGGCGTGCTCAAGGGCCCGCTGCGCGACGGTGTCGTCGTAGCGGGCGCCAACCTGGTGGTCATCACCGAGACCGACCTGACCGGCAATCGGGCGACGGGCGTCGAGGGCAAGCGCCTGGCGGCCAAGCGGCGCAACACCGTCGACCCGCTGGCGCTCACCGCCGGCGACCTGGTGGTGCACGATCAGCACGGCATCGGGCGATTCGTGGAGATGACGGAGCGGACGGTCGGCGGCGCCCGCCGCGAATACCTGGTTCTGGAGTACGCGTCGAGCAAGCGCGGGCAGCAGGCCGACAGGCTGTATGTGCCAATGGATTCCCTGGATCAGCTGTCGCGTTATGTCGGCGGGCAGGCGCCGGCGCTGAGCAGGCTCGGCGGCAGTGACTGGGCCAACACCAAGACCAAGGCCCGCCGCGCGGTCCGCGAGATCGCCGGCGAGCTGGTGTCGCTGTACGCCAAACGGCAGGCTAGCCCCGGCCACGCGTTCGGGCCGGACACACCGTGGCAGGCCGAGATGGAAGACGCGTTCGGTTTCACCGAGACCGTCGACCAGCTCACCGCGATCACCGAGGTCAAGGCGGACATGGAAAAGCCCGTCCCGATGGACCGGGTGATCTGCGGTGACGTCGGCTACGGCAAGACCGAGATCGCGGTGCGGGCGGCGTTCAAGGCGGTCCAGGACGGCAAGCAGGTCGCCGTGCTGGTGCCCACTACGCTGTTGGCCGACCAGCACCTGCAGACGTTCGGCGAACGGATGGCCGACTTCCCGGTCACCGTCAAGGGGCTGTCCCGGTTCACCGACGCCGCCGAGTCCCGCGCCGTCATCGACGGCCTGGCCGACGGCGCGGTGGACATCGTGATCGGCACGCACCGGCTGCTGCAGACGGGGGTGCGCTGGAAGGACCTGGGCCTGGTGGTCGTCGACGAGGAGCAACGGTTCGGCGTCGAGCACAAGGAGCACATCAAGTCGCTGCGCACCCACGTCGACGTGCTGACCATGAGCGCCACCCCGATCCCGCGCACCCTGGAGATGAGCCTGGCCGGGATTCGCGAAATGTCGACGATCCTCACACCGCCCGAAGATCGGTACCCGGTGCTGACCTATGTCGGCCCGCACGATGACAAGCAGGTCGCCGCCGCGCTGCGCCGCGAGCTGTTGCGCGACGGCCAGGCCTTCTACGTGCATAACCGGGTCAGCTCCATCGACCGGGCGGCGGCCCGGGTCCGCGAGCTGGTGCCCGAGGCGCGGGTCGCCGTCTCGCACGGGCAGATGCCCGAGGACCTGCTGGAACGCACCGTGCAGGGGTTCTGGAACCGCGAATACGACATCCTGGTGTGCACCACGATCGTGGAGACCGGGTTGGACATCTCCAACGCCAACACGCTCATCGTGGAGCGCGCCGATACCTTCGGGCTGTCCCAGCTGCACCAGCTGCGCGGGCGGGTCGGCCGCAGCCGCGAGCGTGGCTATGCCTACTTCCTTTATCCGCCGCACGTGCCGCTGACCGAGACGGCCTACGACCGGTTGGCGACCATCGCGCAGAACAACGAGCTGGGCGCGGGCATGGCGGTCGCGCTGAAGGACCTCGAGATCCGCGGCGCCGGCAACGTGTTGGGTGTCGAGCAGTCCGGGCACGTCGCCGGGGTGGGGTTCGACCTGTATGTGCGGTTGGTGGGCGAGGCCGTGGAGGCGTACCGGGCGGCCGCCGACGGCAAGACGGTCACCACCCCGGAGGAGCACAAGGACGTCCGGATCGACTTGCCGGTGGACGCCCACTTGCCCCCGGAATACATCGCCAGCGACCGGCTCCGACTCGAGGGCTACCGACGGTTGGCCGCGGCGACTTCTGATACAGAGGTCGCGGCCGTTGTGGATGAGCTCACCGACCGTTACGGGGCCCTGCCCGAAACCGCGCAGCGGCTCGTCGCGGTGGCGCGGTTGCGGCTGCTGTGCCGCGACGCCGGCATCACCGAGGTATCGGCCCCGTCGGCGGCGACGGTGCGACTGTCGCCGGTGACGCTGCTGGATTCGGCGCAGGTGCGGCTCAAGCGGATGTATCCGGCGGCGCACTACCGCGCCACGACGGCCACGGTGCAGGTCCCCATTCCGCGGGCCGGCGGCTCTAAAAGTCTGGGGGTCGCGCCACGCATCCGCGACGTCGAGTTGGTCCAGATGGTGGCCAACCTGGTGACCGCACTGCAAGGAAAGCCTCAGCAAGACGTTGGTATAACGGGTTCGTCAACTGCAGCGATGTCAAGTGAGGAGCGGCAAGCGCGATGATCGTCGTCTTGTTCGACCCCCGCCGTCCATCGCTCGTGCCCGTCGAGGCCATCGAGTACCTCACGGGTGAGGTGGAGTACACCGAGGAGATGCCCGTCGCGGTGCCGTGGTCGCTGTCCGCCGCGCGGCCGGTGCACACCGGGGAGGACGCGCCGGTGTTGCTGTCATCCGATCCGGACCACCCGGCCGTCACCGCCCGATTGGCGGCCGGAGCCCGGCTGATCTCGGCGCCGGACCGGCCGCGTGGCGAACAACTGGTCGACGCCGTCGCGATGATGGACAAGCTGCGCACCGCCGGACCGTGGGAAAGCGAGCAAACGCACGACTCGTTGCGCAGGTTTTTGCTTGAGGAGACCTACGAGCTGTTGGACGCGGTGCGCAGCGGCAACGTCGACCAGCTGCGCGAAGAGCTCGGCGATGTGTTGCTGCAGGTTCTCTTCCATGCCCGCATCGCCGAGGATGCGCCGCAGTTCCCCTTCACCATCGACGACGTCGCCGCCGCGTTGATGCGGAAGCTGGGCAATAGAGTTCCAGGAGTCCTTGCAGGACAATCGATTTCGCTCGAAGACCAATTGGCCCAGTGGGAAGAGCGCAAGGCGGCCGAGAAGCAGCGGACCTCGATGATGGACGATGTCCACACCGGTCAGCCGGCATTAGCCTTGGCGCAGAAGGTGATTCAACGCGCCGAGAAGGCGGGGCTGCCGGCCGACCTGATCCCTACCGAGATTACGTCCATCTCGGTGTCGGCCGATGTCGACGCGGAAAGTGCGTTGCGCACAGCGGTGTTGGAGTTCGTGGACACGGTCCGCGTTGTGGAGAGGGCGATTGCCGCAACGCGCCGCGGGGACAGCGTTCCGGAGGAGCTGGATGTGGCCTCGCTGGACGATGTCACCGAGGAGGAGTGGCGTGAGCACTGGCCATCAGGTGAATCGGCAGTCGACGCCGCGGCGCCCGGGTCTGCAGCCGCGGACGAGGCGACCACCGAAGCCGACGCTGAGCCCGCCGCCGCGTCCAAAGCGTCCCGCGGCGGCTCGAAGAAGCGTGGCGGCCGGCGCTGAGGCCGGTTTAGTTCGGGGCCCAAGCCCTTCCTTGTCAGCGATCGCCCCGTTGTTTGCCCAACGAGCGCGTGCCGGCGGCTAATGTAGCCTGTGAGGTGGCGAATCCGAGTGGTCGGCATTTCTCTGACTTCGCTAGCCATAGTTGCTGGCAGCTAATCGATGATTAGCTGAAACCGACGGCGCGTCGATGCCCTCGGGGCCCAAATCGGCGGGGTAGTCCCGAAACCCGTGGGACGATGGTCAGGCCGAAGTCTGTGCAGGAGAGTCAAGGGAGCGTGGTGTCGCCGAGACGTTGGTTGCGTGCGGCCGCCGTGATCGGTGCGACCGCGATGCTTCTGGCCTCCAGCTGCACCTGGCAGCTCAGCCTGTTCATCCCCGATGGTGTCCCGCCGCCGGCCGGGGACCCGGTGCCGCCGGTGAACACCCATGTCAGCGGCCGGCCCGCGGATCAGTTGCGTAACTGGGCCGAGCAACGGTCGACGGCATTGGAGATTCCGGTCATCGCGCTGGAGGCCTACGCCTACGCCGCCCGCGTCGCCGAGGTCGAGAACCCGAAGTGTCACATCGCGTGGACCACGCTGGCGGGCATCGGGCAGGTCGAAAGCCACCACGGCACCTACCGGGGCGCGACGCTGGCACCGAATGGAGATGTGAGTCCGCCCATTCGGGGTGTTCGCCTGGACGGCAGCGGCGGCACCCTGCGCATCGTCGACGTCGAGGACGGTGCGGAGGCCGGCGCGGGGGTGGTGCGCGCAATGGGACCGATGCAGTTCATTCCGGAGACGTGGCGGTTGTACGGCGTTGACGCCCACAACGACGGTGTGGTCAGCCCGGACAATATCGACGACGCGGCGCTCGCCGCGGCGGGCTATCTGTGTTGGCGTGGAAAAGATCTCGGAACACCGCGCGGGTGGATTACCGCGTTGCGCGCCTACAACAACTCCGGGATCTACGCGCGGGCAGTGCGGGACTGGGCGACCGCCTACGCGGCGGGTCACCCGCTGTAGCAGGATGTATCGGAGCTACTAGGCGAGTTCAGGCAAGGAGAAACCCAGTGCCGATTATCGAGCAGGTCGGGGCCCGCGAGATCCTCGATTCCCGCGGTAACCCGACAGTCGAGGTCGAGATAGCCCTGATGGACGGGACGTTTGCCCGCGCGGCGGTGCCGTCCGGCGCGTCGACGGGGGAGCACGAGGCCGTCGAGTTGCGTGACGGCGGTGAGCGTTACGGCGGCAAAGGCGTGCAAAAGGCGGTGCAAGCCGTGCTCGACGAGATCGGCCCGGCCGTGATCGGGCTCAGCGCCGACGATCAGCGGTTGGTGGATCAGGCGCTGGTTGACCTGGACGGCACCCCCGACAAGTCGCGGCTGGGTGGCAACGCGATCCTGGGTGTCTCGCTGGCCGTGGCCAAAGCGGCTGCCGATTCCGCCGAGCTGCCGCTGTTCCGCTATCTCGGCGGGCCGAACGCGCACATCCTGCCGGTGCCGATGATGAACATCCTCAACGGCGGCGCCCACGCCGACACCGCCGTCGACATTCAGGAGTTCATGGTGGCTCCCATGGGCGCGCCCAGCTTTAGCGAGGCGCTGCGCTGGGGCGCCGAGGTGTACCACGCGCTCAAGTCGGTGCTGAAAAAACAGGGGCTGAGCACCGGTCTGGGCGACGAGGGCGGCTTCGCTCCCGACGTGGCCGGCACCGCCGCGGCACTGGACCTGATCAGCTCGGCCATCGAATCGGCGGGCTTTAAACCCGGTGTCGACGTCGCGCTGGCCCTGGACGCCGCGGCCACCGAGTTCTACACCGAGGGCACCGGTTACCGCTTCGAGGGCAGCACCCGCACCGCCGAGCAGATGACCGAGTTCTACGCCGGCCTGGTCGGCTCCTACCCATTGGTTTCCCTCGAAGACCCGCTGTCCGAAGACGATTGGGACGGTTGGGCGGCCCTGACCGCGTCGATCGGTGACCGGGTGCAGATCGTCGGCGACGACATCTTCGTCACCAACCCCGAGCGGCTCGAGGAGGGCATCGAAAAGGGCGTCGCAAATGCGTTGCTGGTCAAGGTGAATCAGATCGGCACGCTGACCGAGACACTCGACGCCGTCGCCTTGGCTCACCACAGCGGATATCGCACCATGCTCAGCCACCGAAGCGGCGAGACGGAGGACACCACGATCGCGGATCTGGCGGTGGCCGTCGGCAGCGGTCAGATCAAGACCGGCGCGCCAGCCCGCAGCGAGCGGGTGGCGAAATACAATCAGTTGTTGCGGATCGAGGAGACCCTCGGCGATGCCGCACGCTACGCCGGCGATCTCGCGTTCCCGCGATACTCGCTGGACCAGAAGTAGATTGGAATAGCTTGAGCGCCAAGCCGGACCCGAAGCGGCGTTCCCCGGCATCGCGTCCGGGAAAGGCCGGCGATACGGTCCGGCGCCGTCGTTCCGCAAAGCCCGCGCAAACCGCGACCCAGGCCAGCCGCAACCCGACGCGGACGCTGCGCGAACGTGTCGTCGAACCCATCAAGCGGCAGGTTGCCGAATCCGTCGAGCAGCGGTCCGACCAGCGGTTGGGTTTCACGGCCCGACGGGCGGCCGTGCTGGCCGCCGTCATCTGCGTCCTCACGCTCACCATCGCCGGGCCGGTACGCACCTACTTCGCGCAGCGCACCGAGATGGACCAGTTGACCGCAAGCGAAGCCGCGCTGCGCCATCAGATCGCCGACCTCGAGCAGAAGAAGGGCAAGCTCGGTGACCCGGCCTACATCGCGGCGCAGGCCCGCGAGCGCCTGGGCTTCGTGATGCCCGGAGACACCCCGTTCCAGGTTCAACTTCCGCCAACCGCGGCGGTATCCCCGCAGCCTGGATCCGAGACAGCGAAACCGGCCAGCAACGACCCTTGGTACACCGCGCTGTGGCACACCATCGCCGACGCGCCGCATCTGCCGCCGGCCGCACCGAATCCCACGACTCCCGGTGGTTGATCGCGCCGACCTGGAAGCGGTGGCGCGTCAGCTCGGGCGTGAGCCGCGCGGGGTACTTCACATCGCCTACCGTTGCCCCAACGGCGAACCGGGCGTGGTGCAGACGGCTCCGAAACTTCCTGACGGCACGCCGTTTCCGACGTTGTTCTACCTGACGCATCCGGTGCTCACCGCGGCCGCGAGCAGGCTGGAGACGACGGGAATGATGCGCGAGATGACCGAGCGGTTGAAGCGGGACCTCGAACTGGCGGCGGCGTATCGGCGGGCCCACGAATCGTATCTGGCCGAACGCGACGCGATCGAGCCGCTGGGAACCACGTTTTCCGCCGGCGGAATGCCCGACCGGGTGAAGTGCCTGCACGTGCTGATCGCGCACTCGCTGGCCAAGGGTCCAGGCGTGAATCCGCTTGGCGACGAGGCGCTTGCGGTGCTTGCCACCGAGCCTGCTATGGCCACGGTGTTGGTCGGTGAGCTGTGGCGGTGACCGCAGCCGCAGTCGACTGCGGTACCAACTCGATTCGGTTGCTGATAGCCGAGGTGAGCGACGGGCGGCTGCGCGATGTTCATCGCGAGACGCGGATCGTGCGATTGGGCCAGGGCGTCGACGCGACGGGCCGATTCGCGCCGGACGCGATTGCCCGAACCCGCACCGCGTTGACCGACTACGCCTCGCTGCTGCGGGCGCACGGCGTCGAGCGGGTACGGATGGTGGCCACATCGGCGGCTCGGGATGTGACCAATCGCGATGTCTTCTTTGCGATGACGGCCGAGGTGCTGGGCGCCGTGGTGCCCGGCGCGGTTGCCGAGGTGATCACCGGTACGGAAGAAGCCGAGCTGTCCTTCCGCGGAGCCATCGGCGAACTGGACAGCGCGGCAGCACCTTTCGTCGTCGTCGATCTTGGAGGCGGCTCCACCGAGATCGTGCTCGGCGGTGACCGGGTGGTGGCGAGCTACTCGGCCGACATCGGCTGTGTCCGGTTGACCGAACGCTGTTTGCACTCCGACCCACCGACACCGGAGGAAGTCGAGACGGCCCGCCGGGTGGTTCGCGAACGCCTCGAGGTAGCGCTGGGTGTGGTGCCCGTCGAGGAGGCCCGGAGCTGGGTCGGACTTGCCGGAACGATGACCACGCTGTCCGCGCTGGCTCACAACATGACGACGTATGATTCTGCGGCCATTCATCTTTCGCGTGTACCCGGCAGTGATCTGCTGGCGGTCTGCGAGCGGCTGATCGGCATGACGCGATCCCAGCGTGCCGCACTGGGACCGATGCACGAGGGCCGCGCGGACGTGATCGCCGGCGGCGCGATCGTGGTCGAGGAATTGGCGTGCGAGCTTCGCACCCGCGCCGGCATCGATGAGTTGATCGTCAGCGAACACGACATCCTGGACGGCATCGTGCTGTCGGTCGCCGGTTGAGTCACATCCGCCACATGCGTCTCCGCAGGGTGGACTAAGAGGGCACCTCGTCCATCCGGGGGTGGATGCGGCAGATGTGACTCAGGCCTCGAACCGATAGCCCATCCCCGATTCGGTCAGCAGATGTTTGGGATGTGACGGGTCGTCTTCGAGCTTGCGCCTGAGCTGCGCCAGATACACACGCAGATAATGGGTTTCGGTGGCATACGCCGGGCCCCAGACCTCTTTGAGGAGTTCCTCGCGGCCGACCAGCTTGCCCCGATTGCGCACCAGCACCTCGAGCATGCCCCATTCGGTCGGGGTGAGATGCACCTCGGCACCTTCCTTGGTGACCTTCTTGGCGGCCAGGTCGACGGTGAACGCCTCGGTCTCGACGACAGGCTCATCCACTTCGGACGCCGCGGCATTGCGGCGCACGGCGGCGCGCAGCCGTGCGAGAAACTCGTCCATCCCAAAGGGTTTGGTGACGTAGTCGTCGGCGCCGGCGTCCAGCGCCTCGACCTTGTCCGACGAATCGGTGCGCGCCGACAACACGATCACGGGTGCCGTGAGCCAGCCGCGCAGGCCGGCCAGCACCTCGATGCCCGATATGTCGGGCAGTCCGAGGTCGAGGATCACCACGTCGGGTTTGTGCTCGGCTGCGGCACGCAGCGCCCCGGCACCGGTGGCCGCGGTGACGACCTCGTAGCCTCGCACGGACAGGTTGATTCGCAGCGCGCGCAGGATGTGCGGCTCGTCGTCGATCACCAAAACTCGGGTCATCGCACACCGATCGGTTGGGGTGCGGCCAGATCCACCACGACGGTGAGCCCGCCACCGGGAGTGTCGCCGGCCGCGATCGTGCCGCCCATCGCCTCGACGAAGCCGCGCGCCACCGACATTCCCAGACCCACCCCGGTGGTGTTGTCGTGGTCGCCCAGCCGCTGGAACGCTTCGAAGATCTGGTCCTCGGTGCCTTTCGGGATTCCGGGCCCTTCGTCGATGACATTGATCAGGACGCGATCGCCCACCCTTCCTGCGTTGACCCGCACCACACAGTTGGGCGCGTAGCGCAGCGCGTTGTCGATCAGATTGGCAAGGACTCGTTCGAGCAGCCCGGCGTCGGCCATCACCACGGCGTCACCGACGTCGACCTTGACGCGATCGATGGCGGGCCGATAGAACCCGGTCGCGCCCCTGCCGACGCTGACCAGCGCGCGCTGCACCGTTTCCTCGACGTACACCCGGCGCAGGTCCGGACGCACCACGCCGGCCGCCAGGCGCGAGGAATCGAGCAGGTTTCCGACCAGTGCGGTCAGCTGGTCGATGGACTCCTCGATGGTGGCCAGCAATTCGGCGGTGTCCTCGGGGGAGAAGGCGACGTCCTCAGCGCGCAAGCTGGACACGGCGACCTTGGCCGCCGCCAGCGGCGTGCGCAGGTCGTGGCTGACTGCGGACAACAGGGATCGCCGCAGCTCGTCGGCCTGCACGATCGCGTGGGTCCGGCCGGCCTCTTCGGCCAGCTCGCGCTGCTTGATCAGACCCGCGGCCTGCCTGGCCACCGCGCCGAGCACCCGGCGGTCGCGCGCGGACAGCTTCTTGCCCTTCAGCAGCATCCAGAACTCGTCGTCACCGACCTCGATCGCCGTGTCGGCGGAGTCGACGGTCACGCAAGGATCTTTGCCCACGCAGGCGACGATGTAGCCCTTTCTTCCGCTGGCGCGCTCTTCCTCGCTGGGTTCCCGCAACACGCTGACCGCGGTCTGTGAATAGGTCTCGCGCACGCGTTCCAGCAGCGTCTCGAGATCGGCGCCTCGTAGCACCGACCCGGCGAACAGCGTCAGCAGTTCGGCCTCCTGGGAAGCACGCCGGGCTTCCCGGGTGCGTTTGGTCGCGCCGTCGACGAGGACCGCGACCGCGACCGCGATCAGCAGCAGGACCAACTCGGTGATGGCGCTGTTGGGTTCGGCGATGGTGAAGCTGTGCCGCGGGGCGATCAGGTAGTAGTTCAGCAGCAGCCCCGACAGCACCGCCGAAAGTGCCGCCGGCGCAACGCCTCCCAGGAGTCCGACCAGCAGCACCCCGACGAAGAACAACGCGCTCTCGCCGCCGTTGTCGAGATACCGGTCCAGCACCGTGACCGTGACCGCGCAGATGGCCGACGGCACGATGACCGCCGCCAGCCATGACGTGACCCGCCGCTCGCGCGGGGAGAGCGCCGCAAGCTCAAAGCCGCGTTTGGACTCCTCGTGCGTGACCATGTGCACGTCGATCTTTCCGGAAAGCTCGACGATCCTCGGGCCGATGCCCTCATCGAAGATCCGCGCCCACCGGGGCCGGCGCGACGTGCCGATCACCAGCTGGGTGGCGTTGTTCTCCCGGGCGAAATCCAGCAGGGCCGTGGGTAGGTCGTCACCGACCACGGTGTGCAGGGAAGCGTCCAGGCTGTTGGCCAGCTCGCGGATCCTGGCCATCCGGCGCTCCGACAGGCCGGCCAGCCCGTCACCGCGGATGACGTGCACGACCATCAGCTCGGCGCTGGACTTCGACGCGATCCGGGATGCCCGTCGCACCAACGTCTCCGATTCCGGGCCACCGGTCACCGCCACCACGACCCGTTCGCGCGCCTCCCACATGTCGGTGATCTTGTTCTCCGCGCGATACTTCGCCAGCGCGGTGTCGACCTGGTCGGCCAGCCACAGCAGCGCCAATTCCCGCAACGCCGTGAGGTTTCCAGGCCGGAAGTAATTCGACAGCGCCGCATCGATCCGTTCCGGTTGGTAGACGTTCCCGTGGGAGAGCCTGCGGCGCAGCGCCTCCGGTGTGATGTCGATGAGCTCGACCTGCGAAGCCTGGCGCACGATCGAATCCGGTATCGTCTCTTTCTGCTCAATACCGGTGATCTGAGCGACGACGTCGTTCAGGCTTTCCAGGTGCTGGATGTTGACGGTGGAGATCACCGTGATCCCGGCGTCGAGCAGTTCCTCCACGTCCTGCCAACGTTTTTCGTTCTTGCTGCCCGGTGTGTTGGTGTGGGCGAGTTCGTCGACCAGGACCACCTGCGGATGCCGCGCCAGCACGGCCGGCACGTCGAGCTCGGGGAAGCTGCCGCCGCGATATTCGATGTAACGCGGCGGAATGACCTCGATGCCCTCAATCAGCTCAGCGGTTTTCTTGCGGCCATGCGTCTCGACCACGGCCGCCACCACGTCGGTGCCGCGCTCCAAGCGGCGGTGTGCCTCTCCGAGCATCGCGTAAGTTTTACCGACTCCCGGTGCCGCACCCAGGTAGATGCGTAGCTCCCCGCGCTTGGGATGGTGGTCGGTTGCCGTCACGTCAACCATCATCCCCCCTCGGCGCTAGCCGGTAACCGGATACTGGTGGTCGAGTTGCAGGTTGAGCTGCAGCACGTTGACCTTAGGCTCGCCGATAAAGCCAACCGTGCGGCCGCTGCTGTACTGCGCCACCACCGCACGTATCTGATCGGGGTTGACGTGCCGGGCCTTGGCCACCCGGGCGACCTGGATGTCGGCATAAGCCACGGAGATGTGCGGGTCCAGGCCGCTGCCGCTCGCGGTGACCGCGTCGGCGGGCACTGCCGGGTTGGCGGGTGCGGCGCCGCGGATGGGCACGATCTGGCCGATCGTGTAGTCCTCGCCGTACTTGGCGCACTCGACCCGCACACCCTGGTAGATCGTCAGGAAGGGAGCCTGCGTCGACTGGCACGGCTCGTTCACGCTGACCACCCGGGTGGGGTGGACGACATTGCCGCGGGCGTCGCGGGGGCCGATCACCGACAACACCGCGCCCACGCCGCCGCCTGTGCAGAACGGACGTGACCCGTCCACACCCTCCAGTTGGCCGACGGCGGAGCTGCGCGTGCACACCTGCGTAAGCAGGCTCGGCTTGAAGCCCGCATCCGAAGCGGACTTACCGGCCGCCAGCAGTGCCGGGTCGGCGGGTGTGTCGACGATGCTTTCCGGCCCCAGGTTGCTCGCGCTCGAGTTGAGCGGATCGTAGCCGTTGCCGGCCGCCGAGGGCCGGCTCTGGAAGTACTGCGGCAGTGCGTTGCCGTCCTTGTCAGTGAACAGCTGACCGATCAGCCGGCTGCCGACCGGTTTGCCGTTGGCGGTGAGGATCGACCCTTCGGCCTTGTCGTGCAGTCCCGGTATCTGCGCGACCAGCCAGATGAACAGCGGGTACGCGAGGCCGGTGATCACGGTCAGCACCAGCAGCGCGCGGAAGGCCGCCCAGTGCATGCGGACGAAATTCGAGAACTTCATATCAGGACATCCCCGGGACGAATTGGACGAGCAGGTCGATTGCCTTGATCCCGATGAACGGGGCGATAATGCCGCCGAGCCCGTAGACGTAGAGGTTGCGGCTCAACAGTTTTGACGCGCTGCTCGGCGTGTAGCGCACTCCGCGCAGCGACAGCGGGATCAACATGACGATGATGATGGCGTTGAAGATCACCGCCGACAGGATCGCCGACTGCGGGCTGTGCAGCCGCATGATGTTGATCATGTCCAGCCCGGGGAACAGCGCGACGAACATCGCCGGGATGATCGCGAAGTACTTCGCGATGTCGTTGGCGATCGAGAACGTCGTCAGCGCTCCTCGGGTGATCAGCAGCTGCTTACCGATCTCGACGATCTCGATGAGCTTGGTCGGGTCGGAGTCGAGGTCGACCATGTTGCCGGCCTCTTTGGCGGCCGACGTTCCGGTGTTCATCGCGACGCCCACGTCGGCCTGAGCCAGGGCGGGCGCGTCATTGGTGCCGTCGCCGGTCATCGCGACCAGCTTGCCGCCCTCTTGCTCACGCTTGATCAGCGCGAGCTTGTCCTCGGGCGTGGCCTCGGCGAGGAAGTCGTCGACACCTGCCTCGTCGGCAATGGCCTTGGCGGTCAACGGGTTATCACCGGTGATCATCACCGTCCGGATGCCCATCTTCCGCATCTCGTCGAACCGCTCGCGCATGCCGTGCTTGACAACGTCCTTGAGGTGGATGACACCCAGCACCGCGGCCTCGCCGTTCAAGCACTCCCCGACGACCAGCGGGGTGCCGCCGCCGGCCGAGATGCCGTCGACGATGACGCCGAGCTGCTCTGTAACCTTGCCGCCTTGTCCACGAACCCATTCCGCGACCGAGTTGGCCGCGCCCTTGCGCAGCAGGTGCCCATCGAGGTCGACGCCCGACATCCGCGTCGCGGCGGAGAATTCGACCCAGTGGGCGTGCGCGAGTTCGCCCGGGGTGCGCGCGCGCAGCCCGAAGTGCTGCTTGGCGAACACGACGATGGAGCGTCCTTCGGGTGTTTCGTCGGCGAGGCTGGACAGCTGCGCGGCATCGGCCAGCTGCTCGCTGGTGACCCCGTCAAGGGGGATGAAGGCGCCGGCCTGCCGGTTGCCCAGGGTGATGGTGCCCGTCTTGTCGAGCAGCAACGTGTTGACGTCCCCGGCGGCTTCCACCGCGCGACCGGACATCGCAAGCACGTTGCGCTGCACCAGCCGGTCCATGCCGGCGATGCCGATGGCCGACAGCAGCGCGCCGATCGTTGTGGGGATCAGGCACACCAGCAGCGACACCATCACGATTCCGGTGACGCCACTTGCGTTGAGCGCCTGGGTATCCGGGACGCCGGGGTTGTTCATCTTGGAGTAGATCGCCAGCGGCTGCAGGGTCGCGACGGCGAAGACGAAGATGATCGTCAACGCTGCCAGGAGGATGTTCAGCGCGATCTCGTTGGGTGTCTTCTGCCGGTTCGCGCCCTCGACGAGCGCGATCATCCGGTCGATGAAGCTTTCCCCGGGCTTCTGGGTGATCTGCACGACGATTCGGTCGCTCAGCACGGTGGTGCCGCCTGTGACCGCCGAACGGTCACCGCCGGACTCGCGGATCACCGGCGCCGATTCGCCGGTGATCGCCGATTCGTCAACGGAGGCAATGCCTTCGACCACGTCGCCGTCGCCCGGTATCACCTGGCCGGCCTCGACCACCACGATGTCGCCCTGTTGCAGCAGCGGCGCGGCGACCTCTTCCTCCACGCCAGGAGCGTCCGGTTTCCAGTTCTTGAGTCGCCGGGCCATCGTGCTGGTTTTCGCTTTGCGCAGCGTCTCGGCCTGGGCCTTGCCGCGGCCCTCGGCCACCGCCTCCGCGAGGTTCGCGAACAGCACGGTCAGCCATAGCCAGACCACGATCAACCACGCGAACCACGTTTCGTTGGCGATCGCCAAATAGGTGGCCCAGACGGCTCCGATCTCGACGATGAACATCACCGGGTTGCGCCACAGGGTGCGCGGGTCGAGCTTGCGCAGCGCGTCCGGCGTGGCCTTCAACAGCATCTTCGGGTCGAGCAAGCCGCCCTGTACCCGTTTCTTGCCTGCGGCGGTCTCGAGCTGCGCCTCCGC
>Ga0318577_10000114_pt1 | contig 18127 bp, 18 predicted proteins | sample GRESIP089b5f25_FD_203484 | JGI IMG/M metagenome (GOLD analysis project Ga0318577, IMG submission 203484) | Tropical soil microbial communities from Luquillo Experimental Forest, Puerto Rico - GRE.SIPMG.089b5f25 | ecosystem: Environmental > Terrestrial > Soil > Tropical forest > Bulk soil... | reverse complement strand
AAGACAGGATCTGGAAGCCGTGGGCGAGCGGACCCCTGTGGCCGCGCTCGCGGCAATGTTCGACGTCGTAATGGATCGGGTGATTGTCGGCGGAGATCGCCTGGAAGGCGGAGAAATGCGCCTCCGTGACGGTGCGGCTCGGGATAGGGAAACGCTCGCCCAGCGCGAAATCCTCAAACCAGCGAGGCTCCGCAACGCGGTGTAGGGTACGGTCAAAGGCCTCGGTCATGGCGGCTCCGTTGGTATATATCGGGTCGGTTGATCGGGGAGCAGATGGTGAAGCACGCCGATGCGGCTGCCCTCGCGGCGCTCAGCGATTTGATCGAGAAGCTGCGGCGGCGAAGTGTTCTCGTCGAGAAGCGGCTGGGGATCTTTTATACCAAGGGCCGAGCTTTTCTGCATTTTCACACGGATCCCGCCGGTTTCTTTGCCGATCTGCGAGATGACGGCGATTGGCGACGGTTCCCGGTCAATAAGCCCGACGAATTGCGATGCTGCTCACCGCAGTAGACCGGGTATTGGAGAGACGTCAGGGGACGGCGAACTCGTAGCGGCGGATTTCCGCGTTCATCACATTTGCGCCGACCGCGATCTCGGCCGCGAGGGTGTAGTGGCCGTCCGCCAGCTTCCCGCCGATATCGATCGCAAAATGCCGATCCTCGCCAGGTCGCACAGCGCCGGCGAAAACAGCCTGCCCATCGCCATCGAAGACGACGTATCGGCATTCGGGGGCGGCCTGCTGTAACACATCGGGCGCGATCGACTCCACAGGCTGGCGTTCGAGGCGATAGCCGCGGCCGAATTTGATCACCGTCTCGATGTCGGCGGAGAGCTTCAGCCGCTTGCCATCGTGGAGGATGTCAGTGACCCAGCCGCGTCGGGGGATCGCGTAGGCGTCGAAGGAACCGACACCCAACGGGTAGCTGAGGTCGCGAAAAGCCTCGAGCGAAACACTGTCCGCGGACCAGCTCTTGAGCCGATAGGGACCGTTGGTCACCAGGAAATGGCCGTGCTCTCTGAAGAACGCGGCAAGGGCCGTCCAACGGCCGCGCGCTTCCTCGGCGCTGACGAGCCTGTGCAGTGCCTCAGGCCGCCAGCCGGTTGCGGCGAATTCCTCGACCAGAGCGAGCAGCCTTGCATTGAGTGTGGGAGAACGAACGAGATCGAGCCATTCGAGGCCGCGACGCTGCGCCTCGGTGTCGGAAAAAGCTGCCCAATCCCGCACGACCGCCTCTTCCATCAGCGCCAGCAGGTGCCAAGGCAAGGTGCTCCAAGGCGGTGCCACGGCAGCGTCTTGTTCTGGGTCCCCAGGCGGGATCGCAACGTAGACATCGACGATGAACAGTTCGCGCGCGACATTGAAGTCGCCGACGCGGAACGACTTGGATGTCGTGTCCGAGCCAACGAGGCGCACACCGACGAGCGCCCGACGCAGCGGCGCGGTGGCGGCGGCGATTGCCGGATCGTAAGCCTCGCCTGGGCCGCTCCAGCGCCAGGCGAACATGTAGGCGTAAAGGAGGTCGGCGGCGCTCATCTTGGTGCCGTCGTGGAAGGCCCCACCGAGCAGCCGGTAGGTCAGCTTTTGCCGAGCCTGCTTGCCCGGCACCACGGCCGCGAGCCGGCCGGTTCCCGACTCGGGGATCAGCGCGTCGGCGGGAACGACAAGTGCCGTGCTCGGCGCCTCGTCGGCGGCGCGCCGTTCGACAATCGGCTCGGCGATAATCGACAGCGAGAGACAAGTATAAGCGACCATCAGCGCCGTCAGCGGCAGCTCGGCGCGCAGCGCCGCGGCTCGGTCCGAGAGCAGCCGCATGGCCTTGATATGCGCGAGACTGACCGCGGCGATGTGGCCGAGCAGGATCGCGGTCACCGCGGTGTACCAAGCAAAGCGAGCGCCGACGATCGCGATGTCGACCCGATACCCGGCGGTGCCGAACAGGTTCCAACCAAAGCCAAACGGGTCGGAGATCAGCGGCACGACGTACTGCCCTTGAACGAACAAAAGCATGAGGTAGTGCGCGAGGTGGTAGCCGATGACGATCGGCACCAAAGTCGGGGCCAAGTGCTGGGCCATTTCACGGGTCGAGCAAATGCCGCCCGCGAACCAGGCCATCAGCGCGGCCGCCCCGACGAAGGCGCCGAGAAAAAACAGCCAGAAGCCGACGAGGCCGATCGAGCGGATGGCGAGAGCGGCACCCTCGCCGCCGCCCAGGATGTCCATCACCGCAGCTTCCGCTGCAGCCCATTCCTGTGTGCCGAGCAGCCCGTCGTAGAGCACGGTCGAGAGCAGCAACAGCACGAACGCCGTCATCGAAGCCAAGGCCGGCCTGTCGGCGAGCAACCCGGCGCCGAAGGGACGCAGAACGCACACCCCCCGGCGCCTACTTAGGTCAGTCGGTGCGAAGCGTGCGAGGGTGCCAAAGACCAGGGTAAAGAGCTCGCCGCGCTGTAGCCACGTCTCGCTGCCGAACAACGCCATGCCGGCCCAGGTCAGCAAGGTGTAGGCCGTTGCAAACCAGGCGATATGGCGCGGCTCCGCGGGGCTCGGATAGACGAGCTCAATCCATGAGAAGGTGAGCAGCATCAAACAGGCAGGCCAGATCCCCAACGCCGAGGGATACCGAAGGCGAGGGCGATCTGCGACGAGCTTTGAGAGACGTTCGACCGCTGCGAAGATCGTCCGCCACGGGTTGACAAGCGCCCAGATGTCTCCGGCGAAGGCCGAGACATAGGCCAGTCCCACCCAGAAGATGATCCAGACCATCGTCGGGGCGATGTTCCGGTAGGGATCCTGGCTGCCGATAAAGCCCGCCGCCACAGTCACCGCGAAGGTGGCGAACGCGACAAGCTGGGGGACCAGGCCAGTGGCGGGATTGAGGATGAGTTCACCAATGCCCAGAGACGTCAGGTCGAACCGCTGATCTAAACGGGGACGCGATGCGTCGCCACGAACGAAGAGCCCGACAATGATAAAGGAGACCACGACGGCCGCTGCCGCGCCGAATAGATAGAGCGAAAGCGGCAAGGGCAAATCGTAACGCTGACCAAAGCCGTGCGCCGCCGCGGGGCTCCCCTGCAGCAGGCTTGCCGCAGCGAGCAGGCCGGAGGGTGCCTTACTCCGGATAGACTTCGAGGTAAGCAAGCACCGCTTCCGATCGTGCCTGGCCGGCATGCACATGGATGGGAAACCGCCCGGTTGCGCGGGCCTCGAAACGGGTTTCGGCGACCGCACCCGGCACGACCTGCGTCTCGATCTCATAGCCGTGCAGGTGAAGGACGGTCGGCCGGTCGGTACGCCAGCGCAGAACGACATTGTCGCCCTGCTGTACGCGGATCGTGTTCTGACCGCCGGTCAGCTCGCCATGAGCGATTGTAAGATCGAAGACCCGCTCCGCCGCGGTGGCCGTCGATGCGAGCGGCAGCACGAGCATGACCGCCGCAAGCAAGCGCCTCATCGCACCGGCGTGGCGGTAACATCGGCGATGCGGTTGATCGTCCAGCCGGAGTCGTTGGGTGCCGGCAGCACAGCCGGGTCGCCGAGTGCCGACCGCATCAAACGCCCAAAATCGTCGGTGAAGCCGGCCACCGGGTTCCACGCGGCGGTTGGGCGCGCGCCGGTGCCGAGCTCGAGCCAGCCGTTCCACGGAAAATCCTTGAGCTTGGCCGTGCGCAGGAACATCGGTGATGCGAACCCGCTGATCGCATCGTAGGCGACGTTCTCGATGCCGGCAGAATAGTCGTCGTTGAAATAGTTGCGTCTGACAGTGTAGCCGGCGACGGTCTTATGGCAGCCGCCGGAGAGCAGTTCGACGAGGTCCCGTTCCAGATTGATGCGCTCGGCCGCGTCGTCGTAGTCGCCCGTTGTCAGCCGCGCGAAATCCGCCGCAGAGCGGGTTTTGGCCGCCGGATCGATTAATGCATCGCCCAGCAGAACGTCGGCCTGGAACCATCCCTGGCGCAGCCACGGCGGGCCGATCCAACCGTTCACGACGGCCATCGCATGCGCTTGCAAGACGCCGGCGTCGATCGCCGTGACCGCGGCATCTCCCTGCCTTGTTTGGCTCTGTCGCGTCGTTTTGATGCGGCTGGTCCAAAGCTCCTTCGCGGCAGCCGCGAGATCGGCGTGGTAGAGATAATCGCCATGGAACGGCGTCACCGGATAGGGGTGGAAAACAACGTCCCTACCTTGCCCGGCCAGCTCTTCGATTGCTGCCGCCGTCACAGCGCAGGGATCGCCCGGCGAGCCCGGTTTGACCGTGACGACGATAAATGAGCCCAGCGACTCCACAGTTCCCACCGAAGCAGGCAGCGCAGCCGGCGGTGGCGCCGCGCCGATATAAGCCTGGATTTGGCCGCGCTCTATCGCCTCAAGCGCCCGCTCGGGCGGGACTGCCTGAATGTCGATCTCGTGCGGGTAATAGGACGGATAGATCGGCAGTTCATGCCCGGCCCAGGCGATCGTTCCGGCAAATGCCGCCGCAGCAAAAGCAATGGCAGCGATGCGCCGGAGCATTACTCAGCCGCGCAGGGTGCGCATGACCGTCTCGTCCGCCATAGCCTCGGCCGGCGCGCCGTCAAAGATGATTTCGCCGCGCTCGACGACATAGAGCCGGTCGGCGATCGCCGCAGCACTCGCCAGATTTGACTCGGCGATCAGGATCGCGATGCCCATGCCCTTGATCGCCGTCACGGCGTCGCGAAAGCGCTTGACGACAGCGGGTGCAAGCCCTTCGAACGCCTCGTCGAGGATCAGCAGGTACGGCGCCAACGCCAATGCCCGGGCGATCGCCACCATCTTCTTTTGCCCGCCGCTCAGATTCATCCCCTGCCGTGGGCGCAGTAATTTGACCTCGGGAAAGACGGCGAAGACCCGCGCTTCGGTTTCCTCGCCCTTCGCCGTCTCGGAGAGCCAGCGGCTGATCATCAGATTCTCGGCCACCGTCAGCTCGGGGAATACGCCGGTGTCCTCCGGCGCATAGCCGATGCCGCATTTGGCACGCTTGTGCGGTGGCAAGCGGGTGATGTCGACATCGCGGAACCGGATCGTGCCGGAGCGGACCGGCAAGAGGCCGAGGATGCTCTCGATGATCGTCGTGCGTCCGGCGCCGTTGCGCCCGACCAGACACACGACCTCGTCATGGTCGACCGCGAGCGAAACACCACGCAGAATTTGCGCAGGCCCGCGATAGGTCGTAATGCGGTCGAGCTCGAGCAGCACGGCGTCAGGCTGGCGAGGGAGTGCCGAGAAGGATGCTCGCGACGGCCTCGTTGGCACGGATTTCGTCCGGCGGCCCGTCGGCGAGAAATGCGCCCTCGTGCATCATCACGATGCGATCCGAATAGCGAAAGACGACATCCATGTCGTGCTCGATGACGACAGCGGTGACCGCACCCGAGCGCACCACCGAGGATACCGTGTCCATGATCTGCGCCTTCTCGGCGCTGCTGACCCCGCTCGTCGGCTCGTCGAGGAACAATAGTTTTGGGCGCAGCGCGTAGGCTACGGCGACGTCGAGCAGCTTGCGCTCGCCTTGTGCAAGCTCGCCTGCCGGAAGCTTGCTCTTCACCGCAAGGCCGAATTCAGCCAACACGTCGCGGGCCTCGCGGCGGACGTCGCCATCGTTAGCGGCGAGCGCTGTGATCTTTGCCGTCTTGCCTTCACGGGCAAAGATCGACAGTGCGACATTATCGAATACCGAAAGTCCGTCGAACAGATTGACCAACTGAAAGCTGCGCGCAATCCCCGCCTTGATCCGTGCTGCGACCGTCATCGAAGTGATGTCGCGGTCCTCAAAGACGATCCGGCCGCTGTCCGGCTGGAGGTGTGCGGTAATCAGATTGACGAGCGTGGTCTTGCCCGCTCCGTTCGAGCCGACAAGCGACAGGAATTCCCCTTTCTCGACGGTGAAATCGACACCGTCGCAGGCATTGAGTGCCCCGAATCGCTTGCGCAGCTCGACGGTCCGCAACAGGCTCACGTCGCGATTTCCTTTGTTGCCCACAGCCGCTTCGCGACCCGCGACAATGCCCCGACGATCCCGGTTGGCAATAGCAATATCAGTACGACAAGAACTGTGCCGAGCAGCAGTTGCCAATATTCGGTGGATGCCACGGCGTAGGTCTTGAGGAAGGTAAAGACGATGCCACCGACGATCGGCCCGGAAAAATTACGGAAGCCGCCGAGCAGGCTCATGAACACGATCTCGCCGGAAAACGGCCAATACAGCACGTCCGGTGTCGTCAGCCCGTTGAGCGGCACCCACAAAATCCCGGCAAGGGCTGTGAAGGTGCCGGAGAGCAGAAAGGCCGCCCAGCGGAAACGGCGAATGCGTAGCCCGAGAAACCGCGCCCGGGTCTCGTTGTCGCGGATCGCCTGCAGCGCCTTGCCAAAAGGCGAATGGACAATCACCCACATGATCGCGACGCTGAGAACAAAGATACCGAGGACATAATAGTAATAGGAGCGGATGAACCGCGGGAAGCCGCCCGAGCCCGCAAAGTCGATCATGCCGGCGAGCAGTGTCGGACGGGGGACCCGCAGCCCGTCGGTGCCGCCAGTGACCCAGAAGAACTTTAATGCCAGGCTGTAGAGCACTTGCGACAATGCCAAGGTCAGGATGCCGAAGAAGATCCGCGTGTGGCGCACGCAGATATAGCCGAAGAGCGCGGAGACGATCGCCGCGACCGGCAGCCCCAGCAGGATGTAGAGCTCCATCGAATGGATGCCGAGCCACTGCAGCAGAAAGGCGACCGTGTAGGCGCCAAGCCCGAAATAGGCCGAGTGGCCGAATGACAACAGACCGGTGTAACCGAGCAACAGATTGAAGCCGAGCGCCGCGATTGCCATGATCAGGCCATAGGTCAACAGCTGCGTCTGGTAGAGCCCGAGGAATTCGGGGACCGAGGCCAGCACAACAAGTCCGATGGCACCCCCGGCATACGGCCAAAGCCGGGAAGGAGACCGCGGCAAGGCGATCGCGGCGGTCTTCATTTACGCGGTTCCGAACAGCCCAGTCGGCCGGGCAATCAGCACCACGGCGGCGATCAGATAGAGAACGGCGAGCTCGACCTCGGGAAAGAATTGGATTCCCGCGGTCCGAACAAAGCTGACGATCAACGCGCCGACCAGCGCGCCTTTAAGGCTGCCGAGGCCGCCCACCACGACCACGACGAAGGCGAGCACCAAAGCCTCGATCCCCATGCCGAGCACTGCCGCGTGGCTCGGCACGACGATGGCGCCGCCAAGACCCGCCATGAAGCAGCCAATCGCAAACGCAGCGACGTAAACGAGACCGACGTTGAGCCCGAGTGCAGAGGCCATCCGCCGGTCCTGCGAGGTGGCGCGCAGCAAGACGCCGAACTTCGTCTCGTAGATCAAAAGCCAAAGTGCCACCGCGGCGGCAATGCCGATGGCGATGACAAGGATGTTGTAGCCAGGATATACGAGACCGCCGATGTGGACGACGGGTATAGTGTCCATCACCGCATCTGCGGTCAGCGGCAGCGCACCCCAGACGAGCCGCATCAAATCTTCCAGGATCAGCAACAGGCCAAACGTCACGAGCAGCTGGTATTCTTCGGCACGGCGATAGAACGGCCGCAGCAGAAGTGGCTCGATGACGACGCCGACCAGCGCAACCGCGAGGGCCGCGACCGGCATCACGAGCAAGAGCCAGATGACCGGTACCCCAAACCCGACCGCTCGGCCGACGAGCCAGGCGCCGATGTAAGCGCCGATCGCGAAAAGACTGCCATGCGCCAGGTTGACGATGCGCATGACCCCGAAAATCAGGCTGAGCCCGGCGGCGATCAAAAACAAAACCGAGGCGTAGAACAGCGAGTTCAGCAGCTGAACAAGCAGGATCGACACGGGCCGCTACTGCTCGGATCCCCTCACCCCCTCACCCGGGCCCTCTCCCCGCAAGCGGGGAGAGGGAGGGACCCGCGCAGCGGGAGGGTGAGGGTAGCGGCGTTCTCAGGCGGTCAGTTTCGGCCAAGTGGTCTTCAGCCAGTTGGCCGCCGCGGTCGACTCGTTATGCGTCGTGCCCGGCTTTGGCCAGCCCGGCGGGGCGGTGATATTGCGGATCGGGATCGTGATGATCCGGTTAGGATCCCAGGCCGAGAAGGGGTAGTCCGGCAGGTTCTTGCTGAACCCGGTCACCGCGTCCTTATAGCCCTGGTGATTGTCCGGTCGGATGTAGAGGTAACCAGACGGCGAATCGATCCCGAGCCCTTCGAGCTGGCTAATGATCGCCTCGTCCTCGGGCCAACCGCCGGTGAGCTTGTTGGCCCGCTCGATCGCGCTCTTTAGGAGATAAAGCGCCATATACGCGCCATCCGATTGAAAGTTCGGATATTCGTTCCAGCGCTTGTAGTAGCGTTCGACAAACGACTTGTTTAGCGGCCAGCGGTCGCCGCCCGGATAGGTGAAGTAGTAATTGGCGTGAACTCCGGCGAGGACGCCTTCAGGGTGGTCCTTGCCGATCGCGTGCGGCTTGACGCCGTACGCCACCGTGGTCGCGACTTTCATCTTGTCGAACAGGCCGTAACGCAGTGCCTGCTTGTAGAAGGCGACATAGTCGCCGCCCCACAGCGAGGTGAACAGCAGGTCCGGCTCGGACGACAGGATCTTGGTGATATGGGCGGTGAAGTCCGAGGTGCCGAGCGCCGGCCAATTCTCCGACACGGTTTCCGTCCCCGGCAGTAGCCGTTCGATCGCCAAGGAGAAATGCTCGGCAGCATTGCGGCCATAGCTGTAGTCCGGGTGGATATGCGCGATCTTGCGAACCTGCGGCCATGCCTGGGCAGTACCGATCGCCGCGGTGATGCCGTCGGCCGACTGGATATTGGTGATGCGGAACAAGTACTTCGGGTTGGGCACCGCCTTGTCGAACAGAAAATCGGTACAGCCGTCGCAGAAGATCGACAGGAGGCCGAGCTCCTCGGTAACCGGGCCGAGCGCCGGCGAGTTGCCGCTTGAGATAACGCCGGTAAACAGGTCGATGTTCTCGGAGAGCTTCATCCGGCGAAGCTCTTTGACATTGGCGTCGGTTCCCGCCGCCTCGTCCGCGGTGATCGTCTCGATCTTCCGCTTGCCGAGCAAGCCGCCTTGCGCATTGATCTCCTCGGCGGCAAGGGTGTGCCCTTTTAGCGAGGCCTCGCCGAGCACCGCACCCGGTCCGCTCAAAAACGTCAGGTGCCCCGTCTTGAACGGGGTGTCGGGGATCTTCCCTTTGGCGGGCTCGGCTGCTCGCAGCAATGGCGGACCTGCCACCGCACCGGCCCCGACGAGGCTGGCACCACCGACCGTGACGCCGAGCTTGTTGAGAAAATCGCGACGATTAACGTTGGTCTGCTTCTCCATTCCTTTCCTCCCGTTCCTCCCCGATCCCGCAAGATCAGGCGATCCTAGGCGTGTAACACTTTGGGGTGAGGGCGTCCAGACAAGAACGTAGTATTAGCGAGTAACGATAACTTTACCGATGCGTAGCCCGCCCGCACCACACGGCGACGCACTGGCGCATTGCTTGTTCGACGCGCGTCTCGATCTCCGCCTCGGTCAAGGTGCTGAGGGGATGATCGATCACCACCGGGGCGAGGTCGTGCATGCCGAGCGCGTCACGCTGCACCTCCGCCTCGTGCAGGAACTCGGTGGTGACGATAACCGCTGTCGGCCGGCCCAAAGCCTCGAGTCTGATGCCATCATGCGTACAGCACGAAGTGCACGACCCTCAGTCGCCAACCGCCGTCAGCACGATGTCGTTATCGGCGGCGATGGTCTCGATCAGTGCCGGGTCCGCGTCCTTAGAAAAGCTCTCTTTGCGATAATAGTTGACGGCGGCCAAGGAGACCTCTTGCTGCAGCTTTGTGACGGTCTTGCGCAGCAGCCGATTGGCGTTCCATTTGGTGTTGTCGAGTACACCGAGACGCAACCCGTCGAGACTCTGCGCCCGCACAGCAAGCGCCAGCGGTTCGGTCTCGACTATGCCACGCGGATCGAAGGCCACCGCGTCATTCTGTCCGGTCATCCGATGTCGGCCTCCTCTAATCAAGTTCAGAGATAGCAGGTGCCGTCGACGCAGATCGGCGCCTTGCGAACACCACCTTCTTCGAAGGTTTCGATACTGCGCAGCACCGGAGACGACATATGGCCCCAGCCGGGGATGAAGGCAGAAAACCGGCCGGCGGCGCCGCCAACAACGAAGAGGTGGATATGATCGGGGCCTGGCACGATCGGAATTCGCGCCGCCGGCTCGCGCTTGTACCATTTTGGCAGATTGCGATTGTAGATCTTGCCGTACCGCTCTCCGAAGGTGAGCTCGGCAAAGAGATTGTAGGCGTGCATCGCCAGATAACTGCGCACATCGTGCCGGGTCCATCCCTTGCCGGCTATGGTGCGGGCGTGCTCCGGACCGATGATCACCGCGCAGTGACCGCTGGAGACTGCATTATTGTTGGCGATCGTGCTCATCGCCGAAGCGATGCTGTCGAGGATGCCTTCCGGGTCGTTCGCGACATGGTTGGTGACGCTGTGCGGGGGCTCGGAGGCCAGCACGAAGACTGTAGAATCTTCGGGACCAAAGCCCTTCTCGACGTGATAGGGCGCCCACGGACTCGCCGCCTCATTCTCAGCGACGCAATAGGTGTATTTGCCGGGATGACCTAATGTGCTCTTGTCCAGCTCCCCAGGCCAGGCGCCGCCGACGTTGAGCAGAACCAGTCGCAGCGCGCGCCCGATCGTCGCGTTGGCGCGGTTGCCCGAGCCGAAGGCATTGCAGTCACCGTTCATCCCGATCTCGCCCGCGATCGGCCCATTGACGATCAACAACGGTGCGGCCATGTGCGTCGTCGCCTGGACCCCGTTCAGATTGAATGCGTCGTTCGTCAGCGCCAGCATCGCGCCGCGCACGACGGGAGCATATTCGGGCTTGCAGCCTGCCATCACGATGTTGATCGCCAGCACTTCGCGCGACAGGCTGCCGTGCCGAGGCGGTACCTCGCATTCAACGAAATCAGCGTCGCCGCCCAACGCCGCGACGACGGCATCGACCTGCGCTGGGGTCGGAGGCACCACCGGCAGACCGTCGGTCCAGCCTTGCTCGAAATACCATTCGACGAGGTCCGTCCCGGCCGGCACCCGAATGACATTTGCTTCTGCCGCGGCAGGCCGCGCCTCCCGCACCCGCTGCGCCATTCCTTTCCCCTCACCCGGCCATCGACTTCTGCCCGATCCAAAGGCGGTTCAGCAGTTGTGTCGTTACTCCCGGCCGTGTCTCCCCGGCAAGCCGCGCGCGTGCCTCCTGGTATGGCCCGACATTGCGCAGGCGCCACGGCACCCAAGGATACACCCGTCGCAGCACGGCGAGCGCGCGCTCGGTTTTGCGGTACTCTAGTTTGCCATATGGTAGTCTAAAATCGTCGCGCAGGCGCGCTGGCAAAAGTCGGGCGGTCAAGGCCCGGTACCAAGACGGTACAAGGAGCCGGGTACCGGCACCGAACAGGACCGCTCCGGCGATTTTGCGTGCCTCGTCGCTCACGGTCAGAACATCCGACCGCCACATCTTGTCGTTGGCGGCGCTAAAATCCGCCCAGCTTTGCGGCAACGCATCCTGCGGAATTCCAAAGAACGCAGCCAACAGCCGGGCTTCAGTCCAATAAATTTCCCGTTCTTCAGCAGAGAACTGAGGGCATACGAGCTGGTAGGCAACGAGCGCGCTGTCGATCAATGTAGCGTGAACCCATCGGAGCGCAGTGACATCATTGGCCTCGTATCGGGAGCCCGCAGCAAAAGGTCCGGCCTTCTCGGCCAGCGTCCCGCTGACGCGGCCATGGCGACTGTGCAGGCGCCGCGCGGCCGCCAACGCCTGCTCCGTCGTGCCGAACACCATCGTGAACATGACGTTGAAGGTACGGTGAAACCGGCCAATCGGATCGGCCAACGTCGTCGAATGCTCGGCGATCGCGGCTGCGATCCAAGGGTGGGCAAACTGGAGCAGCAAGGCGCGGCCGGCGCCGAGAAATATCGCCGCTTCCTTGTCGATACGCCACATCATCGACTTCGGCCCGAACGCGCCCGCGCCGCTCTCGGCTGCGGCGTCGCGAACGATCGCGAGCTCTCTCTCCAGATCGGCTCCGCTGGTTATCGAGCTCCCCCCTACGGCTTGGCATCTACTCAATGCGCCATCAAAACCGGCACGTCGGCGCCCCGCAGCACGCGCAGGGTAAAGCCGCCGAAGATCCATTCGCGCAGGCGGCTGTGGCCATAGCCGCCCATCACGACGAGTGCCGCATGCTCGCCGGCGGCGGAGAGCAGCGTGTCTGCGGCGCTGTGCGCCTGCGGCCGGAGGTGACGAACCGAGACCGGAAGCCCCTGCCATTGCAAACCGGCCATCAGCCGGTCCGCCTCTTCTTCGGGTGCGCGCTGATCCTCCGCGACGATCAGGACGACAATTTGCTTCGCCATCGACAAGAAGGGCGAGGCCGCGGTAAGTGCCCGGGCAGCTTGAGGTGTCGCCTTCCAGGCGATGGCGATGGTTTCCGGAACGGCGGTCAGGGGTACTGCGGGCGGTATCAGGAGCGGGCGGCCACTGTCGATCAGCGCCCCCTCGACGGTGTCCAGCGATACACCCTCGTCCTTTCCCGGGCGCCCGATGACCAAAAGGTCGGCGGCGTGCCCGTATTCCGCGACCCAATAAGGTTCGGCGCCGATTTCCCGGCACCATTGCGCCGATGGACCCTGCGGATCGGACGGCGCATCCCGGAGCGCCAACCCTTCCCGCTGGCAAAAGCTCTCAAACAACTGCTTCGCCTTCTCCTCGCGCCGGCTTGCTTCCTCTTCCAGCCGAGTGATCAGACCCCCGACCATCGTGGCGCCGCCGCCGTCGGAGGCCATGGCAATCGCAGTTGACGCCGCATCCGGCCGCACATGCAGGAATTCGAGGTGAGCGGCAAACGCGCGGGCGATGATCAGGGCCGAGGCGAACACCGCGTTGTCCCTATCGCTGCCAGTCGCCGGAACGAGTATAGTTTTTATCATAGGGTCTCCTGAGCTGGTCGGCACCGGTTGGCGCTAGCACATCTCAATCTCGGGCAATCGGCATTGATCAACATCAACGGGCCCGGCCCGGCAAAGAGATAACACCACCTGCGTCCGACGTCACCGTGGGGAGACCCGCAGCCCCGGAGGCGATTACCAGGAGCCACTAATGGCGAAATTCCAGACCCTCGACGACATCGATGTCCGCGGCAAGCGAGTGCTGCTGCGCGCCGATCTGAACGTTCCGGTCAAGGACGGCGTCGTCACCGATGCCACTCGGATCGAGCGGTTGGCTCCGACGATAGAGGCGCTGAGCGAGAAGAGGGCCAAGGTGATTGTGATGTCGCATTTCGGCCGTCCAAAGGGCCAGCCGGACCCGGCCTATTCGCTGCGACCACTGGTGGCACCGCTGAGCCAGGCGATCGGCGGCCGTGCGGTCGCCTTCGCCGAAGACTGCATCGGTGAAAAGGTGAAACGGGTCGTCGCGGCGCTCCGGCCCGGCGAGGTGGCACTGCTAGAAAACCTCCGCTTCCACAAGGGCGAGGAAGCTAATTCGCCCGATTTTGCGCGAGCGCTCGCCGAGCTCGGCGACATCTATGTCGACGACGCGTTCTCGGCCGCGCATCGCGCGCACGCCTCGATCGCGGCGTTGGCGCATTTGCTGCCGGCCGCAGCCGGCAAATTGATGGAGGCCGAGCTCGCCGCTCTGAACGCCGCTCTCGAAAACCCGGCGCGGCCGGTCATGGCGCTCATCGGCGGCGCCAAGGTGTCGACCAAGCTCGACCTCTTGTGTTTCGTGATCGGCAAGGTGGATCTGTTGGCGATAGGGGGGGCGATGGCCAACACCCTGTTGTTCGCCGAGGGAAAGGAGGTCGGCCGCTCGCTGACCGAGCGCGACATGGCGGAGAACGCCCGTCAGCTGCTGGCTCTTGCGCGCGAGCACAACTGCCGCGTGCTCCTTCCCGAAGACGCCGTCATCGCGGCCGAGCTCGCGCCCGGGACCCTGACCCGCGCCGTCCAAATCGATATGGTCCCGGGCGATATGATGATCCTGGATATCGGCCCCAAAACGGTCGCCCGCATTGCCGCGGCACTCGAAGGGGCACGCACCCTCGTGTGGAATGGCCCGCTCGGCGCCTTTGAGACACGACCTTTCGACGAGGCAACCGTGGCGGTGGCGAAAAAGGTCGGGGAGCTGACCCAGGCCGGCAAGCTGCTCAGCGTCGCCGGCGGCGGCGACACGGTCGCTGCACTCGCCGCGGCCGGGGTGACTGATCGGCTTTCCTACGTCTCGACCGCGGGCGGCGCCTTTCTCGAGTGGCTTGAAGGCCGCGAATTGCCCGGTGTTGCAGCACTCGCCGCCGCCGCTCGAACCACCCCGAGGGGAGACGCCGCATGAACGCCGCGGATGTCATGACCCGCAATATCCTGTCGGTCATGCCGGACGCGACGATCGCCGAGGCCATAAGGCTGATGCTCGACAACCGCATCAGTGGTTTGCCGGTGATCGACGAGGCCGGCCGGCTGGTCGGGATTTTGACCGAGGGCGATCTATTGCGCCGCGGCGAGACCGGCACCGAGCGGCATCGCCCGCGTTGGCTCGAAATCCTGATGGGCCCGGGCCGGCTGGCAGAAGAATACGTCCGAACGCATGGGCGCAAGATCGGCGAGGTGATGACCCGTGACCCGGTCAGCGTGACACCGGATACGCCGCTCAAGGAAATCGTCGAGCTGATGGAACGCCGCCGCATCAAGCGGGTGCCGGTGCTGGACGGCGATGTGCCGGTCGGCATCCTCAGCCGCGCCGACCTGATTCGTGGTCTCGCCGGCGCGCTCGAAGAAAAGCCCGTCTCGGCGGCCAGCGACGAGGAAATCCGCGAGCGCATCCTCGCCGAATTGGCAAGAGCCGCCTGGGTCCCACGCGACGGTATCGCGATCACCGTCGAGAACGGGGTCGTCGATTTCAACGGCGTCATCCTCGACGAGAAGGAGCGCGACGCATTGCGCGTCGCCGCCGAGAACGTGCCGGGAGTGAGAGCCGTCGAAGATCACCTCGTCTGGGTCGAGCCGGTTTCCGGCACTGTCATCGACGCTCCGCCCGCTGCGGCGAAGCCCGCGCGACCGTCCCGGTGAAAAATGGAAGTTCGCCGCTTTTCTCTGGCCTTTTGTCTACTGGCACTGCTGGCGAGCGCCGCTGCTGCACAAGCCGAGCAGCAGTGGCTGACGCTCCCGCCGACACCGAGCCTCCCGAAACCGGCGCAGAGCGGCTACGCCACAGTAAACGGCATCCGCATCTGGTACGCTACCTTCGGCCACGGCGAGCCGGTACTGCTATTGCACGGCGGGCTCGCCAATTCGAACTATTGGGGTAATCAGGTCCCGGCATTGGCCGGGAGTTATCGTATCATTGTCATGGACAGCCGCGGCCACGGGGGCAGCACACGCGACGAGCGGCCTTACGGCTACGATCTGATGGCCTCCGATGTCATGGGGCTGATGGACTTCTTGAAGCTGTCCAAGGCGGCCATCGTAGGCTGGAGCGACGGAGCGATCCTCGGCCTCGACATCGCCATCCACCACCCCGAACGGCTGACCAGGCTCTTTGCCTTCGCCGCCAACTCCGACCCGAGCGGAGTGGCCGACATCGCTCAAAGCCCCGTGTTCAACGTCTATATCGCGCGCGCCGAAAAAGAATACCAAGCGCTGTCCCCGACACCAGACCAGTACAAATCGTTCTTCGACCAGATCAGCAAAATGTGGGAGACCGAGCCTCACTTCACCGCCGAACAGCTGCGCGGCATCACTGTACCGACCTGTCTTGTCGACGCCGACCACGACGAGGCGATCAAGCGCGAGAACACCGAATTCATGGCCAACGAGATCCCCAATACCGGACTGCTATTGCAGCCGCAGGTCAGCCATTTCTCGTTTCTGCAGGACCCCCAGCAATTCACCAGTGACGTGCTGCACTTCTTGGAGCACGTCAAGGGACGGTAACCCGGAGACAGCCCATACAAGGACAGCTCTCTATGCCTGGTTCGATCCAGCACAAACGTTCGGCTAACCACACGCTGCGTGTTGTCTGCCCGAACGGGCATCTCGGCTTCGCGCCGATCAAGGCCGCCAGCTTTCGCATCGGCTGTCAGAGCGAGCCGGATCTGATCTGCGCCGATTCCGGGTCGTGCGATGTCGGGCCGGGGCCGCTTGGCGCGGACATCTCGTCGAGCCCGCTGCAATGGCAGACTGATGATCTGGAGACGATGTTGCTCGCCTCACGACGCCTCGGCGTGCCGATGATCGTCGGCTCGGCGGGGGACACCGGCAGCAATAGTCGGGTCGACCTGTTCGTCGGCATCATCCAAGAGCTTGCCGAAAAGCACGGGCTAGCGAGGTGTCGCGTCGGCTATTTCTATTCCGAAGTCGGCAAAGACACGCTGTGTCGGCACATTGCAGCGGGCGGTGAAGTCGCAGGGCTCGACGCGCGATCGCCGCTCGATCTCGCCACACTCAAGGCGACCGATCGCGTCGTCGCTATGGCGGGCGTTCATCCCTACATCAAGCTCCTCGATGGGGGCGCCGATGTGATCGTCGGCGGCCGCAGCAGCGATTGCGCGATCTTTGCAGCGCCCGCCATCCGCCAAGGTTTCCCGAGGGGCTCGCCTATTTCTACGGCAAGGTGCTCGAATGCGCCTCGTTCTGCGCCGAACCCTATGGCGGCAAGGAATCGGTACTCGGCGAGCTCACGATGGACGACGTCAAGGTCACCGCCCTCTTGCCCGAGCAGCGCTACACGATCGCCTCGGTCGCCGGCCACGCGATGTACGAGCGCGCCAACCCGTTCTACGAACATTTCCTCGGCGGCCATATCGACATGAGCCAATGCCAAAACGAGCAATACGACGAACGCACCGTCCGCGTTACCGGGCCCAGCTACGTTCCGGCGACCGAATTGCGGGTCAAGCTCGAAGGTGCAGGCAAGATCGGGGAACGCTACATCGGCATTGTCGGCGTACGCGACCCGTACACGATCGCGAATATCGATCTCGCCACCCAATGGGCGCGGCAACAGGTCGCCGAACGCTTTGGCGAGAGCGGCTACGAGCTGCATTTCATGGTCTACGGCCGCAACGCCATTCTTGGCGACCCGCGAGCCTTTGCGCACGACGCCCGCCCATGAGCTCGGCATCATCGTGCAAGGGATCGCGCCGGAGAAGGCAATGGCCGAAGAGGTCTGCATGATCGCTACACGGCAGATGTTCTACGCCCGCCTGCCGCAGGTAAAGGGCACGGCCGGCGGTGTCGCCTTTCTGCTCGACGAGGTGATGCCGGCGAGCCCAGCATATCGGTGGACCCTGAACCACACGATGCGGCTCGACGATCCACTCGAACTGTTTCCAACCTTTATTGTCGAGGCCGGGGTGTGACGGCGAGCCGCAGATTGTCCGAGATCGCCAAGACGATCCGCAGCAAGAATGCTGGGGTCGACAAGATCACATTCGACGTGATTTTCCCCGGCCGCGCTAGTTACGAGCGGGTGCGCCAGAGCGGCGCCCTGTCACGCGCGGCGGTCTGCGACATCCTCCGCATCGACGAGGGCAAATCACCGACCACGTCGAATTCGACGCGGCAATGGCCATCAAGTTCACGATCTACCGCCGGATGCCAAGCGGCCAGCCCCGCAGACGCCGACATCTTCGGCAGCCAGCAATATGGCCCGCTGCTCGACATCGAAGTACCGGACGGTTGAGGCGCTGCCCAGACGGGGGCCTCCAGATCGGCTATCGATGGCGAGCCGACGATTCGCTATTGGTGTCGGATGACGCCCTTGCGCGCCGACAGATCCCATGGGCGTCCGGCTAGCGACCGTTGCTCATTGAGAGTGAGGTTGCAGCCCCACCCACTCTGGAGGCGACGATGACTGAAGACGCATCTCGGCCGGCGCAGGCCGCTATCCGCACTGCACTTGGCGCGATCTTTGTCTCGCTGGAACTGTCACGCAGAACCTGGCTGATCACGTCCCTGTCGCCTGGGGGTGGGGAGAAGATGTCCAAGCACGCGGTTCCGGCGGGCGAGGTGTCCGGGCTGCTGCGT
>Ga0318577_10000099_pt1 | contig 18879 bp, 17 predicted proteins | sample GRESIP089b5f25_FD_203484 | JGI IMG/M metagenome (GOLD analysis project Ga0318577, IMG submission 203484) | Tropical soil microbial communities from Luquillo Experimental Forest, Puerto Rico - GRE.SIPMG.089b5f25 | ecosystem: Environmental > Terrestrial > Soil > Tropical forest > Bulk soil... | reverse complement strand
GCAGAGCAAGCCAAGCGCAATTAAGATCGCGATCGTCCAGTTTCTCTCCGGGGCAGGCGCACCGCACGACGCATCTGCGGTCAACACAGCCAGATTGCTGACGGAGCAGTTCAACGCCGCTGGCGGGATCGAGGGTGTCCGTCTCAACACCATGTATGTCGACGAAGCCGGGTCCGCGACCGACAAAGTTGCGGAGTACCGTCGGCTCGTCCAGGACGAAAAGATCACTGTTGCAATCGGCTATACGTCGAGCGCCAATTGTCTCGCCGTCGCTCCTGTCGCCGACGAACTCAAGACGCTGACCATCTTTCACGTCTGTGCCAACTATCGGCTAATCGACAAGGGAGTCCACAGGTACGTGTTCCGCACGGCCGCGCATGCGGCATCCGAGAATATCAGTGCAGCGCTCTACGTCCTGGCCACGAAGCCCGATCTCAAGACCATTGCGGGCCTGAACTACGACTATGCCTACGGCCGCGATTCCTGGGACGTGTTCAAACGGACGATCCTCAAGCTCAAGCCGGACGTGCAAGTGGCGGGCGAACTGTGGACCAAGTTTCTGGCGACCGAATATTCCGCCGAGATCTCCCGCCTGCTCGCGCTAAAGCCGGATGTGATCCACACCGTGAACTGGGGCGCCGGCCTGACCAGCCTCATCAATCAGGGCGAGACGCGCGGCCTGTTCGAGCAGAGCTTGGTGATGATGACGACCGGCCTGCTGAACCAGGCGGAGATTCTTCCCAAGGGCGCGGCCTTTTCCGGCCGCGGCTATCACCTCCAGTATCCGGATCCGGACAAGAATGCCGGCAACCGCGAGTATCTCAGGAGCTACAAGGCCAAGTTCAATAGTATGCCGGACTACCAGGGGACCTTCATGGCGCAGGCCTTCTATGGGCTGAAGGCTGCGATCGAAAAGGCCGCCAAGGTGAAAAACGGCGCTTGGCCGACCACTGAGGAGATCGCCGCTGCGATGGAAGGCCTCGAGTTTGACACACCGCGCGGCCGCGTCCTCGTGCGCAAGGATCATGAGGCAGTGCACGAGGCGATGTGGGGCCTCACCTCCGGACAGAAGCACCCCGCGTTCGGCTATCCGATCCTCGACCAATTCCGTGTTTTCCCCGCCGCCGATGTCACTCCGCCGGAGGGGAAGAAGACGGTCGAGTGGATCGAAAGCTGGCCGACCCGGAAATAGCGCCAGCGCCCTTGGGGCGAGGACCGTCGTCGGACGGCAGTGCGTTCGGCGGAGCGGATGCCGGCCTTGGCGTCCGAGCGCGCCCCAACCCTCAGGGCAAGCGCACATGGGAGGCCGAGCGATGTTCCACTAGGCGCGAAGGGGCTGCTGAGGTGCGGTTCTCATGAATATACTGCCGATCATCCTGATTGACGGCATTACGTTCGCGTCTTGGCTGTTTCTCGTCTCGGCCGGCATCACCTTCATCTTCGGTGTGCTGCGCATCCTCAATGTCGCGCATGGGAGCCTCTACGCCATCGGCGCCTATCTCGGCGCGACATTCATCCTCCAGTTTGCAGGTCGGGAGCAGCACGGCTGGATAACTCTGCTGCTGCTGCTGCTCGCCGCCACCGTCGTCGGATTGACGCTCGGCCCGCTCATCGAGCGCCTGTTTCTGCGGCGTGTCTATGGCGAGGACGAGGTCATCGGACTGCTGACGACCTTTGCGCTCTTCCTCATCCTGGAGGACGTGGTTCGGTTGATCTGGGGAATCGAGCCGTATCTTGTCGAGGGTCCGTTCCGCCTGTTCGGCCGGGTGCGCGTGGCGGGCATTGCCTTTGCCGGCTATCCATTCCTGCTAACGATTGTTGCAATCCTTGCGGGCCTTCTGCTCTGGTTCGTCATTCACCACACCTCGTTCGGCCGCGAGGTTACCTGCGTCATCAACGACCGTGAGATGGCAGGCGCGCTTGGCATCAATGTCCCGCGCATCGACCTCATGGCTTTCGCACTTGGCACGTTTCTGGCGGCGCTCGGCGGCGCATTCACCGCGCCGATGATGTCGGTCGAGCCAGGCATGGGGGTGTCCGTCATCGTGCTTGCATTTGCGGTCGTCGGTATCGGCGGGTTGGGCAGCATCGGCGGCGCGGCGCTCGGCTGTATTATCGTCGGTATTGCGCGCGCCTCGGCCGTTCAACTGTTCCCCGAGATCGAGCTGTTCGTGATTTACGCGCTGATGGTTGCGGTTCTGCTGTGGCGACCGCAAGGCCTGTTCGGCGCCATCGAGCTGCGCAAGATATGAGCGAGCCCGAGACCCATCCAAGCCTTCCCCTGGCGGCGATCGTCGCGTTCGCTGTGATCGCTATCTTGCCGCTGTTCTTGTCGGATTGGATCACCTTCCTCATCGCGCTCGCGCTGGCCAAGGGCGCCGTTGTCCTTGGCGTCGTGCTGCTCTTGCGCGGCGGCCTTATCTCGTTCGGCCATGCGCTTTACTTCGCCATTGGCGCCTATGCGGTCGGCTTTCTGACGAACAGGTTCGGCATCGGCGAAGCGCTCGTCGGGCTTCCACTGGCGACGATCATATCGGCGCTAGTCGCGGCCGCGCTCGGGCTGTTGCTCATGCGCTTCCGCGGCATCTATTTTGCGATGCTGAGCCTTGCGCTGTCGATGATCCTCTACACAGTGCTGATCAAGTTCTACGATTTCTCTGGCGGGACCGATGGGCTCAGTGTTCGAGGTTTCACCCTCGCGGGCGCGGCGCCTGCGCATCCCGGCCTCGTACAGTACTACCTCGTGCTCGTGCTCACTGCTGCCGTGGTATATGTCGGCGCGCGATTTCTCGCCTCGCCGCTCGGCTACCTCATGCAGGCGGTACGCTACAACGAAATCCGTATTGAATATCTCGGCGCGTCCGCAAGCCATGCGATCCTGGGATCGTACGTGGTCTCAGGGGCTATCAGCGGCCTTGGCGGTGCTCTTGTCGCCTACCTCGTCGGCCATGTGTCCCCGGAACTCGCCTTCTGGGTCTCCTCGGGCGATTTCGTTTTCGTCGCGGTACTGGGCGGGACCGGCAGTGTGTTCGCGCCCCTGATTGGTTCGATCGCGTTCGAGTTCGTCAAAAACTATGCGCTTAAATTCTCGCCCAACACCTGGCAGCTGACCTTGGGGGTCTTCCTGTTGGTGGTGATCTACTTCCAGCCGCAGGGGTTGTGGGGTCTCCTTACGCGCTTGCGGGCCAGGCCACGGTGACCGCAGCAATGATCGACGTTCAGAACGTATCCCGCGCATTCGGCATGCTCCGCGCCGTCGACGACGTGAGCCTGTCGGTTGGCGAGGGCGAGACCGTCGGGATCATCGGGACAAACGGTTCCGGCAAGACCACGTTGCTGAACCTGATCACCGGCTATCTTCAGCCCACGTCCGGCCGCATTGTGTTTCAGGGGACTGACATCACGGGGCTCGGCCCCCGACGGGTCACTGCGCTGGGCATGGCGCGTTCGTTTCAGATCCCACAGCTCTATACCGGGCTGACGGTGCTCGACAACATTCTGATCGCGATCGCCGCGCATTCCGGTCGAAGCGCGGATTTCTGGACACCCATGTACCGTAGCGATTGCGTGACCAAGGCCGACGAACTCCTCGCGCTGTTCGGGCTGCGCGATCAGGCGGCGGCGACCGTGTCGGACCTGCCGGAAGGCGGGCGCAAGGTCCTCGACGTGGCGCTCTCGGTGATCCTCGAGCCGAAGGTACTGTTGATGGACGAGCCGACTAGCGGCGTGAGTGCGCGCGACAAGTTTTCTGTCATGGACACGCTGATGCCGGCGCTCAAGCGGGGCAGAGTCACCACGATTTTCGTTGAGCACGACTTGGACATTATGGAGCGCTACGCAGAGCGGGCAGTAGCATTTGATGGCGGAAAAATCATTGCCGACGGTCCGGTCGCCGACGTTCTAGCCAGGCCGGAGGTTCGCCGCGCCGTTCTCGGTGAGAGCTAACGTGCTCCGCATCGAGGGCATCACCGTCGAGATTAGCGGGGTAACCATCCTGCGGGGGCTAAGCCTCGCGGTCGAGACTGGCGCCACCGTCGGGCTAGTTGGCCGCAACGGCGCCGGCAAGACCACCACTCTACGAAGCGTCATGGGTTTGACCCACCTGAGCTCGGGCCGGATCAATCTCGACGGGAATAAACTCGACGGGATGAGCTCCTACATGCGGGCGCGGTTCGGCATTGGATACTTGCCCGAAGATCGCCGTCTGGTGGGCGCCTTGTCAGTTCGTGAGAACCTGTTGATCCCAGCGCAGGCCAGCGGCGTCCCGAACTATGAGGAAAGGCTACACCGAATCTTCGATCTAATGCCGGAGCTGAGAGAGTGGTCCGCGCGCAGGGCGATCACGCTGAGCGGCGGGCAGCAAAAGATGGTGGCGCTGGCCCGCGCGTTCGTGAATGGCCGAAAGCTGCTTCTTCTCGATGAGCCGTTTGAGGGGATCTCGACCGCATTGTCGCGGCGACTGGCGCAAACCATCCAAGACTTCCAGCGCGCGGAGCAGGGCGTTACCGTCCTCGTCGCCGAATCCGACCTCAAGCGAGCCGCCATGCTGACGCGGCGGGCATTTGTAATCGAGCGCGGTGAGGTGATCGAGGAGGCGGTATTTGCAGACATGGACTCGTGAACAGATGCCTGACGCACGTGTTGCCTTACCGCTAAGGAGCCGTTGGGTCACAGCTCACTACGACAACCGCCGTACCAATAGCGTCAGCGCAGCGCCGACCGCCTGAATCCGTACCGCGTCGCGGTCGCCGGAGAAGACGTGACGTTCGGCGAGCGTCTCGGCGCCCTTACGCGCTGCAGCGACATATACGGTGCCGACAGGGTTCTTCTCGTTGCCGCCGCCGGGCCCGGCATAGCCCGTGACCGCCACGGAGACGCTGGCGGTCGAATGGGCGAGCGCCCCTTCGGCGAGCCCCTTGGTAACTTCAGCGCTCACCGCACCATACTGCCGCGAGACCCCCTCGGGTACGCCGAGTCCGGTTGCCTTGGCGGAATCGTGGTAAAGTACGAAGCCGCGCTCGAAGGTTTTGGAGGCGCCGGGCACCGACGTTAGGCAACTTGACACCAGCCCGGCAGTGCAAGTCTCCGCGGTGACAATGCGGACCGCCTGGGTGGAAGCGAGCTGCAGCGCCTGCGCGGCCCGATCCAGAGCGGTGTGAGGGAATATCATCAGCCCGCAGCTCGCAGTCGCTCGATGGCGCGGATCGCGCTCGGCTTAATGTCCTTTACATCGAGGCTGATGTCGACCGAAGTCACGCTGTGGGTGAGGTCGCCGACAGAGATCACATCGACTCCTGTCTCAGCAATGATGGCGATCGTTCTCTCGTTGATACCGCCGGAGGCTTCGGTGATGGCGCGACCGTTCACCAGCTTCAGCCCGGCCTTGATCTCGTCGAGGTCCATGTTGTCGAACATGATCACCTCGACCCCGCAGTCGAGCGCTTCTTGCACCATATCCAGCGTCTCGCACTCTACCTCGAGCTTGAAGGTATGCTGGGCGCGCGACCGCAGGATCTCGACTGCGTTGCGGATGCCACCGGCGATCTTGATGTGGTTGTCCTTCACTAGAACGCAATTGCTCAGGCTGAAAATGTGATTGTGGGCACCGCCGCAGCGCACGGCATATTTCTGCAGCATGCGCAGTCCGGGCCAGCCCTTGCGGGTGTCGGTGATACGCACGTTCGTGTGCTTGACCAAGTTGACATAGCGCCGGGTCTTGGTGGCGATCCCGGACATCTGCTGGATCCAGTCGAGCGCGCAGCGCTCGATCATGAAGAAGGTAGAGGCCTTGGCTTCGACCTTGAGCAGCACCTTGCCCGGCCCCATCTCCTCGCCGTCTTTTACCATGTGCTCGATCTGGGCATCAGGATCGACAGTGCGGATGGTCTCGTCCGCCAACAGGAGACCGCAGACTATGCCGCTGCCCTTGGCATAGATTTGCGCAGTCTGCACCGGGTCCTCACCCACCAGGAAACCACCGGTGGTGTCGCCCGGACCGATCTCGTCGCGCAGCGCCTGCTCGACATAGGGCCGGATCATGAAGCGATTGAGTTGCATGTGCGCATCTCCTCGTCCATGGGGGTCGCGCTATTCGCCTACGTGCGCCAGCGCGTCATCGTCAGTTTAGTTAATCAGATTTTTGTAGGCCCAGCCATCCTTGAGAATGAGGTGCAGGCGCTTGCGGTCCTGCAGCACGGCAATGTCGGCGAGCGGATCGCCGTCGACCGCCAGCACGTCCGCGCGCTTGCCCGGCGCCAGCGCGCCGAGTTCGGGACGCTCGATGCATTCGGCAGCGCGGCTGGTCGCGGCGACGATCGCATCCATTTCCGGCATGCCGAGCCATTTCACCATGTATTCCAGCTCCACCAAGTTCTCACCGACCAGCAATCGATGTGACTGGTCGGTGCCCATCGCTACCCTGATCCCGCGTCGGACCGCGTCCTTCCACAGTGGGATCTGCTTCTGCATCGCGGCGTAAATGGCAGCGTCCTTCTCGTCTTCCTTGGCGAGCTGTTGATTGCTCCAGGCGGGGTCGACTTTTCGCCGCTCCACTGACAATGGCACAAGTGCAATGGTCGGCACCCACCAGATGCCGTGCTTGATCATGTGGTCGACGCACGTCTCATCAAGAAACCACCCGTGCTCGAGCGAGTGGATGTCGGCGGTGAGCGCGTTGCGGATGCCCTCGGCGCCTTCCGCATGTACGGCGACACCTTTGCGCTTCGCGCGGGCCTCTGCCACTGCGGTGCGGATCTCATCGGGAGCAAGTTGTGGCTCGTCCCAGCTGTCGGCCAACGAGGTGATCCCCCCGGTGGTGCAGATCTTGATGAAGTCCGCCCCCGCCATCAGCAGCGTGCGCACCAGCTTGCGCATCTCTTCGGGGCCGTCGACCACGCCGCTCGGAAGCCAAGCGCGCTTTTGGAGGCGGATGCCGGCGGGCACCCAGGAATCGCCGTGACCGCCAGTCTGCGAGATCATGACGATCGAGATCAAGAGCCGCGGTCCCTTGATGAACCCTTCCGCAATTGCCTCGCGAAATCCAGCATCCGCGCCGCCCATGTCGCGGGCGGTGGTCACGCCGCAGGCCAAAGTCTCCTCAAGAATGTGCGTCGAGCGCAGCACGTTGTAGGTCGGTGTATTGGTCAGATGCTGGCGGATGTCGCGGGCCCGGTATGTCGAGTGCACGTGACAATCGATGATGCCCGGCAGCACGGTCCGTCCGGCGGCATCGAGCACGTTTGCGCCGTGCGGAACCTGGACGGCGGTATCCTTGCCCACGGCTGAGATGCGGCCGCCCTCAATCACGACCGTGCCCTTCTCGATGGGATCGCGGCCCAGACCGTCGATCACGCGTGCGCCGATGATCGCTGTGGTCTGGTTCTTAACCGCCATGTTTGAATCCTGATGATGTGACCTTCTCAGCACAGCTCGCAGACCTCCTGATCATGGAAAGCCAAATGTATTGAAACTCGACCCGCGCGTGCCCCACTTGCCGGGATGACAGCCGCAAAGTTATCGATTCCCTAGCTCGACGAACACGTTCTTGACCTCAGTATAAAGGGCGAGCGCATGCATGCCGAGCTCACGGCCCACTCCTGACTTCTTATAGCCGCCGAAGGGGGCATAGGTGCCATACCGGCTGGCACTGCCGTGTGAGTTGATACTCACCATTCCAACGCGCAAAGCACGCGCGACACGCAGCGCGCGGCCAATGTCGCGCGTCCAGACGGAACTGTTGAGCCCGTAGTCGCTATCGTTTGCAAGCCCGATCGCTTCGTCTTCGTTGTCGAAGGGAATGACGACTACGACAGGGCCAAAAATCTCCTCGCGGGCGATCCGCATGCGATTGTCGACCTGCGTCATAATCGTTGGCGCGAAATAGCAGCCGTCCGGCCATTGCGCCGGACGGTTGCCGCCAGAGACGATGCGGGCGCCTTCTTCCAATCCAGCATCGACCAGGTCTTTGACGTTTCGCCACTGGGCGTTCGCCACCAGCGGCCCCATCTCGGTTTTCGGATCGAGCGGATCGCCGACCCGGTATTTCTCGGTTGCCGAGGCGAAGGCGGCGAGAAACACGTCATGGACTTTGCGCTCGACAAGAAGCCGGCTGCGCGCTGAACAGCTCTGACCCGCATTGCCGAACCCGCCCCTGACGGCTGCCACCGCAGCCTTGGCGATATCGCCATCAGCGAACACGATGTTCGGGCTCTTGCCGCCGAGCTCCAGCGATACGCGCTTGATCCCGTCGGCGGCGGCCTTGAGCAGATTCGCGCCGGTGCGCGTTTCGCCCGTGAACGCGATCTTGTCGATCAGGGGATTGGTGGCAATGCGCTCGCCCAAGGCCGCCCCCGGCCCCGGTAGCACATTGAGAACCCCATCAGGCACGCCGGCATCGAGGGCGATGCGTCCGAGCAGCAAGGACGTAAGCGGCGTGTAGCTCGCAGGTTTCAGGATTACCGTGCAGCCGGTCACCAATGATGGCGCTACCTTCCACGCTGCCGCCAGGAAGGGAAAGTTCCACGGGGTGATCAGCGCTACGACACCAACTGGCTCGCGGAGCGTGAAATCGAGCACCCCCTGGCCCATCGGAATAGTCTCGCCGAAATACTTGTCCATGGCACCAGCGTAATAGTCGAACACGCTCGCCGCCGCCTCAATCTCATTTCGGGAATCGGTGATAGTCTTGCCACCGCTGCGCGTCTCAACCTCGGCAATGATATCAACCTCGCTGCGGATGCGATCCGCGATGGCGCGCAACATGCGACCACGCTCGAACGGCGCCAGTCTCGGCCACGGTCCCTCATCAAATGCGCGGCGTGCCGCCGCGGCAGCGCGATCGAGCTCCTCGGGTCCCGCCCTTGCGACTCCGGCATAGGCTTGGCCGGTGATCGGGCTGATCACCGTGAACGGATTGCTCGCCGCGCCCGCGACGAATTGTCCGTCGATTAGGAGCTTGGTCTCAAGCTCGATCACCGCTCACGCTCCCGACGACCTTCGGACGGCAAGTTGCACCATGCCGTCAACTGCCGCAGATCGGACAACGTGATATCGGCCTCGGGGGGCTGCTTAGAAGGCTCGGTCGTCAACCATGCCGTACGCAGCCCCAGCGCCTTGGGAGCTCTGATATCGTTGTCGAGATTGTCACCAACGAACACTGTCTCCTCCGCACGCGCTCCGATGCGAGTGAGCGCCGTGCGATAGAGCTCCGGATGCGGCTTGAGCCAACCCAGCTCGCTCGAAACGACAACCGCGCAAAAGTGACGGCGCAACCCCAGACGTTCAAGTGTCCCGTAGACGACCGGCGCGTGCGGATAGTTGGAGACGATGGCAAGCCGCACATGACGGGCCAATTCCTCAGTGACTTCGTCAGCCCCGTCCACCATTTGCGCATCTTGCGCGATCAATTCTCCAAACTGGTCCACCCATCGCGACAGCACAGCCATCTCGGGCAACTGTTCGATTTGCAAGAGCCTTAACGTTGTCGCAAAGCGGTCCTCGAAGCGGTGCTCGCGCCGCGTCGTCGCAGAATGCGCCATGTGCTTGCGGCAGGCCTTGATATAGGCGGTGCGCAGGGACGGCCACGACACGCCCAGGGCGCGCAGGTCCGGCCCGCCGTTCTCTCCCCCACACTCCTCAAACAATCGCTTGAGGCAGCCGAGATGCCGCTCGGGGCTGTGGATCATGCCGGGAATGCGGACTAGCGTCTCGCCCCAGTCGAACAGCACGGCCTTGATGGGAGTCATCGAATGCGCTCGCCGTCAGCCGAAGCGCTGCGCTTCCCCTGCGAGTCGTCGGGCTGCCTCGGCCGGATCGGGCGCATCATAGATCGCGCGGCCGACTACCGCATAGACGTTGCAACCGGGCGCGGCGGCGAACGCATCGGCGATGGAGCCGCCGAGAGTGCCGATGCCGGGAACAAATAGGCACGGGCGCTCGATCTTCTCCACCAGCCAGCGGGCATGATGCCGCACCTTGTCCGGAGTATTGCCCGGCACCACGAAATGGTCGACCCCGATCTCGATCGCCTTGCGGAAAATCTTGTCCAGCGCGTCGTCAATCACGTAGCCGCCGCCGGTTGCATTGTAATCGGGGAATGGGAGATCACCGCCGACAATAGGCAGCAGCCGGTTGAAATAAGCACTGCCTGCAAACGCTACGACCGCACGCGGGCCTGCAAGGGGAAAGAGGATCACGCCATCGACTTTGGCCTCCTTGCAGGTCGCAGAGAATTTTTGTGCCATGTCGGGTACATCGGGGCCGGCCTTCTGATGATCGTAGATCAGCGGCAGATCGGTCGAGGCGCGCAGATGGCGAACCGCGCCGCCGAGCCCAAGCCGCAGGGTCACAGTGAGTCCCATTTTGTAGCCAACGACGCTGGAAATACCGCTCGTCTGCTCGACCACTTTGCGCATCTGATCGAGCGATTCCATGTCGAGGGCAATGAGGATTCCGTGGGTGGCGCGCAGCCGCATATCATACCATCGTGCAATCGCCGCCTGTGCGAGCCGGCCATCAGCAAGCCGGCAGCTTTCGTCCAGCCGCGGAAAGTCGGCACCTACGCTCATGACCAACTCCGAGCACTTCCCCCTTGGTCGCAGCACGCCTGCCGCTCGCCGATGACCCGCTCGGTGACGGGAATGCGATGGATGGCAGTGGTAGTGCTCCAGCTCAGCCCAAGTGCGGCCGAACACTGGCTGCGAGACACGTGGCGCGTCCGCTGCGAGTGCCATGGTCCGAAGGAGTCCAGCAGTCCGTGCGCCAAGCATTTCACCTGTTATTGAAATGCAGACCGATGTGAAGTCAAGCAGCCCGAGGACCAGGCAACGAGTATTGCCTGAACGGCGCGGCATCAGAAAACGTGATCGGCGCCGGCAATTAACCTAGCACCGCGTTGAGGATGCTGACCACAGCGACCTTTGCTCGTCCCCGAAATGCGGCGCTAGACCATTCTCATCAAGAAGAGCCATCTCATTTTGTGGCGCACAGCGGCATGCGACGAGACTTCTCCCCGCTTGCGGCCGCTTGCGGGAGAGGTGAACTTGTCACTCATGTACCGCGGAACTTGGGAGTACGCTTGTCGTGGAAAGCTTCGACGCCTTCGCGGAAATCGTCGGACTGGCGCAGCCGGCTGTAGTTGAGCCCTTCGAGTTCGATGGCGATGGAGAGCGTCGCATCTTCGGCGTCGTTGAGTAGCTTCTTCGCCGTGCGCTGCGCCAGCGGCGAGAAGGTCCGCAGCTGGTCGACAAGCGCATCAACGGTTGCTTCGAGCTTGTCGTCGGCTACGCAGTCCGTTGCGATGCCCCACTCCAATGCCTGGCGACCCGAAATTCGCTTCGAGCGCATCACGATATCCTTCGTGCGTGTGATACCGACGATCTTTTGCAGACGCGCCGATCCGCCGGAGCCGGGGATCTGGCCGAGCTGTTGCTCGGGCAACGCGTAAAGGCAGGTCTCCGAGACAATGCGGAAGTCGCAGGCCAGCGATATCTCGAAACCGACGCCGAAGGCGTAGCCGCGGTTAGCGGCGATGACCGGCTTGCTGCAGCGCGCAGGTGCGGCAATATTCCAGGCCAGCTTCGAGACATGCTCGGGAGAGGCTTCGAGGAATCCGCGAATGAAGCCACCGGACGAGAAGTGCTCGCCGACCGAGCGCAGCACGATGATGCGGACGCGTGGATCCTCGTCGAGAGCCTCGAAAACCTGCCGCAACTGGTTGCGTTGCGGCATCGAGATCGTGTTGAAGGGCGGCCGGTCGAGAATGATATCGGCGCGTTCGCGCTCGGCAGATATCTCGACGCGAAAGCCGTCGAGGTCCTGCAGTCTCGAATCAGGGGATGTCGCTGGCGAATGCATGGATCAAGCCGTCTGATTTGAAGATATGAAAACGGCTGTGGGCCTCGGCTCCGCTTCGTACTCGCCCACAACCAGCTTTCGGCGCAGCAGCTTGCCGACCGGAGACTTCGGAATTTCGCGGACGAAGATGTAGCGGCGCGGCCGTTTGAAATTGGCAAGGCCCGAGGTCCGGCAATGCGAGTCGAGCTCGTCGTGGGCAACATCGGAGCGCCGCCGGATGAAGGCGGCCACGATCTTGCCCCAGCGTTCGTCAGGAAGTCCGACGACAGCCACCTCTGCGACGGCAGGATGTAGCGAGAGGCAGCTCTCGATCTCTACCGGTGAGACGTTCTCGCCGCCGGTGATGATCATGTCGTCGACCCGGCCGGTAACATAGATATCTCCGTCCTCGTCCGCGTAGCCGGTATCGCCCGTCATGTACCAGCCCTGCCGGAACGCCTGCGCGGTGGCTTCAGGACGCTGCCAATATCCTTCAAAGGCTTCGTCGCCGCACGCGAGAGCGGCAATCTCCCCTTCCTCGCCCGGCGCGGCGATCTCATCGACATTGCTCGCGCCAAGCTTAACGATCCGGATCATCTGATTGATGCCGGCGCGGCCCGCCGAACCGGGCTTGCGGGCAGCATCCTGATTGATGGTGAAGGTGTAAATCTCCGTGGACCCGTAGTGATTGACAAACAGGTCGGGACGGAAGGCGTCGCTCAGCTTGGCAAGGAGGCCGTCCGTCATCGGCGCGCCGGCAAAACCCAGCTTCCGCACGGAGCTTACGTCCGAGCGCGCAAAGGCCTCGTGATGCACGATATCGTGGTATAGGGTCGGCACGAGATAGAGGTTGCTGATCCTCTCCTTCTCAATCAGCCGCAGCGCTTCCACGATGTCGAAACGCGGCAGGCAGACAAACCGGCCGCCGATCAGCGACATGGACAGCAGCGAGCGCACTCCCATCGTGTGGTAGAGGGGCATGACCCCGAGCGTGCGTTCGCCGTGACCGTAAAGGTTCTGCGCGACGTGAGCGACTGCGGCTGCTCGCTCGGCGCGATGACTCCGCGGCACGCCCTTCGGCTTCGCCGTAGTGCCGGATGTATAAAGCATCAGCGAGATGGCATCGGCGTCTACGCGCGGCGCGGCCGGAGGTGCATCGGCTGCAACAAGCTCGGTAAAACTGGTGTCGGACGACGCGGACTTTTGCGCCACGGAAATGCGCGCGAGACTATGGCAGGCGCCGCTGTCGGCAACGTTCTCGGCCGACACCTGCTCGAAGGCGATCGCCTTAGCGCCGGAGTTCTGGACCGCGTAATCGATCTCGTCGACCTTGGCGCGCCAGTTGATGGGCGTGATGACGACGCCGGCGAACTGGCAAGCCCAATGCAAAGTGGCGGCCTCCCATCGGTTCTGCAGCACGGTGACGAGGCGATCCCCCGCCGCCAGCCGCAGCTCGGCAAAGCCGGCAACCACCGCCGATATTTTGGCGTACCAATCCCGGTAGCTCAGCCGAATGTCGCCGTCGACAACGGCGACGGCTTTCGGATCGCGGGAGACGCTTGCAAGAAAGCTCGTCCCAAGATCAAGCATGGAGGGACTCCCGGCGCAGTGTGGCGGCAGCTTCGAGCGCCGCCGCGAGAATGGGTGCATAGCCGGTGCAGCGGCAGAGGTGGCCACCAATGACCTCTTTCAACTCCTCCTCCGATGGCCGAAGTGATGTCGATAAGTAGGCGTGCAGCGACATGAGGATACCTGCGGTACAGAAACCACACTGCAGAGCGTGATGGCGGCGGAAGGCTGCTTGCAGCACCGAGAGCCGGTCGGGAGACGGTGCGAGTCCCTCGACGGTGCGGATGTCGCAACCTTGCGCCTGGACTGCGAGCATCAAGCAGGAACGGGCCGGCAGGCCGTCGACGATGATTGTGCAGGCTCCGCACACGCCATGCTCGCAACCCACATGCGTGCCGGTCGCGCCCACGATATGACGCAGTGCATCGCAGAGCAGCATTCTGGACTCGACTTCCATGGAAGTCGCCTTGCCGTTGAGGGTGAAGCTCACCTGATGGCGGCGATCGGGGTTCAGCTTCGGCATCCAGCGGCCTCTAACAATACTTTTCGACCGAGCTTGCGCACGAGCTCGCGCCGATAGCGCGCCGTGGCGTGAATGTCGTCGCTGCCACGGAGCTCCCAGGCGAAGGCGTTGAGCGCATCGTCGAGCGCGGTTCCTTCGAGGAGTGGAAAATCCCGTGCGGTCGGCCTGTCAGCGACGCCTGCGATCGCGAGCCGCATGCGCTCCGCATCGACCACAGCCGCGCAGGCGACGATGGCAAAGTCGCCGTGCCGCCGCCCCACCTCGATGAAAGCGTAGCCAGCTCCGGGGCGACGCTTCGGATAGGCAACCGCCTCGACAAGCTCATCATCTTCCCGATCGGTCGCCATCATGCCGGTAAAGAATGCTTCGGCAGTGACGCGGCGGCGCTTGCGTCGCGCAAGCAGCCGCACCTCGCCCTCCAACGCGACGAGACAGAGCGGGATCTCGGCGCTCGGATCCGCATGTGCGACCGAGCCGCAGATTGTTCCGCGTGACCGAGTCTGCAGGTGTCCGACCCACGGCAGAGCCGCTGCAAGCAGCGGAACGTCACGCTTCAGGGCGGGATGCGCCATTGCTGCCGATTGCCGTACCGCCGCTGGAATGGTGATGGCATCGGTCTCCTCGATGATTTGCGCCAGCGGCTCGACGCGCATGAGGTCAACCAGCAAGGCGGGCCTGGCAAGCCGCATGTTCAGCATGGCGATGAGTGACTGGCCACCGGCGAGTACGCGGGCTTCGCTGCCGTGCTCCTGCAGGGTGGCGGTGATTTCGTCCACCGTCCGGGCGCAGATGTAATCGAACGCGGGCGGCTTCATCGGCGCAATCCAATCAAAGCTAGAAGCCGCGCGGTCCAGCCCGGGCGCGCGCCGCCGGCCTTGCGTGCCAGCGCGGCGAAGAACTGTTTGAAGATGACCCGCGCCGCGCCATCCAGAAGCCGGCCACCGACCGCAGCGACCTTGCCGCCGAGGGCGGCCTGATAGGTATAGCCGATGATCGTGCCACCATCGCAGTCCGGCGTGAGGGTCACTCGACCATTGCCACCGCCGCTGCCGAGCGCACCGACCACGGTACCCGTCAGGGTCGCAGACCACGGCGGGTCGAGGTCCGACAGACACACCTCCGCCTTATAGCGGCCTTTCACTGGCCCGACGCCCAAAGTGACGTCTGCCACGAAGTGAGTGTCTGAGAATTTCTTCACCCCATAGGAACCCGGGATCAGTGAGGCGAGCACATCCGCATCGAGCAGCATCGCCCACACCGCCGCCGGGGCGGCCTGAACCCGCGCCTCTCCGGCCCCGGTCATGGTGCGGTCGCCCGGCTTGGCAACCCTGAGCGGAGCCGTCATTCCTTTGGGTGGCAACGGCTCGTCGCCCGAAACGCTCGCTGCAAGCTTGGCCGGCGTCAGCGGGAGATCGATGGTTGCGAGGTTAAGCGCGTCGGCGACCGCGTTGGCGAGGCAAGCGGGTGTCGACATGCAGTTGCCCTCGCCCACTCCCTTGGAACCCAAGGGCGTGAACGGGGATTTGCTTTCGATATGCAGGACCGTGAGGTCCGGCACTTCTGTTACCGTCGGAAGCAGATAATCCGCAAACGTGCCAGAGAGGAACGAGCCGTCATCGCCATACGACAGCTCTTCGTAGAATGCGGCACCCACGGCCTGCGCGAAACCACCGCGAATCTGCCCTTCGACCATGCCGGGATGCAGGATGCGCCCGCAGTCGTGGGTCGTGACATAGCGGTCGATGCGTACCTTGCCGGTGATGCGGTCAACCTCGACACCACAAAAATCGAAGATGAAGCCATGGCAGAGCGACGAGTTGATCTCGTCGGCGTCGGTCGGTGCTGTCAGCTGCGGCGGCGTCCAGAACACCGTCTCCCGGATTGTGTCGCTCATCTCATCGGAAAGCAGTCCCGGCGCCCAATGGCTTATCGCCGCAAGGCGTGAAAAAGAAATCGCCGCATCCGGGTTGGTCTTGGCAACGACCATGCCGCCGGCAAATACAAGGTCTTCGGGCCGCACATTGAGCCGTGCGGCGGCGATCCGGGAAAGCTTGTCGCGAAGCCTGCTCGCGGCCAGATGCGTCGCTCCCGCCACTGCCGGAGCGAAGCGGCTCGAATAATTTCCGGATGCGATGGACCATGCATCCTTGCCGGTATCGAGATCAGTGGTCACGCGCACTTCCGTCATCGACAGGCCGAAAACGTCAGCGACAACTTGCGAAAGCACCGTGCGATGACCTTGTCCTTGCGGCGTTGAGGCGACCTGAACGGTTACCGAGCCGAGCGGGTCAAGGGTAATGCTCGCCGTTGCCTGCGCGCCGTCCTTTGCGCCCGCCTTGCGACGTTCGGCGGCCGTGAGCGCCGTGGTGATGTAACCCATATTCGACACGCTGGGTTCGACAGCGGCGGTGTAGCCAATGCCATAGAGGCGGCCAGCAGCGCGTGCTTCGTCGCGCCGACGCCTCAGCTCATCCAGCGCGCCATCCCTTGCGGCGACTTCGAGCGCGCGGGCGTAATCGCCGGAATCGTAGATAGCTCCGGTCGCGGTGTGATAGGGGAAGGCCGATGCCGGGATAAGGTTGCGGCGGATCACGTCTAGCGGATCGAGCTGCAATTCGACGGCGATCCGCTGCATGAGGCGCTCCAGCGGATAGTAGACCTGCGGTCCTCCGAAGCCGCGTACCAGTCCCGTAGGCGCTTTGTTCGTGACTACAACCCGGTTGCGCAGACGCACATTGCGGATGTCATAGGCGCCGGTCATATTGCCGTGCATCCGATAGAGGGTGGCCGGCTCCGGGGGGCGCAGATAGGCGCCGCAATCCTCCAACTGATCCCAGTCAAGCGCGCTAATATGTCCGTCCGCGTCGACAGCCGCTTTCAAGGTGCTGACGCGGTTCGTCGCTGACACCGAGGCGGCAAGATGCTCCAGGCGATCCTCGACCCATTTGACAGGCCGTCCAGCCATGCGTGCCGCCGCCGCAACAAGAACCGCATATGGCGCAATTCCCTGCTTGACGCCGAAGCTGCCACCCGAGTCCTGCGGCGTGCGCAGGCGCAGCCGGTTTCCCGGCACCTTGAGCGCACGCGCGATCACCGCATGCAGGCTGAAGGGACCCTGAAAATTAGCCAGGATCTCATAGGCATCCCCGTGCGGATCGTAGTGCGCGACGACACCATAAGTCTCGATGGGCGAGCCGGTATTGCGCGGATAATGCGCTGTCACCGAAACGCAGCGGGCAGCCGCGGCGAAAGCAGCGTCGGGATCGCCGTAAACGAATGTGCGATCGCTGACCAGATTGCTGCCCACCGCCTCGTGTAGAATCGGCGCCTCGGCATCCAGTGCGTTCTGCGGATCGACAACCACGGGATGCTGCCGGTATTCCACCTCGATGGCGTCGATGGCATCCTCGGCCCGATAGCGGTCGCTGGCCAGTGCGATGGCAACCGGTTCGCCGACATAGCGCACGCGCTCGACCGCGATCGCACGAGCCTCGATAGGCGCACGCACGCCTGAAATGAGCGGCGCGGTAATGGCCGCGAGATCCGGTCCGCTCATGACCGCGAAGACTCCGGGCAGCGCCCGCGCCGGTTCGGTTCTTATCGATACGATATCGGCATGTGCATGTGGGCTCCGCAGAATTGCCGCATGCAGAGTCCCGGGCTTGATGCCGAGATCGTCCATATAGGCGCCGCGGCCACTCAGCAGCGCGGCATCCTCAATGCGCTCCAGCGACTGCCCAACAAGGGCTGCTCGATCCATTGTCAACTGCATGATGACGTCTTATCGCGGACTCCTCCGCCTGTTGGATGTCTTTCAACTGGATCTCGGCGTTCGGGGCGTTGTCGACCTCGCCAAACGGCTCGTCGGAGGGGGCCTCGGCTATGCATATACCCGACCACCGGCATCGCTGTCTGCTGCGCGCGGGCGACCAGCGGCCGTCGCGCCGCCGAGCAGCGTGATGAACTCGCGGCGCTTCATGTTGCACATCGAGCTTCCTCCCGCGTTGGCGCCTGCGAGTTCAGGCTTCGTGCTAGCAGCAGCCGCGGAACCGCCCCTTGCCGACGGCATAACGCGCCTGCTGGCGCTCCCGGAAGAACTCCACATAGGTCATGATCGGTTGATCCGGATGGTTGGCTCGCCAATGCGCTACATACGTGTCGTAGTCGGGAACGCCGATCATCAGGTGGGCCGTTCGCCTGGTCCAATAGATGGTCGCGCCCGCCGCTCTCGCGGAGCGATCGAACAAATCCTGAAGGTCAGGCATGGCCACCTCCCGCGACCGCGCCGGCAAGTCCGATTTCCACCGCAGTTGCCTGCGGGCTCGCTAGCGCCTTCCATATATTGATCAAGGCGTAGATCACGGTCGCCACAACGACCAGCACGAACACCGCGGCGAGCGTCGCGTCGATGTAATCGTTGAGGACGATCCGGGTCATCTCAGCCGCCGACTTTGCCGGTGCTAGCAGCTGACCGGCTGCGATCGCCTCCCCGTATTTGAGCGCGAGGCTGATGAATCCCACGCTCGGATCTGGGCTGAACACTTTCTCCAACCCGGCGGTCGTCGTGCACACGACGAGCCACGTCGCGGGCGCGATGGTCACCAGGGCGAAACGCTCGCGTTTCATCTTGAACAGCACGACCGTGCACAACGTCAGCGCGATCGCCGCGAGCATCTGGTTGGCGGTGCCGAACAGAGGCCATAGCGTCCAGATCCCGCCCAATGGGTCGATCACGCCCACGTAGAGAAAATATCCCCACAACGCCACCGAAAGCGCTGACCCGATCAAGTTGTTGGTCCAGGACGTGGTTTCCTTGAAAGCCGGCACGGCATTGCCGACCAAATCTTGGATCATGAAACGCAGGACCCGCGTTCCGGCATCGACCGTGGTCAGGATGAACAGCGCCTCGAACAGGATCGCGAAATGATACCAAACTCCCATGACCGCCTGGCCGC